>JAAUYE010126969.1_pt1 | contig 10305 bp, 8 predicted proteins | sample 7278081 | NCBI WGS metagenome assembly JAAUYE01 (sample SAMN14350131, study PRJNA611818) | marine sediment metagenome | isolation source: surface marine sediment (0.6m) | place: French Polynesia: Moorea | collected 2018-08
ATCGTTTCTGCAACAACTGCGCCCTTTACGCTGGCACCTCCGATGACGAGTGGGCCAAGTGCAGCATTTTTCCGGGCAAGGTCGTTGCCGGCGAAGGTTGGTGCAGGTCCTGGGTGCCTGTCCAGAAAAAGTAATTCATCAGAACAGGAGGCGATGAGCGTTATGGAAATGATTGTTTTAGTCGGTCTCTGCATACTCACGGTTGCATTAATCCAGCGAGAGCACACGGCAATGCGTCGCACGCGGCGTGCGCGCGTCGAAAGCGATGAGCGGTCCCGCCGGTGAACCTACGCGCCTCGTCGGACTGAGGCGGCTGAAAGATTTCGTTGCGGGGCCTGTCAGGCGCTACGCCGGGGCGAGAAACTTCGATTTCGGCCCTGGCCGGCGCGGCAACGTATCCTTGCTGTCGCCATACGTTCGGCATCGTCTGGTCCTCGAGCAGGAGATCGTGGAGGCGACTCTGCAGAGTCACACCCTCGACTCTGCCAGCAAGTTCATCGAAGAAGTCTTTTGGCGCGCCTACTTCAAGGGATGGCTCGAACACCGGCCCGGCGTGTGGCTCGACTACCGTCGATCGGTGACGGAACTGCTGCGAAGACTCCCTGACGATACCGACCTGCTGCAGCGATACGAAGCTGCCGTCGCGGGCAATACGGGAATCGATTGCTTCGACGCCTGGGCCGACGAACTTGTCACCGATGGTTACCTGCATAACCACGCCCGCATGTGGTTCGCGAGCATCTGGGTGTTCACGCTCGGCCTACCGTGGCAACTGGGAGCCGACTTCTTTTATCGCTGCCTCGTCGACGGCGATCCCGCCTCGAACACCCTGAGCTGGCGATGGGTTTGCGGGTTGCACACCCCGGGCAAAACCTACCTCGCTCGCGCGTCTAACATCGAAGAGTTCACGGACAACCGGTTCTCTCCTGGAGACCAGCTCGCGGTGAGCGCGCCCGCGCTGACCGATACGAGTGTCTACTCCGCAGAACCGTTGCGACATTCGCAAGCGATCGAGCCCGGCGAACGCTTCGGGCTTCTTGTGACGGAAGAGGACTGTTTCCCGGAGTCGCTGATCGAGGGTGGCGCGCCCACCGCGGTGATCGGCGCGCTGGCGACAACGTCCCGATCGCCACTCCCGGTTGGAGATCTGGCCCGTGAATTCGCTTTCGGTGCCGTGAGCGATGCCGTTGAGAGAGCGTCGCAACACTTCGGTGTCGATGGCGAGCTGTCCGGATCGTCCGACTGGGGCGATTTGTTGCTCGAATGGGCTACACAGCAACGCATTACGACAATCGCAACGGCCTACGTGCCAGTCGGTCCTGTCGCCGAGGTGCTCGACGTAGCCGCGAGGAAGCTTGAAGAACGCGGCATCAGGCTGGTGCAGCTACGTCGCGCCTATGACAACGTCGCCTGGCCCCATGCGCGGCGCGGTTTCTTCAAGTTGAAGACGCAGATCCCGTCGATTCTCGACAGGCTCGCCATTTGCGGCGACGCGCGCGCGATCGACAGGAAGGCCGTTTGAGCTAAGCCTTACTTTGCAGGCGGAGGAAGAGCGCCTCGGCCGCGGCGCTTGCGCTCGTGAACGCGGCTTCGATCCTGCCGCGCACGAACCAGTCGCCGCAGGCCGCGAGCCGCGCGTCCTCGTCAATAAAGCAAGACGGTCCCTCCTGCTTGTCGATGTTCGCGTAACGCCATCGATGGATCTGGCAATGACTGGCAGCCTCGAGATCTTCGCCCGTGACAATCGATGCTTCGCTCATCATGTGCCCGAGTAAGCTGTCCGTATCCTTGTCGATGTGCGCGTCGGCCCACGCATTGGTCGAGTGAACGACCACCGTGAAAGCCTCGTTTCGCCCGGGTTTGCTGCTATTGACGGAGATCCAGCTGATGTCGGCGCCGCGCACGAGCGCGGCCTGCCACGGAAGATCGAGCGGTTGCGAAAAGCCCAGCATCAACGCAAAGCAGCCGCGCATCCTGCGCCCCCGACAGAGCGAGACGATCCCGGGAAACTGCCTGGCAAGGTTCGCCGTCTGCGGGGCCGGCGCCGTTAACACGAGCCAGTCGAATCGGCCGAGCTCCTCGCTCGTATCATCAAAGAGGGTCCATTCATCACCGCTTCGCAGGACTTCGGCAACCGCTGTCTCGAAAGCAATATCAAGTCCCGCGGCCAGGTGCTTGCCGATGCGATTCATTCTCGGCGTGCCGACGATATGGGGATAATCGTCATGCCAGGGTCGGATCGTTGTTACGCGATCGCGATCCAGATCCGCGAATTGCGCCGACCAGTTGGCAATGACGCGATCGTCGAACAAGGGTTGCAGGAATTCGCGAAATTCAGCCGTGCGCACTGTGAAAAACTGTGCGCCGTGGTCGAACTCGTATTTGCCCGCGTAGCGCGTCGCAATGCGGCCGCCGGGACTGCGCGACTTCTCGAAAATACTAACGTCGGCGATCTCGCCCAGGCGCCGTGCAACGACGAGGCCGGACAGCCCGGCGCCGATGACAGCGATCCTCGTCACGACGCAACCTCACCGGCATGCGTCCTGTTCAAGACAACGGCAGACATCGATACGAGTTGTTACAAAAGCCGGATGGAAGAAACGAAACGTCCGAGGCAGCATACCACTTTCGTTGAAACGGCAATTGGCAATGCGCAAGAAACGGGATTTACCCAGCAAGATCTGTGCGACCTGCGGATTGCCGTTTACGTGGCGGCGCAAGTGGATCCGTGACTGGGACAATGTCAGGTACTGCTCGCGTCGTTGCCGCGCTACCCGGAATACTGGCGCTCAATACCACAACAACCTTGATACAGAGAGAGCTATGTCTATTTCATTTCCAGATCTTCCCTACGCGGCCGACGCGCTCGAGCCGCATGTATCGGCCTCAACGCTCGGCTTTCACCATGGAAAACACCACAAGGCTTACGTTGACAAGCTGAACGCGGCGATCGCGGGTACCGACTACGAGAACCACTCGCTCGAGGCGATCATTCAAACTTCGCACGAGGCGTCCGATACGGCGGTCTTCAACAACGCGGCACAGACGTGGAACCACACGTTCCTGTGGCACAGCATATCGCCCAACGGTGGCGGCGAGCCCTCTGGCGCACTTGCCGACGCGATCAACGAGAGCTTTGGCGACCTCGCCGGATTCCGCGAGAAGTTCAGGGCGGCGGCAATGGGTCAGTTCGGCAGCGGCTGGACCTGGCTGGTACGCACGGCCGAGGGCCTCGACATTGTCAGCACCGGCAACGCAGATCTGCCTTTGGTGCACGGCGCCACGGCACTGCTGACGCTCGACGTCTGGGAACACGCGTACTACCTCGACTACCAGAACAAGCGCGATGCCTACATCGACGCGTTCCTCGACGAGCTGGTCAACTGGGAATTCGCAGCACAGAACTACGAGGCTGACCGAGTGGCGGCCTGACCAGCCGGGAGCGATGCCGACAGGCAGGGCGCCTGCGTGCATCAGCTCCGGGGAAAGTGCCGGCGACGGTACTGGTCCAGGTCCCAGTTTCCGAGCCGGGCGGCGGCGTCAAACGTGCTTTGCAGGAAATCGTACAGCGTTGCCTCCGGATCATCGGCCCGGCGTACCGCGTCGTACGGCAGCACGAATTCTCCCAGCTCGGAGGACCAAGCTGCGGATTCAGGGAGAACGCCAGCCTGATCAAACCCGTCCGGGGTGGGATAAGCGTAAGAATAGAAAATGGCCTCGCCGTAAGCCTCTCCGCCCGGCCAGAAGCCCGCGCTGCTCACTTCATGGGAATACGCTTCCTGCGCAACCCAGAGCGGCATGTTCGGCAGTCCGCCCGGGTGGTCCGGCGCTTCCCTGCCTGAGAATCGAGTCACGGCGAGGTCGAAGCTACCCCAGAAGAAATGCGAGGGACTCGCTTTGCCGGCAAAGGCGGCGCGAAACCGGTTGAATACGCGGTCGACCTGGTACAGCGCGCGCCAGAATCTGTTTACCGCTTCCGGATCGTAGCTGTTATGCGTGCGATCCTCGGGAAAAGGAATCGGATCCGGCACTTCATTCGGGCTGGCGCTGATTGCGACCGGCAGGTCCAGCTTGTCGAGCGCACCCATGACCTCCGCGTAAAAATCAGCTGTGTCTTTGGGCTCCAGGGCGATGACTTCGCGTGCGCCATTGCATTCGTCGATTATCAGCCGATGGTCGGTGAAATCGAACTGGATGCTAAAGAAACGTTGGCCGTGTGGAATGTTGCCGGTCGTCAGCCCCCTGGGAGTTACATAGAGCGTGACGTGCCAGGAGTGATTCAACCAGGGCGATTGCACCATGCGGATCTTGCCGACAATTTGCGTCCACATATGCAGCGTCGCCAGGGTTTCATTCCAGCTCGCGTAGGGCAGTTCTGGCCAGGCCGGAGTGTTGTTCATAGAAGCCTCCTCAGCGAAATTCACCGCTAATAGCTGCTGCATACCCAGCGGGTTCTGCAACCTGTCGAAAACCATCGCTGAGTATGGGTGAGTTGATTGCGCGGATAAACCCGTTTTATCTTTCTCCGAGCCTCCGAAAAGCCGATGTTTCGGCCAGCGCATCGGGAACGCTGTTTGTGCGCCCTTGCAATTACGGGCCGGCTATGTCGCAATCTGACGATTCAATAGCTGACGACGGATACCCAATTGAAACCTGCAGACTCCGGGTTGTTTTTCGCAACCCTACTGGTCGCGCTGCTTGGCGGTACGGCATCGTGCAAGTCTGATGAAACCCCGGTGGTGAACAAACCTATGAACCTCGACGGACAGGTCGAATTTTCGATCAAGGACCTTGCGCGACGCCTCGATGTGCCGCCCGAGTCCATCAAGGTGTCCGGCGCCCGCCCGGTGACCTGGCGCTCCGGAGCCCTTGGCTGCCCCGAGTCCGGGATGAACTACACCCAGGCGCTGGTGCCCGGGTCGGTCATCTACCTGCAGGTCGACAATACGATTCACGCCTATCACGGCAAGACCGGCGCAGAACCCTTCTATTGTCCCAGGGAGCGCGCGGAACAGCCCGTGCTCGACGACGATCTGGACCCGACCTAAAAAAAACAGGCTGGCAGTCCCCCGCCAGCCTGCTTCTTTAGCTCCGTTTCTTCGAAGCCAGGTTTAACGCCTAGTCGTTTTCAACCGATATCAGCGTCAGGTCAATTACTCCACCTGCATCGCTGTGCGAAACAGCACCGAGGTACTTCTGACCGGCGGTCGCGTCGCTCCAGCTGACTTCAACTGACCCGGTAGCGCCAAGCGTTGCCGAAGTCGGAGCGCTATCGACGTTCAGGCTGCCACCCGGCGTTGCCGAGACGGACCAGTCGAACAGCGTGTAGTCAGCGTCGGGACCGTCTGTCTGCCAGCCATGGACGGCCACGAAGTAGAACGGACTTGACGGGAATGCAACGTCCACCTGCTCGGCACTGGTCGCGGAACCACTACTTCCAACGAAACCGAATCCGGCGTCCCAGACATAAAGATCAAGGTCGTCGTTGCCATCCGTGTAATCGTCGAATAGTGAGATTCGCGTGTACGCGGTTCCGGCCGGTACGGAGACCACGTGCCAGCTGATGCCAGTGCACGCGAATGGGAACGAGCTGAAGTCACATGTGCCCAAAGCGGCATTGATGTCATTAGCCGGATCGTCGGTCACGTTACCTGCCTGCGTTGTCGCCGGTTCCAGCCCGTGCGCCGCCGCCGTATAATCACCGTCGTAACCGAAGATCACGTCGAAGCTCGCCGAGCCGGCCTCACCAGCGCCACTGATCTCGTCAGGCGCGCTGAAACGGATCGGCTGTACCGCAACCGGACTGCGGACGACGTGACCTGCATTGCCGGTCCACGTGACGAAACCGGTCGCATATTCGTCTACCGGCGCGGTCGTTGTCGTGAACGTCAGCTCGTACGTGACCGATTCGCCCGGCGCAACCGTGAATGACGATGGATTCGCCGCCACGTTGATTCCGTTCATGTCCGCGGAGAAGTCGTAAGTCTCCGACTGGTCACTGACGTTCGTCACGGTGCGGGTCACGGTCTGCGATCCCGTCAGGGCGCCGATCGCGATCGACGGTACGTTCAGGTCGCTGGGATCGAACCCGAGCGCCGGACAATAAGACGCCTGCAACTGACCCGTGCCGCACAGGAAGCCCAGCCAGTCGATGAAACCGTGGTCATAGACCAGGCCCGGATCTGCGGCGCTGTTCGGGTCCACGTGACCGGCACCCTGCGCAAACGGATCGGGTCCCGACAGGAGATCGTAGCCCGTCGTCATCAGCGCGGACTTGATCATCATCGGCGACCAATCGGGATGCAGATCCTTCAGCAGCGCGCCCAGACCGGCGATGTGCGGACTGGACATCGACGTTCCGCTGTACTCTGCAAAGTCGTCGCCACCGTTGCCCGGAGGCGCGACGGCAGCCAGCACGCTGACGCCCGGACCCGATACGTCGGGCTTGAGCAAGTCCCCGTCACCGGCACGGAGCGGTCCGCGGGATGAGAAGCCGGCGATGAACGGCGCATCGTTCGGCGCGAAGTAAGACGGAAAAATTTCCGCTGTCGGCGCCGGGTCAGTCTGCGCGTAGGTCCGGATCGCGTTACCGCTGACGTTATCCACGTGTACGGTCGGCACGCTGTGGAAGTCCGCGTTTTGCGACGTGGCACCGCCATCGACGTTGGCCAGGATCGAGCCCACGCCGCCGGCCTGGAATACAGCAAAGCTCTTGGCCACGCGCGCAATATCGCCGCGGTCGCAGAGCACGATCTTGCCGGTTACCAGCGTCGGGTCGAGCGTATCCGGGTAGCACAACCGGACCTGGTCCGGATCGGCTCCCGCCAGCCCGACGTTTGCGGAGTAGACCAGGTCGGCCGCCGCGCCCGTCGTGTTGGTGGAAGCGCCCGTGTATGAATCGCCGTTTCCGAGCTGCAGCTCAGCGTCGAAATTGCGGTCGTGGGTGCTGGCCGCCACGGTAGTGATCCATGGGCTCGGATGCGCGACCGTTGACGAACCCGGTCCGCTGTTGCCCGCCGAAGCCGCCACGAATACACCGGCGTCCGCCGCAAACAGGAACGCAACCTCGACCGAGTCCAGGAAGTTGGTGCGCGAACCGCTGATCGAGTAGTTGAGTACATCGACACCGTCTGCTACTGCCTGGTCGATCGCGGCAACGCTGTCCGAACTGAAGCAGGAACCACCGGAACCTGTTTCCCAACAGGTCTTGTATACCGCGATGCGCGCGCGCGGGGCGATGCCACTGACCGTTCCGAGAAGGTCGGCGGATGCACCGTTCAACGGGGTACCGTTGTTGCCGCCGGCGGTCGAAGCCGTGTGCGAGCCATGGCCCCCGAGGTCTCGCGGCGAATTGTATTCCCACGGCAACGTGAGGTCGATTCCCTCATCGCCACCCCAGGCGGCGTTGTAATAACGCGCGCCTATGAGCTTCTGGTTGCAGTGCGAGGCGTTGAATTCTTCACCCGGTGTGCACTTGCCATGCCAGCCCGGGATCTGCTGGTAATCCAGCTTGCCATCCTTCGTATTGTTGCCGTTCGTTCCGGTGCGATCCGAGAAACTCGGATTCTCCGGCCAGACGCCACCATCGATAATACCGATGATGATGTCCTCACCGGCGCTACCAACGCCACCGAGCTGATCCCACAGACTGCCTGGCGCGGTAAGGCCGAGGAAGTCGGGCGTTGTCGCCGTGTCGAGGATGAGCATTTCATCGGCACGGACTGCCACGACGCCGTCGACCGACTGCAGCTTCTTCGCCTGGCCATGGCTCAATTTCGCCGAGAAGCCGTTGAAGCTGTATTGATAGCTGTGAACCTTCTGTCCGCCGCCGATACTACTCAGCGCCTGGTCATGCTTTGCGTTGAGGTAGCCGACGTAATCGATCACTTGCGGACTGTTAGGATTGATCTTCTTGCCTTTCCGCGGCTTGGTCTTTTTCAATCCCTTGATGCCGCCATCGTAGGCCACGACCGGATCATCGATCATTTGAATTATGTAAATGCCATTCGGACTTTCGGGCAGCGTTTTCGCCAGTTGCCCTGGTTCCAGCGAAGCCGGTATATCCGCCGAAATGGCCCGTGTTGCGGCTACGCCGAGCAGCACTACCGCAGTCAAATAACGCAGTACTCTTCCTTTCATTTTGATGTTTCTCCCCGATAGACGCCGCATTGACGGCGGCGCCAGAGTTACGTGCAATTGAATTTGCTTCTCATTTTTTGCTGTTCGCAATCAGAGCCTGCCGACCGCCTTTACATAAGCCGACGGTCCCCTGATCGCTGTCTCAATCATGCTCGAGAACATGGAATACGAGTATACACATCTCAACTCGGCCCACCAGATGCGCTTCATCATGTGAACGTCACGCATTTCACTTAAGCCAGCGAAATTGGTGCTCGAGGCGTTTGCGCAGGAGTTCTAACTTGCAGTCATGGTGCTTGGGCGCTTTTTCGTATGGCGGGCCCCAAACGCAAACAGTACCGCAAAGATGCAGGCCCAGATCGGGGTTTCGAGCCAGGCGGAGCGACCGTTGGTCAGTAGCGCCTGAACGGCCAGCAGCCAGCCGACGATCAGGCCCGCATTGACCCGCATCCGATCGAGCCTTTCCGGCGAAGTGTCGCAATAGGAAACGGGCGCTGGATTCGTCTGCACCAAAAGGACAAGACCAAGCGCAGAGGCGCCAAGCAGTGACCAATCCCGCACTGTGAGGTCGGTGGCTATCAAGACTGCGTCTCCAGACAGCATCCAGACGAAGACGGGAAGACATGCCGCCGCTGCCAGGTAGTGGCGTCGCAGAGCTTTGTCGAGCACCGCATCGAGGGTAAAAGCCAGGGACGTGATCAGAAGGATCATCGGTTGCTGCGTGCTGATTGCTGCCCAGGCGCAAAATCCGAAGACCCCGAGCGTATCGAGCGGTCGCCACGGCAGGCCAGTTGAGCGGTTCACGAGTCGTACTAGTAGCAACCCGACAAAAAGCAGCAGAACCAGGTGCACTCCAATCGCGACGTTAAGGAACCATGCAATCGTCAGCGCGACGAAAGCCGCCCCGTTGTGATCAGGCGCCAGTTCGCGCGTCAGCGCCCACGCCGCGAACGCTGACAGAGCCGCGCTGAACGCCGCTGACACTGGATCAGCGCCCGTATCATTGACGGTTGCCAACCCTGCGCTCAACAACGCGACCACCGGCAGGATTATTAACAGCGCGCGATTCGTCAGGTAGGCCGGGTCTACTGGACGCGCCAACGACGTGAAGCGGTAGGCCCCCGCCAGGCCGGATTGCGCCTCAGTCACGGGACCCCGGCGGCTTCATGACGAGCACGGGCGTATTTCTCTTGTACGCCTCGTAATCGTCCTGGCCACCCCACCGCTCGTCGGCAGCCTCCTCGAGCATGGGTACACCGCTGACTCTTGTTAGCAGGAAGAAGACAAACACCGGCGAGATCAGCGTCGCCCATTGCCAGCCCTCGAGCACCGGGATCGCGATGATCGCCATGCCCGTCCAGAGCACGATCTCGCCGAAATAGTTCGGGTGACGGGACCAGGCCCACAGGCCCGTGTTGATGAATCGGCCCTTGTTCGCCGGATCGGCGCGGAATGCCGATTTCTGCTGGTCCGCGACGATTTCGACCAGGATGCCGATCGTCCAGACCGCGATGCCGACGTAGCCGATAATCCCGAGTGGCTCGCGGTTGCCGCCCGTGATAACGGCGAGCGCGCAGGCCGCCGTCAGCAGGACCCACAGGCCCTGCAGCGTCCACGCGAGGAAGAAGCGCGGCGGTCGGTTCTTGATGTTGTCGAAGCGACTGTCTTTGCCCGCGCGCGAAATGCGCATGAACAGGAACGAGGCCAGCCGGATCGACCAGAACAGGACCATGCCGGCCACGATCGCCGAACGCGGGTCGGGTGTGCCGGACAGCAGCACGGCCACGATGGTGACGGTTATGTAGGTAATACCGCCCGTGAGATCGTAGTAGTGCTCGGTCTGCTTTATCGCCGCGGGGATGAAGGCGGCCCAGTTGACGGCAAAAGCGAGCGCGCCGCACAGCGCGAAGACCGGTATCGCCCCGAACCGGTCGCCGCCGTCGCTGCCCGCCCACGAGATTAAAGCGCCGATGACAATCGCGATGGCGATGCTGAATATGATCTGTTTGTCAGTACGTTCGGCCATGACGGTTTCCTTTCTCGTTTGCCAAGGAGTATAGAGCCGAAATCGGCGCCTGAACGCGCCTGTATCACTTTGTTACAGCGTGACACAGGCAGTTACGCGGCCCGAAAATGGGGACATTCTGCTTTTTCCTGAAAAAGCAG
>JAAUYE010010181.1_pt1 | contig 10302 bp, 9 predicted proteins | sample 7278081 | NCBI WGS metagenome assembly JAAUYE01 (sample SAMN14350131, study PRJNA611818) | marine sediment metagenome | isolation source: surface marine sediment (0.6m) | place: French Polynesia: Moorea | collected 2018-08
CGTGACGGGCAAAGAACGCCAGAACAGGATGCTCTTGTCCTTGCGCTCCGCATACAGCGAGTCGAGTGAATAGAAGATGGTGAGAATGCCGAGTCCAAGCAGGAACAACCAGGACGAACCCAGGAAATACGCCGTCAGCACGCCTTTGCGTTCGTTTTCGCCGGCGATGTTCTGCGCGCCGAAGATCGCGAGGTCGAGTTCCTGCGCAAACTCGCCGGCGAACATCAAGGCCGTCAGCGTGCCCAGCGTGACGACCGACGCAATGGCGACCGGCGTCACCCAGATCGAGCGGTGCTCCCAGAACTCGCGCTTCATCAGTGCAATGTAGTGGTTGATCATCGACGCGCCCCCTTGACCTTTGCGACGAACAGGTCGGCTACGGACGGCGTACGCACTTCGCCGAGTCCCTCGAGGTTCTCGCGGCTCACGCCCTCGAACAGCAGCACCGATTTGCCGAACATCTCGCGCTGCGCGATGGGCCCGAGCCCCTGGGCCTTGAGCGCACTCTCACCGGACGTCATGAGTTCCACGTAATCGTCGGCGAGCGAATCCATCGAGGCATCCAGCAGGATCCTGCCGTCGTTGATGAACATGATGTCGGTGAGCAGGTTCTCAATCTCCTCGACCTGGTGCGTCGTAATCAGAATAGTGCGCTGTTCGTCGAAGTAGTCGTTCAGCAGATTGCTGTAGAACTCCTTGCGGAAAATGATGTCGAGCCCGAGCGTCGGCTCGTCCAGTACAAGCAACTTTGCATCGATCGCCATGATGATCGACAGGTGAAGCTGCGTGACCATGCCCTTGGAAAGCTCGCGCACCTTGGCGTCCGATCGAACCGTGGTCTGCTGCAGGAACGTCTCGGCGCGCTTGCGGGAAAAGTTCGGATGCACGGCCTCGACAAAATCCAGTAGCTGCGTCACGCGAATCCACCGCGGCAGAACCGCGACATCGGCTATGAAGCAGATGTTCCGCAACAGCTCCTTGCGCTGGCGGAAAGGGTCGAGTCCGAGGACCGATAGCTGGCCCTCACAGTCGGTGAGACCCAGCAACGCCTTGAGCAAAGTCGTCTTGCCGGCGCCGTTGGGACCGATCAGCCCGAGGATTCTTCCCTGCTCGATTTTGAAACTGACGTCGTCGACGGCTCTCACGGCGCCGTAGTGTTTCGACACACCGCGGGCATTGACCAGGCTCGTCATTCCTCCCCTCCTGCGTCCGTGTTGGAATCTTCGTTATGAAGCAGCTCGCTCGCATCCAGCCCGAGCCTGTTGATGGTCGCGACCACCTTGGGCCACTCCTTCTCGAGAAAACGCTGTCGCTCGGCTTGCAGCAATCTGTCCCTGGCGCCGGCATTCACGAACATGCCGCGCCCGCGCTTCTTCTCTACGAGCCCTTCGTCGACAAGTTCCTGGTAGCCCTTGAGCACCGTCAGCGGGTTGAGCCGATACTCGGCGGCGACGTTGCGAACCGATGGCAAGGCATCGCCATCGGTCAGGACGTCTTCGAGGATCATCGCGACCACGCGATCACGTAGCTGCCGATAGATAGGCTGGTCTTCATTCCATTTAGGATCCATTGATTCGCGGTTCCTGCGCCTCTGGTACCAAAAAATGCGCCGGTCCTTTAACGAGACCGGCGCGAACCTTCCGTCGCTACTTCACTCGTCTTCGAGACGGAAATAATCGAATTCAGCCGTCGCATCGATCGAAATCGTCAGGGGTTCACCGTCGAAATGCGCCCTGATCGTGGTCCGAAACGGGGCACGCTCCTCGTCAGCAACGACGACCGCAGAGGCGTTGACCTCCTCCTGGACGGCCGCGCCGGCCTGGCCGGCGACCAGCGCCATGACCATGAGTAACATCAGGGTAAGGCTAAGGATTTCATTGAGATAGGGTATTTGCCTGGCCATTTCGTCGCTTCTCGGGATGATTAGTGAACTGGTGTTATAGTCAACTATAACACTAAAAATTCAGATTGCAAGCCCTGTCTGCGATTTTCGGCTAACCCGGCGGCCCGGTGCGGGCCGTTTATTCTTTATAAGGAGGCAATATTCCATGGCGGCAAGCGCGGAGGTCCTGACGACGACAGGTCGAGCGCCCCTTTCAAGCGGGGCCGCCCTCGCCTATGCTCCGCGCATGGACCACACTCCTGACGACAGTGCCCTGATGCTGCGCTACAAGGATGGCGATGTCGCGGCATTCGAGGTTCTGTATCGCCGCCACACGGACCCGCTGTATCGCTATTTGCTGAGGCTCTGCCGCCACCGTGACACAGCGGAAGATATATTCCAGGAGGTCTGGAGCAAGATCATCAAGTCGCGGGCCTCCTATCGGCCCACGGCCCGGTTCTCGACCTTTCTTTACCGCGTCGCGCACAACTGTTTCATCGACCACGTGCGGCGCGACAAGCGACACGCGCAGAACACCGAGCTCAAGCCCGAACTGCACAGCGATCCGGGAGAGCTGCCCGAGACCTCGACCGAGCGCAGCCTCGCGAGGGAGCGTCTGCACGCGGCGCTGATGGATCTGCCGGACGAACAACGCGACGCTTTCCTGCTGCACGAGGAAGCCGGCTTGAGCGTGGACCAGATCGCGACTGTGACCGGCAGCAACCGCGAAACGGCGAAGAGTCGGTTGCGCTACGCCGTCAACAAGCTGCGCGCCGCGATCGATGAACCCACGGAGCGAACATGAGTAACGAGACCGACAGGCTCGTATCCGACGCCTACAACGAGCTGGCCAATGAGAGAACGCCCGAGGCGCTCAACCGGGAAGTCCTGCGTCTCGCGGCGAAGGAAGGCCGGACGCGCTACTCCATCGCGCGAGCCTGGATGCGGCCGGCGGCATGGGCCGCGACGATAGGCCTGAGCCTCGTTGTCGTGCTCGAGCTGACCAGGGTGCCCGAATCGGATGTCGCGCCCATGCCGCAGTCAGCCCCGATCGATGCGGCGCCAGCGGATTCCGATGGACGTCGGGACCTGGCCGAAGAAGTGACGGTTCCGGAATCTGAAGCCAGGGAAGAACGACAGGACGCGTTTGCAAAGCGCAGCCGGCCCTATTCCCCCACGGCGCAATCGGCTGAGAAAGCCTTGCAACGGGACGATGCGCCCGCTGCCGGCATGGAGGCGGACGCCATGCCGTCCCGGGACCCGGTGGTCACGTCACGGGAACTCGAGGGCCTGAGCGAGCCCGTTGAGCGCGCTCGATCGCTCGTTGCCCAGCCTTCGCTTGTCACGATGGACGCCGAGGCGCTCCCCGAAGCCGACTACCTTTGCCCTGCGGAGGCGCGCGTGACGATCGAGAAATGGCTGGCGTGCATCCAGGAACTCGCGGCGAGTACGCCGCCTGAACTCGTCGAGCGAGAATACGAGGCGCTCGGGAAGCGCTACCCCGAATTCGAACGCCCGGGCGCGGATAGGTAAACAACACCAGTGTCGGGCGGCCGCGCCGATGCTAAAATCCTGTCCGCACTTGCCGCATTCAATCGCAGGAATCCAACAATGAAAGCACCCGCTCGCGTCACCATCACCGGCGCTGCCGGCCAGATCGGCTACCAGCTCGCCTTCCGAATCGCTTCAGGACAGATGCTGGGTCCGGATCGGCCCGTCATCCTGCAGCTGCTCGAGATTCCACCCGCCCTGCCGGCACTCAACGGCGTCGTCATGGAGCTCGATGACTGCGCGTTTCCGACGCTTGCGGGCATCGTGGCAACGGACGACCCCGACGCCGCATTCAAGGACAGCGATTACGCCCTGCTCGTCGGCGCCCGCCCCCGTGGCCCGGGCATGGAGCGCAAGGACCTTCTCGAGGCCAACGCGGCGATCTTCTCGGTGCAGGGCAAGGCGATCAACGATCACGCCAGCCGCGACATCCGCGTACTCGTCGTGGGCAACCCCGCGAACACGAATGCGCTGATCGCGAGCAGCAACGCCCCCGACATCGAAGGCCGCAATTTCACCGCCATGACGCGCCTCGACCATAACCGCGCGATGGCGCAGCTTGCCGCGAAAACAGGCAAGCATGTCAACGATATTCGCCGCATGACGATCTGGGGCAATCATTCGGCGACCCAGTATCCCGACATCAACCACGCGAGCGTTGGCGACAGCAAGGCCGTGGATCTCGTGGACCAGGGCTGGCTGACCGATGAGTTCATCCCCGTCGTGCAGCAGCGCGGCGCCGCTATTATCAAGGCGCGTGGCGCATCTTCGGCCGCATCGGCGGCGTCGGCCGCGATCGATCACATGCGTGACTGGGCTCTCGGTACGCCCGGCGACGACTGGGTTAGCATGGCGGTTCCCGCCGACGGCAGCTACGGCATCGAACCGGGCATCATCTATTCGTACCCGGTTCGCTGCAGCGGCGGCGGGTACAAGATAGTGCAGGATCTCGAGATCGATGACTTCAGCCGCGCGCGCATGGACGACACGGAGAAAGAACTTCGCGAGGAACGCGCCGCGATCGAGGACCTGCTATAACGTGCTGCTCGATGCCGCGACGGCTTCGTCAGCTCCCAATCTGCAGAGGTATACAACTTGTCCGGTTTGACTATTAGCCTGTTCTGGCTGCTGCTGTTTGTAGGCGGCGGTATCTATCTTGCTTACCAGCGTATCGACCTCAGGACGTCAACGATTGCGGCGGGCATTGCCCTGACCGCGTACTGGGTGTTCGGCGACGGCGCCGTGCTCTGGAAGCTCTTGCTAACGCTGCTCTTCGGCCTCATGGTGATCCCGAATCTCATCGAGGTTCGGCGCGAGAAGATCACGCGCCCGCTACTCGATGTTTACAGGAAGATGTTGCCGTCGATGTCCGACACCGAGCGCGAGGCGCTCGAGGCCGGCAATGTCTGGTGGGACGGTGAGCTGTTCTCGGGCATGCCCGAATGGGACAGGCTGATGTCCTATCCGGCACCGAAGCTGTCCGACGAGGAACAGGCGTTTCTTGACGGGCCCTGCGAAGAACTCTGCCGCATGATCGACGACTGGGCGATCTGCCACGAGCATGCCGACATGCCGAAGGAAGTCTGGGATTACATTATCGAGAAGAAGTTCTTCGCGATGATCATTCCCAAGCAATACGGCGGGCTCGAGTTCTCGGCCTACGCGAACGCAGCCGTGATATCGAAACTCGCGAGCCGCAGCGCCGTGGCGTCTTCCACGGTGGGCGTCCCCAACTCGCTCGGACCCGCGGAGCTCCTGCTGCATTACGGCACCGAGGAGCAGAAACAGCGCTACCTGCCGGGCCTCGCGGCCGGCACCGAGATACCTTGTTTCGCGCTGACGTCTCCACAGGCCGGGTCCGATGCGGCGTCACTGATCGACAGCGGTGTCGTCTGCAAAGGCAAGTGGAACGGCAAAACCATCACGGGCATCCGCCTGAACTGGGACAAGCGCTATATCACGCTCGCACCCGTGGCAACGGTACGCGGCCTTGCATTCAAGCTCTACGACCCGGACCACCTGCTGGGCGACAAGGAAGACTACGGCATCACGGCCGCGTTGATCCCGACGGACACGCCGGGCGTCGAGGTCGGGCGCAGACACTACCCGCTGACGATCGCGTTCCAGAACGGTCCGACGTATGGCAAGGACGTGTTCGTGCCGCTGGATTACATCATCGGCGGGCCCGAGATGGCCGGCAAGGGCTGGAAGATGCTCGTCGAGTTGCTGTCCGTCGGACGCGCGATCACGTTGCCGTCGACCGGTTCGGGCGGCGGCCAGGCCGGCAGTTATTCGACGGGCGCGTATGCGAAGATCCGCAAGCAGTTCAATACGTCCATCGCAAACTTCGAGGGCGTTGGCGAGGCGCTGACGCGTATCGGCGGGCACACTTATATTATGAATGCAGCCGTGGCCGTGACGGCCGGCGCCATCGACCAGGGCGAGAAACCGGCGGTGCCTTCCGCGATTCTCAAGTACCACTGCACCGAGCTGGCTCGCAAGGTCGCGAACGACGCGATGGATGTGCACGGCGGCAAGGGTGTGATGATGGGGCCGAACAACTACCTCGGCCGTGGTTACATGGCGACACCCATCGCCATCACGGTCGAAGGCGCCAACATCCTGACGCGCAGCCTCATCATCTATGGCCAGGGAGCCATACGCTGCCACCCGTTCGTGCTGCGGGAACTGCACGCGGCAACCGACGAGGACGAGGATCGTGGCCTGATCGAGTTCGACGACGCCCTGTTCGGACACATCGGCTATGCGATAAGCAACATGGCGAGGTCTTTCTTCCTCGCACTGACGCACGCCAAGTTCAGCCGCGTCCCGCTGAACACGCCTACCCGGCGCTACTACCAGAACATCAACCGTTACAGTGCCGCATTTGCGCTTGCGTCGGATTTCGCGATGCTGACGCTTGGCGGCGAACTCAAGAAGCGCGAGTTGTTGTCGGCCAGGCTCGGCGACGTGCTGAGCTCGATGTACCTGGCCTCGACGGTGCTCAAGCACTTCGAGAACCAGGGGCGCCGCGCTACCGACCTGCCGCTCGTCGAGTGGTCGGTGCGCACGCTCATGTACCAGGCACAGGAATCGCTGCACGCGTTCCTGCGCAATTTCCCGAACCGCTGGGTAGCGGGACTTCTGCGTGTCTTCATCTTCCCGCGCGGCCGTACGTACTCGGCGCCGGCCGACGAGATTGGCGCGAAAGTCGTGGAACTGATGACAACGCCCGGCGAAGCACGCGAGCGCCTGAGCCAGTTTGCCTACACGACGCTCGAGCCGGGCAGTCCTCTTGGCTTGCTGCAGGAAGCGCTTGAACTGGCCGAACAGAATGCGCCTCTCGAGCGCCGCCTGCGCCAGGCGCAAAAAGAAGGACTCATCACGTCCGACGACCTCGGCCAGCAGATCGAAGAGGCGGAAAAAGCCCAGGTCATCAGCAAGGCCGAAGCGCGGGCGTTGGTCGCTTACCACGAGAAGGTAACGGCGCTGCTGGCCGTGGACGACTTTGCTCCCGACGAGCTTGCACGAACGCCGCAGCAGGCGCCGCCCGAGCCGAAGAAGCCCGCGCGGCAGGCGACGAAGAAGAAGGCAGGCAAGAAGTCGACGACCAAGCGCGCCGCGAGCCGGAAGAAACCGGCCGCCAAGAAGAAGACCAGCAAAGCCTGATCCGGCGCGATGACGAGCGCGGCAGGACCACTCTACGAATACACGTTCTACGTCGATAGGGAGGTCCTGCCCGAGTTCGACGGCTGGCTCGCCGCCCGGGCCGGGGAGGCGCGGCGCGAACGCGGCGTCGTTGACGTGCGCACGTTCGAGACTCGCGACGATGACAGCGGCCGTGCCGGCAGGGTATGCCAGCTACACTGCGAGGACGAGCATGCCATCGATGCACTGCTCGACGACCTGCTGCCTGCCATTGAAGCGTCGGGCGCCGAGGAATTCGGCGAGGCAGTCAGCGTATTCGGCCGCGCGCTACGCGAGGACCCGGACCAGGATATCGAGGCCGTCGAAAGCCCCAACTGCCTGAATTGCGGTACCCGCCTCAGGGGCCAGTATTGCGGCAGTTGCGGCCAGCGCGCCCGCAGCCGGCTCATCAGCCTGTGGGAATTGCTGAGCGAGGCCTTCGGCGACCTGCTCGAGTTCGATTCGCGCCTCTGGCGTACCCTGATCCCGCTGCTGATCCGGCCCGGGCAGCTCACGCGCGACTACCTCGAAGGGCGCCGCGCACGCTACATGCCGCCGTTTCGCATGTACCTCGTACTCAGTGTGATCTTTTTCGTCATCGCCTTCTTCGATCCCCGCGACGACCTGAGCCTGCTGTTCGAGCCCGAACCCCCGCCAGCGCCCGGGGAGACGGCCGAAACGGAAGAGGAGCCTGAGGAGGAGCCTGAAGGAGAGACGGAAGAAGAGCCCGAGGAGGAGCAGGAGCCTGGAGGGGAGACTGCAGAGGCCGAGATCGACGAGGAAGAGGTTCGCGACGGCGCCAGAGAGGCCATCGAACAGCTTCGCGAGCAGGGAATTCTCGCTGACGAAGAGGCCATCGAGGCGCTCGCCGCGCTGGACGAAGAGTCCGAGGGGGGATTCGATTTCAGTATCGACCCCGAGACCGGCGAATGTTCCCTGACCGGTCACGATGAAATGCCGGAATGGCTGCAGCGACGCCTGACGCAGGAACGCCTCGAGGAGATCTGCGAGCGCGTGGGCGCCGATGAGGGCAAGACGCTCGGCAACCTGATGCTCGACAATATCCCGGTCGCGCTGATCGTGTTGCTACCGTTGCTGGCGCTCGTGCTCAAGATCCTGTACCCGCTGTCGCGGCGCTATTTCGTGGAGCACCTGCTGTTCTTCGTGCACTTCCACGCGTTCTTCTTCCTGATCCTGACGCTGCAGATACTGTTCGCCCGCGTCGCCGACCTGCTCCGGATTCCCGAAGCGATATCCATCCTGATCCTGGTCGCGGCGTCATTCTACATACCCGTCTACCTGTACAAGGCAATGCGGTACGTTTATGGTCAGGGTCACTTCTTCACATTGACCAAGTATGTCGCGCTGCTGTTTGCTTACTCGATCGGTGCGGCAGGGACCATGATGGGCGCGTTGCTGTTCGCGCTCGTTTCGGTCTGACGCTTTTCAAGGATCAACAATGACAAGAATAATCATCATCGCAACGGCTTTTCTCTTCGTGCTCGGCTGCGGCCGGGAAGACCAGGGCGCGGCGGCGCCCGACGCAAGTGCGGCAAAGACCGAGGCACCGCCTCTGCTGGAGCGCACGATATCGCCTCCGGGCGCTCGCGTATTTTTCATAAGCCCGGCCGACGGCGACACGGTATCCAGCCCCATCAGCATCGAGTTCGGTATTGAAGGTATGGACGTGGTCATGGCTGGTGTCGATCAGCCGCACTCGGGACATCACCACCTGCTGATCAATACCGGGCTGCCCGACGTGACGATGCCGATCCCGGCCGATGAGCAGCATATTCACTTCGGCGACGGCAGCACATCGACCGAAATCACGCTGCCGCCCGGGGAGCACCGGCTGAGCATGCTGCTCGGCGACCACCGCCATATTCCCCACGATCCGCCCGTGGTGTCGGAAACGATTACGATCACGGTAGAATAAGTGGTTGAGTGAACTGCCCGAGAACACTAAAATCGCCGGGCCAGCCGAAATCAGCCATGAACCAGTCTTCGCATAAATCCATAGGAATCAGCGGCCTTGCCGCCTACGTCCCGCCATACCGGGTATGGCTCGAGGACTGGTGTGACTGGACCGACAGCCAGTGGCCCAAGATTCGCGAGGTCGTGGGGCGCAGCTTCCGCGTGCGTGGACCGAATCACAGCGTCTACACGATGGCGGCCAACGCGGTCATCCGGCTCATCGACCAGTACGACATCGACCCGCATCGGGTCAAGTTCCTCGGGCTCGGCACTGAATCCAGCACGGACAACTCGGCCGGTGCGATCCTCATCAAGGGCATGGTGGATGAAGCCCTGATCGCCCGTGGCAAGCCGCCCATATCGCGGAGCTGCGAAGTTCCGGAGTTCAAGCACGCCTGCCTCGGCGGCGTGTATGGCATGAAAGGCGCGATCCGCCACCTGGCGCTCGACGGTGCGGGCGGGCAGGCCATCGTCGTCTGCGCTGATATCGCCGAGTACGCTCGCGGCAGTTCGGGAGAGCCGACGCAAGGCGCCGGTGCCGTCGCGATGCTGCTCGAGGAAGATCCGAAACTGGCCGTCGTCGACCTGGTCAACTCGGGCTCGGCGTCCGACTATCGCATCATGGACTTCCGCAAGCCGATGCTGCGATTTTGCGGACAGGACCGCTCCGAGTCGCACCAGGTCCAGGACTTCCCGGTTTTCAACGGCAAGTACTCGACAACCTGTTACGTCGACGAAACGCTGCACGCGCTGCAGGACATGTACGACAAGCGCGAGCTTGAATCGAGTCAATACCTGCGTTCGCTGCGCACGGTCTTCATGCATCGTCCGTACAGGCGCATGGCCGAAACGGGCTGGGCCGTGTCCTACCTGTTCGCGCTCGGCCGCGGCAACGCCGAGGATCGCGCCGAACTCGCGTCCTACTGCCACGAAGCCGGCATCGACGTCGACGCCATGCTGGCGGAGACGTCGTCGAAGCCCGAGGTAGCGGCGCTCGCGACGCCGGAAACGCTGCAGTACGAGGCTTATCCGCTGACGATGGCTGCGCTGCGTGCATTCCGCGCATCGCGCCATTACCGCAAGGAAATTCTCGACAAGCTGGCGCTCGGCAGCGATACGATGCTCGATCTCGGAAACCTGTACACCGCGGCTCTGCCCGCGTGGATGGCGGCGGGATTCGAGCAGGCGATGGATGAGAACTCCCTGGA
>JAAUYE010119341.1_pt1 | contig 10299 bp, 10 predicted proteins | sample 7278081 | NCBI WGS metagenome assembly JAAUYE01 (sample SAMN14350131, study PRJNA611818) | marine sediment metagenome | isolation source: surface marine sediment (0.6m) | place: French Polynesia: Moorea | collected 2018-08
ATGGCCGTCTGTCCGGTGGATTGCTTCTATCAGAACGAAGACGGTGTGGTGCTGCACTCCAAGGACCTTTGCATCGGCTGCGGCTACTGCTTCTATGCATGTCCGTTCGGTGCGCCGCAGTTCCCGCAGGCGGGCAACTACGGCTCGCGCGGCAAGATGGACAAGTGCACCTTCTGCGCCGGCGGCCCGGAAGACGACCATACTTCGGATGAATACAAGAAGTACGGCCGTAACCGCCTGTCGGAAGGCAAGCTGCCGCTGTGCGCCGAGATGTGCGCTACCAAGGCGCTGCTTGCCGGAGATGCCGACGTGGTCGCGGATATCTATCGCAAACGCATCATTAATCGCGGTGCCAGCGCCTTTAACTGGGGCGTCAACGACCTCAACCTGGGGGGTTAATCTCCACAGCGCGGTCACGCAACTCGATACAGGGAAGTATCGGGTGTACCGCGATGGATGTAGGCTGTAAAACGATAATCAGAAGGGTAAATGGGGTGAAATTACGTACATTATTAATCGTGATGTGCCTGGCGCTAGTGCCGTTCCAGGCATTCTCTCAGGATAAAAAACCCGAACCGGGCGTTTTCATGAAGGATCCCGGAGCCGAACTATGGCGCCAGGTTAGACAGCGCGACATGGAGGGCGTCGGTATCAGCCAGGTCCGCGGCGTCGACAGCGGCGTGCTGATTAACGCGAGTGGCGACCAGTGGGCCCGATTTCGTATGACCCAGTTGTCGACTTACGGCGGTTTCGCGATCGCGGGGATCTTCGCGATCGTCATCCTGTTTTACGTGGTGCGCGGCAAGGTTCCTATCGAGGGTGGCCTATCCGGTCGGATGGTAAAGCGTTTTACCGATTACGAGCGGGTCGTGCACTGGACGCTGGCGATCGTGTTCCTGTTTCTGGCATTAACCGGGCTGATCCTGCTGTTGGGCAGGCCGGTATTGCTGCCCCTGTTCGGCAAGGAAGTATTTTCGCTGATGGCGTCGGCCAGCAAGGAGGGGCATAACCTGTTCGGTCCGCTGTTCCTGGTGTCGCTGATCATGATGCTGATTAGTTTCGCGCGGCGTAATATCTACGAAAAAGGCGACCTGACCTGGTTGTTGAGGGGCGGTGGCCTGATCGGAGAAGGTCATGCATCCGGTGGCTTTTTCAACATGGGTGAAAAAACCTGGTACTGGATGGTGATACTGATCGGACTGGTTATTTCTGCTAGCGGGCTGATCCTGGTGTCTCCGAATTTCGGCCAGGGCCGGGTTATCATGGAGCTGTCCCATATCGTTCACACGATCGGGGCGCTGATTTTGATGACGGTATCGGTGGGGCATATGTACCTGGGCTCTATCGGTTCGGAGGGCTCGCTCGAGGGTATGAAAACCGGCTATGTCGATATCAACTGGGCCGATGCGCATCACGACCGCTGGGGTAAGGTATGCCACGAACAGGACCTGGTTATTTCGGCCGAGGAATATGCAAGACTGCGGGGCCAGGAGCCGGAGGCGAGTAACATGGAAACCGCGGAGCAAATCAAATGATCGAGAATCTGATCGATGGACCCTTGTGGTATTTTTCGCTCGCCGTGTTCGTCATCGGCGTGGTCTGGAGGCTTGGGTCGATAGTCTTTGCCAGTCGCAAACAGGACCTTTCGGTGGCGCGGGCGGCCGCGGGTCCGGCGGCGGTCAAAACCGTATTCAGTCGATTTATCCCGCATAAAGAGATCGCTTCGCAGATCACTATCCCTATCGTGGCGGGTTACATGTTTCACCTGGGCCTGTTTGCGCTATTGTTTTTTGCCGCGCCGCATGTCGTTTTCCTCGAAGAAAACCTGCTGGGATTCGGCTGGACACCTATGCCCCACTGGGCTTTTATCGTCGCTTCGCAGCTGGCTTTCCTGGGGCTGATCATGCTTTGGGTGCGGCGCATGGTAAACCCGGTCAGCCGACTGATTTCGACCTGGGACGATCATGTCGCCGCGATCCTGACTTTCGTCGTGATGCTGACCGGTTGTTTCGCGTTGCTCGAGGGTTCCACCGGGCTGCGTCTGCTGCATCGGTTTTCGGTTGAACTATGGCTGATTTACTTTCCGTTCAGCGCACTGATGCACACCTTCACATTTATACCGAGCAGGGCGTTTACCGGCGCCTGGTTCGGTCGCCGCGGAATCGACGCTTGAACGAGAGGTAGGGAACAGATGAGCGAGAAACTGGAGAAAGGCCTGGAAGTACTGCGAGCCGAGATGGACAGTAAGGCCAAGGCCTTCTTTTCGAGCTGCGTCAACTGCGGCATCTGCGCCGAGTCCTGCCTGTTTTACACCGAAACCAGGGATCCGCGCTATACGCCGATTTATAAAACCGAACCGCTGCGCAAATTGTGGCGTAACGAGTACAGCTTCTGGGGCAAGATTTCGTCGGTGTTCGGATTCTCTAAACCGATGACCGAGTCCGATCTGACCGACTGGGAAGAACTGGTTTACGACGGATGCTCGATGTGCGGCCGCTGCAGCATGGTGTGCCCGGTCGGCGTCGATATCTCCGGCATGATTTTCAAGGTCAAGCATGCGCTTTCGAAGGCGGGTATTTCACCGGAAGGACTGGTTGGTGCCACCCAGCGAGCCGTCGACATCGGCAGCCCGATGGGGATTACGCTGACCACCGTGCAGGCGATGATTAAACACGTCGAGGAAGACACCGGGCTGAAAATCCCGATGGACGTCGAGGGTGCCGATTACATGGCGCTGCTGTCTTCCAATGAAATCGCGCTTTATCCCGAGTACCTCGAGTCGCTGGCCAAGATTTTCCATCACGCGGGCGTTAGCTGGACCCTGTCTTCCGACGCCTTCGAGGCGACCAATGCGGCACTGCAGATCGGTAACAAGACGATCGCGGGTCAGCTGGTGCAACGGGTGGTCGACGGCGCCGAGAAACTGAAAGTCAAAAACGTTATCAGCCCCGAATGTGGTCACGCCTATACCGCGCTGCGCTGGGAAGGGCCGAACTTTATCGGCAAGGCCTATCCTTTCAGGGTGGTGCATATCCTCGAGCTGCTCGACGAGTTACAGGCGGCGGGCAAGATCAGGACCACGGGCAAGGAAGGCGAACGTCTGACCTTCCACGACCCCTGCTCGATCGTACGGCGTGGTGGCATCAACGCGCAGCCGCGCAACCTGCTCACACCGATTACCGAAAACTTCGTCGAAATGGCCGATCATGGCAACATGAACTGGTGTTGCGGCGGCGGTGGCGGCGTCAGCAGCAACGAGCGTGCCGAAGAGCTGAAGCTGACGGCCTTCAATCGTAAGAAATCACAGATCGAGGCGACCGGCGCCACCGGCGTGGTCACCGCCTGCTCGAATTGCCGCATGGTGATGGAAGAAGGCGTCGAGACCAATGAAATGGATGTCGAACTGCTTGGCCTGACCGAGATGATCGCCGCGCATCTGGAAGACCGGCCCAACTAGGTTTTCGCCCGGCTGGCAAACGCAGCTAAAGTGTGCCCGTTTACCCGCTGCAACGAATCTACTCCAGGCCCGGAGTAATCAGTTTCTCTATTGCCTGTTGCGTTACTGGCCCGGTGCTCCGGGAGTCTTGCTGTTGCGCCAGGCGTGATAGACGGACGTCACGTCGGCCCGCCAGGCCGGGGAAATGATAGTAATGAAAAGGGCTTCGATGTTGGTAAGCGTGACGGCCACCGCGGCGACGCGCAGGGGCCAGAGAGCCCATTCGACGAAGAGTGCAATTACCGCGAGACCCGTCAGAAACCAGGAAGTCTTGGCGGCGCGAGTGTGGTAGCTAGGCCAGCGTTTGTACTTCCAGAAACCCGCAACGGTCGAAATCAGGTAGGTGACGAGGGCGGTAGCGATCCAGGCGAGCTCGGAGCGCAGCGTGTCGCCGTACAGCGTCACTACTCCGAACAGCAGGGCGGCATAGAGTGCCGCGTCGGCCCAGCTATCGAGGCGTGCACCCAGCACCGTGCGCTGGTTGAGCAGGATGGCCAGCTTGCCGTCGACCCAGTCGGTCATCGCCAGAAAAATGAAGCACCACAGAAAGACCTCGTTGCTTCCTTGCCAGGCGATTGGAATCAGGATGAACGATCCGAACAGGCGGACCAGGCAGAGTAGATTCGGGATAGTCAGGACTTTGTTGGAGATCTCCGGCTCGGCAACGTCAAGCGTCTCGTCAGGCTCGTTGGGACGCTTCACGCCGTCCACCAGATCACGAAATACACGAACACCGGCGCGCTCAGGGTCAGGCTATCGACGCGATCGATAACGCCGCCCATACCTGGCAACAGCTTGCTGCTGTCCTTGACGCCGGCATCGCGCTTGATGGCCGACATGTTGATGTCACCGAAAAAGCCCGCGATCGAGATCAGAATCGCCACCAGCACTGGAGCGACCCAGGGCTGATGTGCTTGCGACAGCGAGAAAGGTCCAGCTTGCTGGCCCAGAGTCGTGAGCCACGGCGCCATCAGGGGCGCGAGTATCGAGATGACGATCAGGCCCCCGAAGAAACCCTCCCAGGTTTTGTTGGGCGAGATGACGGGAGAGATGCGGTGGCGTTTGTGAGCCCCGAATAGTCGACCGATAATGGCCTGAAAAATATCGTCGGCCTCGGTCAGGACGACCAGGAAGATGAACCATCCGACCGGGCCCAAAGGGCCGGCGGCGGTCGACGGAAGTATCGTCAGGAAGGCAGCATGTGAAATTCCGTAGCCGATGAACATGATTCCCCACAGCAGGCTTCCGGCGGATCTCGTATAGTTTTTCGGCTCGTCTTTCACTAGAAGCAGCAAGGCAAAGACGATGAATGAAGCGAGCGGCAGAAATATGACGAACAGTGAAGTCGATCCGGACAGTATCAGCAGGTAATTGATGACGATGAGCCCGTAGCCCGCGCCTATCGCGGGCTTGTCCGCGTTGCGGGCGCCATATACCCGGGTAAACTCGAACCAGGCGACGCAACTGGCGACGGTTAGCAGGAGGCAGATCCCCGGCCGACCGGCCAGCAGGGCGGCACTAACGGCAATGGCGAGCAGCCACCAGGTCCGCAGGCTGGATAGCCGTTTGCGCCGTAATTCTGCTTCGGCATTTCGCAGCGCGATAAAGCGGGCTATCGATCCGATGATCAGGCTGGAGAAAAGCGCGATCGGGACCCAGTACAGGTTGGGGTCAGCGTTGATCATTTTATCTCCACTCAGGATTCGTGCCCGGCCGCATCGTGGTTCCTGGCCTCGTCAGTGGGAATCCCGAAGTGGCTAATGGCCCAGCGAACCAGGTGTGGCAGGGCGGCGCAGATTACCATGGCCACAATTAGCGGCAGGTCGATCAATGATCCTGGTCCACTGCTTGCCAGTTCACGCAGCGACGGTAGACGGACCCCGACGTAGGCCCAGATGGCGTTTGCGGGCAGCAAGCCCAGCGCCGTGGTCCAGCAAAAGGTCCAGCTGCCGACGCGACTCGCGCCGCTAACCGGGTTGACGATCGAGTAAGGCGCGTGCGCCATCCGCAGCGCAAGCAAGTAATAGGCTCCTTCCTTTTCGATGTGTTTGTTCATCAGAGCGACGAAATTGGTGTAGCGACGCTCGATACTTTCCTGAAACAGGTAACGACTGAGGGAAAAGATTACCATACCGCCCAGCGTGAGCCCGACGGTGACGATTAGCAAGGCCTGCCAGAAACCGAATAACCAGCCATAAACGATTGCCTTGCCCCCGGTTCCGGGAACCAGCGCCAACCCGGCATAGATACCGAAGCCGATGATGAACGATCGCCATGGATTGGTCGCTATGTAAGCGCGGATGCGACTCTCCTGTTCGGCCAGAGTCTCCAGCGAGATGTAATGGTTGACGTACCAGGCCAGTGCCGACAGTAAAATGGCGGCGATTGCCAAAATTAGTAGTTTGCGCTTTTTGCGTCCGGTAGTCGGGAGTCCGCTCATGGTGGCGAGGGCCTGGAGCCGAATCCTGCGATCTCGAGGGCACGTCCCGGACGCGGGAATTTATGCTTGCTCAGCGGGGCAAACTTGCCGACCTCTTCGTAATAAAGGTAGTGGGTGACGGTGAGCGTTTGCGCGCCGGTTTCGATCAGGTTGAAAGTGTTTTCGTTACGTTCCCTGCCTTTTCCACGGCTGGAGGTGGTGGTGCCGCACTGCACAATAATGACGCCGCGGTCGCGGTGATGCCCCGGGAAAAAGTCGAGCGAACTCCCGATATAGGACCGATGCAGGTGCCCCCCCAGTATCATCTCGACCTTTTGGTCGACGAAGCAGTCTATCGCACGCCGGGCTCCGGGCATCGAGACATCGAAGACGCGGTCGTGCCCGGGAGCGAACTGGTGATGGGCGACGACGATGCGTACCTTGTCTTCGGGTACCCCGGAAAAAACTTTTTCGCTGTGTTGGAGCTGCTGGCGATCGAGCCGGCCATTAGAGATGCTGCGCCGCGGTGCGGTGGAGTCGAGACCGACCAGCACCGCATTACCAACCTCCAGCACCGGATTCAGATCGGGCGAAATAATTTCGCAGTAGAGTTCGTGCGGCTTGAAAAAACGTTCGAAGAGACGCCATAGCGCGACGTCATGGTTTCCCGGAATGATGAGCATGGGGTAATCCGATAACCTGTCAAAGTATCGTCTGGCCTGCTCGAATTGATCGCGCCGGGCGCGCTGGGTCAGGTCGCCGCTGATGACGATTGCATCGGGCGCGAGCCCGGGTATAGCCCGCAACAGGGCTTCGCCGACCGCGGGTACGAATGGCGGCCCGAAATGGAGATCGGAGATGTGGAGTATTTTAGCCGACATGTGCTTGGTAAATCATATAGCTGCCGTTTCCCGATTAATCTGATTCAGATCAATGAATCGGGCCAGCGCGATTTCCTGGCTGGTACTACTTTCTGACCGAATTTTCGTACCCCGGTGTTTCGCTGCTGCCGCGTCGCTTATTGGCCTGATTCGAGCTGGCGGACCAGGCTGCCGAGGTAGGAGCTCATATCGCCGCAGCCGGCCTGCGACCAGGCGCCGTCGACCGGCAGGATCACGCCACTGATATAGCCGCTCAGGTCGGAACCCAGAAACAGGCAGGCCTGCCCGATATCGGCAGGCGACCCCATTCGGCCCAGCGGCACCGATTCGATGACGCGCCGACGTGTCGCTTCGTCGGGGGCTAGCCTGGCCATCCCTTCGGTACCGTCGATCGGGCCGGGCACGATGGAGTTGATGCGAATGCCTGCGGCTCCCCATTCCAAAGACAGCGTGCGGGTAATCATGTCGACCCCGGCCTTGGCGGAACAAACATGAGCCTGCGCCTGCATCGGTAAGAAGGCCTGCGGTGCCGAAATGTTGATAACGCTGGCACCAGGTTTCTTCAGGTGCCGGAAGCCGGCCTTCATAACGTGAAAAGTTCCCATCAGGTCTATTTCCACCACGCTACGAAAGGCATTGGCCGACATACCGTTGACGGTGGCCGGGAAGTTGCCGGCGGCACCCGAAACCAGCACATCGAAGTCGCCAAATTCATCTTGAACCCGCGCCAGGCCAGCTTCGATTGCATCGAAGTCGCGCACATCGGCGCAAAAACCCGTGGCCTCGGCGCCCAGTGCCTGCAACGACGCCACCGTCGCCTTTACCTTGTCGTCCGAGCGGCTGGCAACCGCAACCCGGGCGCCGTGCTCGGCAAACAGCTCGGCAACGCCGCGGTTGATTCCGCTGGTTCCACCGATGACCACCACCGTCCTGTCGCTAAAATCGATTGTTAGACTCATTGCTGTACCGGGTAGCTGCTTTTTGATTAGCAGAACCTATCCGATATTAGTTGTGCTTGCAATTCCGCAGGAAACAGGACCGATCCGGCCTTGCCTCACGGAGCGCTGCCCTGGCGGGGTCAGTTTCGATACAATTCGGGGGGGTGAAAAAAATGACTGGGCGAGGTATTGATGGGTAGCAGGGTTTGCGGCCTCGACGAGGTAATCGATAGAACGGCGGTGGCGACGCTCAAGTTCGACGGCGACATGATGCAGTCGATATTCGGCGACAGGTCGCTGTGGCCCTCCTGGGTCGCGGATATGGACTTCAAGGCCGCACCTGAAGTGATAGCGGCGCTGGCACGGAGACTGGATCATGGTGTGTTCGGCTATGAATCCAGTTGCGAAGCGCTGCCTGCCGCCGTAGTGAACTGGTTAAGCACACGGTACGGCTGGTCGACCAGTCCAGAAAAAATTATTACGACGCCGCGGACCCTTAACTCGCTCTCCGTGATGATCGATCTTTTTTCTGCCGAGGGCGAGGGCGTCATCGTACAGCCGCCCGTATTCTATGATTTCAAACAGCTCATTTCGGCCAACAGGCGGCGCCTGGTCAAGAATCCGCTGAGACTCGAACATGGGCGCTATCGAATGGACCTCGATCACCTCGAAGCGGTTGCCGCCGAGCCCGAAAACAGGCTCCTGATTCTCTGTAATCCCCACAATCCGGTCGGGCGCGCCTGGTCGCAGCAGGAACTGTCGGCATTATCCGAGATTTGCAGCGGCAACGGGGTTTTTGTGATTGCCGACGAAATTCATGGCGACCTCGTTTATCGGAATCGTTATACGCCGCTGGCAAGCGTCTCGCGCGAGGCCGCGCTCAACTGTGCAAGCTGCGTTTCGCCGATCAAGTCGTTCAACCTCGCCGGGGTCGCTAACTCGATGATCATAATCGAGCACGACGACAGACGACAGCTATGCAGGGACTGGTATAACCGGTTCGAAGTCAACAAGAACAACGTGTTTACCAATGCCGCCATGCTGGCGGCCTATAGCTCCGGGGGCGAGTGGCTCGAGCAGGTGACGGATTACATACAGGGCAATGTCGAGCTGCTGGACGATTTTCTGCAACAAAACGTGCCGGCGGTAAAACTCATCGAGCCGGAAGCGACCTACCTGGTCTGGCTCGATTTCAGGGAGCTGGGTCTCGATGCCAGGCAGCTCGAAGCTTTCCTGTCCAAAGAGGCGCGCATGGCGACTAATCCCGGGCACTGGTTCGGTCGCGAAGGGGCGGGTTTTGCGCGGATTAACGTCGCCTGCCCGCGATCCGTTCTCGAGACGGCTCTCGAGCAACTCGCTAAAGCGGTCACCGGCTTGCTCGACGCCAGTAGCAACTAATTCATATCGAATTTAGAGGGATGCCGGCAGTTTAACCGGATGATTAGCCGGCTGGGTGGCGGCTTTCGCGGTCCTTGCCACCAGCGTCTCGAATGCCCCTGAAGATTCCCCTGAATTGCGCAACCGGGCCTGTGATAGTATTCCCTCCGAATCAATTCGTGGAAGATGAACCATGGCCGACAAGCCGCTCAGCGACGAAGAGCTCGATGAAATCTACCGGCGCATGATCGATTTATTTATCGATCGTGCCAACGAGTTTGCCGAAACCAACAGCCAGGAGAATGTCGGCCTCGCGCTGCTGTATGCCGCGGCGCGCTACAATGCCCACGTCGTCGCCCAGCATGCCAACACGCTCGAGGATTACGAGCAGGATCTACCCAAGGCGCGAAGTTTTTTCCGCGGCCAGTACCAGGAGATGCTGGATGAAAACCTCGAGGACTATAAGACGACTTTCACCCGGTACGCGAATTTCATCAAGAAGCAGTAGCAGGCCCGGTTTTGATTGCCGGGCACTCGCTGTCTGCGGTCTGCTGCCGGCTCCAGGCTGCCAAGCAGGCGTCGCGCTCGGCTTTAGCGAGCTTGCCGACGGTTTCTGCATACTCGTAGAACGCACCGAAGTCGAGACCATGCGCCCGAATCATGTTGACGAAGGCAGGCCTGTGCGAGTTATAGGCTGAAACCGAACCGATCTTGGCGTTGTTCAGTTTGTCGGCGAACCAGGCCGTGAATCCACCCGTTATCCCGTGCTTCGCGGCTATCCCCTGGTGCAAGCGGCGCGCGTTGGCAAAGGTTTCTTCCTTTAGTTTGCGTTTATCCGTATCGTCGACCGCAGCGGCATAAATCTCACCCAGACGAGCGCGCGTGGATTCGATCAGTTCGATGACCTCGTCACGGTATAGTGACCAGCGCAGCAGCTGCTGGAGTTCTTCCGTCTGTGCGCGCGACTGCAGCCACAGCTCGGTGCCTACCTGCTGCACCGCCGAGGCCAGGGATTCGTTGAAGGTCGTATCGTCGTCGATATAGATCTGCTGGTGGGTTAGCTCGTGAAACAGCAGACCCGCGAGCCGGTAATCCGGCCAGTTGATGAAGCTGCTCAGCACCGGGTCGTCGAACCAGCCCAGCGTCGAGTAAGCCGATACCCTGCCGATGTGTACCTCGAGTCCCGCG
>JAAUYE010010219.1_pt1 | contig 10298 bp, 14 predicted proteins | sample 7278081 | NCBI WGS metagenome assembly JAAUYE01 (sample SAMN14350131, study PRJNA611818) | marine sediment metagenome | isolation source: surface marine sediment (0.6m) | place: French Polynesia: Moorea | collected 2018-08
CCAGGACCGAAGCCAGTACCAACAGAAGTTTTAAAACTCCGCAAGGGTAAGCTTTACGATAAGTTTGCCGCCCGGGACGAAGTTGAGCCTAAGCTCGTGAAACCTTTACCGCCTCGTGTGCCAAGCTACTTCGATAAGGAACACAGAAAAGTGTGGAACCGGATAAAAAATATTTTGCTAAATTACGGCATTCTGAACGCGGCTTCTGAGATCGACATGCATATTCTGGTTGTGTCCTACCTAAAGTGGCAAGATTACGAATCGAAAGACGATGTAACGAAATCTCAGAAATATTTGACCGCAGTGTTTAAGGCGAAGCAAAATTTGGGGTTGTCGAATGCGGATATGGCGAAATTAGGTTCTTTGATGGTTTCGGCTCAAAAAAAGAAGTCCGAAATGGAGGCATTGCTTGACTGAATGGTACTATGACGAGTCGAAGCCTTTAAGAGTCAGGAAATTCATTGAAAACTTGACTTTTGGCTCGAATGAGTGGGTGGGTAAAAAATTTGAGCTGATGGAATGGCAGTGGGAAGACGTCATAAAGCCATTATACGGTACGGTTGATGCGGACGGTTTTAGACGGTATCGATTTTGTTATCTGGAGATACCCAAAAAAAACGGTAAGACGGAGCTCGCTGCAGCTTTAGCATTATATCACCTTAGCGCTGATGGTGAGGGGAGGCCGGTTGTTTTTAGTTGCGCGGCGGATAAAAAGCAAGCGGCTTTGGTATTTGAACCTGCGGCTATAATGGTTCGGCATAATACTGTTTTAGATAAGCACCTAAATGTTCGAGATTCTTACAAACGCATATCAAATAAGCGAAATTATGGTCATTACGAAGTTTTAAGCGCAGAGCACCATACAAAACACGGCTTGAGCCCTTCAGCTGTGTTTTTTGATGAATTACACGCTCAGCCGAATGACGAATTATGGCGGGTTATGGTATCGGGCACCGACTTTGCCAGGCGCCAGCAGTTAATTTTTGTCATGACTACGGCCGGGATATGGGATGTTAATTCTATTTGGTGGCGTGTTAGGACAAAAGCAATTCAGATTTCAAAAGGAATAATTAAACAAGATGATTTTTTGCCCATTCTTTTTTTAGCTGATCCAGAAGAAGACGATGTTGCAGACAGAGAATTGTGGAAGCGGGTTAATCCTTCTCTGGGAACCATCTTCACAATGGCAAAAATTGAGCGGGATTATGCCAATGCAAAGACAGATCCGGTTGAATTGCAGGATTTCAAGCGTTTTAGGCTGAATATTCCGATAAAAAGCCTGAAATCATGGACACCTATGCAACAATGGGATTTAGGCGCGAGAGAAATTGATTTTGATGCTTTAAAGGGAAAAATGTGCTACGGCGGGCTTGATATGAGCACGAAAGTTGATTTAACGGCGTTTGTGCTCGTTTTTCCGCCACAGACAGGAATTGACGATTATATTGTAGTTCCGAGGTTTTATGTTCCCGAGGATACGGTTATTGAGCGCAGCAAAACTGATAAAGTGCATTATGAAGTTTGGGTGGAGCAGGGTTTTATCAACGCGACTCCCGGGAATGTCATAGATGAAACGTTTATCTACAACGATATCGTGAACGCATCAAAGCGTTACCAGCTTGCGGAACTCGGATATGATCCTTGGGGTGCAACCGGGATCGCCACAAAACTATTTGGCGATGAGGGCATAACGGTTGTCGAGGTTCGCCAGGGTGCGAAAACGATGTCAGAACCAGCTAAGGATCTACTGGTTAAGATAAAGCAGCTTAATATAATTCATGGTGGGCATCCGGTTTTAAGGTGGTGTGCCGATAATATTGTCATGATACAGGACGCTAACGAAAATATTCGGCCGGCAAAGGATAAAGCGGTTGAACGTATTGATGGCATGGTAGCCTTAATAAATGCTTGGGTATTGACAATGTTTGGCAAGGGGCCATCAGTATACGAAGAGCGCGGGGTTAGGTCAGTATGACAATGGTAAGCCGGAAAGAAGCGATTTTAAAAGCTGTTGTTACGATAGATTCATTAAAACGGCGAACCGGTGTAACAGCTAAAGAATTATCAGTTATACTGAATATGCCACATAGCCTTAAAAACCATGATTATCGATGTGCCCAAAGGTGGATTGATGCGGTGAGCTTGATATATCCTGTTGTCGAAATAGGTTCAAGAAGTTCGATGACTGGCCCACCGTCAATAGTTTATAAAATAATAAAGTAGGGGGAGATTTGAAAGAACTTAAGTTTATAACCGAAACCGAGTGGGAAAAGTGGCGAGTAAATACAATTTACACTAAAGAGCCCGAAACGATAGCCTGGATACGAGATTTTGAGCCAAGTTGTGTTTTTTGGGATATTGGTGCTAATATTGGGATATATTCAATATTTTGCGCTGCTTTTCATCCGTCTTCGCAAGTTTATGCATTTGAACCGCTTCGAACTAATTTTATTAGGCTGTGGGATAATATATGGCAGAACAACTTAACAAACATTGAAGTTTATTATAAATGCCTTGGTTCACAAAACCAAATTTGCTGGTTTGATGTCGATAATGTTGATGTGGGAAGTTCCGGAGGGATTGCAAGAGATTTTACAAAAACAGCCGTACCTAAAAAACAATCGTATTTAATTTGGATGTTAACCGGAAATACTCTTAAATATTATTATGACATAATGCCAAATTACATCAAAATCGACACAGATGGCACTGAATTGGATATTTTGCTTGGAATGAGCGATATTTTATCTGATAGCAAGTTGAAATCAATTCTTGTCGAAGTAAATCAACATGAAGATGAAATATATCACGCTTTGATCGAAAGAGGATTTAGGACAGACGAAAAATATAATAAGTTAAAAGACCGGAAATCAGATAAAAACATCATTTTCAGGAGACCAAAATGAACCTACCCAATAAATCATTATTCCGGCCGGCAGAGGTGGCGGACATTTTTGGCTATTCTCGTCAAACTATTTACAATTGGGTAGAGCGGGGAAAGCTCAAGCCCAAGCGAAACAAGATTAACAATCATATTTTCATCCCAAAAGACGAAATATATGGAATTTTGAGACTTTCAACCGTAATTAACGCAAAAATTTAGTCAAAACATTATAAATCCTTATAAAACGTTATAAAGGTGATTTTTGAAAAACATGCTATGATTTTAGCATGTTTTTTATTACGCCTTTGATAGAACGGTTTAAGAAACGCGGTGACTTAAATGTAAGCAATAAAAGTCACTGGATCAATCACCTCCTGGGCGGTCAGAATGTTGTAAATCAAGATGACGCCCTTAAAATTTCCACAGTTTTTGCTTGTGTTCGAGTTATAGCAGAAACAATCGCTTCACTTCCGCTTGTAATTTACCGTCGAGTCAGCGACAACGAGCGCGAACCTGCCACAGATCACCCTCTTTACAAAATGTTACACGATGTAGGTCCCAATTCATGGCTTTCTGCGCCTGAATTTTGGGAAAACTGTATCGGAACTAACGTTTTGCGGGGAAATGCCTATAATTACAAGGTTTTTGATAATTTAGGCCGTTTAGTGGGTTTAGTGCCTATGAACCCCGAAAATGTTCAGATTGACGTTGATTTACAGACATTTAGCAATCCAAATATCATATATAAATTTAAATTGCCTGGTGGTGGGCAAAGAAACCTACCATATGATCGTGTTTGGCATCTAAAGGGCATTAGCTCTGATGGTTTCACCGGGCTATCTCCACTTCAACTCGCGCAAAATTCTATGAATTTAAGTCTTTCTTCTGAAAGCCACGGCAACACGTTTTTTCGAAACTCGGCCAGGCCATCAGGCACTGCCAGTACACCCGGGAAACTATCGGATGATGCATACTCTCGCCTGCAAAATTCTATCGAACAACGCATATCAGGCGATAAAAAATTCTCTGTTTTGCTGCTTGAAGAGGGGTTAACGTGGTCTCAGATAGGCATGTCGAACGAAGACAGCCAATTTTTAGAGACTCGCAATTTTCAAGTTGAAGACATTGCGCGGTTTTATCGTGTGCCGTCAATTTTGCTCAATCATCCCGAAAAAACAAGCACTCACGCAAGCGCAGAACAATTTATGATGAGTTTTGTAACTCATACTATCCGGCCATGGCTTGTACGAGTTGAAAAATCGATTCAAAAACATTTAATGACTGAAATTGAGCAGGAACAATACTATGCGGAGTTTAAGGTCGATGGATTGTTACGCGGAGATACAAAAAGCCGATATGAAGCCTATGCAAGCGCAATCCAAAACACATGGATGAGCCCAAACGAAGCCCGCAAGCTTGAAAATATGCCCCCGCGGGATGGTGGCGATACATATGAAAATCCGAACGTAAAGCCCAAGGAATCAAATAATGGAAACGATGAAGATTGAACGAAAATCATTTAATGCCGGCGAATTAACGATTGAAAGTCGGGACAGTATATCGGTGATAAGGGGTCATGCGGCGGTGTTTAATAATATCGCTGATGGTGTGTGGTTTCGAGAGCAAATAGCGCCCGGAGCGTTTCGGGAAACGATAAAAACCGATGATGTCAGGGCCCTTTGGAACCATGACACAAACTATGTCATGGGCCGGAACCGCAACGGCACATTGAAACTCAAAGAGGACGAAGTGGGCTTGGCGGTTGAAATCACGCCTCCTGATACGCAATTTGCCCGGGATGCGGTTGAATCTATACGGCGCGGCGATGTTAGCCAAATGAGCTTTGGTTTTGTTGCTCGAAAAGAGACCTGGACCGAGGAAGAGGACGAAAACGACCTTAGAACCATAGAGGAGGTCAAATTATGGGAAGTTTCGCCGGTAACTTTTCCTTTTTATGAGGATACGGATGTAGCCTTAAAGTCGCATGCTGAATGGCGTACCGCGATAAACAGGGCATATAACAAAACGCGTAGAAACGCGCATTTACGGAAAAAATATCATTTTCTAACGTTAGGAGGCTAAAACATGAACAAATTGAAAGAATTAAGGGCCAAGAAGGTAAAATTGCTGGAAGAAATGAAGGCAATTTTGGATATGGCGGATTCTGAGGAGCGTTCGATCACTGAGGATGAGGAAGCGCTGTATGATGAAAAGTCAGCTCAGCTCGAACAGGTTGAAAAGGAAATCGAAGAAGCTGAAAAAGCCGAGACTCGCAAGGCCGAACTTGAGGCTAAAATCGAAGAAAGCCGACAGGTTTCTAATCCCCTACCCTTTCGGCCAGCGACTTATCGGGCTGAAGATCCTAAAGAGTTTGAAAGTTTGGGTGAATTTTTCTTTGCTGTTCGGTTCAACCGGAATGATCCGCGGCTCTATGACCTTTATCATGAAGCCGAAACGCGGGCTCAATCAATGGGCGTTGGTTCTGAGGGTGGTTTTGCCGTACCGACTCAGTTTATTGGAACTTTGCTTGAAGTGACACCCCAAGAGGCGATATTTCGGCCTAGGTGCACGGTAATTCCGGCTGGCAGTCCGCCCGATGCATCGGTATCGATGCCGGCACTTGACCAAGGCGCGTCCAAGAACATGTACGGTGGCGTCCAGGTGCAATGGATTGGTGAAGGTGCGACCAAGCCGGAAACCGATGCCGCACTACGTGAGGTCACGCTTGAGCCTAATGAGGTTGCGGGCCATATCGTTACTACTGACAAGCTTCTGAGAAATTGGGGCGCGGCATCCGCCGTACTTGAGAGATTGCTTAGAAACGCAGTAATCGGCTCGGAAGAAACCGCATTTTATAACGGCACCGGAGTCGGTCAGCCGCTTGGCTTACTGTCTAACCCCGGTAGAATCGATTACGCGCGCGCAACGGCTAATCAGATTTCGTTTGCCGATGTTTCAGGCATGTACGCCAGGCTTCTAATGGGACGCGGCACAACTCCGGTATGGATTGCCAGTCAGACCTGTATCCCTCAGCTGGTGAATATCCGTGATACCGGAAATAATAATCTTTGGGTACAGAGCGCGGCCGATGGCTTGCCCCCTACCCTTTACGGCTATCCGGTATTGTTTCATGAGCGTGCAGTGGGCCTTGGGACTGCAGGAGATTTGATTCTTGCAGATTTGAGCTATTATCTGATTAAAGACGGATCCGGGCCGTTTGTGGCGACTTCGGAGCACTTTTATTTTACCAGCAACAAGACTGTTTTCAAAGTGTTCTGGAATGTTGATGGTCAGTCCTGGCTGAATGAACCCATTCCGTTGGAAGGCAGCACATCAAACACGGTATCACCTTTTATCGTGTTAAACTAACAGACCGGCATTAGACAGGCTTAGGCCCCTCTAATTCGGGAACGTGAAAGGATAAAACTATGAATGTAAGAGTAACGGACAAAATCAAAATTGACGCTGAACACCTTGCAATTAGTTCGGCGGCCGGTGCAACTTCGCTGAATTATGACATGCAGAATTATCACCGGGCGGCAGCGGTTGTCAACATTAGTGCTGATGGTAGTGCTAATTCGTTTTCGACTGCTACCATTGATTTAATGGAATCGAGCGGTTCTACTGTAGCTGGCACAAGCGCCGCTGGTGGAAGTGCTGGAATCGTAGTTGGCGGGGCGGGCACCCTCGTACAGTCTTCTGTCAGCGGCGTTCGCAAAATGACGTTAACATTCGGGACCGCCGCATCGACCGGGATGCAGTTCACGATTAACCTTGGGACTGTATCAAAAACATTTGAATACACTCAAGCGACTGCTAATTTCAATGCAACGGCTCAATCTGCCACATTGTCATATTACGGTGCGACGGCGGCATCTTCCGCCAATACCGGCAGTCAATTGGCAATGGGTCTTTTATCTTCAAATGTCAATTCAACTTTGGCTTTTGGAGGCGATTTGATTTGCAGTACAAGAACTACTGCAAGCTTAACTTTGCAGGTCGCGGATTCTGCCGATGGCCGATCTTTGGGATTCCAGGATTCAACCGGAGCGATGACCGCTTCCATTCATCAGGCGGTGGGTGGCTTTAATATCGGTGCTGATGAGCTGACTTCAACGTTGAATAAACGGTATGTTGGCGTAAAAGTTTCAAGCGCAGCGACTGCTTGCGGCGCCGATGTCTCAATTGTTCGAACTGGTGGCAGGTACAATCCACCTACATTTTCCGGCCGTTTGGGAACTTAATAAGGGGATAACTTCAACAAACTGTTGGGCTGGGCTGTTTTTAGCGTTTCCCGTCTACGCTTCCCCCTTCCAGCCCGGCCCAACATGAAGGGGGAGAAATGAACGAATTACCACAGGTAAAAGCTATTAATCCGGATAAACCTAAAGGAAAAGAATTTAAATTGCCGCCTAAGCCTAAGCTGGCTATTGTCGGTTGTAGTGACACAAAAGATAAAACGCCGTTTAACAAAAAAGATGAGTTCGAATTCTGGGGCGTCAATAACCTTTTTACTAATTTTGGCAACAATCCCTGGACCCGCTGGTTTGAAATACATCATATCGAACACAACCCGGTATCAGGTATGTGGGAGCGGCGCGGCAATGCTGATTTCAGGGGCATGCCGGTTGACGTATATCTCCGTGAGCTTCAGAAGATGAACATTCCCATCTATATGCGGGCGCCTTGTGAATTGGTGCCGAACGCTGTTTTGTATCCGATTCAGGATATCTTGAAAGCGTTCGGAGATTATTTCACAAATACCATATCTTACATGCTGGCTTTGGGAATTATGGAAGGCCATTATGAAGAAATTCACGTATATGGCGTAGATATGGCTGTGGACAGCGAATATTTTTGGCAACGTCCGAGCTGTGAATATTTTCTCGGATTGGCTATGGGACGTGGAATTAAAATCTATTTGCCAGAAGAGTGCGATCTGCTAAAGACTCGCTTTCTGTACGGCTTTGACGATAAAATGGAAAACAAGTGGATGAAAAAAGTGGATTCTATGATCAAGTCCATGTCAGAAAAACACGCTCAATCTGTCGGTAAGATGAAGCAAAATCGGCAATTAGTTGAGCAATACGTCGGAGCTATTTCAGCGGCAAACGAAATGAAAAAGGTATGGAAAAATTTGTAAGGGGGCAAAATGTATAAGGTGGTCAACAAATGCATCAATCAGGATACTAAAGAAACCATGTATCCAGGCGACAAGGTGAAAAATCTAAGTCATTTTGAGCTTGGCCGGCATCTCGCCGAAGGAAATATCGTGCCAATAAACGGCAGGAGTGTTGAACGGGCGGTGAGCGACCCTCCTGAAAAGCGTAAACGAGGCAGACCGAAAAATGAGTCTAACGGACGTTGAATTAATACACATAGGTCGAGATAATTCTATTGATTTTATTCTTTATGCTGATTCTACAGTACAGGATTTATCAGCGGTGACTCAGATTGATTTAAGAATATCGGATGAGGTCTTGACTTCGACTAATTCAACGGGCGGGGCTATTCGGTGGGCGGGGTCCGGATATGCAACCGGAGAGGTGAGGATTTTCGCCGGCACTGCGACTGCGGTTAGTTTATCAACCGGGCGGTTTAGCTGTGCATTGGTTGTGTATGATCCGACCAATCCAAACGGGGTGACGTGGGACGATGATATCCCGATCCGAGTCAAACCTAATATTTTAACAACATAGGTTAGCTATGGCATTGTTTCGAATAACAGACCCAGTATGTCATTGCATTTTAGTTGATGAAGCTAAGGAATTTAGACGTATCCGAGGATCCACGGCCGAAGATCCAATGATTAAGTCGTTTATCGAACTATCAGAGGACTACGCCGAAAATTATATGAAGCGGTCAATCATGCCTCAAAAATGGCGCCTTACGATAGACTCTATTCCAGATAATAATATTATCGAACTTCCACGGGGCCCGCTTTCAACCGAAACTACTGCCGTAGCAAGTTTTTCTTATTATAATTCAAGTAACGCGACTGTTACTATGCCATCAACGGCTTATACCGTTGATAGCGATCGGTTAGTTCCAAGAATTTATCTAACCTATGATAGCGAATGGCCGTCTGGTATTCGGAGCTTCAAAGATTCAATCGAAATCGAATACAACACTGGATACAAAGATAAAAACGCTGTACCCGAAGACATTAAAACCTGGATAAAATTAAGGACCGCAGCATACATGGATAACCGAGAACCGTTTACCCTGGGTAGTGGCAATTTTTTGACCGAGCTGCCGCGAAGCTTTGTTGACGGCCTCCTGGATAGACATACGGTGATAACGGTATGAGAGCAGGATTAAGAGATAAACAAATCCATATCATGAAGTCTTCTATTTCGACCGCGCGCAGTACGGACGGAGCGCCGATTGTAATATGGTCAACCATGCTTGCTAATATGTGGGCGCAGGTTATACCGAAAACCGGCAGCGAAACCTACCAGGATCGATATAGGTGGGAAGTCAAGGAAACTGATTTTATTACAAACTGGACAACTCACACAATTACGTCTGATAACCGAATCAAGTATAACGGCGACGATTACGAAATAAAAGCCGTTATCAATATTGATGAAGCGAATATCGATCGGCAGTTTATCACTACAAAATTATCCTAATGGGCGTCGAATCTGATACATATCAAGTTTTGTCTACTACAACGGCATTAACGGCTTTAGTCGGAACGCGGATATATCCGGAGCATAGGCCGACAAATGATAGTAGTCCGTCCGTTGTGTTTTTTCGGGCGCCTGGTGGCGAGCGGGTCAACAGTCTAACGGGTTATGAGCAGCTCGAAAATGCAATAATTGAAATTGAGGTATATGCGACTACGGTGGATGACAGGCGGCAAGTAGCGGACCAGGTAATTAAGGCTATGACTGCTAATTCAACTCGTTTTTCCTGTATCCTGCCAGATCCGCCGTATGATGATTATAACGATGAAACACAAACTTATGAACGCACAATGGATTTTTCCATTTGGGCGCATACCACATAGGAGGTAAATTATGGCTAAAGTTGAAACTCAAGGCACTCGGTTTTTCTGGAGTGCTTCAACTGCCCTATCGACCGCCCAGGAAATTTTAGGGGTAGAGTCTTTCGATGGCTTTGGCGGCAATAGCCCGCGAATTGATGTAACCGATCTAAAATCAACCGCGCGAGAATACAAGTCGGGGATACGAGATGTCGGGGAGGGATCTTTGACTTTGATTTACGATCCCACTACCGGAACGGGGCAGCACGCCTTGCGAGTTGATGCGGGCTCCAGGGCTATCCGAAAACTGGCTTGCAAATATTCCACGGTTGATGCCAACGGCATCGGATTTGAAGTCAACGCTCAATCTGGCGGGGTGACGATATCCGGAACAATCGATGACAAGGTTATGGGCACGGCTCA
>JAAUYE010055529.1_pt1 | contig 10296 bp, 10 predicted proteins | sample 7278081 | NCBI WGS metagenome assembly JAAUYE01 (sample SAMN14350131, study PRJNA611818) | marine sediment metagenome | isolation source: surface marine sediment (0.6m) | place: French Polynesia: Moorea | collected 2018-08
CCGTTTTCGATAGTCGCAGAAGTCCTGGTACGCCTCGATCTCGTGCTTCAGTTCGCGCACGACCAGTTCGATCATGATGGCGTCGTCGAGGAAACCGAGGCCGGGTATCGTGTCCGGAATCAGGTCTTCCGGTTCCGAGAAATACGCCAGCGCGTTCAGGACCCGGCTCGCGTCCTGGTGCGGCAGACGCCACTCGATATCCGAGATCATGTCGATCATCAGTCGGAGCTTGCCGATCCGATCGGCGATGAATCCCGGTGTGCGCGCTTCACCAGCCTCCTGGAGCAGAGCCTCGGCACCGGCCACGATTTCCTCGGGGGACAGGCGAGCAGCGGCCTTCCGAGCCTCTTCCATAATCAACCGGAAGTGCTTCAGGTCGTTCTCGTCAAGTTCGAAGGAAATACGCAGTGTCACAGGCGTGTCGGCCCTGAATTAGTCAAGGCATTGAGACTATCACGACAGTTTGGTCCTGGCCCAGCGTTACTTGCGGAAGCGGTGGTCCCAGTTCTTGGAGCGGTCGAAGCTACCGGTATTGTATGGATCGAGGCCGGTTTCCTCGCCGGAGTCGACCATCGAATCGTCGAGAATTTTCAGCGTTTCATGGGTACCGCTGTCCTCGCGCACGAATCGATTCCGTATAAGGACGTTTTTGCCGGGTCCCATGCTTTCAATTCGACCCTGCAGATCGGGGTCTATTTCGACGATGTCCGGGCCGTTCTGCACCGCCGGTCGTTGCGGGGGCGGGGGGCGCAACCGCTTGACCTGGACACTATTGGTTGCTCGCAGGTCCGTTCTTGCGCTTTCCCTGGCAGGAAAACGATTTCTGAACCAGTTTTTGATCGTTTCCATCATCTTCTTGGGTCGCCGCCGGTGGCGCAGGGCGCCTGAAACAGTGTTTGATGAGTTAATACTTCTCATCAGCATGCACCACTATATCGCGGTTTTCTATAGAAAAGTAGGGGTCTTTCGAAGGCCGCCGCAGGAAATGTGACAGGCCTCACGTTTTCGGGGCCCGCGGGCCCGGCCGGAAGCTGCGCGATTACTCTATTCGGCCCAGATAACGCCAGATAAACGCGGTCAGGCGAAGGCACTGCCAGCCAAGGTAGGGCGCGAGGACGAGAAACCATGCGACGCCGTCAAACGCGCGGACTTTCTCGCTGATGGCACCAAAGAACTGGCCGTAACCGTGTCCGCCATAGTCGCCGAAGACGCCCTGGCCAACCGCGTAGATTGCGATCGGCATCAGCACGAGGCCGAAAAACAGCAGACCGGCCAGCAGACCGATCTCTTTTCGCATGACTTTCCTGAGCGCCGATGGATTATCGCTCACGAGCGGTACCTGAATGGTTATGACGGCCGCCTATCGTTGCGCAGCTTCACTATCTCGTCAAGCGTCGAACTGCCACAAAGTCAGTCGGAGCTAGCCGCGTCTTCCGTCATTTTGCGGTGGCGTCGGCGATAGACAACGATGCCCAGATGAAAGCAAATGAAAGAGAACAGCGCATAGTGAGGGAGTATCCAGAACCACTCGCTGATGTAGATGGTCGCGAAGAACGCGGCGAGACCAGAGCCAAGGTAAAAATACGGGAGGGCGTCGTAAAGTAGTTTGGGCAGCCAGATCTTGCGACCTGCCAGGCTGTCCTTTTTCCGGCGGGCATGCGGCGGCGCAGTCTGAGTTGTCGCCTTTCCTGCGGCGGTGCTCAGCATCGTGTCTACTCACGTCCGTGTCAGTCCTCAAAGTCTAGGACATGGACGCCACGAAGTCCGTGATTACGCTCACATATTCAAAGCGGGAAAATTACGAACTCACGCGTCTCGTTTCGGGCGTTCCTCATAGCGGAACTTGACGTTGCCGACAGAGACGATGTCACCGTTCGACAAAAAGTGTTCCTTCACTTTTTCGGAGTTTACGTAGACACCGTTCTTGCTACCCCAGTCAATAATCCGGGTCGACTCGCCTTCGGTCAAAACCACCGCATGCCGGCGACTTATGTACGCGGTCTTGAGTTGAATGTCATTTTCCGGCGTCCGGCCAATCGTCAGGCGATTCTTGAACAGCGGGAAACGTAACTCCTGGTCCCCTGCATTCCCGACGAGCACGCGCGTATACCTGTCTCGCTCGCCGGCGTGAGCGGCAGCCGGGTGCTTGTCGGCGCCGTCTCTTACCTCATCGATTCGCTCCGACATGCGGCTGTCGAGCTCGTGAATGACGTCTTCGATTTCGCCGATTGAGTCGATCTGCTCGGACTTTTTCGATAGCTCGCCGAGCAATACATTGATTGCCGTATTCTTGGTTTCCAGTTTCTGCTCGAAGTCCTCGGCAACCTCGGTTAGCTTCTTAACTTGCTTCTCGAGATCGGCAGCGCGCTGTTGCGCCTGTTCCTCGCTCTTTGTCAACATGCGCTCCAGCTCTTCCTTGTAATTGCGTGCGTCAACAAGGTCCGAAGCCAGCTGTTTGTTGAGGTCGCTTGTCTGGTCCAGCGTGCCCTGGGCCTCGCCCAGTTCGAAGCGCAGCGTGCGGAGTTCCTGCTCATGCTCTGCCCGAAGCTTCTCGATCGACGCATCGATATCGGTGCTGGATGCCCTTAATGTCTCCAGCTCCGTTTCCAGCGACTCTTTGCTTTGCGTTAAAGCCGCAACTGCTTGCTTCAGGGCTTCACGATCGGCAGATACGTCGACGAGGGTTTCGTTGAGATCTTTCAGCTGGTGCCGGAGCGTATCGGCATAAGCCTCTGTCTTTTCGCGTTGAGCGTTCATTTCCAGAAGCTGCGTCGACGTCACTTGCTGAGTTTCCACGATTTCGGCGGCGCTCGCGTTACGCACCGCTTCAAGTTCGGCGCTTAAACCCTCGATCTCGTCTCGCGCATCCTGGAGAGCAGCCAGGTTCTCGGCGTTTGCGTCATGCTGTGCGGCCAGCCGCTGGCCGAGTTCCTCGTATTTCTCCTCGAGCAGGGCATAGAGCTCATCGCGCTGGTTAACCTCCATGTTGAGGTTGTGTTCTTCGCGAGCGGCAGCTTCCAGCTCCGACTGCGAGTTCGCGAGTTGGCCCTGAACGCTTTCGAGTTCCGCCCGGCGTTCGGCGTCTGCGGCACGCAGCTCGTCAAGTTGCTGCTCGAGAGAGGCATAATTCGAGTCGCGCTCGTCGATGTCGGCCCGCGCTGTCTCAATTTCAGTTCGAGCTGTCTCGAGCTCAGCGCGCAGTTTTACCGACTGCTTTCTTGAATCGTCGAGCGCGGAAATATGTTCGGCGGCGGCGGTGTCCCGGTCTGCAAGCTGCTGCTCGAGTAATGCGTTCTGTTCGCCATGCTTCTCGATTTCGGTTTCTGCAGACGCTATCTCGGCACGGGCATTCTCGAGCTCGGCGCGCATCTCTTCGAGGTCCTGCTCTGCTGCTTCGCGTGCTGCAATCTCGTCTGCAGCTGCCAACTGCTGTGCCTCGAGGTCTGCCTGCAATGATTGGTAGTCCTGCTCGCGCTGCTTGATCTCTGCTTTGAGATCCTTGATGGACTCGTTGCGTTTCTTTAACAGATCTTCTTTCTGCGTGATCCTCTTCTTTAACTGCTGGACTTCTTTCAACAGATTGTTGGCGATTTCCTCGCGTGCGCTGATCTCGGTTTCGAGGCCGAGCCATTTCGAGCGCAGCTGCTCGATGTCGTACTGCAGCTTGCCGATCGTCTTCGTGCGCGATTCGAGGTCGGACTGGAGTTCCGGTATCGACTGACCGGATCCTGCGTCAGAGCGTTCGCGCCCCAGGCCGTAAGTGTGCGCATCCGACTCGCGCTGTTCCGTATCGCCGTCGTGCTCGTGCTGACGAAAGGTGGGTGTCTCCAGCTCCGCCGTCGGGTCTTCGTCTTCGGAGACTAATTCTTTTATATTCTTGTTTTTATTAGCCATAACCGAAGTTTAGCATGCGCGCTGGGCGACTCAAGAGCGTGCCTGGAGCCTGCGGATCTAGCTTATGTTAAATACCGTCTAGTCGCAGGGAACCGTGCGCCCGGCGGCCCATTCCCGCATTGTCGCGATCTTCTCGCGCATGACGACAGACAGCGGACGTGTCTGGCGTATTTCCTCGAGAATATGGTCGGTCGCCAACGGCTGGCGCTGTGCGTGAGCCGCATACAATGCCGAAACCACGGCCTGCTCGATCTCGGCACCCGAGAAACCCTTCATCGCCTTCGCGAGCCCGCTGACGTCGATGTCGGCAAGGCTCTGCTTCCTGCCGCTCAGGTGGATGGCGAGTATTGCGGCCCGGATTTCTGCACGGGGCAGATCGACGAAAAAGATCTCGTCGAAACGCCCTTTGCGTACCAGTTCCGGAGGCAAGGCGCTTATGTCATTCGCGGTTGCGACAATAAAGACCTGGCTCTTGCGTTCCGCCATCCAGGTAAGAAAAGTGCCGAGTACGCGCTGACTTGTGCCGGTCTCCCCACCTCGGCCGGCAATACCCTTTTCGATCTCGTCAATCCACAGGACGCACGGCGACATCACGTCCGCGGTCTTCAGCGACTCCCGGAGTTTTCGCTCGGTCTCGCCGTGGTATTTATCGTATATTGCGCCGAAATCGAGACGCAGCAGCGGCACGCCGAAAACACCGGCCGTCGCTTTTGCGGCGAGGCTCTTGCCGCAACCCTGGATGCCGAGCAGCAGAATTCCCTTCGGCGGATCGAGATGTGAGGCGGAGACGTCTTTCTCGAAGGCCGGTCGTCGTTGCTTCAACCATCCCTTCAACCGGGTAAGTCCCCCGACCTCACTGAAGCTCGCGGTATCGTATTCGAACTGCAACGCTCCGCCACGGTTAAGCAACTCGTATTTCGCCTGCATGACGCCGGGCAGATCACTCTTCGTGATGGCGCCGTCGACGTAGATGGCGTTCCTCGCCAGTCGCTCGGTATCGCCATACGTGAGGCCCGCCAGGTTTTGCACGAGCAGGTCGTGCGCTTTCTGATCGACCTGTACGTGCTTCCCGGGAAAATCTTCGCCGTAGTCGTCAACGGTTCGTTTTACGATGCGTGCGCGTTCCTCCTCCGACGGCAGGTCGAGGTCGAAGCGCGCACTGAATGATTCGAGCTCGTTCGGCAGGGACAGCTTGTGACTGATCAGGATCAGTTGCCGCGGGACGTTGCGATATTGTATGCAGATGTCCTTGATAAGCCGTACGTGAACCGGGTCCTCGAGGAACGGGTGGAAATCGAGCAGCACGTAGATGGCGGGTTTCGTTACGGCGCGTATGTGCCTGAGGACGTCGGTCGGCTGTGAATTCAGCGTCTGCGGCTCCAGCGAGATATCGATCCGCTGTAGCCCGTCCGTGATCGTCCAGCGAAACAGTGGCTCGTAGTTGTCTCCGCTGCGGCCAAGCGCAATCGACTGAAGCAGCTCTAGCATGCGCGCCTCGTCCTCGGATTCGATCACGATGATGGGCATTCGCGATCGAAGTATCAGTTCGAGGTCGTGACGTCGATCCATTGCCGTTGTCAGCTGCCGTGGTTGCCTGGGCCCATTCTAGAGCAGCCGGGCAGCCTATCGATGTGAATTGCGTCAGACGCTTCGCCGATCAGATCGCCGGCTATCGCGGCCAGCGAGCCGAGATCGACTGGCGTTGACGATGCCAGCATTTTCTGCAGCAGGTCGTCGAGATTGCTTTCGCCCGACGTCTTGTCGACTATCTCCTGATTCAATGCCACGAGCACGGTCACTGCCAGTGCCGTCGTTGCGCCGCTTGAACGCTTGCCACAAAGACGCTCGGCTCGTTTCGCCCAGTCTGCCTGGTCAGCGACGGCGATCGCGTGTCTGTGTTCCGTGATGGCATGACCGCGTCTCAGCAGTTCGAGGCTGTAGTACTCGGCAAAACCCTCGGTGATCCAGTCGTAGCCCTCGCGCACCTTGAACGAGAGGGCGGTGTGCAGAACCTCGTGCAGCAAGGTGCTGGTCGCATTCTCGCTGATCATCGGTCTCTCCGCGTGCATATACAGTGACGCCGGTGCGGAAAGGCCACCGCGCCACATCGGCTCGCCGGCGCTCACGATGGTCAGCCGCTCCGGCGGCTTCGGAAGCAAATCGGCCAGTTCGGGAAGCGTCCAGTTGAGGAGTGCGAGCATGTCCAGGCGCCGTACACCCTGGTCTTCCGGACCTGCGACGGTGACCTCGATTCCCGCGATCGTCTCGCGCCGCACGCCGAGCCGGCCTGTGACGATCCAGCCAGTGGGTTGGTCGAAACGCCGGTCGGCACGCTGAACGCGAATGGGATCCTGCTTGCTCGAATACTCGGTAACGACAGACCATCCGGTTGGGAGCTCGAAGGAAAAGCTCGTTCTCGAGGTCGAGCCCTCCTGGGCTCTCGTCCTTGCGCGCGGAATCACATCCTCGGTTCGAAAAATTCCCCAGTCCGGGCCGAGCCACGCGTCGTAACCTTTCTGTCCTCGCTGATGGTTGACTTTGACTCGCCAGCGCAATGTACCGCCGTCCGGCGGCACCCGCCAGCGCAGACCCTCGTCGTCGATCTGCCACTCGCCGTCGCCGTCCCAGTCCTCGATCTGGGGCGAAAGGGCGGGGAAGCGAACTTCACGCAGCAGGTGGTCAGACTGTTTTACCTCGAGGGCAACGTCCACGGAGGCTGCGTCAGCGTCGACGCGAAGCAAATAGTGCGCGCGGTATTCAAGCTTCGCCGGGCTGTCGGCGGACTCAGAGGGCTCGACGCCGCAGGCGGTGATGACGATGAGGGCCAGGAATAATGCCCAGCCACGCCCTGCCGGCATTGTGGACGAGAGCGGCCGCGCTCCCGATCCTGAGATACAGTTCATGTTGAATTAAGGCTCCGTGCCGTATGGTAGTTTGATTCAGTACGCCAGAGTGATTTCGATGATATCGCAGCCAGCGCGAATTATTCGGATTTTTGCCTTAACAATCACGATGTTGGGGTTGTTTTCGGCCTGTTCATCCACGCCCCGCTCGGGCGACGTGGAATCGGCTCCGACGGCCGGGGCCGAAGAAAGCACGGCTGTAGGCAAGATCGCAGCCGCCGTCGCGCTGGACCAGGTCGGCGTCCCCTATCGCTACGGTGGCAGTAGTCCCACGGGATTCGATTGCAGCGGCCTGGTGCAGTACTCGTACTCTCGTGCGGGGAAGAGAATCCCGAGAACGACCGGCCAGCTGTGGTCCTCGACCATCGCCGTCGCCGGAAACGAATTGCGGATCGGGGACGTACTGTTCTTCAACATCGACGGCAAGATGTCGCACGTAGGCCTGTACCTGGGCGGCCGCCGCTTCGTACACGCGCCGTCATCCGGCCGCGCCGTGACCGTGACTTCACTGGATACGCCGTTCTACAGGACTGCATTCCTGCGTGCCGGCCGACCTTACTAGGCAAGGGACGCGGGTCGGGGACGCATCACTGGACGATGAACGCCTTTAATTGCTGTGCCAGGCCCTTGCATGCCGCAGCCTGCGTTCGCGCGATCAACGGTATGGGTACGACCAGTGCAGGCAGGAATGAAGTGCCGCTGACATCCGCCGTGACGGTGCCCGCACTCTCATAACCATCGAGGTCCCAGACCGAGGCTTCGTAATCCGCGTCTTTCTGCCACCAGGCAAATCCGAAACAGCCGCCGCCGCCGGGACCAGCCGCGCAGGACAGGCTGCCACCCTGGGCGACAGTCTCGGTGTCGCCGTCTAGCCACACGATATAGCGGACACCCATGTCTTTCACGATGTCGGCGACGCCCGGACGCTCCATCAACTTGGTCAGTCCCTTCGTCTCGGCAGGCGCGGTGCGCGGCTCGAACCAGGGAAACAGTGAGTCGACAAACTGCTGCCTCGGAATGACGCGCAGACCTTTCGAACCTCGCCCCAAAGCGTCCTCGATGCAGGTAATGTAGTCGGATTCGGTTTCGTTGCCCTGGTGATAGCTCTTCGCCATGACGACCACCGAATCGCCGTCGTTCAGTCCGGTGACGTTTTCACGGGCATCTTCAACGCGAGATGTAACGCAGCCGCTCGTCAGGAGAACGAGTAGCCCCAGGACGGCAATAGCGGGTTCGCGCCTGATCGAACTATTCTGAATCATCCTCGATTCCTCCGATGACAAATATACCAAAGCCATCTTCCTCCCGGTCCGCATCCCGACTCGATTCCGGTCCCGATTCCGAATCGAGGGCGACCTGCGCGGGTTTGTCGGCAGACGGTGCAAGCCCGCCGTTTGCCAGCGCGCTGATCTGAGTTGCCTTGTCCAGCTGCATAATGATCAGAGCGGCGGCATCCCGCATCGCCAGCAAGGCGGCACGTTGCAGTGCTTTCGAGCCGCCGATACCCTGTTTTCGACTCTTGCCGTATGCGCTCACCGTCCAGTTCGAAGCGTTGTTGCCCTCTCTGTCGAAGATCCGGAGGCGGTAGCGAATCCAGACGGCGAACGCTTCGGTCTTACTTTGCGTTGGCACCGAGAATTCGAAGCCGTCGATGCTCGGCTCGATCAATGCATCAAACTGCTGGTCCCGCGCATCATCGTCGGGGCCGATGACTGTCAGGCTCGTGAACAAGTAGCCGAATAGCTGCTCGAAAAACGTAGCATTCGTGCTGCCGAGATGAATCGTCCAGGACTCCTTTCCCAGGATGCTTTCTTCGTGCACGAAGTCGTTGAATTCTTCAGGGATTCGGAGCGCTACGGCGATCGGGATCTTCTCGGTTCGCGGCGCCGGTATGGTCAGCTCTTCCATGGTGGTCGTCGAGCTGCAGGCCGCGAGCGCTATCGGTATCAGGCTAACAGCGAGTAGGGCACGTATCTTGGCGATCAAGTGGCTGAGGTCCGCACGGCATTCCAAAGGTTTCAATATCAGAGCGATTCCGCTGCACAGAGTTCCACGAATTCGCACCAATTCCGGTCAACAACCACTGTAGTGGCAGCGCATCGGCAGTGCAAATGGAAATCCGCTTCACGGGTTCGGCCGTCGCCGGTATAAACTCGATATCTATCGGACTTACGGAAAGTCGGGCCCAGCGCGAATGCCTAGACCGAAAATACTCGTTTTTCAGCACGTTCCCTACGAGCCACTTGGGACACTGGACCCGCTGCTAAAGGAGTCCGGCTTCCGGATTCGCTACGTGAATTTCGGGCGCGAGCCGGAATCGAGGCCGGCCCTCGAGAAGTACGAGGCGCTGATTGTGCTTGGCGGACCGATGAATTCGGATCAGATCGACACGTATCCGAATCTCATTACCGAAGTAGAGATTATCCGCGAAGCCGTGGACAGCGACATGTCGGTACTCGGGATTTGCCTCGGCGCCCAGTTGCTGGCCAAGGCGCTCGGTGGTTCCGTCGGGCGCAACGCGGTGCGCGAGATCGGCTGGTACGAGGTCGAGTTGACCGAGTCGGGTGCGAGCGATCCGGTGTTATCGGCCTTCTCGGATCGTCAGGAAGTTTTTCAATGGCACGAGGACGGCATCTCGCTGCCGCCCGGTGCCGTTCATCTCGCGAGTTCTCCTGCCAGTCCCGTGCAGGCCTTTCGGTATGGGGAGCATGCCTACGGGTTTCAGTTTCACCTCGAGGCCAGCCGCGCACTGATTGAACGGTGGCTGACCGTGCCGGCACACCGCGAGGCGCTGGACGAGGAGGGTGGCCGAATCGACGCGCAGTCGATCCGGGCGTGTACGGTGGACGCGATCGAACCCCTGCAGCGGCTCAGCCGGGAGACGTTTTCGCGCTGGATCGATCGATTCGAGATCGGACCGAGAAGGCACCACTTGCCATCGCGATAGTGTCCTGAGCCGTTGGTTCTGACGAACTCAGAAGTCCCGCCACTCGAGCGGGGGTTCCTGCATCAGTGCAACCTGTTCCCGCAATGCCAGTACCTGGTCGTCCCAGTAACGCCGGCTGTCGAACCAGGGGAACGCGATCCTGAATGCCGGGTCGTCCCAACGCCGCGCCAGCCAGGCCGCGTAATGCAGCAGGCGGAGGCTGCGCAATGCTTCGATCAGATGCAGCTCGCGCGCATCGAACGGGCGAAACGACTGATAACCTTCCAGCAAAGCGGTCAACTGCGGCGTCTGCTCATCGCGGTCCCCGGACAGGAACATCCACAGGTCCTGGATCGCGGGTCCGTGGCGAGCATCATCGAGATCGACGATATGCAGCTGCTCGCGTCTCACCAGCACATTACCGGGATGGAAGTCGCCGTGCAGGCGGATTTCTCGTGTTGCCCCCGAGCGGACGAAACAGGCTTCGACTCCGTCGAGTACCAGCTCGGCGACACTCTCGTAGGCATCGCGGTTGTCGTCTGGAATAAAGCCATGATCCAGCAGGTATTCGAG
>JAAUYE010063471.1_pt1 | contig 10295 bp, 4 predicted proteins | sample 7278081 | NCBI WGS metagenome assembly JAAUYE01 (sample SAMN14350131, study PRJNA611818) | marine sediment metagenome | isolation source: surface marine sediment (0.6m) | place: French Polynesia: Moorea | collected 2018-08
CCGACCATGAGGCCGAGCGGGGAGAGCGCCGCGCTGGCCCACCCGCCGCCGAGCCCGCCGTAGAGCGAGCGCGCGGGAAGCAGCAGGCCGTTGACCATGGCGATCGGGCCGCGGCCCAGCGAGGACGGGGTCCACTCGCGGTGGCAGAGGCCTTCCTCGTCTCGCACCCAGCGATCGCCGACGGCAGGCGTGGGCAGCAGCACGAGCACGGCCAGCACCGCGAGACACTCGAGCAGCAGGCGTTTCACGGAATGACGGGCCTCGTCGGTCCGGGTTGGGAGAGAACACCGTAGCCCAGCCCGGCGCGCCGGCGGGCGCTCGGGAGAACCCTCTACGGGCTCTCCCGGCTGACCCTCCCACCGTCTCGTGATAGGTTCGGTCCGCCATCCGGATGCGGAGGCACCGATGCGCTTCGTTGCTGGCTGGACATCGCTCGCGCTGCCGCTCTTGCTGGCCCTTCCGGCGCCGGCCGAGCTGCTCCAGATCGACGGCTGGGCGTCCGGCCAGATCGCCTCCTTCCAGGGAGGCTTCGTGGCGGGCGAGACGGCCGCGGTGCGGCTCGTCCCGACGGGGCCGTGTCCGTGCCAGGTCGACGAGGTCCGCTTCCTGTTCGGCGGCGCGGGCACCACCCACGACGTCGTCCTGCGGATCTGGGACGACGCGGCGGGCAGCTTCGCGCCCGGCGCCGAGCTCTACTCGACCACCGTGCAGCTCACGGGAACCGACCAGTTCGTGCAGGTGGTCGACCTGCGAGCGGCCGCGGTGAGCGTGCCGGGCCCCTTCCGGGTGGGGCTCGAGTTCACGCATACCGGCTTTCCCTCGGTGGCGCGCGACCTCGACGGCATCGACTCCTCCGCCAACTTCATCGACGCCCAGGGCCTGGGTTGGGTGCCGTCGTCCCTGCTCGGGGTCACCGGGGACTGGATCATCCGCGCCGTGGTGGACTCCGGCCCCGTGGGCCCCGGCACCGTGCTCGCGAACGACGGCTGGCTCTCCGGCCAGACCGTCGCCTACCAGGCGGGCTTCGTCCCGGGCGAGACCGCCGCGTCGCGCCTCGTGCCGCCGGGTCCCTGCCCGTGTCGGCTCGACGCGGTGCGCTTCCTGTTCGGCGGTGCGGGCACCACCCACGACGTGACGCTGCGCATCTGGGACGACTCGGCGCTCACCGACGCGCCCGGCCCGGAGCTCTACTCCCGCGCGCTCCAGCTCACCGGCACCGACGACTTCCTGCAGGAGGTCGACCTCGGCGCGGTGGGTCTCATGATCGACGGACCCGTGCGCGTGGGGCTCGAGTTCACCCACGCCGGCCTGCCCTCGGTGGCCCGCGACACCGACTGCATCAACCCCCAGCGTAACGTCATCGACGAGAGCGCGCTGGGATGGACGGAATCCTCCCTGCTCGGCCTCACCGGCGACTGGATCCTGCGCGCCGTGATCGACGCGCAGCCGGTCTCGGGCGGGGAGCTCCTCGCCAACGACACCTGGCTGAACGGCGACCCGGCGTCCTTCCAGGCCGGCTTCGTGGCCGGCGAGACGGCGGCCGTACGCCTCGTGCCCGGCGGGCCGTGCCCCTGCCCGGTGGACGCCATCCGTTTCCTCTTCGGCGGCGCGCCCGGCACCCACGACGTGACCCTCCGCCTCTGGGACGACGCCGCGCTCACGACGGCGCCCGGCACCGAGCTCTACGCGACCACGCTCCAGCTCACCGGCAGCGACGAGTTCATGCAGGAGGTCGACATCCGCGTGGCCGGCGTCGTGGTGGACGGACCCTTCCGCGTCGGGCTCGAGTTCACCCATGCCGGCCTGCCCTCGGTGGCGCGCGACGACGACGGCATCACGCCGGACCGCAACTTCATCGACGCGCAGGGCCTCGGCTGGACGGAGTCGTCGCTGCTCGGTCTGACGGGAGACTGGATCCTGCGCGCGGTGATGGGCGGCGAGGCGGCCGGCGAGCTGCTCGCCAACGACGGGTGGGTGGACGGACAGCCGGTCGCCTTCCAGGCCGGCTTCACTGTGGGCGAGACCGCGGCCGCCCGCTTCGTGCCCGCCGGCCCCTGTCCCTGCACGCTCGACCAGATCCGCTTCCTGTTCGGCGGGGCCACCAGCAGCGAGAGCGTCACCCTGCGCGTCTGGGACGACGCCGCGCTCGGCGACGCCCCCGGCGCCGAGCTCTACGCGAGCTCGATCCAGCTAACGGGCAGCGACGCCTTCCTCCAGGAGCTCGACCTCACCGTGCTGGGCCTCACCGTGAGCGGGCCCTTCCGCGTGGGCTTCGAGTTCGGCCACGCGGGCCCCCCCTCGGTGGCGGCCGATACCGACGGCATCACCGCGGGGCGCAACTTCATCGACGCCTCGGGCCTTGGCTGGCTCGAGTCCTCGGCGCTCGGCGTCACGGGCGACTGGGTCCTGCGCGCCGTGGTCGACTCGCTGCCGGGCACGCTGCTCGCGAGCGACAGCTTCGCCGCGCCCGCGACCGCCGCCTTCCAGCCCGACCTCGGGCCCAGCGAGACCGCAGCGGTGCGCTTCTTCCCGGTCGGCCCCGGCCCCTTCCCGATCCAGGACGTGCGCTTCCTCTTCGGCGGAGACGAGGCCAGCCGCGTCGTGACCCTCCGCATCTGGGACGATGCCGCCCTCGCCGACGACCCGGGCACCGAGCTCTACGCCGGGGAGGTCGCGCTCGAGGCCGACGACCAGACGCTCCAGGTCATCGACCTCTCTGCGCAGGGCATCACGGTGACGGGCCCGTACCGGGTGGGCATCGAGGTGCAGCAGGGCGGCACGCCGTCGCTGGCCGTCGACGACGACGGCCTCACGCCGGGCCGCAACTTCCTCGAGACTCCGGGCACCGGCTGGGTCACGTCGTCCAGCGAAGGCATCACCGGCGACTGGATCCTGCGCAGCACGGTGAGCGGCGGCGCGTCGGCCGTGCCCGTCGTCTCGCCGTGGGGGACGATCCTGCTCGTGCTCGGCCTGGCCGCGGCCGGCGCGCGCGCCGCACGCGCGCGCTGAACGAAGCGATCGACGCAGGCGCGGAGGCCCTCCGGCATCGTTCGAAGCGCAGGTTTCGCCTCTCGAGCCGCAGGGTTGCACCGGCCGCGAGGAGACCTAGGCTGCCGCGATGCCGTTCGGCCCGGTGGAGACCAGTCTCGATCTTCCGGCGTGCGAGACGCGCGTGCTGTCGCGCTGGCGCTCCATCGACCTCCCCGGCCGGGTGCGTGAACATCGGCGCGGCGGCAAGCCCTGGATCTTCTTCGAGGGCCCGCCGACGGCCAACGGTCGCCCCGGCCTCCACCACGTGTGGGCCCGGGTCTTCAAGGATCTCTACCCGCGCTTCCAGACGATGCGCGGGCGCGACGTGCCGCGGAAGGGCGGCTGGGACTGCCACGGGCTCCCCGTGGAGATCGAGGTCGAGAAGGAGCTGGGCCTCAGCTCGAAGCACGACGTGGAGGCCTACGGCGTCGCCGCCTTCAATGCGCGCTGCCGGGAGTCCGTCTCCCGCTACGTGGACGACTTCGTCTCGCTGACGGAGCGCTCGGGAGTGTGGATCGACACGGCCGACGCCTACTGGACGCTCACGAACGAGTACATCGAGTCGGTCTGGTGGCTGGTCCGCCAGATGTGGGACGCCGGGCTCCTCTACGAGGGGCACCGCGTGAGCCCCTACTGCGCCCGCTGCGGCACGGCCCTGTCGTCGCACGAGCTCGGGCAGCCCGGCGCCTATCGCGAGGTGGTGGACCCCTCGGTCTTCGTGCGCTTCCCGGTCGAGGATCGCGACGTCGACCTGCTGGTCTGGACCACCACGCCCTGGACCCTCGTCTCCAACGTCGCCGCCGCGGTGGGTCCCGAGCTCGCCTACGTGCGCCTTTCGGTGCCCGAGGGCGGGCGCGACCTCGTGATGGGGGAGTCGGCCGCCGAGCGGCTCTGGCCGGGCGTGCCGGCGAAGGAGCGCTGGCGCGGCGCGGAGCTCGAGGGCTGGCGCTACCGGCGCCCCTTCGAGCACCTGCCCATCGACGCCTCGGGGCAGCGGGTGGTGGGCGGCGACTTCGTCCAGGACGACGAGGGCTCGGGCATCGTCCACCTGGCCCCGGCCTTCGGCGAGGACGACGCCCGGGTGGGCCGCAGCGAAGGGCTGCCGGTGCTGAACCCCGTCGGCGCCGACGGCGCCTTCGACGACCGCGTCGAGCCCTTCCGTGGGCGCTTCGTGAAGGACGCCGACCGGGACATCATCGACGACCTGCGCGAGCGCGGGCTGCTCGTGGCCGAGAAGTCCTACACGCACAGCTATCCCCACTGCTGGCGCTGCAGCACGCCGCTCATCTACTGGGCCAAGACCTCCTGGTTCGTGCGGACCTCGGAGCACCGCGACGCCCTGCTCCGCGAGAACGAGCGCATCGCCTGGCACCCGGACCACATCAAGCGCGGCCGCTTCGGGAAGTGGCTGGAGGGGAACATCGACTGGGCCCTCTCGCGCGACCGCTTCTGGGGCACGCCGCTGCCCGTCTGGCGCTGCGAGCGCGACCACGACACCTGCGTGGGCTCGGTCGCCGAGCTCTCCGAGCTGGCCGGCGCCGACCTCGAGGAGCTGGACCTCCACCGGCCCTTCGTCGACGAGATCGGCTTCGCCTGCCCCCACGAGGGCTGCGGCGCCGAGGCCCGGCGCCTCGAGCCCGTGCTCGACGCCTGGTTCGACTCGGGCTCGATGCCCTCCGCCCAGCACCACTACCCCTTCCAGGGTCGCGAGGCCTTCGAGTCGTCCTTCCCGGCCGACTTCATCTGCGAGGCCATCGACCAGACCCGGGGCTGGTTCTACTCGCTGCTGGCGGTCAACACGCTGGTCTTCGACTCCACCCCGTACCGGAACGTGGTGTGCCTCAACCTGATCGTCGATGCCCAGGGCCAGAAGATGTCCAAGTCGAAGGGGAACGTCATCGACCCCTGGGACATCTTCCAGCGCCACGGCTCGGACGCGCTGCGCTGGTACTTCTTCTCGGCCTCCTCGCCGTGGCTGGTTCGCGCGGTCTCCGACGAGGGCATCGTGGACGCCAAGCGCAAGGCGCTGCTCACCCTCTGGAACGTCTTCAACTTCTTCGTCACCTACGCGGACCTCGACGGCTGGACGGCTCCCGACGCCGCCGAGCGCTTCCAGCCCTCGCACATGCTCGACCGCTGGGTCCTCTCGGAGCTCGACGAGTGCATCGAGTCGGTGACCGGCTCGCTCGAGGACTTCGACGCCTTCGCCGCCTCGAACCGGCTCGCGCGCTTCGTGGACGACGTCTCGAACTGGTACGTCCGCCGCTCGCGGCCGCGCTTCTGGAAGAGCGCGGACGCCGATGCGCACGCCACCCTGCACCGCTGCCTGGTGGCGACGGCGCAGCTGCTGGCGCCCTTCTGCCCCTTCCTCGCCGACGAGCTCTACACGGTGCTCACGGGTGAGGTCTCGGTGCACCTGAGCGACTGGCCCACGCCGGCGGGCGCGCACAGCGCCGAGCTCTCGGCCGGCGTGGAGGCCAGCCGACGGCTGGTGGTGCTCGGCCGCTCCGCCCGCACCGAGGCCGGCGTGAAGGTCCGCCAGCCCCTGCGCCGCGCCCTGCTGCTCCACCCGGGCTGCGAGCTCGACGACGCGCTGCGGGAGGAGATCCGCGGCGAGCTCAACGTGAAGGTGCTCGAGGAGATCGACACCCTCTCCGGCCTGATCGGCTGGCAGGTGATCCCGAACTTCCGTGCGCTCGGCCCGCGTCTGGGCAAGCAGGTGAACGCCGTGAAGAAGGCGCTCGCCGAGGCGGACGGCTCCGCCCTGCAGCGCGAGCTCGAGACCCGGGGCTTCATCGAGGTGGCCGGCGTGCGGCTCGAGCCCGAGGACGTAGAGCTGCGCGCAACCCGGCACGCCTCGTTCGCGCTGGCCGAGGACGGCGGCTGGGCGGTGGCCCTCGACCTCGCGCTCGACGACGACCTCCGCTGCGAGGGCACGGCCCGGGAGCTGGTGCGCGCGCTCAACGAGCTGCGCAAGCAGCAGGGCCTCGACATCGCCGACCGCATCCGCCTGGGCCTCTCGGGCGGCGATGCGCTGCGCGCGGCGGTGGATGCCCACGGCCCGTGGATCGCCGAGGAGGCGCTGGCCGTGGAGCTCGCCTGGCGGGAAGGAGGCGACCTCGAGATCGAGGTCGACGGCCACCCCGTCGCGGTCTCCCTCGACCGCGCCAGCTAGCGCCAGGAGGCCCGACAGGGCCGACGCGCAGCGAGCCGAAGGCGAGCGAAGCCCGGACTACTTGACGGCGAAGTTGACGAGGCGGCCCGGAACCACCACCTCCTTCACCACCGTGCGGCCCTCGAGCCAGGAGGCCACCGCCTCCCGGGCCCGATCGAGCACCACCTCCTGCGGGGCGTCCTTGTCGACCATGATCTTCGCGCGGACCTTGCCGAGCACCTGCACCACCATCTGCACCTGCTCCTCCACCAGCAGCGCCGGATCGTGCTCGGGCCAGGGCGCATGGGCCAGGAGCCCCTCCCCGCGCAGCCGCTCCCAGAGCTCCTCGGCGAGATGGGGGGCGAAGGGAGCGAGGAGCTTCACGAAGCGCAGCACCTGGCTGCGCGACAGGCGCTGGTGGTGCTTGGTCGCCTCGTTGACGAAGACCATCATCGCCGAGATCGCCGTGTTGAAGGCCATCTGACCCAGATCGCCCTCGACCTTGGCGATGCAGCGGTGCAGGGCCTTCTCGAGGCCCTCGTCGTCGCCGCGCTCCCCGAGCAGCGCCTCGTAGACCGCGTCCCCGGCCTCGGGCACGACGAGCCGCCAGCAGCGGCCGAGAAAGCGGTGGACGCCGGGCAGGTCTTCGGGGTTCCAGGGGCAGCTCGCGTCGAGCGGCCCCATGAAGAGCTCGTAGAGGCGCAGCGTGTCGGCGCCCCACTGCTCGATCACGTCGTCGGGGTTCTGCACGTTCTTGAGCGACTTCGACATCTTCGCGACGATGCGCTCGAGCTCCTCGTCGCTGCCGCGTAGGAAGAACCGGCCGTCCCGCTCCTCGGCCTCGTCCACCGCCACCAGCCGACCCGAGGCGTCGCGGTAGGCGAAGCTCAGCACCATGCCCTGGTTGAAGAGCTTCTGGAAGGGCTCCGGGGTGGAGACCTGCCCGAGGTCGTAGAGCACCTTGTGCCAGAAGCGCGCGTAGAGCAGGTGGAGCACCGCGTGCTCGGCGCCGCCCACGTAGAGGTCGACGCCGCCCCAGTAGCGCTCGGCCTCCTTCGACCAGGGCCGCTCGGCGTTGTGGGGGTCCATGAAGCGCAGGTAGTACCAGCAGGAGCCGGCCCACTGCGGCATGGTGTTGGTCTCGCGAAGCCAGGTCTCGCCGGTCTCCGGGTCCTCGACCTCGACCCAATCGCGGATCCTCGCCAGCGGCGGCTCCATCGTGCCGGAGGGCCGGAAGTCGGGGCTCGCCGGCAGCTCCACCGGGAGCTCGGCGTCGGGCACGAGCCGCAGGCTGCCGTCGGGACCGTGCAGGATCGGGAAGGGCTCGCCCCAGTAGCGCTGGCGCGAGAAGAGCCAGTCGCGCAGGCGGTAGGCGACCTCGCCCTGGCCCAGGCCCTTCTGCTCGAGCCAGGCCGTGATGCGGGGGATCGACTCGCTCGTGGCGAGCCCGTCGAGCGAGATCTCGTCGTTGGCCGAGTTCAGCGAGGTGCCGTTGCCGGTGAAGCAGACGAGCGTCTCCCCACCCCGCTCCGCCTCGCGCCGGAAGCCGCGCCGCTCGGCCTCGTGGGGATCCTCCGGCCTCGCGCCGCCGTCGACGATCGCCACGATCGGCAGGTCGTACTTCATGGCGAAGTCGAAGTCGCGCTCGTCGCCGCCCGGCACGGCCATGATCGCGCCCGTGCCGTAGCTCGCGAGCACGTAGTCGGCGATCCAGATGGGGATGCGGCCGCGGGGGTCGTCGGCGGCGAAGACCGGGTTGCGCGCGTGGGCCCCGGTGAAGACGCCCGTCTTCTCCTTCTGCAGCTCCGCGCGCTCGAGCTCGGTCTTGGTCGACGCCTCGCGGCGGTAGGCCTCCACCTCGGCCCGGCGCTCGGGCGCCGTGATCCGCTCGACGAGCGGGTGCTCCGGGGCGAACACCATGAAGGTCGCTCCGAAGAGCGTGTCGGGGCGGGTGGTGAAGACCTCGAAGCTGGCGTCGTCGTCGCCGTCCACCCGGAAGCGCACACGGGCGCCCTCGGAGCGCCCGATCCAGTCGCGCTGCATGGCCTTGATGGACTCGGGCCAGTCGAGGTCGTCGAGGCCGTCGAGCAGCTTCTCGGCGTACTCGGTGATGCGCAGCATCCACTGGCGCATGGGTCGGCGCTCGCAGGGGTGATCGCCGCGCTCGCTGCGGCCGTCCTTCACCTCCTCGTTCGCCAGCACGGTGCCGAGCGCCTCGCACCACCAGACGGGCACCTCGGCCAGGTAGGCGAGGCCCTTCTCGTAGAGGCGCGCGAAGATCCACTGCGTCCACCGGTAGTAGCCGGGGTCCGTGGTGGCGATCTCGCGGTCCCAGTCGTAGGAGAAGCCCAGGCTCTCGAGCTGCTCCTTGAAGCGGGCGATGTTGCGGGCCGTGGTCTCCGCCGGGTGGGTTCCGCTGGTGATCGCGTACTGCTCGGCCGGCAGCCCGAAGGCGTCCCAGCCCATCGGGTGCAGCACGTTGTAGCCCTGCATGCGCTTCCAGCGGGCGAGGACGTCGGTGGCCGTGTAGCCCTCGGGGTGGCCGACGTGCAGGCCGGCGCCGGAGGGGTACGGGAACATGTCGAGCACGTAGTACTTCGGCCGGGAGGCGTCGAAGTCGGGGTCTCCCGGATTCGGCGCGCGGAAGACCTTCTCGCGCCGCCAGAACTCCTGCCAGCGGGGCTCGATGCGGGAGGGCTCGTACTTCTGCCGCTGCCTGCTCACGATCCGCCCCTGGCGTGCGGAGCCGTGGCTCCGGAGTCCCTGCCGATCGAGCCGCCTGCGGGAAACGAGGGAAGCGGGCGCGCTCCCTTCCCACTCCCCCGGAGGGCGGCCGCCGCATTGTATGGCGGATCTCCCCGCCACGCGAGATGGCGCGCGCCGTCGTGCAGCGGGCTCCGCCGGCCCCGTCGGGGCAGCGACCGTGCGCGCCGTCAGGCGCCCGTGAGCCGCGACGGGAGTGGAGCGCTCACGAACCCCGTGACGATCGACGCCGCAGGAGCCCCGCCAGTCCGAGACCCAGCGCCAGCAGGGCTCCGGTTCCCGGCTCGGGCACGGCCGTGATGTTGTCCCAGCCGATCGTCCCGCTCGCGCCCGGCGTGCCCCCGGCACTCGGCCCGCCGGCGTCCCAGCGGAACATGAGCCGGTTGAAGTTGTTCGTGAGGTCCGTGTAGGTCCCGGCGCCCGCCACCCGGGTCAGGTCGGCCTCGAGGACCGAGAAGGAGTAGGTGCGCCAGACGCCATCCCCCGGCACCAGCTGGGCGAAGGTCGAGGTCCAGCGGTTGCCGGTCCCGGGCCCGAACAGGACCATGCGCATCTCGAGAGGCGACTGCCCGGCCGGCCGCTGCATGTCGATCAGGATGTCGGTGACGCCGGCGTCGATCGTGAACCCGAGGCCCGCGTTGAAGGCCGCGAGGCGCGCGGAGCTCGAGACGGAGACCTCGAGAAAGCGCGTGCTGCCGGCCGGCCCGCCGGGCCGGTTCGCGGTGTTGCCCCTCAACGGATCCCACCCCTGGAGGCTGCCGTCCTCGAAATCCGAGATCAGGCCCAGCGAGAGGGCGGCGGCCGGCTGGCTCGAGAGCAGCAGGGCCGAGAAGGTGCCGAGAAGGAGAGCGGCGTGGTGACGCATGGTGTCGAAGCTCCACGGACGGTGGACGTTGCCGTGCGGCGCCCGCCTCCCGGTGCGAGGTCCAGAGACGCCAAAGGGGTCCTCCCGGAGGGGAGCCCCTTCCCACAGGCGCGCGAGCAAGACGCATGCCAGGACCCGGGTCCGCGGAAACGACACGAATCCGGCGACTTGCGCAGACACCTCCCGAGCGGGGCAGTCCCGTTGGGAAGGCGCCTTCCACGATCGCGGAAGAGGTTTTCCGCGGGGCGCTAGGCGTCGATGCGCCGGTACTTGATGCGGTGCGGCTGGTCGGCGTCGGCGCCCTTGCGGCGCCTGTAGTCCTTCTCGTAGTCCTGGTAGTTGCCCTCGAACCACTCGACGTGGCTGTCGCCCTCGAAGGCCAGGATGTGGGTGGCGATGCGGTCGAGGAACCAGCGGTCGTGGGTCGTGCCAGCTTGTGCAGCGCTGGCGGGCAGTTGCAGGCTCAGCATGGCTTCCGTTGCC
>JAAUYE010032429.1_pt1 | contig 10294 bp, 5 predicted proteins | sample 7278081 | NCBI WGS metagenome assembly JAAUYE01 (sample SAMN14350131, study PRJNA611818) | marine sediment metagenome | isolation source: surface marine sediment (0.6m) | place: French Polynesia: Moorea | collected 2018-08
AATCCAGAACAGCTCGATAGCATCCTGGACACTCGACCAGAGTTAGCCAGAATGCACCGAGAGGTTCAAGCCGAATTGACATTCTGAGTGGATATGATGTCCATATTGATTTGATTCCAGTTTGATGGCAATTCGGGGTATCTGATGATGTTATTTAGGTCTCTGTAGTGGCTAGATTTAGAGAAGTAAGGAGGCAATGCAAGATCAGCACAGTGGGCGTGGCACCCATTTTCCAAGGTTATGTTACTGAAATATGGTTTTACTTTCAACTGATATTGCCCAGTCCCACCACAGTCGACGTGAAAGGTTGTTTCCCTCAGAGTACTTATGGTCCAGGTGCCCTGTCCTTCATAGCTGGCTAAAGTTCCACCATGACTTCGGGCTTTAATTTTGAGTGGGCATTTGTCTGCCTTGTCAGGCTGATCCATGAGCAGAGCTACTAGACATGTGTCCATCAGCCGATTTGTATATAGAATTGGCTTGTGTATAGTGCATATGTGGTAGCCATTCGCTGTGCAACCAGTGACGTCATCGAAATCAGGGTACATTAACTCGCTCATATCGGGCGACACAATAATGTACTCTGTTCCCAAATCATACGTGGCCACAGCACTAGTGTTTTCAAACGGAATTTCGTAAGTATGTATTCTCATTAAGTGATATTTAGATGTTTCATCACTTAATGGAATGCCAATGACTATGGTGAAGTTGCCCTCAATCTTCTCAACGTGACACTTTAATTGTTGGTAATACTTATATAGCTCTTGTCTGATATCAAATGGCAAGGCAAAACCGCCTGGTAACTGTCGCTGAATATCCTGTAATAACTTAAACAATGAAGCTGGGTCCATGATATTTGGGGTCAATTTTCCGGCGAAGAGATCAGACAATCGCATATTAAACTGGGTAAGCATTAGGGCTAGCTCATCCAATGTGAAACGGATGAGACTGAATTGGTGATTTACCCATGTATTGATTTCCAACAACTGCTGAGCCCGAATAATTTCAAAGCCTCGGGCTTCTAACCGTTTGGTCAGATTTAACACTTTGTTCAAGGCGACTCTATTTTCCGCCACGTCTGCTCGAGTTATATTTAATATAGTGATGCCTTCTTCAACCACATGAGCAATGTGTTGGCCAGAATGGGCCAATTTGGTGATTTCGCGTCTGATACTCTGCACAGTCTTCTGGTCAGCTACCCCAGTTAATCCCCTTAAGACTGTCCCTAGAAATGGTAATAATGCCCTGGATGTCCGGCTACTGTCTGGACTGATGAGTGAGTCAATTCGTTTAATTTCGTCTATTAATTGTTTGTGATAATCGATCAGCCCATCGAAGTCTACCTGTAATCGTGCTATCAAGGTCTGGCTAGTGAGAGAGTAGGCAAATTCGGCCTCTTCAGGCACTGCAGGATGTAAAGGGTCTACATGAATTTTTAGAATTTCAGTTTTAACTCGGGCTAGACTTTCATGTATTGTTCGTAGCAAGTATTCATATGGTTGGGTGTCCATTTCAAAAGCAATTAGCCAAGAATTTTGGCTTGTATAGAAATTGGCTATTTGTTGGAATGTCACGCCTGGTATGGCTTGCTGTCGGCCTAGAGAGGTTGCGCATGCTCCCCAGACTAACATCAGTCCAATCACGGCTCGCTTAGTCATCATCTGACAACAGAAAGAGATGGGAGACGTCTTAGATTTAACGGCTTAGTTAGAGGGCCGCAGGTGGCCCCGAGGTGGCAAATATAAGAATGCTTCAATCGTCACGCTGTATTCATTTATTCACAGATATTCACCTTTCGCCTGTTAATTATGCGTCAGTTATGCTACATTTACACAAGGACCTTGAAATTGAATGGAAGTCTTATGCCAACTGGTCAGGATCGTAATTATCTGGATCATAATAGATGGTGTCGTCGGTGTCTGGATCTGAAGATGATGGAGCGGAGGAGGAGGATGTTTGATTTTGGTATCTAGCCCTGCGTTTTCGCTTTGGTGCCTTCTTGGGCAGTCCCCAGGACCCATGTTCGGATGACTTTCGCAAATTTCGTCTGTGCGCTCGGACCACAGCTCCAGTGACTTGTTCTTTGATTAGAAATGTGTGCTTGCCAGTCTTTCGCATGACTCTGTAGTATGGCAGCCATTGTGGATCAAGTTTGGAAGCGCGCCGATGGTTCTTGAGATAGACAGCGTCTCCCTCGTCTATCTGTTCAGCAGTCACGTCTTTATTTCTCCGCTCTCTGTTCTTGGCCGCATGTTTTTGAAGGTTTTTCCTGGCATGGGCCAGGGCCAAATGCATTTGTGTTAATCGATCATGGCCAAAATCATCACCATAATATGTTTCTCGTGGCTTTAATAGATTTTCCAGCGGGAGCAACATTTCGCGTCCATACAGTAGGAAGTATGGTGACTTGCCAGTGCTGCTGTGGTCAGTGGAATTGTACGCTGCCATGAGTGAGCTCAAATGCTCATCCCATCTCTGCTTTTTCTGCGGCTCTAACTTGGATATGTAGCTTGTGATAAATCTATGTGTCCGCTCGATTCGGCCATTACTCTGAGGGTTGTATGTACTTGTTTGAACATGTTTAATTTGTAACTGAAGGACTACATATTTCATGAGGTGATTTACATTTTCTGTCCCGTTGTCTGTGACTATTATTTGGGGAGTGCCATGCCTCAGTATTACCTGGTCTGTCAGAAATCGTGCCATTTCTTGTGCAGTCTTTGTGGGGGTGGCCTTGAATTCTACCCAGCCTGTCAGGGCGTCTACACACGTTAGTATGTATTGATTTTGATTTAGGGTGACTTGGATAGGACCATAGGTGTCCACATGTATTCGTTCCCATGGCATCTTGGGAATGGGAATTTCTTCCACTTCTGCAGGCTTGGCCCTTAGGTTAGCCTGGTTACATGGAATACATTTGTCAATGTATTCGACTGTGTCTTTGTACATGCCTGGCCAGAACAGAAATCGTTTGAGGGTATTGTATGTTCGTTTTACACTGAAATGTCCCCCCTGGGCGCCCTCATGTGCCTCTTTGAGTATTTCTTTGTGCCAGACCTTGGGTACAATTAGCAGTGTTCTGTTTCCGTCGATTATTCTGTATAGTTTTCGTTGAACAAAACTGTATTTTAGTCTCATTTCCGGTCGACAGTGGTAGGGATTGGTCAGCTCTCTCATGATTTTCAGACAATATGGGTCGTGGAACTGGGCGTCCGAGATGTCTTTACTAGCCCTAATGTTTTCCAGTAATATGCCTGTCTCAGGGTTGGGGTCGATGTCGTCTTCTTGGTCAGTGGGTGGTGGTGGAGCTAGGGAGGGGTCTACTGCTTGGACATCGGGTTCGATGATGGAATCTGGAGTGATTCGTAATAAACTGCCATCGATTGCTCGAGGTTGAGGCTGTTCAATGACATCTGCACTTTCTTCATCTGATTTATCTAAGTCAACGTCCATCCGTCTGATTAATTGTCTGTCTACTGTCCGGTCTACTTCGCTGGCTCTAAGTGCAGCATCTGGGTTGACTATTCTGCTCATGAAGTCGGCAATAGTGTTATTCTTGCCCTTCACATAGACGAGTGTTGCTCCATACTGAGATAGAGTGGCTGCCCATCTTTGCATTTTTGGGTTGACCATTTTGACTGGGTCATGATGTACCAAAGGTGCATGGTCAGTGCGGATTTCGAGGGGTCGGCCATAGATCATTGGCCTCATGATAGTGACTCCCCTTAAGACAGCGAACATCTCTCTCTCATAAGTGGACCATTTTTGCTGTCCCTCTGTCAATTTTTGTGAAAAGAATTGAATGGGTCTGTAGAACCCTTCGCTATCTATTTGAGTCAGGACTCCCCCAATGCCAATGCTGGAGGCGTCCACCCACAGCGTGAATGGCTGATCATAGTCTGGATGGATCAGAACTGGAGGATTGATTAGTTGTTCTTTCAATTTGGTGAAAGCTTCATGTTGAGCTGCCCCCCAATGGAAAGGTACATCCTTTTTGGTTAACTGAAATAGGGGCTTGGCAGTCATGCTGTATTGGTTATAAAACCGTCTGTAGTAGCCAGTGGCTCCAAGGAATGCTCGAACGTCTCTCAGATTTTTGGGTACAGGTAGCTCTTGTATGCCACGTATTTTATGCTGTTGGGGACTGATGCCATGGCGACTGATATGATGGCCCAGAAACTCTAGTTCAGATCGCAGGAACTCACATTTAGACTTGTTCATTTTCAGGCCTGCTTGCTTAATTCTGTCCAGAACGATTTTGAGATGTTGACAGTGTAACTCGAATGTGGGGCTGTAGATCAGAACATCATCCAGATAGGATGTCACGAAGGTATTTTTGAGTCCACAGAGAATTTGGTCCATTAATTTAGAAAACCAGGACGGGGCAGTTGCTATGCCGAAAGGCATTCTAGTGAATTCGTACAGGCCTTCACTGCAAACAAAGGCTGTCTTGTGCCTGTCTTCAGGTTTGATGCCAACCTGCATATAGGCATTCGAGAAGTCGATAGAGCTGAACCACCGAGAGTGGCCCAAAGTTGACAGAATGTGATCAAGTGATGTTAATGGCCAGTAGTGTGTTTTCAAGGCGAACTTGTTGAAAGGTGCATAGTTCACCACGAATCTTACTTTACCCCCTTTCTTGGGTACACCGAACATGGCCGCTGCCCATTCACTCTGACTTCTCACTATAAATTTTCTGGCTAGCAGCTCTTGTATCTGCCGGCTCATCTCTGCTCGGAGTGATTCTGGTGTTCGATATGGTTTGGTCTGAATGGGGGGGTGGTCATTAGTGGGGAGGTCAACTTCGATGAGATTAGTCAGGCCGAGGTCAAATTCATGTTTGGAGAAGGAGTCGTCATATTCGTATAGCAAAGCCTTGAGTCTGGCCAGTTGCTCTGGGGTCACTTCTGGATTATGTACTCGTAGTTGGCTGTATTCGTTGTGGTCGTCAGCAGTGCCAATCACGTCAACTTCAGGGGGAAAACTATAGGTCATCTTCTCGTATTCATTTAGGTCAATGTAATGCTGGGCATCCACGGGTTGGATGGTCACTATGGGTGTTCCCTTGGTGAAGTAGACTCGCTTGTTGGTGCGATTCATGATAACATATGGGATGTTGCGACCTTCATTGTCAATTTTGACTTGATCATATAGTCCATCTAGCCCGTCTATTCCAGGCTCTTTCCCCAGAACACCAGTGGATAAATCACTGATCTCGTACATTTGACCTTTGTCTAACTCCGGTGAATTTCTGTGCAACTTAACATGGCACAGTACTGCTTGGTGTGGAGGCACCTGTACACTCTTCTTTAACCTTCCTATTGTTGTCAGATCACGTTGAGTGACTAGTTCAATTCTTTCACTCTTGATGGTCATGTATTGACCCTTGAAACTCATTTCGACTTCTTGTTTATTTAGGAAGTCTGCCCCCAACAAGAGATTATGCTTAAAGTGTGGAACGACGAGGAATGTCTGGCTAACTGACTGATTGCCTAGTAAGCAGCTCAAATTAACCTTGCCCTGGCTGTAAAACACATTGCCAGATGCACTGTGGAGACCACGTTTTTCTTTGGTCTGTTGAATGATGAAACATTTGGGAATCTGTTTGAGGGTCTGTGTGTTTATTATGGACACTGCAGCACCAGTGTCAATCAGGCCTCTGAAGGTCAGTTTACCAAATTGCACTTTGCATGTTAGACGAGAATCGTCTACACAACTGACTTCTTTCATGTCTATATCTGCTGGCTCTGAAGCCAAGTCATCTTCTCGGCCTGGCTCTTTTCTCCAGCCATGCAATAGGCCACATTCTCTTCTGTAATGACCTTTTTCTCCACATCCAGCACAGATTGGCTCTCCATCAGCTGCCCATTTCAAAGGCGTTGGGTTGTATTGATTGCTCAGATCACCAGCAATCGGTGTGGGTTCTGGCTCAGGCTGATTTACTCGAGCTATATTGTGGGCAATTCGCCCACGTGAGCTCTGGCCTCGGCCGCGACTGTAAGTCGCGTTGTTATGATAAGATCGATCGAAATTTGCAGTCTGGTGGCCACTTGATTCATGCAAGTTGCCCGATCTGAGTGTGGAATAATTGGCTGAGTTAGTGGTTTCATGTGGAGGAGCTTGAATGACATATCTACTGCCCCAGCGAGGTGAGACTTCGTAGTAGAATTCTGGAGCATATTGGACTCCTTGGCTCTGATAAGGTCTGCTGAATCGGGCCCCTCCCCTGGTATATGGTCTGGTGGGTGGTCGACTGTATCTGGGTGCAGGTTGTGGGTATCGATTATAGTTATTACCTCTAGGGGCCCCCCGACCACGTCCCCTACCCCTGGTCGGTGATGGTCGAGAATATATGGCGTCTATTTCTGGCTCATCTTCGGAGTAGTGATCATTTTGATAGTCCTATTCATATTCATAGTCGTATTCAGGGGTCTGATCATAGTCAGCGTTTGCTGGCTCAGCTGGTGGCTGAATGTAGTTATGGACAATAGTGGTAGGAGGAGGGGGAGGAACTGGTGGTGGTGGCTGAGAGGGGGCAACGGGAGGCGCGGAGGCGGCAGCTTTCAGTCGAATCATGTCTAGGTCCATGGGCTCATCTGGTTCATTTTGGCGGTGACTATTATTATCTCTATCAGGGATCAATCCCAGATTTCTGAATCTGTTGTGCAGTGATAATTCCCTAACACCAATATTTACACATTGCTCAAGTGTTTGTGGGGCTTGTGAACATTTAAGGATGGCTTTCGCCACGCGAGGCTCATTGCAGCCTGTCAGGAATGTTTGACATAATTCACGTTGCACTACTGGGTTGGCCAGCAAGGCCTGGTCATAGGCATTTTCACCCATCGAAAACAACCTCTCAGCAAAGACCTGAATGGATTCACCAGGTTTTCTCTTCATTTTTCGTAATTTAGCTAATGCAGTAGCTTGATCTAAAGTTTCTCCAAAACGTGCCAGGAGTTGTTCTGAAAAGTGTTCCCAATTTGGTTGTTGTGGGTTCCCATTATAGAATCTGGAAACATAGTCAGCCACGGCCTTTTTGGATGTGGCCAGGGCCAACCGAACGCCTGTTCTTGGATTACCTCCCAAAATAACTCGTGCTCTATCCACGGCCTTATACCACTCTTTGAAATCTTTTGAATTACCATCAAACACTGGAATATTTTGGACAAAACCCATAAAACCCATCTCATTTTGAATTGATTCTAGATATCTCTCCACCGCATCCATTTTCGCTTCTGATATTTATAAAAGTAATAACCAAACAGTGCTGCTCTCGAAAACTGATATAGAACAAGTGATAGAAATATTTGGGGTCCTACCTTGACCGTTGTGAGGGGCGCAATGGTGTTTTTCGTGTGAATGTCTCAGTCCAAATCACTATAGTCGTCTTCTGATTCTCTCTCCGAGTTGCCTGCGCTGTCTAGCTCGACTGGGATTGATGGCCACGGGTTCGCTGGTCCAAGGGCGGTGAAGTCAGCCAGGTCCTGCAGATCGAACACTACCGTCGGCTCGCCGTCGTTCGAACCTTCTACGTTCACGCCGTGCAGCGTCCAATCGAGACCGTGCGTTGAGGCCTCGTCGTCAGATTCGTATGGGTACGGCTCTTCTTCCTCGGCCCAGGCGATAGCGTTGTCACTCCAATCAGAATCGCTGGATAGGTCTGATGTATCGACTTCAGACACTGTGATTTCTGTATCGTCAGAAACTATTGGAGGTGGAGCTGGTGGAGTGACTGGTGGTGAAGAATCAGGATTGTTCAACAGCAAACTCTCACGATACCATATAGGACAGACTTGGCAGTCCCACTTGCAGCTCTGGTTAAAGCAATATCTGCACCAAGCACACGGCAGATAACGACCTCGGGCTACCCCTTCGAAGTATGGAAACGCACACTCAGGATACTGTTCTAGCAAGGCCCAGAATTCAACCTCAGCCTCAAGGCTTGAGGGTGATGCAGTCAGAGAAACGATATCGATATGTTCAGCCATGGTGACTAGGCGTCGAAGTGACGCCCAACATGTTGGAATCGAATATTTAAACTTTGTAGAATAATGGTTGGATCTGTTGCTTGGAGATGACAGTTTGTTGGCCAACACACACGTGGGTCAAGTCTCAGCAAAATTTGAGATACTATTGTGTAGTCAGATCTTTGGTTAAGTCTGTAAAATTAATTGTTCAGGATTATCGGACTTGTGATTTCTATTCAGTCTATAACAGCTCTGTAGTCTGTAATGCGATGATTATTGCACGTGTACTTCTCGAAGTGTTCCAATGTCAATCACCCTAGTTCGGGTATCCTAGTGCCACGGGCGCCAGTTGTAAGTCTGTTTTTCTCACTGTTTGATATTATGACAAATATCACCCAACTTCAGAAAGGCTTGGAGAAATCACGAAGTTCGACACCAATGGATCCAGTTGACCGATGTAGATGTTTATTGCAACCAAGTATACATATAACAGGTGACAGTCATATGGTATAAGAGATTGGCAATAGCGACTTGTAGTTTTCTTGGGATTTACATAAGACGTTGGCAAGACTCTCAGTCAATGAGTAAGGCTTCTTCGGACGAGGTAACGATATTCAGTAAAGGCCAGCCATGATGAAAAGTTCGAAGACTGAGAGTTTCACTTGCCTTATATACTACAAGCCAAGAAACATTTCGTAATGTTTCCTGGCTGTACGTATGTACGTCATTCTATATTTGGTGTATGAGTCACCATAGTAAATGGGGGAGCAAGTCGCTATTACCTGGACATAGATTTAATTACAAGATTAAATCAAACATGAGCATTGTACCTATTGTAATTCGAGTTCCTATTGGGTGTGAGCAGCGTGTGCCAGGCCGGCCACACTGTTTGCATATGTCTTATCACCTTTTCCATTATTGCATGTTGGGCCACACTTGTAATTCGTTATGTCAACGTCTTGCTTCTGGGAGACGTATAGTGCACGTCTCTAATTGTTATACTTATTGTGCAAGACGTTTGATATTGCTTCACCAAGATTTCCGAACTCCTTCAATGAATACGACCAATACCGTTATTTTGAATCTGAATTAGAATTTGAATATTGTTTTTGAAAGCCCATAAAATATTGTTTTTCAGGCCCTTGTATTTTTCCCTTGAAAACCAAAAATATAAACGTTGTAATTCCTGCCTTACAACTGCCCCCCTTCCAAATGTCTTGCGAGGCTTTAGCCGGGGGCAAGACTCAGGGATTTGACTTGAGTGAATTATTGATTGATTGAGTTGGTTTGTTAGGGGTCTAAAGAGACCCCTGGGAGCTCTGGACTTAGTTTACCTTCTCACAGCAACGAAACCTTTGCTGACAAAGCAAAGAAAAAAGCTAATGACGATGCATTAGTGATCTCAGAACCAGTGCAACTGTTTCTGCCTCACAAACATCCATCACCAGCTCTCATTGTCTGAAGAAGATCAAACAGTAGCCCGTAATGTTAACAGTTGACGAAATGGAGCTGGGTCGGCCTTCTTAAGGCGACTTACTATGGTGATTTGTGAGGCGGCATGGCCGAAATAATTAACCAAAACAGATACTTTTGTCAGTTTGTGAGAGGGATGACATATTCATGTTAGAAAGGTCCTTAATCTCTGAAATCCCATGGTGTTTTTGATACCAAACTTTAAATACTTGTGGTTTGTTCATGCCGGTAATTTATTGATTTGAGAAAAATCGAACTACTTAATTAGCGAACGTTGAACAGGGCCCGTTTCACTTGGACTTAGGCGTGACCCTCACTATTAGTGAAATACTCCAAATTTCTTCAGATGGTAGAGAAATGTCGTTAGATCTCTTAGCTTTTATTTGATTGGAATTAGGGATCTAAAGAGATCCCTGGGTAAAGGCGGAGCTCTGGCTTTAGTTTGTCTTCATAACTTTCAACCCCGTCAATGTTGTGCAGCCGGTTGAGCCAATGGAGACTGAGTCTGGTGTTGGGACAACCATTGCAGAAATTAAAGAGGGTATCAAGTCGGACAGACCACCAAGGCTACCACTTGAAAATTCATGCCGTATGTGGCCATGGTAGCACTATTCGTATTGTGGGGCTTGGGCCCCACTAGGGCGATATGCGTTATCGCTTATCTAGCTTTTCCAAATTACCTCCTATTCTTGGTCACTATTTGAGGTTCTAGACCTCTTGGTAATGATATATGTGGACATCTGCTTGACATCTAGAGATGCGTGTATGCATCGGTTGGTGGCGAGCTAGCATTACGTGTGCGAACATGCTATTATTTTACTTTTTCTTAACAACGTATACTGACGGGATCG
>JAAUYE010083622.1_pt1 | contig 10294 bp, 7 predicted proteins | sample 7278081 | NCBI WGS metagenome assembly JAAUYE01 (sample SAMN14350131, study PRJNA611818) | marine sediment metagenome | isolation source: surface marine sediment (0.6m) | place: French Polynesia: Moorea | collected 2018-08
CTGCAGGATGTCGGCATGTCGGAAGCCCCCGATGTCGTGGTCGAACGCGTCACCGCGGCCGGCGGTAGTCTCGATACCGACGGGCGCCTGCGTTTCTCGGCCGATTTGATCGAACGGGCGCTCGCAGGCATGCCGCGAGATTTCTGCCTCTGCGGGCAGCGTCCCGAGCACGACATGCGGCTCGGCGGTGGCCGCGTGCATGTCGGCTCGGGCGGCGCCGCGCCGATGCTGCTGGATCTCGAAACCGGCCAGTACCGCGATTCGAATCTGCGCGACCTTTACGACGCCGCGCGGCTGGTCGACAGCCTGGACAATATCCATTTCTTCAGTCGCTCGCTGGTGGCGCGCGACATGCCCGACCCCCTCAGCCTCGACCTCAATACCGCCTATGCCTGTCTGACGGGTACCAGCAAACACGTGTTCTCCTCGGTATCGCTAGCCGCCAATGTCGAGGAAGTGGCCGAGATGTGTTTCGCGATCGCGGGCTCGCGCTCGGCGTTTCTGGAGCGCCCTTTTCTGTCGCTGAACATCAACCCACCGGTACCGCCGTTGCGCTTCGACCCTGATTCCTGCGAAGTGATGGCCGAGGCGGCGCGCCTGGGCATCCCGCTGCACTCCAATACCTTCGGGCAAATGGGTGCATCGAGCCCGGTGACGATGGCTGGAACTATCGCCCAGACCATCGCCGAAACCCTGTCCGGTATGATCTTCGCGTGGCTGATCAATCCGGAGGCCAGGGTCATCTTCGGCACCCGCCCGATGCTGACCGACCTGCGCACCGGCGCAATGAGCGGCGGCAGCCCCGAGGGTGCGATCGCGATGGCGGCCAGCGCGCAGATGGCGAACTTTTACGGCTTGCCGAGTTCGACCATTGCCGGTGCCACCGACAGCAAGATTGCCGATGCACAGAGCGGTTACGAGAAAAGCCTGACGGTAACCCTGGCGGCGCAGGCCGGTTCCAACCTGATTACGCAGGCTGCCGGGATGCAGGCGAGCCTGATGGGTTGCGCGCTCGAGAGCTACGTTATCGATAACGACATGCTCGGCGGCATCATGAAGTCGCTTAGCGCAATCGAGGTCAGCGATGAAACGCTCGCGCTCGACGCTATCGACGAAGTGGTGCATGGCGAGGGTCATTTTCTCGGCCGCCCGGAAACGCTGGAGCGCATGCAGACCGACTTCGTTTATCCGGACATCGGTGATCGACGCAGGATCGACGAATGGCAGGCCGACGGTAGCAGGGATATCCGCGAGGTCGCGCAGGAACGCACCCGGGAGATCCTGCAACGGCATTATCCTGAACACCTATCGGTCGAGCTCGATAACGCGCTGCGCGAGCGATTCGATATTCGCCTGCCGAGATCGGCAATGGAGGCAAAATGAAAATCGCTATTTTTGGCGTCGGAGCGATGGGCTCGGTATATGCGGGCCTGATGGCCGAGGCCGGGCATGAAGTCTGGGCGGTGGATATCTGGCAGGACCATGTGGACGCGATCAATCGCAGTGGCCTGCGAGTCGAGGGTGCCAGCGGTGATCGCGTGGTGCAAGGCATCAGGGCGACCACCAGCGCCGCCGACGTCGGCGAATGCGATCTCTACGTGCTGGCCACCAAGGCCGCCGGTGTCGGTCCCGCTGCCGCAGCAATCTCTCCATTAATGGGGCCAGAGTCGATGATCATCACGATTCAAAATGGTCTCGGGGCGGGCGAACGAATTGCGCAGTACCTGACTACCGACCGGGTTTTGCTGGGTGTTGCCGACGGTTTCGGCGCTTCGATGAAGGGTCCCGGTCACGTGCATCACAACGCGATGAACCTGATCCGCGTCGGCGAGATGAACGGCGGTATGAGCGAACGCCTCGAGCGCATTACCGGTGTCTGGCAGGAGGCCGGGTTCAACGCGCGGGCCTTCGAGGATATCGATCAGTTGATCTGGGGCAAGTACATCTGCAACGTCACCTTCAGCGGGCCCTGCACCGTGTTCGACTACAGCCTCGGCGAGCTGATGGCTGATCCCGCGGCCTGGGCAATCGCACAGGGTTGCGCGCTCGAGGTCTACGCGTTGGGAAAAGCAAAGCATATTAACTTCACTTTTGACGATCCGATCGACTACGTCAGCGCCTTCGGCCTCAAGATGCCGGGCGCTCGTCCGTCGATGCTGCTCGATCACCACGCCGGGCGTCCCTCTGAAATCGACGCCATCAACGGCATGGCGGTTGAGCTCGGCAGGCAGCTAGATATTGCAACGCCGTATAACGAAGTGCTGAGCGCCATCATTCGCCACCGTGAAGCCGGTTTCCAGGCTTAACCGTGACGGTTTATCGTTAGCTGTCTGGTTTCCCCAAAGCAATAACAGGGGGATCCGTTGTAGTTATGTCGAAAGTAGATCGAGGTAAGTCCCTGATTAGAAAAACCGGCTATTCGGGAAAAAGAAAGCGCGGGGAAGCAGAAAATTTACCTTGTATTGTTTTCACTGGCTGGTAACTACTTAAGTATCGGAATTCATTCAGTGTCGATTGAGACTGTGGCTATGGGTCAATTTACCGCCGCGATCTTATTCGTTAGGGAATACCGAAATACGATTTCCAGGTTTACTCGAGGCAGGTATCGGTCATGTTCAGATTACTCGTAGTACCGGAATCTATCGGAATATTTGGGTTCGACGCCAGGGAAGGAAGTTCTCGGACGTGGAATTGATTCGATTGATGGAGATTAACGGACCTCAGCCGAACATAAATCAAGATTGGTACAGGATCTTTCGCACCTGCCTGACACCGTGGCTAAATCTCAAGACTAAGAAGCATGCTTTTGAATTGGTACGAAAAACGACACCATTAGTCGCGTATATTGCTACCATTCTCTTATTAGTTGCAAATCAAAACTGATCTTCTAAGGTATCCGCCTTAATTACTCGGAATCATGGAAGGGGAAGCTTCGCCAATAAGGCTGAAGTTGCCTCGAACAGGTTAAATTCGTTTTGGAAGGCAGGGAGATTTGAATGCGAACTAATATTTCTACTTCGAGTCTCGTGCTATCGAGCATTCTTTGCTGGGTGACGCCGGTCTTCGTATTGGCTGCCGACACGGCAAATCATCCTCCCATTAAATCCAACGAACAAGCCATTTTGAGCGACTGTGAGATTAGCCAATCTGCACTTGATGCGATCAATAGTGCAACGGCAGAGTTTGTCAAACAAGGTAGTGAAAACTCAGAAGCCGAAGATTTAATCGATGAGGCCAAAAATGCCATCTGGCCTCCCGAGTGTGACAGTGTCAGAGCGAAGATTCAGGCTGATAAAGCCAGAAGTCTGCTCGGGATTACCGAGGAATTCTCGCGTAACTCGAATGATTCAATAGACGATAAATCTGTGTTCACCAAGTTCGATGGTCCGTGGGAGTTCGGGCTGAATGTAGAATTCATTGAACAGGAGAGTATTGGCAGCACATCTTTCTTCGACTCACTGATTGATGACAAATATGGCCTGCATGTAGGGAAAGAATTTTTCAGAACGGAAAACTGGCTTCTGGGTGGTCAAGTCCATATCGTGAGAACGAACGACGCTGACATTGATGATTCGGACGAAATTGCTTTTGATTCAACCAGCCTTTTTGCTACTGCACGCCTTGAGGCATTACCGGCGTTGCAATTCAAGGCGGGTTTGTCTCGGGCAGATTATGAAAATTTTTTCGAGGACGAATCGGAGACAGGGCTGGCTTACGGTATCGGATTGACCACCGGAAACGATACTGTGCGCCTCCATTGGCTGGACTACGAGGTACATAAAGTTGGGGACGAAGAGTTTGAAGTTTGGTCGGTTAACTTATTGGTCGTATTGTGCGTTGTCGGGGTATTTTTTGGAGGAAATTGCTTTTAATCTAGAGCCTAAAGGCATAGTTGTAATATTCCAATCCACTTTCTACGCACCGCATTCAGGGTCTCTTGCAGGTCGGTTATTGCTGCCAGGATTCTCGCCCTAAGGGTTTGCTTTCTCCATAGCCGACGTCCCTAACCAGAAAACAGGCGGCAACCTACGGCCAGAAGTGGACGTTTAATTGTTGAGGTTGATACAAGTCAACACCCGCCACACTACTGTTGCGTAGTGTGCTTGTTATGTGCTTTAAAAAGTTTTTGAAGGCTCTTACTTACAGCGTGTTCATGGTTGTAATCAGTGGGTGTGTAAGTACGAATGAGCCTGGAACTGTTGGAGGCGGCACTATCCAGGAATCCTTAAAGGATATATCTGGAAGTTATAAGCTGGTTGCTGTTAATGGAGCTTCGATTCCCGCGAGCGTTTACCACGATAATGCGACCATAGAGGTACGCTCAGGTGATTTTATTATCAGAGCAGACGGAACTTGCAGCACAACCTCGGTATTCATTCCACCCTCGGGGGGTAAAGTCACGCGAAAGGTTCACGGCTCTTTTACACGGAATGGTTCAAAGCTGGTAATGCAATGGCAGGGGGCTGGCACGACAACAGGTACTATTGATGGCGATACCTTTTCCATGGACAACCATGGAATTATTTTCACATATTCACGTTCTGGTGTAATCGACGACAGCATGAAGTTGGATATGGCAAAGGAATGTGATGAGAGCGCCGTTACGGTAGGAGCAGAAAAGTCGCAGGCCGGTGTTTTTGATGATTTCAATTCTGATTTGGTAGCCGGTAGAAATAGCGATGGCATCCCAATTGGTTTCCTGACTTTCTGGGATTCGGATAGCAGCACAGTAAGTATGTCTACGACATCTGAGCATCCCCCATTAGCCCATGAAAAAGCTGATAACACTGTGCTCCAGCTGAACCTGAATGTTAATGCCTGGGCCGGTGTAATTCACAACTTTGAGAATTCGGCAGTCAACCGATGGACCCCGCGCGACTGGCGCGGATTCAATGAGTTCAGCTTCTGGATTTATGGCAACAACGACAACACATCCTTGTTTGTAGAAATACTCGATAATCGAAAGCCTTGTCCGAAATCGGCTGGTGCCGAGGTCTATACCTATCCCTTCACCGATAACTTTTCCGGTTGGAAAAAGATCACCGTCCCATTCGATAAGTTGGTCAGAAAAGAAATCTATAATGACGCGCCGAATGATGGGCTGGGATTATCCGAGGTTCACGGTTGGGCATTCGGTACATTGAACACGAATGGGCCGGTTATCTACTACCTCGACGATTTTATGTTGCGCTAAGTCGAGTACTTTTTTACCGAAGAGCAGCTTTCCTGTAAGCGGACATTGATAGTCGATCCGCGGATTTCGCCCTTCGGCCATAACCCGTCATTCCGGCGAAAGCCGGAATCCATTGACCAGGTTGCACCGATATCAGACGGGCGAAGCCCGGGTACTACTCTCGAGGATCTATAATGGATGCCGGCTCGGAGGCCGGCATGACGACCTAGTGCGTCGGATTCGGGTCGTAGAAAGCCGCTGGTCTATCGATATTGAGCGTCAGCTTTCTCGTAATCAGATCCTCGTTCAGCGCTAGTGGGGAGGCAAGCTTCGGCCTGTTTCCGATGGCCGCAAGAAAGCGAAACCCCGCTCGAAGAGGGGATTTGTAACTATATCATCCTGGGGTAGATGGGGTGTCCGTCGAAATTTCCGCAATTTCGCCGGGTAAACTAGAATCTTCCCGTGTCATTCAAGCGATTACTCTGGTTTTCGACCAATCCAGTAGGAAAGGAAGCCGAGCAGCTCTCCTTTCATGTTCTGATTGTAGGTAACCACACGCGCAGACTCAGGGTAATTGATGACGTGCGCGTTTTTAAAGTTACCCATGGAGAGACGGGCCACACAGTTGATGGCTCAGCGGGCGAGTAATTCGTTCCTCGAACCGGAGGGGAATTGTTCAGTTATCGATCAGCTCGATTAGCATCTGTAAATGCTGCGCATCGTCCCACTCTCGTTTGCCGACGATCTTGTGCGCCACGAATCCATCGCGGTTAACGATGAAGGTTGTCGGCATGCCGGTCACTTGCCAGCTTTGGCTGACCCGACCGCTCGGGTCCAGCAAGACTGAAAAATCGATCGGATAATCGGCGGTAAAAGCCGCGACCGCTTCCCGATCTTCACCGACATTGATCGCGAGCCAGGTTACTGGTAGCTCGAGCAGCTTTCGCGCGGCACGGTTCATCGACGGAAGCTCTTCGCGACAGGGTGCGCACCAGCTGGCCCAGAAGTTCACCACCAGAACCTTGCCGGCATAATCCGAGAGTCGATGTTCCTTGTGCTCGAGATCGGTTAATACGAAGGACGGCGCCTTGAGCAGCGGCTCGCCGGTCTCGACGGCAAGAACGTCGAACACCACCAGCAACGGCAGGAGGCAATACAGGAACAACCTTGATGCGAGGCCGGGTTTCATGTCGTGACTAGCCGCCGGCCGCAATCATGTCGCGCAACAGGTTTTCGATATGCGTCGCTGGGAATCCGAACGGCACGATGGTGTCCAGTTTTCCGTTTTGGTCGATCACGAACAGGTTCGCCGTGTGGTCCATCGTGTACTGACTGCTGGAGCGCGAGTTCTTCTGGTAAACCACGCGAAACATTTTCGCGACTTCTTTTATTTGCTGCCGGCTGCCGGTAAGACCCAGCAGCGCGTTATCGAAATAATTGACGTATTGCGCCAGCACCTCCGGCGTATCGTGGTCGGGGTCGACCGTGACGAACAGGCCGCGCACGCGAGTCGAATCCTGGCCCAGTCGTTTCAGCGCCGTGGCCATGTGCTGCAACTCGATCGGGCAGACGTCGGGGCAGAGCGTGTAACCGAAGAAGACCAGCACGATCTTGCCGCGCTGGTCCTGCAAGCGAAAGGTCTTGCCGTGATGGTCGGTCAGAGAGAAATCGATTTCTAGGTTGCTCCCGCCCGCCGGCATAGTCATGAGCAAAAACGACAACGCTAGCGTTATAGAGACAAGTACGGCTCGCGGTAAGCTGCGCATTTACTGCACCTCGACGTCGCTACCGTGTACCCAGGTCGGATCTCCCTTCTTGATATCGCCGATCGGCGCGGCGAAGGCATCGGCCACCAGCGTATCGACATTGCTGCCGGTCAGGGACTCGAGAAATTCGACCAGGTCATCTCTTTCCCGCTCATCCAGGCCGAGCGGCCTGATCAGCGGCGAGAGCCCCTCGTTGGGCACGCCGCCGGCGTCGTAGAACTCGACCACGGCGCGCAGCGTGCTCAGCGAGCCGTTGTGCATGTAGGGCGCTGTCAGCTCGACGTTGCGCAGTCCCGGGGTCTTGTACTTCCAGCGGTCATACGGATTCTGCGTCACTTCGTAGCGCCCGACGTCGGCCGGCGCCGGTTCGCCGACGCGGTCGATAATGTCACGATCGATTTCGAGTACGACCCCGGGCGCAACCTGTACCAGCTGTTTTTCGGGGCGAATACCCATCGACTCGCGGTAACCGAGACCGGTGTTATGCAGCTGGTTATCCATGAACACTGCGCTGTCCTTGCCAACCAGGTGACAGGCAGAGCAGGCGGCCTTGCCGGTAAACAGTCCGAAACCGCGCTGCGCCGATTTCGATAACGCGTCTGCGTCGCCGCCGTAATACCAGCGATCGAAAGCCGAGTCTCCTGAAACCAGCGCGCGCTGGTAACTGGCGAGCGCGCTGCCAAGGGTCACCATCGAAACTCCGCGGCCATCGAAGGCGGCTTCGAAAAGACCGTCGTAGTCGTCGATCTGGCGTATCTTGTTGAGCACGTAACCGACCGACGGATTGCCCATTTCGTTGCGCGCCAGTAGCGGCCCCCAGATCTGCTGCTCGAGCCGGTCTTCGCGGCCGTCGTGAAACAGCAGTTCGGCGTAGGCAACATTATAGATTGTCGGCGAATTGCGTCGCACGCTGCGGCCCTCGATACCGACCGCCGTGGCGATTTCGTTGCTGGTAAATCCCTGCTCGGGCACGTGGCACATCGCGCAGGAAAAAGTATCGTTCAGCGACAGCCGCCGGTCGAAAAACAGTTTTCGGCCGAGCTCGATTTTGGCGGCGTCGGTCGTCTCTGCGCCCGGCACCGCGGGCAGGCCGAGCGGCGGTGTCTCGATGAGACCGAGCAAATCGGCCGGTTTACCCTGGCGCAATTCCAGCGCGCGGGAGCGGGTGGTGTAATCCTCGCTGTCGTAGCCACTCTTGTCGTCGCCGGGTCCGGACAGCTGCGTCGCCGGAGGGTTTGCCGCGACCTGCAGCCTGGTTCCCCGGGATTCCTGCAGCAGGGTTTTGAAGTCGTTCAGTATCAGGTCATGGTGCAGGAAGGCGACGCTATAGATATTACGAATCTTTTTTTCCGGGTCGATCAGAAAGACTCTGAGCAGGTGGGAATAGGCGCCGCTGTACCGGCCGTCGGCGGTATATTGGCGCTGGATATCCTGGTTGTAGGCATCGAGTATCGGCGCCAGTTGCTGCTCCGACGCGGTGGTGACGAATCGCCATTCGCCCTCGTTGCCGGCATAACGAAAATTGTTGCCGTAAAGTTGCATGATCTCGGGGGTGTCGGTCTCGGGATCGAAACTGAGGCTGATCAGTTTGAGATGACGCGCAATCTCGGGATCGCGTTTCATCGCCGCCTTGATCTGGTAAAACACGTGCGACGTCAGCGGGCAGCCGTTGACGTCGCTGCAGGTACTGTAGATGAATGCCAGCAACACGTAGCCCTCGCCGAACAGCTCGTAAAGCCGACGCGGTTTACCGTCGCTATCGACCACCTCGCCGTCGGCGGCATGGCCGAGCGGCGGCAGCGCGTAGCTGCCTACCGCGGGCAGCGCGTAACCAAGGTCGCCGTAGCCGGGCGCCAGCGGTATTGCCGCCGGCGCTTCGGATTGCGCCTGGGCTGGCGCCGCACACAGCAGCAATAACAGCAATACCGGCAATCGGAGTTTCATATCGACCTGGAAAAGATAAGCCCGGGCCTGGATTATACCGCCCGCGGGGCGGCAGTGGGCCGGAGCGGTCGGCAAACCGCTCCGGCTGCCAGGTTACGGTTACTGCAGTGCGGATTCCGTCCCGCCGAGCGTGCTCGCCAGCTTGTTCGCCTCGGGCGACTTGCCGCTGTAGAGCGAGTAGGCGCCAAAGCGCATCTGGTGCGGGCGGCCGAGCTTCATCTCGGTGAAGTCGAGCGCGAACTGCTGCACCAGCTCCTTGCCGTTCCAGACGTAGCTCTTGAAGTACTGCTCGTTGTCCTCGCCTTTTTTATCCCAGTTGGCGAGCAGCGAGGAGGTGTAATAAACGCGCTTGCCGTCCCAGCTGGACGAGGCCATATTGACCTGCTTACCGATGACCTTTTCGTAGACCTGCTTCGGGTTATGCGGGTCGGTCAGGTCGAAGCGACGCGTTTTGCCGTCCATGAAGGTATTGACCCAGAGGTAGCTGTCGTCCGCGCCGATAGAGATATCGACCGGCAGCGGTACCTGGGCCGCATCGCCGACGTCGGCGACCGGCTTGGTCTGCCATTCGCCCTGCTCATCCTCGTAGGCGAGCCAGATTTTCGACGTCAGCGCGGTGGTGGTTACACACCAGTTATTATGTGGTTGCCACGCGCAGCGGATTTCGAGCGGCGCGCCGGGCACGTCGAAAATTTTCTTCGGTTTCTTGCTGTGCAGGTTCCACAGCACCATGGTGTTGCCGAAACGTTTCATCGCCTCGGCATCCTGCAGCATCTTGCCGAAGTCCATCATGTAATTGGACCAGCCGGTAAACGAAGACGTCAGCATGATGTTACGCCGCGGCAGCACCCGCACGTCGTAGTTGTAGCCATCGGCGAGTTTACCGCTCTTGACGGCACCCTGCAGGTTGTCGTCGGTCGGCATCCAGTGGGTCGCAATATACTCTCCCTCGTTGGTATATTCGACCATCGCGGTGCGCCCGCCGTTGTCCTGGTTATTCGACAGGCCGGTAATCAGCATGCGGCCGGGCAAGGCATAAGTCGTATGCGGACCGACGACGCCGCCGCTCTTTTCGACGAAGTCGGTGATGACGCGGTGCAGCGTCGGCTTGGCCGGGTCGGTCGACACGTCGAAGATGAAAACCTTGCTGGTATCGAGGCCGCCGGCCCAGAGATACTTGCGATCGTCGGTCAGGCCGGAGTGGTGTGCTTCGTTGCGGCCACCGACCGACAGCGTGTTGATGACCTGCCCGTAGTTCGACGAATTCGGATTGACGTCGACGGTAACCAGCTTGTCCTGGCCGTCGCCGAGGCCCTCGACGCCGAGCGTCCAGATATAAACGTAGTCTTCCTGGCCGACGATCTTGGCCATGTAGGGCGACATGCAGGTCTCGTCAGCCTGTGCGATTGGC
>JAAUYE010038346.1_pt1 | contig 10293 bp, 10 predicted proteins | sample 7278081 | NCBI WGS metagenome assembly JAAUYE01 (sample SAMN14350131, study PRJNA611818) | marine sediment metagenome | isolation source: surface marine sediment (0.6m) | place: French Polynesia: Moorea | collected 2018-08
CATCAGTTGACCAAACAACATGCTGCGCATATCGCGAATGACGCTGCGCGCAACCCAGGCCATACCATAGTTGGACAGGAACGTCGCAATAATACGTGTGCCGAAAATAGCGATGATTATAAACGGCAACCGTTTAATCGCCTCCGGATCCTTGTCTACGAAACCATCATCAAGAACCGGTTGGACAACCCAGGCGAAACCCACTTCGGTCAGGGCAAACAGCCCCATGCCCAGTATCGCCAACAGGAAGATATTCCAATAGGGACGAACATACGCAAGCAGCCGACGGTAGACTGTCATACCATCGTATTGTGTGTTCTCAACGGCCATGAAGCTTGGCTTACTCGGTCGCCTGGCGGGTGGCAAAAGTCAGATGAGTTAAACCGAGTTGTCGTGCCGCATCCATGGCACGCACGACTGCTTCATGGGGTGTTTTACGGTCCGCACTGATAATCAACTTGGGATCCTTGTTGTCGGCCAGGGTAAATTCGATCGCCCGCTTCAAAGTGACCAGGGTTTCATCCTTGATGCGGCGCTTGTTGACATAGTAATGCCCTTCCGCATCGATCACGATTTCGATCTTGAATTGTTCCGTCGGGGCGACCTTGCCAGTGGCCTCCGGCAGTTCGATATTCAGTTCCGCCTGTTTATCGAAAGTGGTGGAGACCATAAAAAAGATCAGTAACAGGAACACCACATCGATCAATGGTGTGATATTCAGTTCCGGATCACGGCGACGGTCATGTTCCAGAATCATCATGCTCGGCCTCAGCTCTGGGTGGTTTCCCGATCACCGTGCATGACATCGACAATCTTGAGAGATTCTTCTTCCATCTTCAGGACCAGCTCATCGACTTTACCACGGAAGTAGCGATAGAAAATCAGGCTCGGAATGGCGACCGTCAGCCCGGCTGCTGTCGTAATCAAGGCTTCGGATATGCCCCCCGCCAGTACCGACGGATTCCCAACCCCATGCGCGGTAATCGCGGCAAAGACCTTGATCATGCCAATTACGGTGCCGAGCAATCCCAGCAAGGGAGTAATCGAGGCGATGGTTCCGAGGGTGTTGAGGTAACGCTCCAGTTCCACCACCACCTGACGGCCGGTATCTTCGATGCTTTCCTTCATGATTTCGCGCGGGTGATGCCGATTCACCAGGCCTGCCGCCAGGACCTTGCCCAGCGGTGAACTGTTGGCCAGGCTTTGAATATTCTGATCGCTGAGGTTGTTATTCTTGTACCACTGCCAGACCTGGCTTACCAGGTTGGTCGGCGTGATACGTTTGCGTTGCAGTGACCAGAAACGTTCTCCAACAATAGCTAGGGCAATCACCGAACATAACAGAATCGGCAGCATCAACCAGCCACCGGCATAAACCATCTCGAACACGACTTAAGCGTTCCTTTTTAATTAGGGTTAATAGAGGGTATTGAATAAGCGGCACACTTTAGCAGAGACAAGCCACCGCGAGAAGTGCGGGGTTAGCGATCATGCCAGTAACGCCGGGCGTCGAGCCGATAGCGGGCTGGCGACAACCCGCCCGTGCCGAGCTCGAAGCGGATCGCGCCGGCGCTGGCGGTATTCAGCATGGCCACCTGCTGTTGTTGATAACGCGCCACTACCGTCGGCCGGGGAAAACGAAATCGGTTGCGATAACCCACCGGAAACAGCACATATTTCGGCGCCACCGCCTGAATAAACGCAGTCGTCGACGAGGTATTGCTGCCGTGGTGGGGTGCCACCAGGATATCGGCCCGAAGATCCGTCCCACCCTCGCGCAATAGATGGCGTTCGGCCGCTTTTTCGATATCGCCGGTCAATAACAGGCTGTGGTTGCCGGCATTGACTTTGAGGACACAGGAGGCATTGTTGCGGCGGTGGGCAAAGTCTTGCGCCGGATGCAGCATGACAAATTCCACTCCGTCCCATTCCCAGCGCTGGCCGCGGCGACAAGGGATCGCCGGTCGCGGTGCCAGTTTATCGGGCACACTACTGCTGATGGCGTGGACGGGGATCGCCGCCAGCACCGACTCGGCCCCGCCGATATGATCCATATCGCCATGACTGATGATCAAGTGATCAAGCTGTCGCCAACCGCGCTGGCGGAGATACGGCACCACCACCGCCGCGCCGGTATCAAACCGCTCGCTAAAGCGCGGCCCGGTATCGAACACCAGGGCGTGATGCTGCGTTTCGACCACCGCCGCCAGACCCTGCCCCACATCCAGCAGGGTAAAGCGCACCGTGCCGTGCGGTATGGCCGACGGGCCGCCCGCCGCCAACGGTAACAGCAACACCAGGCCGAGGCTGCGAGCCGGCAGGCCCCGTGGGGCCAACAACAGCACCACCCCGAGCACCGCCAATACCGCCACCCAGCCTGAACTGACGGCGCCCGCCCAACTGGCCAGCGGCCATTGCGCCAGCCAGTCCAGTCCCAGCATCACGCCATGCATTATGGCGGCGGCCAGTTGCAGCAGCGGCTCACTCAACCAATCACTGAGCGGCAGCAGCATGCTCCCCACTAACGCCAGCGGCACCACCAGGAGACTCACCACCGGCACCGCCAGCAGGTTGGCGATGGGTGCGATCAGCGAGGCGCGCTGGAACAGCAGGATCACCAGGGGAAACAGGCCAACCGAAATCCACCATTGCACCCGCACTCCCTGATACCAACGCGGCAATCGGCCGAGACGGCCATTGAGACCGTAGAAGATGATCGCCACCGCCGCAAACGACAGCCAGAACCCGCTGGCCAACACCGCCAGCGGATCAAACAACAATACCAGTAACAGCGCCGTTGCCAGGGTCCGGCTTGGCACGATAGCGCGGTTAGCCAGCAAGGCCAACATCACCACCGCCACCATTATTAAGGCCCGTTGAGTGGGAATGGAAAATCCCGCCAGGGCCGCATAACCGACGGCGGCGAGTAGCGCCAGGATCGCCCCGGCTTTGGGGGCCGGCAACCACAACATGCCACGCCCGCTGTAACGCCAGAGGCGTTGGCCCAGCAAAAAAGCCAGTCCGGCCACCAGGCCGATATGTAACCCGGAAATGGCCATGAGATGATTGGTGCCGGTGCGTTGCAGGGTCTGCCATTGGGCAGGACTGATGGCGCTGCGATCGCCGATCACCAGCGCCAGTAGCACCCCCTTGACCGGGGAGTCCTCCAGAGTGTCGCTAAGTTGGGAGCGCAGTGCCTGACGCAAGCGTTGTAAGGGATAGGCCCACCCCGTGGCGAGAGGCTGATTCTGATTCGACTGGCGTACGTAGCCCGTGGCACGGATCCGGTGTTGGAACAGCCAGGCCTCGTAATCGAAGCCACCGGGATTGCGAAATCCGTGCGGCGGCTTGAGGCGTACCTGTAAGCGCCACTGATCGCCGGCGCGAAGTTCGGCCGGAAACGACCTATACCAGTTGAGCCGGATCCGCTTCGGTATCACGACCGACTGCTCAGCCTCCCAGGCGCGCTGTACGTCGAATTCGAACTGCAGATGGCGTGACTTTTGTGCCGGCAGACTGGCGATGTGGCCTTCGATGACGACATCTTTACCGATCAAGTCAGTCGGCAGTGTCTCTTGCAGAATGTGGTGGGCATAAACCAGGCTCCAAAGAAAACCGGCCAGGCCCCAGGCCGGGAGATGCCAGTAAGCTTTCAGCCACAGCGCGGCGGGCACACACAACACTAATCCCCATGCCCAGCCAAGGGAGGTTAAGGCGGTCATCTGCTGCAACAGCAGTACACCGAGAAGAAAAGCAAGCGTCCCTGTTCGCATAACTGTAACTGACAGAAGAATCTCTCATGGGTCATAATGAGAGAAAGTCGATGTCAGCGTATTCCTAGCTTTTATGCCTAAAAAGTTTATCAAGCGTTTTATGCCGGATCATGAACTGATCCGCAATCATAAAACTCTTAACCGGGTGTTTGGCACCCTGCTGCACGATCCCTATTTACTCCACCTGAATCGCCGTTCGGTATCGGGGGCTTTTTTCGTGGGCCTGTTCCTGGCCTTTGTCCCCTTGCCCATCCAGATGATCCTGGGTGTGGCGCTGGCTATCCTGTTACGCATCAATATGCCCATTACCATCGGGCTGGTGTGGATCACCAATCCCCTGACCCTGGGGCCCATCTTTTATTTCTGCTACAAGGTCGGCACCTGGATCCTGGGCGAACCATTGCTGGACATCGAGTTTGCCCTGAGCTGGGAATGGTTACAAACCGAACTGATCGCCATTTGGCAGCCCTTTTTGCTCGGCTGTTTTGTTACCGGCCTGGCTGCCGGGATTGTGGGCTTTGCCACCATTCGCATTCTCTGGCGCCTGCACCTGGTGAGCTATATCAAGGCCCGTCGCCAACGTCGCCGGGAGCGCGAAAAACTTAAAGCAAATTCTTAAGAATACATTAAATAACGTTTATATATTATTGTTTTTATTGTTATTTTAACAGCCCGTCTTCCATCTCAAGTACCCGGTCCATTTTGTCCGCAAACCGCGGATCATGGGTCACCACAATGAAGCTGGTTTGCAGTTCATGATTCAGTTCCAGCATCAATTCATGCACCTGATCGGCGGTGCGGCTGTCCAGATTACCCGTCGGTTCGTCCGCCAGCACACAGGCAGGTTGTGTCACCAGGGCTCGGGCAATCGCGGCCCGCTGGCGTTCCCCGCCTGACAGTTCAGTGGGCTTATGGCTCAGACGATGACCCAGCCCGACCCGCTCCAGCACGGTCGAGGCCGCCGCATAGGCCTGGCTCATGCTCTGGCGCCGAATCAACAACGGCATGGCGACATTCTCCAATGCGGTGAACTCGGGCAGCAAATGATGAAACTGGTACACGAAGCCCAGCATGCGGTTGCGCAACCGACCTCGTGCGGCTTCATTCAACTTCGCCATATCCTGCCCCGCCACCTCGACGCTGCCGGCCGAGGGCGTGTCCAGCCCGCCAAGCAGGTGCAGCAAGGTGCTCTTGCCGGAACCCGATGCGCCGATGATCGCCAACTGCTCGCCCTGTTTGACTTCAAGGTTAATGCTTTTCAGGACCTCCACCGGGGTCGGGCCTTCCTGGAAGGTCTTCGCCAGATCCCGGCAGGCGTGCACGTTTGAGGAGTTATTCATACCTTAACGCCTCCGCCGGTTGGGTCCGACTGGCGCGCCAGGCCGGATACAGGGTGGACACCACGCCTATCAGGAACGATATTCTGCTGATCAGCCAGACATCATCCCAGTGCAAGTCCGAGGGTAATTCACTGATGAAATAAACGGTGGGATCCAGAATATGAAAGCCAAACAGTCTTTCGAAAAAGCCCACCACCTGTTCCAGGTACAGGGACAAGGCCACCCCGCAGATGACGCCCAGAAGGGTACCGATAACCCCGATCAACGTGCCCTGAACCATGAAGATGCCCATAATGCTCTTGGGCGTCGCCCCGAGGGTACGCAGGATGGCGATATCACTTTCCTTGTCCGTCACCAGCATCACCAGGGTGGAGACGATATTGAAGGCCGCCACGGTAATAATGAACAGCAACAGAATAAAGATCATGCGTTTTTCGATTTTCACCGCACGAAACCAGTTGGCATGATAGGCACTCCAGTCGCGCACCCAGTAGTTACCAAGCTCGCTTTGCTGCAGCTCATAGCGAACTTGCGGAGCAATAAACAGGTCCTTGAGCTTGGCCCGTACCCCGGTGACCGAGTCCTGCAGGCGAAACAACCGTCTGGCATCGTCCATGTGAATGAGCGCCAGACTGCTGTCATATTCGAACATGCCGACGTAGAAAATGCCCACCACCTTGAAACGCTTGAGGCGTGGCGCTACCCCGGCGGGCGTGATATTGGCGCTGGGCGTGACCATGGTAACCTTGTCCCCCACCTCGACGCGCAGGATCCGCGCCAGGTCCCGCCCCAGTATCACTTCAAACTCACCGGGTTTGAGATCCGTTAACTGGCCTTCCAGCATCTTGTCGGCCACACTCGAGACGCCGGGTTCCATACTCGGCACGATGCCGCGTATTAGCGCGCCGTTTACTTTCTTGCCATAAATCAGCATGCCCTGGGCTTCCACATAGGGGGCGGCGTCAATAACCTGGGGATGCTCCTTGACCTGCATCACCACATCGGACCAGCCTCCCAGGAGGCCATCGAAACTGCTGACTGTGAGATGCGACACCATATCAAGGATGCGGCCGCGGACTTCTTTTTCAAAGCCGTTCATGACGGACAGAACGGTAATCAACACCATCACGCCCAGGGCGATCCCACCCATTGAAATCAGGGAGATGAAGGAGATGAAATGATTACGGCGTTTGGCACGGGTATAACGCAGGCCAATGGCAAATTCTAATGGACGAAACATGGCTGGGCATTAAACCACAGAATGGTGACGAAACGGAAAACTCGTTCACACCAGGCGAAACGGCAGGTGAGTTTGCAGGCGGATTTCGCTCGGACTAATAGAGGCACGATACGCGAGTACCTCCACGCCCTGCGTCACGGCCATGGCCAGGGTGTCGGCATAAAGCGGGTCGATATCCCGTGCCGGTTCAACCACCTCGGCATCACTGCGTTGCACACAAAACAGCAATACCGCGCGATACCCCTGGCGCACCAGTCCCGCCAATTCACGCAAATGCTTGCTGCCCCGCTGGCTCACCGCATCCGGAAAGGCCGCCACCTTGGGGGCACGCAACAGCGTGACACTTTTCACCTCGATATAGCAGGCGGGACGGGCGGGATGTTGCAACAGCAGATCGATTCGGCTGCCCTCGCTGCCATAGCGCACTTCGCGACGCAGCGACTGGTAACCCTGCAGTTCCACCAGGGTGCCGGTCTCGATACCTTCCTGTACCAGCCGGTTGGCCAAGTGGGTATTGACCCCAATCAGTGTGCCGGTCTCACTGGTCGATAACTCCCAGCCGAGGGGATACTTGCGACCCGGGTTGCCGCTGTCCTGTAACCAGACGCGGCTGCCGGGCTCGGCACACCCCAGCATGGTACCGGTGTTGGGGGTATGGACCGTGGCCGTGTCACCCGTGTCCAGGATCACATCGGCCAGAAAGCGTTTATAACGGCGAATCAGGGTGGCGGGGATCAGCGGGGAAGAAAATTTCACAATCAAACGTATTTCAGGGAAAAAATCAGGTTTTGCCTGTAAGCTATTGATAGAGTATAGTTTAATGTATCACGGGCCAAGAATAACATCGATCCTACAAGGAGTCCGCCATGGGCCGCATGCTACCCTTAGTTACCGCCATCTCGTTGAGCATGGCTACAACGCTTCAGGCTGAAACCCTGGAGATGCCAACGGAATCGGCAGCCCCTGCCGCGACACCGGCGCCTGCCGCCTCCAGCTATACGGTTACCTTGCCGGGCCGAGGCATGACCATGACCCAGGTGGAAGAGAAATTCGGCCCGCCGTTACAAAAAATGCCTGAAGTGGGTGATCCACCTATCATTCGCTGGATCTATCCCAATTACACGGTGTATTTCGAATACCAGTTCGTCATCAACAGCATCATGAATGCCACCGCCGGCGCCCCCCTGCCCGCCAGCATGGTTGAAGTCCCGGCCGAAACTGAAATGCCGGCCGATGTTGATATACCGGCCGAGGCCGAAATGCCGCTGGAAGAAACCATGATGCCCGAAGCGGAAGAAGCAGAACTACCGACGGAAATCCCTTCACCGTTCGAAGGTGTGGAAATCATCGGGGAACCTGAAGAAGCCATGCCGGCAGAGACGGTAACCGAGGAAGATGCGCCCATACCGGTGCTTGATGAGGAAGGGGAAATTGTCATTATCGAAGAGTCACCTGCCAACCCGTAAATCCCCGGCAGTCGACTTCGCGCGTCGGCAATGACCAACTCGCTGCCTTCTCGCACCCTGCCCGCAGAATGGGAGCCTCAATCCGGTGTCATGCTCACCTGGCCCCACGCACATGGGGACTGGGCACCCAACCTTGAGGCAGTGGAACAGGTTTACCTGCAGCTGGTGCAAGCGATTGCCCGGCACGAGTTGGTACTGCTGGTTTGTTATGACAACGCGCACCGGCAGCAGGTTAAACAGCGCTTGCACGCCGCCGCCATTGCCCCTTCCCAAATCCGCTATGCCGTGCAAACCAGTAACGACAGCTGGGCGCGTGACCATGGCCCGATTAGCGTGATTGAGAATGGCCGGCCGCGCCTGCTGGATTTCCAGTTCAATGGCTGGGGTGGCAAATACCCCCACGACCTCGACAATCTTCTATCCGCGGGCCTGCAGGCGGCCGGCATCTTTACTGACACGCCGCTGGATCGCCTCGCGCTGGTGCTTGAAGGCGGCAGTATCGAATCAGATGGCAAGGGCACGTTACTGACCACCGTCGCTTGTCTGGGCCACCGCGGTCGCAATCCCCAATTCACCCTGACCGAGATTGAACAACAGCTCAAGAAGCTCCTGGGGGTTGAGCGTATCCTGTGGCTGGAACACGGTGAATTGGCGGGAGATGACACCGATAGCCACATCGATATGCTGGCGCGCTTCTGCGATTCCGAGACGATTGCCTACAGCAGTTGCGACGATACGGATGATGCGCACTTTGCGCCTTTATCCGCCATGCAGCAGGAACTGGCCGCGCTGCAACGCGTTGACGGTCAGCCCTATAAGCTGGTGGCCTTACCCATTCCGCAGGCCATATTCAATCAAGAGGGGCAACGCCTGCCCGCCAGTTATGCCAACTTTTTAATCATTAATGGAGCGGTACTGGTACCGCAATACGACGATGCGGCGGATACGCACGCACTGCAGCAACTGGCGACGTGCTTTCCGACGCGGGAGATCATCGGGATCAACTGTCGCGCCATCATTGAACAATTTGGCAGTCTGCATTGCCTTACAATGCAGTTACCCGAAGGGGTATTGCGTCCGGCTTAACGTAACGAAATTTTAGGAAACGGGGAAACCAGCCACCAACGCTTGTGGTCATCATCCCATTCCCAGACTTGTTGATCCCTGAGTTTACGTTCAACCTGGGTATCTTCGTTGACATAACGGATTTCGACCAACTGGACGATCTGCAACTGCTTGAGTTTGTCATCGCGATAGGAAGTATGAACGATATCGTACCCCGTGACTTTGATTTTCTTGAACTTCGCGAGTTGTTGCGGAGTAAAGTTAATCGGCTGTTTGCGGAATTGATTGGTTTGTTCCACCCCCGTCCAACGCAAGGCTTTTTCATACTGGATCAAAGTGAGATCAAGTTGGGTATTCCGGGTACTTGCTTCCGCACAAGCGGTCAACACTACAACCAGTCCAATCAAGGCCCAATGCCGCATAGTAATCCCCTTTTTATCTTGCGATTTGTGGTGCACAGTATACTGAATGCCTGCTACGGAATATATAATGCTAAGCGATGTCAAATGCCAACAGCGGCTAAACGAACAAGCACAGCTTTATCATGACACAACATATTCTTTCAGTTGCGCTGGTGCAACATGCCTGTAGTGCCTCACGTGAGGAAAACCTGCAGCGCAGCATTAACGGCATTCGTCAAGCCGCCCAACAAGGCGCGCAACTGATCCTGCTACCGGAGTTACATACTTCGCTGTACTTCTGTCAGACGGAAGCGACCCAAAATTTTGATCTGGCCGAACCGATACCCGGTGCGACAAGCCAGCAACTCGCGGACGTTGCGCGGGAACTACAGGTCGTCATTGTCGCTTCCCTGTTTGAAAAACGGGCCGCCGGGATCTACCACAACACCGCCGTGGTGCTGGAGCGGGATGGCAGTCTCGCCGGCCGCTATCGCAAAATGCATATTCCGGATGATCCGGGCTATTACGAAAAGTTCTATTTCACCCCCGGGGATCTTGGCTTTCAACCCATCGCGACGTCCGTCGGCAAGCTGGGGGTACTGATCTGCTGGGATCAATGGTTCCCGGAAGCCGCTCGCCTCATGGCCCTGGCCGGTGCCGATCTGCTGCTATACCCAACGGCGATCGGTTGGGATCCGCAAGACGATGCGGCGGAGCAACAACGGCAGCGTGATGCCTGGCAAACGGTACAACGTGCTCATGCGGTGGCGAACGGTTTACCCGTGCTCAGTTGTAACCGGATTGGGATTGAACAAGACTCGCAGGCTGAGAGTGCAATCCATTTTTGGGGTTCAAGTTTTGTCGCCGGACCCCAAGGTGAAATGCTGGCCCAGGCCGCGACGGATCAAGACGCGGTGTTGCAGGTCGAGTTGGACCTGCAACGCGGTGAAGCGGTGCGACGCATCTGGCCCTATTTACGGGATCGGCGCATCGACGCCTATGATGAGC
>JAAUYE010234061.1_pt1 | contig 10293 bp, 9 predicted proteins | sample 7278081 | NCBI WGS metagenome assembly JAAUYE01 (sample SAMN14350131, study PRJNA611818) | marine sediment metagenome | isolation source: surface marine sediment (0.6m) | place: French Polynesia: Moorea | collected 2018-08
TCCATGCTTCTGATCCTGGAGCTCCATGGAGAAGTGGAGTCATTGTCCGGTGGACGATATGCCATAAAGGAGCCGCTCCAGGCATGAAAGAAAACGTACTCGACGTACTGATGTATCTCTTTGAAACGTACGTCGACGCAGAGGACGAACCCGAACCCGACCAAAACGAACTGCGCAACGAACTCTCGCGAGCCGGCTTCGGCGACGCGGAGATCGAGCGCGCGCTCGTGTGGCTCGACGACCTCACGGGCCAGCAGGATTGCCTGAACTACGGCAGCCAGACGGCCCACGGAACGCGTATTTACAACGACTTCGAGCACGAGCGGCTCGATTCCTACTGCCGTGGCTACATCACGTACCTCGAGCAGATCGGCATCCTGTCGCCACCGCAGCGGGAGATCCTGATCGACCGCCTGCTGGCGCTCGAATCGGCGGATATCGACGTCGAGCAGATCAAGTGGGTCGTGCTCATGGTGCTGTTCAGCCAGCCCGGGCAGGAGCTCGCCTACGCTCGCATGGAAGACCTCGTTTTCGAGGAGGCGTCGGACCTTTTGCACTGACGAGCCGACCTCGTTTCCTTGACACTTTGCTGTCAAGCATGTAATTGAACCGCGGCACGAACCGCGGTTTTTCGTTTTCCAGGGTAAAGATGCCAAAGAATCTCGTCATCGTTGAGTCGCCGGCCAAGGCCAAGACGATCAGCAAGTACCTCGGCCAGGACTTCGACGTCATGGCCTCGTACGGTCATGTCCGCGACCTCGTGCCCAAGGAAGGCGCGGTCGATCCCGACAACGGCTTCGCGATGAAGTACCAGGTCATCGAACGCAACGAGAAGCACGTCAAGTCGATCATGCGCGCGCTGAAAAAGGCCGACGCGCTGTATCTCGCGACTGACCCGGACCGCGAAGGCGAGGCTATTTCCTGGCACCTCATCGAGCTGCTCAGGGAGCGCGACGCGCTCAACGGCAAGGCCGTCCATCGCGTCGTCTTCCACGAAATCACCAAGCAGGCCGTCCAGGAAGCCGTCGATCATCCGCGTGACCTGTCCGACGATCTCGTCGGCGCGCAACAGGCGCGACGCGCGCTCGACTATCTCGTCGGCTTCAATCTGTCACCGCTGCTGTGGAAGAAGGTGCAGCGCGGGCTGTCCGCGGGACGCGTGCAGAGTCCGGCGCTGCGCATGATCGTCGAGCGCGAGCTCGAGATCGAGGCGTTCAAGGCGCGCGAGTACTGGACGATCGAGGCCGACGTCAGTAAGAACGAACAGCCGTTCGTCTCGCGACTCGTGCAGTACAAGGGCGAGAAGGTCGAACAGTTCAGCTTCGAGAACGAAGCGTCGGCACGCGACGTCGAGAAGACGCTGCTCGAAGCGGCGAACGGCGAATTCAAGGCAGTCAGCGTTACGAAGAAACAACGCCGCCGCAATCCGGCTGCGCCGTTCACGACATCGACGCTGCAACAGGAAGCGTCACGCAAACTGGGCTTCAACACGCAGCGCACGATGCGCGTCGCGCAGAAACTCTATGAAGGCATCGAACTGCCCGGCGAAGGCCAGGTAGGCCTGATCACCTACATGCGTACCGACTCGGTCACGCTTGCCGATGTCGCCGTGGCCGAGATTCGCGACGCCATCGCAGAGCGCTACGGCAAGGAAAACGTCCCGGATTCGCCGCGCACGTTCAAGAACAAGTCGAAGAACGCCCAGGAAGCCCACGAGGCCGTGCGCCCCACGACCGTCACGCATGTTCCGGACGAGATAAAAGGTTCACTCGATGACGACCAGTACAAGCTGTACTCGTTGATCTGGAAGCGAACGATGGCGTGCCAGATGGTGCCGGCCGTGTTCGACACCGTTGCAATCGAGATGACGCCCGGGGACGGCAACGACGACAACGGACATCGCTTCAGGGCCAACGGTTCGGTGCTCGTGGAGCCCGGCTTCATGGCCGTTTACCAGGAGGGCAAGGACGACAACGGCAAGGATGACGACGGCGACCGCCTGCTGCCCGAGATTGCCGAGGGCGATGCCATCAGACTCGACGAGCTTCGCCCCGAACAGCATTTCACGGAGCCGCCGCCCCGCTTCTCCGAGGCCAGCCTCGTCAAGGCGCTCGAAGAATACGGCATCGGCCGACCGTCGACTTACGCGAGCATCATCGCGACGCTCAAGAACCGCGAGTACGTGGAGATGGACGCGCGCCGCTTCATCCCGACGGATATCGGCCGTATCGTCAACGGCTTCCTGACCGAGCACTTCACGCAGTACGTCGACTACGACTTCACCGCCAGGCTCGAGGACGACCTCGACGAGGTCTCCCTGGGCCACAAGGACTGGGTGCCGTTGCTCGACGACTTCTGGAAGCCGTTCCGGGACCTGTGCGAAGAAAAGGAAAACTCAGTCACCCGCGAACAGGTCGCACAGGCGCGCGAACTCGGCACCGACCCGAAGAGCGGCAAGCCCGTTACGGTACGCATGGGACGCTACGGGCCATTCGTACAGATCGGAACCAAGGACGACGAAGAAAAACCGAAGTTTGCCGGCCTGCGCCCGGGCCAGAAGATGAACGAGATCGACCTCGAGACCGCGCTCGAGCTGTTCAAGCTGCCGCGCAAGCTCGGCGAGACGCCGGACGGCCTGGCCGTGTCGGCCAGCATCGGCCGTTTCGGTCCGTACGTGCGCTACGGCGACAAGTACGTGTCGATTCGCGGCGACGACGACCCGTACACGATCGAGCTGCCGCGCGCGCTCGAGCTCATCGAAGAGAAAAAGATCGCCGACGCCAACCGCATCATTCTCGACTTCGAGGACGACGGTATCCAGGTGCTCAACGGTCGTTACGGTCCGTACATCACGGACAAGAAGAAGAATGCCCGCGTACCCAAGGACCGTGATCCCAAGTCCCTGACGCTCGAAGAATGCAAGGAACTGCTGGCGGCGGCGCCGGAGCGAGGCCGGCGCGGCAAGAAGAAGACCACGAAGAAGAAGGCTGCGAAGAAAAAGACAGCGAAAAAGAAAACCGCTAAGAAGAAGGCCACGAAGAAAAAAGCGGCCAAGAAAAAGACCAGCAAGGACTAGATCGTGAAATCCGTAATGCATGCCGCCGACGTGCTGCTGCGCGGTGGCGTCATTGCATATCCGACCGAAGGTGTGTTCGGACTGGGTTGCCTGCCTGACGATCTCTCCGCCGTGCAGCGAGTCGTCGCCATAAAACAGCGCGACGCCTCGAAAGGCCTCATACTGATTGTCGCGAATGCACGGCAACTCGAAGGGTGGGTCGACCTTCCCGTCGATTCGCTCCCTGACCCGGACCCGCAACATCCGGTTACCTGGATCGTGCCGCCGGGCCCGATGGTCACGGCCATGCTGCGCGGTGAACACCCGACCATCGCCGTGCGCATCACGACGAATCCCGTCGCCAGGGCACTGTGCGAAGCCGTCGACTCACCGCTCGTTTCGACGAGCGCCAACCTCACCGGCAAGCCGACAGCAAGAAATTCCTACGTGCTGCGGCGGCAGTTCGCCGGCGTTGTAGACTATATCGTCCCAGGTGACTGCGGCCCGGCCTCCGGACCGTCGGAGATCCGGGACTACGCGACTGGACGGGTACTCAGGCCCCGCAAACAATGAGCAACATCGACGACGTCAAGACCTGGCTGCAACACCTGCAGAACCGTATCTGCGCCGAGCTCGAAATCATCGACGGCAAGGCGGCGTTCGCGGAGGACAGCTGGGAACGCCCGGCCGGCGGTGGCGGCATCAGCCGGGTCCTGTCCGAGGGCGGCGTTTTCGAACAGGCCGGCGTCGGCTTCTCGCATGTGTTCGGCAAGGAGATGCCGCCCTCCGCGACCAGGAATCGGCCCGAACTGGCCGGCAAGTCGTTCCAGGCCGTCGGCGTTTCACTGGTCCTGCACCCTCGCAATCCCTACGTGCCGACCACACACGCAAACTTCCGTTTCTTCACGGCGGGAGAACGTAACCCGGTCTGGTGGTTCGGCGGCGGATTCGACCTGACGCCGTATTACCCGTTCCACGACGACGTGGTGCACTGGCACTCGGTCGCGAAATCGATCTGCGACCCTTTCGGCGACGACCTGTACCCGCGCTTCAAGAAGTGGTGCGACGATTACTTCTACCTGAAGCATCGGGGTGAATCGCGGGGTGTGGGCGGCCTGTTTTTTGACGACTTCAACGAACTCGGCTTCGACAGGAGTTTCGAGTTCGTGCGCGCCGCCGGCGACGGTTTCCTCACGGCCTACAAGCCGATCCTCGAGAAGCGCGTGTCGCACCGGTATGGCGACCGGCAACGTGAGTTCCAGCTCTATCGCCGCGGACGCTATGTCGAGTTCAACCTCATCTACGATCGCGGCACCCTGTTCGGCCTGCAGTCGGGCGGCCGCACCGAGTCCATCCTCATGTCGCTGCCTCCCCGGGTGCGCTGGCGCTACAACTGGCGCCCCGAGCCGGGCTCACCCGAGGAAATGCTCTACACCGACTACCTGCGTCCGCGCGACTGGCTCGCCTGATGGCCCGCGACTACCCGGGCTGATTCATGGTAACTTTCGCGCATGTCCTGGATCGAAGAAATCGAAGTTGGTGAAGCCGACGGCAAGCTCGAGAAGATGTACGACGAGCTGGTCAAAAAACGCGGCAAAATTTCCAACATCCTCAAGGTCCACAGCCTCAACCCGGCCGCGATGAAGGGCCATCTCGACCTGTACATGACGCTGATGTTCGGCAAGTCCGGCCTCAGCCGCCTGGAGCGCGAAGCGATCGCCGTTGTTGTATCGGCCAACAACGAATGCGAGTACTGCGTGAACCACCACGTCGAGTCGCTGCGGCACTACATCGATGACGAAGAAACGCTCGGGCTGCTGGCCATGGCCGACGGCCTCGAAACCCTCGAGCCGCGCCTCAGCAACATCGTGCGACACGCCGAGAAGCTGACGACGGCGCCGGGCGCGATGACCGAGAGCGATCTCGGCGAACTGCGCGCGGAAGGCCTGTCGGACAAGGACATCCTCGATCTCACACTCATCGTCGCCTACTTCAATTTCGTCAACCGGATTGCCATGGGCCTCGGGGTGGAGTACTCCGAGGAAGAGAAGCGCGGTTACCTGAACGACTGACGCCATGAAGCTCGCCCGCCTGATAGTGCTCTGCTGCCTGTTCTCGGTTCCCGCCGGGGCCGCGGCCGAATCGGCGCTGCGCGACGCCAGCGATATGCCGGTGCGGCTCGCCGCTACCGAGAACCCGGAAGAGACGAAGGTCTATATCGTCCAGCTCCGCGCGCCGTCCGCGGCAGAGCAACAGGCGCAGGTTTCGAAGAGCATGCTCGCAACACCGATCGCCGCTGCGCCGCGCATCAAGCTCGACAGGCACAATCCGGGCGTCAGGGCCTACGTCGCCGAACTCGAGGACCAGCAGGACCGCCTGCTGGCCAGGGCCGTCCCCGGCGCGCGCAAGATCTACAGCTATCGGTATGGCCTGAACGGTTTTGCCGCACGCATGACCGCGGCCGACGCCCAGAAGCTCGAGCACACGGAGGAGGTGCTCAACGTCTGGGAAGACGAAGTCCGGCCGATGGCGACCCGCCACAGCCCGACCTTCCTCGAGCTGTTCGACCCCGACATTGGCCTGCGAAGCGTCGAAGGACTCGACGGCGATGGCATCGTTATCGGCATCATCGACAGCGGCATTACGCCTGAGCACCCGGCGCTGCGCGATACCCGTGAGGCCGACCGGCCGCGTGCCTGCCGCAGCAACTGGGGAAAGACGACGTTGCTCGGCAAGTGGCTGTGCCGCCGCTTCAAGCGGATGCCCGACGTCGTCGTATTCGAGGAGCCGGAGAACTGGAACGGCGAGTGCGTTGCCGGCGACCGCTTCACTGCCGAGGACTGCAACAACAAGCTGATCGGTGCCCGCTGGTTCATCGACGGCGCGCTCGAGACAGGGCCGATCGACGAAGACGAGATTCGATCGCCGCGCGACGCGGACGGCCACGGCACGCATACAGCCACAACGGCGGCGGGCAATCGCACGAATGCGTCGATTTTCGGCACCAGTATCGGCGACATCGAAGGCATGGCCCCGAAAGCCCGCGTCGCAGCCTACAAGGCGTGCTGGCTGCGTCCCGGCGATACGCGGGCGAGCTGCAACACGTCGGATCTCGCCAACGCGATCGACATGGCCGTCGCCGATGGCGTGGACATCATCAGTTACTCGGTCGGCAGCTCGCTGGCACGTACGTCCGCGCCCGATGACATCGCGCTGATGGCCGCAACGAAAGCCGGCATTCTCGCTGTAGTCGCCGCGGGCAACGAGGGACCCAACCTTGGCACGATCGGTTCGCCGGGCGGCGGCCCATGGGTCATCACGGCCGCGGCGTCCTCGCGCGACGGAGAGTCGAACGAAGAAGCCATGAAAATCACGGCGCCGCCCGGAATAGCCGGCAATTACGCGGTCCGTGAGGCGAACTTCACGCCGCCGCTTCAGGACGTCGACCCGATCGAGGCAGAGCTCGTGCTCGTCGACGACGACGATACGTCGCTCGACACGGGGGCAACCGGATCGGAGGCCGACGCGTGCCAGGCGCTTGTCAACGGCGAAGAAGTGAGCGGCAAGATCGCGTTCATCCAGCGTACGGGCTGCCGTTTCGACACGATGATCCAGAACGCGGCCGATGCGGGTGCCGTGGCGGCCGTCATCTATAACATCGCCGGCGACCCGATCGTCATGCACGGAGAATCCGGGCTCTCCGACATCCCGGCGCTCATGATGGGCCAGGCCGACGCCAACCTCATTCTCGCCGAGTTCGATGCGGGCAATGTCGTCGAGGCCGTTCTCGACAAGAGCTTCCTGCTCACCTCGACGGACACTGGCAACACGATGGGCGCATTTTCGGCGCGAGGCCCCGCGCCGGTAGCCGACGTCCTCAAGCCGGACGTCACTGCGCCGGGCATCAACATACTCGCCGGCTTCTCGCCCGACTCCGCTTACTCGACGCCCGGCGAGAACTTCGCCTACCTCAGCGGCACCTCGATGTCGACGCCGCACGTCGCCGGCGTCGCCGCCCTGCTCCGGCAGGCGCATCCCGAATGGTCGCCGGCGGCAGTCAAGTCCGCGCTGATGACGACGTCACGCCAGGACGTCACGAGCTCGTCGGGCGCAGGCGAGGCAACCCCGTTCGAGTTCGGCGCCGGGCATATCGTGCCGAATGCGGCGAACGATCCCGGGCTCGTCTACGACATCACCGATGACGAGTACGACGCCTATGCCTGCGGCATCGATTTTCCGACGATCCCCGACACGCGATGTGACGAACTCGAAGCGGCCGGGATTTCGTCCCTGCCCCGGCAGCTCAACCTGCCCTCGGTGACGATGTCGGCGCTTGCCAATTCGCAGACCGTTACGCGTCGCGTCACCAACGTGGACGACGAGCCCGGATCGTATTCGGTCGCGGTGTCGCCGCCGCCCGGCATGCGCGTCGACGTCGTTCCGGGCACGATCTCGCTCGCGCCCGGTGAGTCGGCGGACTTCGACGTGACGATCAGCTACGAGTCCGGGCCGCTCGACCTGTGGCGTTTCGGCTCGATGACGTGGCAATCCGAGTCGCACAGCGTGTTCAGCCCGATCTCGGTCAGGCCGACGTCGATCCTGGCGCCAAAGGAAATCACGACCTTCGGTGGGACGGGCGCGCAGAGCTTCGAGGTCGAATTCGGTTATTCGGGCACGTACTCAGCCGGCGTGCACGGCCTGAGCCTGCCGCTCATCCTGAACGGCTTCGTCGCCAACGACCCGACCAAGACGTTTACGTTCCGTACGACGAATGGCGTCACCCAGCACGTCATCTCCGTACCGGCCGACCAGCTCTACCTGCGCTTCGCCTTGTTCGACGCGCTGACCGATGGCGAAGACGACCTCGACATGTACGTCTACTACTGCGGTACGGACGGTTCGAGTTGCGTGAAGATCGGGGAAAGCGGTGAGCCGACGTCACAGGAGCGCTTCGACCAGTATCGCCCGGCCGAAGGTTTCTATGCCGTGATGATCCACGGCTTCGAAACCGACGAGGTGCAGGGCGGCCCCGGCTCCAATTACCAGCTGCTGGGCTGGGCCTTCGGGATCATTGACGACCGGGGCAACATGAATGCCAGCGGGCCGGCATTCGTCAGCGCCGGCACGACGGGGACCATCAGCTTCGACTGGTCGGGCCTGCAGCCGAACACGATCTACTTCGGCGGCATTTCGCACAATACGCCGCAGGGCATCTCCGGGCTGACCCTGGTAACGATCGGCAATTAGCTGAGCCAGCCTTTCGCTTTCGCGCTGCGCGAATACCAGATCTCGAAAATACAGATCACGATCACGGTTATCGGGATCACGAGCCAGACAGCGTCAAAATGATCCAGCGCGCCCCGCAACAGGTAGGCGTCCACGTCCTGCAGCAGTGCGCCCACCAGCGAAAGCACGAACATCGGTATAGCCCAGGTCTTCCTCAGCAGGAGAAAAATTACGCCGAGGACACCGGCGTTCACGGCAATCGCGTATGCGGAGTGCGCCCACGCCGGAGTGTCCAGAACATGCGCAATCTGTTGCGCGTTGTAGCCGGCCGCCTGAAGTTGCTCGGGCGTCGTGATAGACATCTGGTAGTACATGTAGAGTCCCGAAACGTTCCAGACGGCAAGGACCCCGGCGATAATCCTGAAAGCAGTCGTCGGCTTAGTTATTGATTCTTCTGACATTTCTTCCCCTCCAGCAGAATTCTCCTCCGCTTCTATACTGGATTGTAATCGGTAATTCTGCCGGGAACGCAAGAATCGAAAGGAAGCAACGACAATGAAGAAGAAACTGCTCGCAACGTTTGCGGCGATCCCCCTCCTCCTGTGTGGCTGGCTCATCGCGTTTGCCCAGGACGAAGAAGAAGACAAACCGCGCTATGTCACGCCGGTCGACACGTTCACATGTTCATTCAACGAAGGGAAGGACAGCAAGGATCTCGACAAGGTAATCGCCGACTGGAACGCGTACATGGACGACCAGGGTGCGGACTCCTACGGCGCATTCGTCATGACACCGAATTACCACGGCCCGGACACGTTCGAGATCGGCTGGCTGGGCTTCTGGACGAGCCAGGAGGCAATGGGTGCGGGCATCGATTCCTATCGCGCGAATTCGGGCGAGATGGACAGCAAGTTTGCGAGCGTGCTCACGTGCAATACCCACGAGCACTGGGCTTCCGTACAGATGAAAGCCCCGCCGGAAGGCGAGGCGCCCGACAATATCGTGCTGATGTTCTCGAACTGCACGAAATCCGACGATATCGAGTGGAAGCCGCTGTTTGAGAAGATCGACACGGCAGTCGATTACATGGAGGCGAACGACTTCAAGAGCGGCGCCTGGGCCATGTGGCCTGTCTTCGGTGGTGAGGGCGAACCGGACTGGGACTTCAAGTGGGTAACGAGTTATGCCAACTACACAGATTTCGGCAAGGCCTACCAGCACAACGCCAATGGCGGCGGACGCCAGAAGATGAACGAGATCATGGGTGACTCGCTCGACTGCGACACCGCCCGCGTCTACGACGCGCGCACGGTGCGTCGCGTCACGGCCGAGCCGCCGGCTGAGTAAACGTCAGGCCATTTTCGCGCACGGCCGGTAGCGGAAGCAGCCCGTCACGTGATCGTTGACGAGACCCGTGGCCTGCATGTGCGCATATACGATCGTGCTGCCGACGAACCTGAACCCTCGTTTCTTCAGGTCCTTTGACAGCACGTCGGACTCAGGCGAGGTCGCGGGGATATCGCGATCTCGCCTGAACTTGTTCTGGATCGGCTTGCCGTCTACAAAACCCCAGATGTAATCGCTGAACGAGCCGAACTCCTCCTGTACCGCGAGGAACGCCTTCGCGTTGCTAACGGCAGACTCGACCTTGAGCCGGTTGCGAACGATGGACGGGTCCTGCAGCAACTTCTCGACGCGCTTCTTCGTGAACCGCGCGACCTTCCCGGGATCGAAGTCCGCGAACGCCTTGCGGTAACCCTCGCGCTTGTTGAGGATCGTAGACCAGCTCAGTCCGGCCTGCGCACCTTCGAGGATCAGGAACTCGAACTGCGTGCGGTCGTCGTGCACGGGCACGCCCCATTCCTCATCGTGGTAACGGATGTAGTCGAGGCTGACGCCTTCGGCCCATCGGCATCGTGTTACGGCTTTGCTCATGCGTTTCAATCTAGCAGAAAAAAGCCCGCGCTCGGCGCGGGCTTTTTGTCAGCTTCATCGAGATTCGATCAGGTCGA
>JAAUYE010002268.1_pt1 | contig 10292 bp, 12 predicted proteins | sample 7278081 | NCBI WGS metagenome assembly JAAUYE01 (sample SAMN14350131, study PRJNA611818) | marine sediment metagenome | isolation source: surface marine sediment (0.6m) | place: French Polynesia: Moorea | collected 2018-08
CGTATCGAGGTTTCCGGAATCTCGAAAATCGGGAACAGGGTCTCGAGAACCTGGATCAGGAGCCAGGCGCCAGCCAGGTAGCCGATAGCGACTCGGAAAACGTTGCGGCGCTTCAGCTCGTCCAGGAAAGACATGGTCGGAGTTTACTACGGACGGCGCGCGGGATTAGATGGCCGCTGTGGGATTGAGTCGCCCACTTCGTGGACTCCTCGCCAACTCGCCGCTGGCGCGGCTGCGTTGGTCGAACAGGGTTCTAAATCCTCAACCTCACTCGGCTAGAAAAGCAAAAGGCCCCGAGAAGGGGCCGTTTGCTTTTCTGGCGGAGAGGGTGGGATTCGAACCCACGAAAGGCTACTAACCTTTGCTGGTTTTCAAGACCAGTGCATTCAACCGCTCTGCCACCTCTCCGGCTTTCGGTTTGCGCCGCGAATTGTGCTTGCAATCGAACGCAAACACAATATATCTGTCTGATGTTTCAAGCCGTTGCATTTCGTACTTAGAATAAATCGAGAAAAATCAATGAAGGCGCTGATTTCTATAGTTTTATTGTCACTCATGTTCGTGGCCGGCGGCACCTGCGCGCAGACCCAGGCGCCGCAATTCCCGTGTGAGCAGGATGAGCGCTTCTCGCAATTCGACTTCTGGGTGGGCGAATGGGACGTGCACATTGCGGACGGCAGCTTCCAGGGCACCAACTCCATCACGTCGGATTACCGCAACTGCGTGCTGGTTGAGGACTACGCAACGCCGACCGGCTTCGTCGGCATGAGCATCAACTACCTCGACCACCAGACTGGCGAATGGGTGCAGATATGGAGTGACTCGAGCGGCAGCCAGATCAACATTCGCGGCGGCCTGGCGGATGAAGGCATGCGCCTGGTCGGTACCATTCACTACATTGGCAACAACTCGACCGTACCGTTCCGCGGCACGTGGACGCTGCTGGAGGACGGCCGTGTGCGGCAGTTCTTCGAGCAGTACAATAAGGAGACCGAGACCTGGGACACCTGGTTCGAGGGCTTTTACACGCGCAAGCCCGATGCGGCTAGCGAACAAGAGGACTGAGAGTGAGGCAATCTTCTGCCAATGGCGGTTTTCCGGCCGGCAATCCCATAGCCAACGTACTCGTCATCATCGCCGGGGCGCTGGTTATCGGGGCGTCCATCGTCCTGGGTTTCTTCGCCTTCCTGATCCTCAGCGCCATCGTGCTGGTATCGGCAGCCGTCGTGGGGCTCAGGGTCTGGTGGCTCAAGCGCAAGATGGCGAAAGACAGTGGCGGTTCCGGCACTCAGGAGATGCGTCGCCGGCGGATAGACGTGATCGAGGGCGAGTATCGCGTGGTCGGCAAGGAACGCGACGAGACGTAGTCAAAACGGTCAAAAATCCGTAAAGTCGCTCTCCATGCGTGCGACTACCGAACAGGACCGCAAGCGCCGGCGAAGGCGCCGCCGAATCCAGGTCATCATCATCTACACGGCCATCGCCATTGGCCTCGCCTGGTTTTTCGAGTCGCAGGCAACAACGACCATCATTTTCGTACGTCATGCCGAAAAGAAACTGACGCCACCCGATGATCCCGGGCTCAGCGAGGCGGGCCAGCGCCGTGTGGCCGAATTGACGCGGCAGCTCAGGGACGCCGATGTCGTGGCTGGCATCGACGCGATCTATTCGACGCCCTTCAGACGGACCCAGGAAACGGCCCAGCCGATTGCCGATGCGCTGGATCTCCCGATCAATACCTACGATCCGTCGGACACGGAGGCCGTGCTCGAGCGCATTCTCAAGGAGCACAAGGGCAAGATCATTCTCGTGGTCGGGCACAGCAACACGGTGCCGGTACTCATCGCCAATCTCGGGGCCAGCAAGAAGGTGCCCCCGATTCAGGAAGACGAGTACGACAACATCTACCTGATTTCCATTCCCTGGTTCGGCAAGACCAAGACGATCCGGTTGCGGTTTGGCGAACCGTACATTCCGCCGAACCCGGCCGCGTGACGAGCCAGCACGAAATCCATCTCTCGACACAGGGGCGAGGAACCTACGACCTGACGGGCGAGGTGCAATCCGCAGTTCGCGAATCGGGCGTCGACGTCGGCATGTGCAACGTCTTTGTGCGCCACACGAGCGCTTCGTTAATGTTGTGCGAAAACGCGGACCCCGCGGTGATGCGCGACCTCGAGACGTTCATGTCGCGCATAGCGCCTGATGGCGACCCGGCGAATACCCACACGGCGGAAGGGCCGGACGACATGCCGGCGCATATCCGCAGCATTATCACGCATGCGGATCTCAACTTGCCGGTTCGTAACGGCCGCTGTGATCTTGGTACCTGGCAGGGTGTTTACCTGTGGGAGCACCGGTACGCGCCGCATCGGCGGAAGGTCACCGTCACGATAACAGGCTGATCGCGAAACTCAGCGAATCCCGTGCAGCAGCCCGCTGAGCCACGAACCCGCAACGACCGTCGCGAACGCGATGATGTCGAGATACGGGAGCGGCGCGCTGCCGAATCCGAACAGGGCCAGGTAGGCGATTCCAAGGCAGATCATGATCGCGCCACCGATTTGCCGTGGGGCTGACGGCGTAGGCGCATCCGCAGGCCGCGGCCGCCTCTCCAGCGCCGATAGCGCAAACGTAAGCGGCAGGAGGATGGCGTAGAGCACGAGAATCCAGAGCGGACGCGAGGCCCACCATTCAGACGTGCCGGGTTCGAGAGCAAGAACCGAGCCTGCCGCGAAGTAGGCAATGACGACGACGACGATCATGACTGTGATGTGCCACAGGTAGAGCGTCATGATCATGCTGTTGATCAACACGGTCGCCGCCCAGATTCGAACGCCGGACAATAAGCGCCGCATGGGCCCCTCGATCGACAGCAGCAGACCGAACTGGCAAACGCCAAGTGCGAGCAACGTGATTTTTGGCGGCAACGTGTTGCTAAGACCCTCGTCGGGCGAGCCGACCATTGCGAATGGGTAGGGCCCTCTGTAAATCAGCAGCCACAGCGCGATGAACCCGAGAGCGGACCACGCGAGCAGCTGCAGTGGGCTACCGAGGCGGCCGTCCCGCCAGGCATAGCCCAGTTGATGCACCGAGAGCCACACCCAGAAATACTGGCTCCAGCCCAGCCAACGCATGTCGGCCGCGAAAAAGGCCAGGTCCACCAGTGCGCCGACCGCGGCGAGCCCGAGCAGCGACGCAAAGCCCCAACGTTGCCACGCCCGGTAGGTCAGCGGCGCGAGCATCACGATGGCGATGTAGATGGCAAGGAACCAGGTCGGTATCAGCGCCGCCCGCGTGACGAGCCTCGTCGTGTCGCCCTCAACGCCCGAGAAATACAATGCCAGTGCGAGGATTCCCCAACCGACGAGCAGGCCGAGCAGCGGGGTAACGAGCCGATAGAGTCGTCCAGCCAGCCAGCCTGCGTAGCCAGTACCTTTTCGGTGCGCGCTCTCAAGGGAGACGGCGTTGGCGTAGCCGCCGACGATGAAGAAGATGGGCATCACCTGGAAGATCCAGGTCAGCCACTGCGTCTCCGGGCGCATCTCGAGCAGGTCACCGGGGACGAAGTTGCCGTCCTGCATCCACGGCGCGGCGACGAGCCAGTGCCCGGTTACGACCATGAGGATGGAGACTGCCCGGAGGAAGTCGACGTAGCGATTGCGTTCCTCGGGCGTTTTCTCGGCGAGAGATTTCGCCTGCGACCAGAATTTCATAGATGTCCCCCGAAACCAGCGTAATCGCTAAGGTGCTGTTTATAGGATACTTTTATGCGTTTTTCTAGCCCAGCCCGATCGAGCAAGTGTCCAGCATGGGATGACGCCACAGCGTGGGAGACCGCTCTGGCCGCATAACCAGCCGTTCATAGCGTCTATACTCAACGGCTGGTAATGACCCATAGCGGACACTCACCAACCAACCGGATCAGCACGAAGATTGCTACCTGAAACTCTAAAACGAGCAGTAGTCGAGTTGCTGAAAGCAGAGTTTTCAACGCTCGACTTCACGGCGAATCTCGACGCCGATTGCTTTGTAACGATCCAGCCGGTATGGAGTGACTTCGGTCAGGTAGAAATACTCGAAGACAACGGGCAGCTCATCGTGAACTGGGGACGATTCACGCACAGTCACATCGATTCCTATGACGAAGATCAGGAAGAACACGTCAATGAAATTATCGATCTTTTACGTCATCAGATTGACAACGTAATCGCGGACAAGGTCGCGTTTTGGGGGCAGAGCCGTGGTGGCCCAGGAGGTTTCTACTTCCTTGGTCGCGCTAGTTCGCTAGAACAACCGCTACCGGCATACCTGTGGTCAGGCAAAGAGCTTGGGGCATCTGGTTAGACACATGACGAACGGCTGGCTCTGGCCGAATGCAGCCGCTTTCAATGCCCAAATTCGGAGAAGTTAGCTGCGAGAGATATCTGATATGCCAAATTACTACGCGATGGTTCATACCGGCGATAGGAAATTGGTAGTTGAGGCTTTTCAGCGCGCCGAAACTTGGAACGTTCGAAAAAGCGCATGGGACGAGTATGAGGCGCAGTCATCTATCGGCGAACTGGAAATACAATCGGAATCGCCGGTCCTGATCAACGGCTCGATAGTCCCGAATGGTTTCGAACAAATTAACGAGATCGTTGGCAGCACTGAATTTCGTTGGACAGCGGAGCTTTACGACGACGATGGCAATTGCTCTAAAAGAGTTGGTAGCGAACCAACCTGAACGACCGCTATTGGCCGCAAGCAGCCCCTTGCCCTCTGATACAGTCAATGACCGGTGATGACCCAAAGCGGTCACTCAGATACAGACCTTTGATACCGAAAATGATCAGTCCGCTATCGCCATCGTTGTTCTTTGTCGGTTGGCACTCCTCGAACCATTCGTCGAACGTCACTCGCCCTGCTCTTTGATCAATAGCTGATATCCACTGCAAAGCCGGAATACGCCCCGATAAGCCAGAACGAATCAACTATCGTTACGCCACCCGTCAATTGACCAGTGACAACCTGAAACAGTTCGTTACACACAGCGGGTGATTATTCGCTTAGCCTCTCAGATCTCAAAGACAGCATTCTGAGGAGAAGCGAATGAACCTGCGACACGCCCTTTTTTCGCTGGCCGCTCTGGCACTGTTCCCCGTCCCCGCCCTGGCCGAAAGCGGCTTCTATATTGGCGCAGCGGTAGGTGGTGCTACCCAGGATATCGAGCTCGGTGGTGCGCCAGAAATCGAGGAAGATGACACGGCGTTCAAAGTGTTTGGCGGTTACAAGTTCGACATGTCGGTCGTCGATCTCGGCGTCGAACTCGGCTATATCGATTTTGGTGAGGCCGAAATAGATACTGCCGCCGGGGAACTCGTTTTCGATCCGACCGGGATCAATCTCTGGGGCGTAGCGGGATTCGAACTCGGCCCTGTTGACCTGTTCGCAAAACTTGGGGTCATCGCCTGGGACGTAGAAACCACAACATTCGCCGGCAGAACCAGCGACGACGGCACAGATTTCGGTCTTGGCTTAGGCGCTGGCTTCGACATCGGCAAGGTGCAAATCCGCGGCGAGTACGAGCTCTACGACTCCTCCGATGAGAACGTGTCAATGCTGTCGATGCTCTCTCTGGGCGTCACCTACCATTTCAACTAGTTGGAGCGCGGCGCGGCGGGTGCCCGCCAGCGCGTGGAGGGACCAGAAAATCATTTTCTGGCGGATAGCGATCGGTCCATGTCGCGGGTGCGCAGGGCCCTGGATGACCGCTTCTAGGAAAAGCTGCCGTTCAGGCGGCCGCCACGGAATTCTTCACCCCGGGTAGAGAAAACTCTCTCGCCCCTGCTTGTTGCTTGCGGAGGTGGAGGTTTTGTTCTGAGGGATATATCTATACCCCACCCCCTCGAGAGGGCACGCGCTCATCATCAGTTTATTCTTATGTAATTGATAATTTTAATTAACTATCAGTTATATGTATTTCGGCATAAAGTTGCTCCACGAACTTGCAGGAGCGACGCAACATGGCAAAGAACTACCAAGCGGGTGTGAAAGAGTACCGGGAAACGTACTGGATGCCCGACTACTCACCCAAAGACACCGATTTCCTGGCCTGCTTCAAGGTCATCCCGCAGGAAGGCGTGCCGCGCGAGGAAGCGGCTGCGGCCGTCGCTGCGGAATCATCGACCGGAACCTGGACCACGGTCTGGACCGACCTGCTCACCGACCTCGAGCACTACAAGGGTCGCGCCTACGCGATCGAAGACGTGCCGGGCAACGATGAAGCCTTTTACGCCTTCATCGCCTACCCCATCGACCTGTTCGAAGAAGGTTCGGTGGTCAACATTCTGACCTCGCTCGTGGGCAACGTGTTCGGCTTCAAGGCCGTGCGCGCACTTCGCCTCGAGGACGTTCGGGTACCGCGCGCCTACGTGATGACCTGTGGCGGCCCGCCGCACGGCATCCAGGTTGAACGCGACATCATGAACAAGTACGGGCGCCCGTTGCTCGGCTGCACGATCAAGCCGAAACTCGGCCTGTCCGCCAAGAACTACGGCCGTGCCGTCTACGAAGTGCTGCGCGGCGGCCTCGATTTCTCGAAGGACGACGAGAACGTCAACTCGCAGCCGTTCATGCGCTGGAAGCAGCGTTTTGACTTCGTCATGGAGGCCGTGCACAAGGCCGAGGCGGAGACCGGCGAGCGCAAAGGCCACTACCTGAACGTCACGGCGCCGACGCCCGAAGAGATGTACAAGCGCGCCGAGTACGCCAAGGAGCTGGGTGCGCCGATCATCATGCACGACTATCTCACCGGCGGCTTCACGGCCAATACCGGCCTCGCCAACTGGTGCCGCGACAACGGGCTGCTGCTGCACATTCACCGCGCCATGCACGCCGTGCTCGACCGCAACCCGAACCATGGCATCCACTTCCGCGTGCTGACCAAGATGCTGCGCCTGTCAGGTGGCGATCACCTGCACTCCGGCACGGTGGTCGGCAAGCTGGAAGGCGACCGCGACGCAACGCTTGGCTGGATCGACCTGATGCGCGAGAGCTACATCAAGGAAGACCGGACCCGCGGCATCATGTTCGACCAGGACTGGGGTTCCATGCCTGGCGTCATGCCGGTCGCATCGGGTGGCATCCACGTCTGGCACATGCCGGCCCTCGTCTCGATCTTCGGCGACGACTCCGTCCTGCAGTTCGGCGGCGGCACGCTCGGCCATCCGTGGGGCAACGCCGCGGGCGCCGCAGCGAACCGCGTTTCGCTAGAGGCCTGCGTCCAGGCGCGCAACGAAGGTCGCGACCTCGAGAAGGAAGGCAAGGAGATTCTCACCAAGGCGGCCGAGAACAGCCCCGAGCTCAAGACGGCCATGGAGACCTGGAAAGAAATCAAGTTCGAATTCGACACCGTGGACAAGCTCGACGTTGTGCACCGGTAAAGAAACAGACACGAGGAAACCAACATGTCCGACGTACAAGATTACAAGTCGAGCCTGAGCGACACGGCCTCACGCAAGTTCGAGACGTTTTCCTACCTGCCGACCATGGACGCCGCGGCGATCCGCCGGCAGGTGGAATACATCGTCTCCAAGGGCTGGAACCCGGCGATCGAGCACACCGAGCCGGAAAACGCCTTCGATTACTACTGGTACATGTGGAAGCTGCCCATGTTCGGTGAGACCGATGTCGATCGCGTTCTCGCCGAGGCCGCGGCCTGCCACAGGGCGCACCCCGACAACCACGTCCGGCTTATCGGCTTCGACAACTACGCGCAGTCCAAGGGCGCGGAAATGGTCATCTACCGGGGAACACCCGTCTAGATGGAAGTCGTCAGGACAACGGGCGAAGCCAGCGACGCGGCCAACCAGTACCGGGTAAGAAAGCAGCCTTACTACAGGACGGTCGCTAACGAAGAAAGCCTCTACGAGGCGGCTTACGCACGCCGCATGCCGGTCATGCTCAAGGGGCCGACCGGCTGCGGCAAGTCCCGGTTCGTCGAGCACATGGCTTACAAGCTCGACAAGCCGCTGATCACCGTGGCTTGCAACGAGGACATGACCGCCTCGGACCTGGTAGGCCGTTACCTGCTCGATAAGGACGGCACCAAGTGGCAGGACGGGCCGCTGACAACGGCGGCGCGCGTTGGCGCCATCTGCTATCTCGACGAAGTGGTCGAGGCGCGCCAGGACACGACCGTCGTGATTCACCCGCTCACCGACCATCGCCGCAACCTGCCGCTGGACAAGAAAGGTGAGCTCATCGAGGCGCATCCCGACTTCCAGCTCGTGATTTCGTATAACCCCGGCTACCAGAGCCTGATGAAGGATCTGAAGCAGTCGACGAAACAACGATTCGCCGCGCTCGACTTCGATTACCCGGCCGAGGATCTCGAAACCGAGATCGTTGCGAAGGAATCGGGCTGCGATGCCGAGACTGCCGGTAAGCTGGTCCAGATCGCCCACCGCTCCCGAAACCTGAAAGGCCACGGCCTCGACGAAGGCATTTCAACCCGTCTGCTGGTGTACGCCGGGCAGATGATCAGCGAAGGCATCGAGCCGGGCGCCGCCTGCCAGATGACGCTCGTCACGCCGCTGACCGACGACCCCGACATGCGCGAGACGCTGGAAGCGGCGGTGGCGACCTTTTTCGTCAGCTAGTCCGCACGGGCGGCCAACGATGCCCGGACGCAGGCCATGACCACCAACCTCGAAGACTACGCCGCCTGCCTGCAGAAGGCCGCCCCGGAGGTCACCGAGACGTTCGAGGCGACATTTCATGATGCGGCGCGTCTCATGTCGCCGGCCGGCCTGCACGAATACATGGAAGGCGCCAAAGCGCTGTGCAACCTCGGCCGCGGTCCCGACGTGGTGCTGTCGTACCTCGAAGAAATGCCCGCCGTGGTCCAGGAGTGTGGCGAGGATGTGATTGGCGACTGCGTCGAAGCAGCGATGAAGCTGTCTTCGATGACGTCCGGGCAGGTCATTGCGCTCCTGTTCGCCAGTCTGCCGACCGCGGCGCGCCGCCTCGGCGATCCGGAGCTGCTGCGCGGCTACCTGACCTTGATCCACCAGTTGTCAGCCAAAGCGGCCCGCGGCCTGCGCCCGATGCTCGCCAATATCGACCAGCTGCTTTCGAAACTTACCTTGTCCGGCCTCAAGCGCTGGGCCAGCTTCGGCGCGGACGCCTACCGTCGCGACCTGGATAACCTGGTCAAGTACTTCAGCCTCGAGAGCGCCGACAGCAAGAAGATGCTGCAGCAGGAGCGGCGCGGCACGCTATTCGTTGATACGCAGCGGAAACTCAACTTTTACCTGCGGGCGCTGTGGGGGCGGGACTTTTTCCTGCGGCCGACCGCGGCTGACTACGAAGGCTTCAAGCCCTACTTCGAAGACCATGTCATGCACCTGCCCGACGCGGTGGATGCCGTCGGTTCGGTGTCGGGGCTCGACATCTATCGGGCCCAGGCCGCCCATCTCGCTGCGCACCTGAGCTACGCGACCGGCGCTATTCCGAGCGAAGCACTGAGCCCGGCAGAGCTGTTCTTCATAGGGCTCATCGAGGACGCCCGTGTTGAGTACCGCGCCGCAAGGAAATTCCCGGGACTGAAGAAGTTATGGGGCAGCTTGCTGGCTACCGATCATGAGGAGGCAGCCGAGCATCCGACAATCGAGCTGCTCGAACGCCTGGCTATGTGCCTCAACGACGACTCGCTGAGCATCAACGATATCGAGCTCGACCGGATCGTCACGCGCTTCCACGCGGAAATCGGGGCGCACCAGGACGATCAGAAGTTCTCGCGCGAGATCGGGCTCGAGCTGTTCCGGTTACTGGCGGACCGGCGAGAGGTACCGAGCCTGCGCATCCTCGAATCCATCCGCATTCCTTATCGCGACGACAACCGGATCGTCTGGACGCTCGAGCCCATCGACTGGGCGGAGGCCGGCACGGGCTACGTTCCCGCGTGGCAGCGCCAGGTACGCAAGTACGTGAGCGCCGTCGAAATGGCCAACGAGGTTGACTGTGAACTGGCCGGAGACGACGCCCAGGAAGTCTGGGTGTGCGCCTCCGAGTTCATGCCCTACGAAGATGCCGGCGAGGCAACCGAGAGCTTCAACGACATGTGGGGCAAGGAGCCTATCTCGGCGCCGTATCACTACCAGGAGTGGGACTACCAGGTGCAGCTCTACCGTCCGGACTGGGCGACCGTTTACGAACGCCGCGCCACCAAGGGCTATGCCGACGAGGTCGATCGCATCCACGTCGAGCACAAGCCGATTTCCCACAAGATCCGCCACATCATCGAC
>JAAUYE010130162.1_pt1 | contig 10291 bp, 8 predicted proteins | sample 7278081 | NCBI WGS metagenome assembly JAAUYE01 (sample SAMN14350131, study PRJNA611818) | marine sediment metagenome | isolation source: surface marine sediment (0.6m) | place: French Polynesia: Moorea | collected 2018-08
CGCTCGTGTACATTCCGATCGTCGCCTACGGAATCCTGAGCGTTCGGCTCCTGAACATCCAGTTTCAGGTGCGGCGCAGCGTACAGAAAGGGACACTTGCGGCCGTATTCGTTGCGCTGTTCTTCCTCATATCGGAAGGTTCGGCGTCGTTCCTTTCTGAGCGCTTCGGCAGCGTTGCCGGGCTTCTTGGCGCTACGCTCATCGTGTTCCTGGTCTCGCCGCTGCATCGTTTATCGGAGTGGTTTTCCGGCCAAGTAGTCAACGTTGACGAGGGTCACGAGTACCGCGCCTATCGCAAGCTGCAAATGTACGCCGCCGCCGTCGAGGACTCGCTTGCGCACGGCGACATCGGACCGGCACAACGGTCCCTGCTGGATCGATTGTGCGAGTCACTCGAAGTGTCGTCTGCGGATGCGCGAAGAATCGAATCCGATCTTGGACTGCAGGGGTACGCTGTCGCCCCGGCCGACTGAGCGGCTAAATGTGAAAATGCCGCGCCCTGATGAGCGCGGCTTTCTCGATGGAGCCTGACGGCTCGCTCCCCTGTTGAGCCCTATTATACCGATTCTTCGCGGACCAGTCGTCGTGCGAGGTGGGGACCGTCTTTACCAGGCCGGTCGCAGGCGCCCCTTCTCGTCCGCCGTGTATGGCAGCCATACGAGGCCGGTCACGGCGACATGAATGTCCGTGCTCTTGGCACGCACGACGATCTCGTCGAGCGCCTCGGCTTGTGCATCGAACGCAGTATCGAGCTTGGCGACTTCTTCCTCGAGCTCCTTGTTGAGCGCGGCAATATCCACTCTGACCTTCTCGGCGGTCTGCTTTGCGCGCTCGACGTCGGCTGCTTCCTTGCGGGCGCCACCTGCCGTCTTGATAGCCGAGCCCATCTTCGTTGCGGTGCTGCTCGATAGCTTCTTGCGACCGAGTACGGCGCCCAGGATCGCAGTTCCGAAAGAGATCGCCGTATCGAGTTTGCGCTTGGTCGACTGTTCCTTCTGCACAGCAATGGCCTGCTCGGCCCGCATGAGCCGGTTCTCCAGCGTCGTTACCTTCGTCGCGTAACGCTTGCGAATCTTCGCGATCGCGGCGTCACGTTTTTCGCTCGCGGCATCCTGGAGCCTGGCGCGAAAGTCTCCCTCGGTTTCCGTGGGCAGGGATGTCAGCCTGAAACGCTTGCTCCGGTACAGCGTCACGGTTTCGTTCTGCCGCAGCCAGCGCTTGTAGTCCTTGCCCCAGCCGGTATAAGCCTTGGCATTGTCGGCTGCCGCCGGGCAGTCGGCGTAGGTGGCGCCCTCCTCACCCTCGTCCTCGAGGTCGTCGATCGCGAGCTCGAGCGGCTCGCCGTTGTCCCAGTCGATGTCGACGGGGCCGTCTTCGAACTCGACCGTGTGCAGCACGGGGCGTTCGTCCTCGATGTTGTAGCGGGCACTCGTGAAGACGACGTCGCCGCCCGCGACGAGGCGCGGATGATAGACGAGTTCATCGCCAAGGCCGCGCACGAAGAACTGGTCGATCGATGGCGGCAGCGCCGGCGCGCTTTCGGCGCTCTTGCGCTTCGGTTTCGAGACCGCCTTTGCCGCGGCAACGATCCTGTTCTTCGCGGTCTTCATCAGCGTGCGGATATGGTCGCGCGTCAGCGGGCCCGCCAGGTAGGACAGTACCCAGCGCGTGTTGAAGACCACGGGTTCGTCCTCGTGCACGTTGTGCAGCAGGAAACGCCGCTTGCCGAGTCCCGCAATAGTGCGTTCCATCGCCTGCTTGTCGAAGTTCCCGGCGGTTGCTCCCTCGAGGCCCTCCATGACGCGCGCCTTGTCGCGCTCCGTCTGCAGGCGGCCGATGAACCAGGTGCCCGTGTTGGACAGCCCCTTGTAGTCGAGATCGACCGGGTTCTGAGTCGCCAGCACGAGGCCGAGACCGTACGCACGGGCCTGCTTAAGGAGCGTCAGGAACAGCTTCTTCGACGGCGGGTTCGCGATCGGCGGCATGTAGCCGAAGATCTCGTCCATATAGAGGATCGCGCGCAGGGAAGACGTGCCGGGCTGCGCTCGCATCCAGCCAATGAGCTCGTTGAGCAACATCGATACGAAGAACATGCGCTGCGCGTCATCGAGATGCGAGATCGCCATCACGGAAATACGTGGTTTGCCTTCCTCGGTGTACAACAGCTCTTTCGCGCTGAGCGGCGTGCCCTGCATCCACGCCTCGAAGCCGGGCGCCGCCAGCAGGTTGTTGAGCGCCATCGCGAGCTTGAAGCGGTCGTTGGCAGGGAAGAAGGAATCGATGTTCATGACACCGATTTTCGTCAACGGCGGGTTCTGGATCTCGCCGATCAAAGCCGGCACGTCGAGGCTGCGGCCTTCTTTCCAGGCATTATCGAGCAGCCGCGATATCAGGATATGTTCACGGCTGGATACCGGGTCGGCATCCATGTCGAGCAATGTCAGGATACCGGTTGCCGTTGCCTGCACGCGCTCGCGATACAGGTCGATGTCGTCTATGAGGTCGGCATCGGGCGCATCGAAAGAATGCAGGACCGACACGGGCAGGCCCGCATTACTCCCCGGCGTGTAAATTGCCAGGTCGGCGTTCTTCCTGAGCTGCGCGATGCGCTTGCCGGTCTGCCCCCATTGGCCAAGGCCTTTCTTCCAGAGTGCAGCCTGGGATGCCGCGAACTCGTCGGGTGTCTGGCCCTTGTCGAGGGCCGTGCGCGGATTGATCCACGGCCGGAAGTTCTCGGGCTTGAGCTGCGGGAACGTCAGCAACAGGTTACCCATGTCGCCCTTCGGGTCGATCGCGATCACGGGTATGTGATCGAGGGCAGCCTCTTCGAGGATGCCGATGCCGAGACCGGTCTTGCCCGAGCCCGTCATGCCGATGATAGCGGCGTGCGTCGTCAGGTCCTTCGAGTCGTACAGCACAGGCTCCTCCGTGAGCTTCTGTGCCTCCATGTCGTAGCGCTTGCCGAGGTAGAAAGCGCCGAGTTTTTCGAAATCGAGCATGCTCGTTCCCTAGCTTGGTGGATACGTGTAGCTGGCGGCGAAGCCGAGCGGGATTCCGGCTGCGTAGTAGAGCAGCAGGAAGATCGTCCATGTCAGCAGGAACCACATCGAATAGGGCAGCATCATCGCGGCGAGTGTCCCGATTCCCGTCGACTTCACATAGCGCTGGCAGTAGATGACGACGAGTGGGAAGTACGGCATCAGCGGCGTGATGATGTTCGTGCTCGAGTCGCCAACGCGGTAAGCAGCCTGCGTCAGGTCGGGGGAAATCCCCAGCGTCATGAGCATCGGCACGAAGATCGGTGCGAGCAGACCCCACTTGCCGCTGGCGGAACCGACAAAGAGGTTCACGAATCCCGTCAGGATCACGATGCCGACAATAGTGATCGCCGTCGGCAAGCCCATAGCCTTGAGCACGGCTGCACCCGACAGCGCCAGCAGTGTGCCCAGGTTCGAAACCGCGAACGCGATAACGAACTGTGCGATGAAGAACATGATCACGATGTAGTAGGCCATGTTGTGCATCGCGTGCGTCATGCCCTCAATCATGTCCTTCATGCCTTTCATCGATCCCGACACCTTGCCGAAAACGATGCCCGGGATGATGAACAGCAGGAAGATCAACGAGACGATCGACTGCATGATCGGTGCGCTGAACGTTGCGAGGTTGCCGTCGGGGTCACGCCACGCGGAATCTTCGGGCGTAAGCGACACGAACAAAATCACGAGGCCGAGCACCATGGAGATCAATGCCCAGCGCAACCCGCGTCGCTCTTCCGGAGTAAGGTCGTGCATCTCGGGCAGGTCTTCCGCGTCGCCGTCGATTTCGACGCCGGATACGCGCGGCTCGACCACCTTGTCCGTGATGTACCAGCCCAGCCCGACGATCAGGATCGAAGAAGCCGTCGTGAAGAAGTAGTTGTTGAGCGTGTTGACCTCGATAGCCGGATCGAGGAGTCGCGCACCTTCGAGCGTGAGACCCTGCAGCAACGGATCGAGCGAGCTTGGCACGAAGTTCGCTGAGAACCCCCCGGAGACGCCCGCAAAAGCGGCGGCTATGCCTGCAAGCGGGTGCCGCCCAGCCGCGTAGAAAATGACGCCGCCCAGCGGGATGACAAGAACGTAACCGGCGTCGACAGCCGAGTGACTGACGATTCCGACGAGAATCACCATGGGTGTCAGGAGCCATTTTGGCGTCACGTTCAGCAGTGCGCGGATCGCCGTATTGATGAAGCCAGTGTGCTCGGCGACGCCGATACCCAGCATGGCGACGAGTACGACGCCTACGGGTCCAAAGGTCATGAATCGCTCAACCATCGTTGCCAGGAACTGGACAAAGTTCTCACCCGCCAGCTGGTTGATGATGACGATGCGTTCACCGGTCGCCGGGTGAAACACATCGAACGTCACATAAGACAGCAGCCAGGAGAGCACCCAGACGATGAACAGCAAGGCGATAAACAGTACTGCGGGGTCCGGCAGCTTGTTACCGACCCGTTCTACAGTACCGAGGAAGCCGCCATTGCTGGCAGCGGGTGTGGATTCAGACATGGGGGTCCCCTGCTTATTGTTTGCAGCAGAGTGTACTCAATCAAGCCGCCCCCGTCGCGCCCTGCGATTAGTGAATACCGTGCATCCAGCGGCGCAACAGCGGCGAAATGACGATCATGAACACGCCCATTCCGACACCGAAATACATCAGGAAGCTGAACAACTCGGTGTAGGTGCTCAGCGCAGACGCCGAGTCCGTCACCTCGCCGCCCGAAGACGCAATCGCTGCCATCTTGCCAATTCGCTGCGCCACGGTTTCGGATAGTGCCGTCGCCAGGAACCACGTGCCCATGCTGACGCCGACGACGTTGCCAATGGATAGCTTGGTAACGGCCGAGAGGCCAACGGGCGACAGGCACAGCTCACCGGTCGTGTGCAGCAGATAGGCGAGCACAAGCCAGATCATCGCCACCTGGCCGGCCTGGTCCGGAAACTGCGCGCCGAAAACGAGCGCCCCGAAACCGAGCCCGGCCTGCAGGATGCCAAGCCCGAACTTGACGGGCGTCGACGGCTCGAGGTTCTTTTTCGCAAGCCAGGTCCAGAGCGCCGCAAACGGGATTGCGAGCAGCATGATAAAACCGGCGTTCAGCGAGCCGAATTGCGCCGCCGTAAACGTCATGTTGCCCCATGTCCGGTCGACGACGCGATCCGCATACAGCGTCATCGAGCCGGCCGACTGTTCGAACAATGCCCAGAATACGATCGTCGAGAGGATCAGTATCATGAGCACGACCGTGCGGCCGAATTCCGCCGAGTTGTGGGTCATGAAGCCGTACACGACGAAACCGACGATCAGGACGATCGAGCCATAAAGCACGTTCTCGGCGAGATCCTCGCTCCCCGGGATGAAACCGAGAGTGACGCAGACGGCGTAAATGCCGGCAAGAGCGGCGATCGTGGCTATCGTGTAAGCGACCTTGTTGTCCTGGTCCTTCTTCGTATGCACCATCGAGTAGAGAATCAGCCCGACGATCGCGATGACGAGGAACACGTTCTGCGTGAGCAGCACGACGGGTTCATGCTGCACGAGCAGCCAGAGCACAGCCAGCACCGGCAGGCTCAACAGGTAGATCGACCACTCGAGATTGATGGGGCCCAGGAAGCTCTTCTTTAGCTTCTCGGGCTCGGCCGGTTCGGCATGGCCTTTGAGGAATTTCTGGCCGTACGTGAATGTGAAGAGGCCGATGATCATGCCGATACCGGCGGCACCGAACCCGTACTTCCAGCCGTAGGTTTCGCCGAGCCAGCCGCACAGGATCGTCGCGACAAATGAGCCGATGTTGATGCCCATGTAGAAGATCGTGAAACCCGAATCGCGGCGTGGATCCTCTTTCGCGTAGAGTTTGCCGACGATCGTGGAAATATTGGGCTTCAGGTAACCGACGCCCATAACGATCAGCGCGAGGGCGAAATAGAATACCTTGAGCGCCGCCGTGTCTCGCATCGTGATGTCTTCGGCCAGGACCGTGCCCGCAACGAGCACTTCGCCGCTGGCGAGCGTCAGGTTCTCTGTCAGCGTTGTGCCGGCCGCGTAGAACACGGCCTGGTAGCCCTCGACGGCCATCATGATGTGGCCAAGCGATAACAGGATGCCGCCGAACAGCACCGACTTCCTCATGCCGAGGAAGCGATCAGCGATCATGCCGCCGATCAATGGCAAGGCGTAAACGAGTCCCGCGTAGGCGCCCAGAACCTCGAAGCCCATTTCGTCGGTAAACAGGTGGTACTTGGTCAGGTACAGGAGCAGCAGGTATTTCATTCCATAGAATGAAAAGCGCTCCCAGAGCTCGGTCGTGAAGCAGACGTACAGGCCCTTGGGGTGGCCCCAAAGTTCCTCGTCGTGAGAATAGTCCTCCGCGGTCGCGGAAACGGCATCGGTCATAGTTATTCTCGGGCGGCGGCTGCCCGGCCTTCAAGCTGGCGCAAGGCTATGCATTAAACACTATTTGTCGCCCGATTTGAAAACCCGGGACATGAGAATGCCGAGCTCGTAGAGGAGGTAGACGGGTATCGCCAGCATCGTCTGGCTGATAACGTCGGGCGGCGTTAACAGCATGCCGACAATGAAAGCACCGAGGAATACGTAGGGCCGGGCCTTGCCGAGTTTCTCCGGAGTCGTCAGTCCGGTCCAGACCGTGAGCACCGTTGCGACGGGCGTCTCGAAGGCCAGGCCGAATACGAGAACCACCATCATGATGAAACTCACGTACTCGGCCATGTCGGGCTGGTACTCGACCTTGTCGGGCGTGAAGCTCGAAACGAATCCGAAGATCAGCGGAAACACGACGAAGTACGCAAACGCAACGCCGGCATAGAACAGCACGATACTCGTCGCCAGCAACGGAAAGGCGAAGCGCCTTTCCTTCCTGTACAGACCCGGCGCAACGAATGCCCAGGCCTGGTACAGGACGATGGGCATGGCAAGGAACAGCGCAATGTAGAACGACAGCATGATCGTCGCGGTCAGCGGCGACACAGGGCTTAGCGCGATGAGCTGGCCACCGGGCACGACGCCGATCAGCGGCTCTGCTGCGAAATTGAAGATCTTTTGCGCAAACGGCAGCAGGATGACGAATATCGCGAACACGCTGCCGAATACCTTGAAGAGACGGCTCCTGAGCTCGACGAGGTGAGACATCAGCGTGCCTTCGGCGAGGTCTTCCTTCTTGTCGGGTACCTCGTCAGACATCAGGCCGACTTTTCCTTCGGTGTTTCCTCGTCGTCCTCTGCGGCGTGTTTGTCCTCGGAGTCCTCGTCCTCGGTGTCTTCCTCGACATGCAGCGGGGAATACGTGTCGTCATCGCGGGGGACGAACATGTCCTCGGGATTAAGCTCCTTCGGGTCGAAGCCGAGGTTCTTCTCCATGTCGACTTCTTCTTCGAGCTGGCGCTGCAGGCTGCGCGTCATCTGCCGGGCCTTGCCCACCCAGCTGCCGATCTGGCGGGCGACGCGCGGTAGTCTCTCGGGCCCGAGAATCAGGAGCCCGATCACGCAAAGGAGCAGAAATTCCGAACCGCCGATTCCGGACATGGCTGAATTCGATCAGGCGTCTTTTTCTTTGCGGGGTTCTTCGGCCGGCGTATTGTCGAAATCGGCGTCTTTCTTAGAAGAATCGCCTATCTGTTCGGTGGTTTCTTCGGCCTCAGTCATCGCCGAACGAAAGCCCTTAACGGCGCTGCCGAGGTCAGAGCCAAGCGAACGCAGCCGCTTGGTGCCGAATATGGCCAACACGATGACGAGAATAATCAGCAATTGCCACGGACCGATGTTGGCAAACATCTTGTTACTCCTGGGGCTACGCCCCGCTACTCAATCGATTTGCTCGCACCGGCACGCGCCGGGCGGGAATTATGTTCATGATACCGCCGCCCGCGCAACAAAACCGTACCGATGTCACAGGGCCACTAAGACTCGAGCCAAAAGGTCACGGGGCCGTCATTTACGAGGCTTACCTGCATATTGGCGCCAAATCGACCGGTTTCAACCGTTTCGAGGCTGGCCCGGCAAAGCGTGACGAGGCGATCGAAGTAAGACGCGCCCTTCTCAGGGCTTGCGGCCTTCGTAAAGCTTGCTCGGGTACCCTTCTTCGTGTCGGCCGCCAGCGTGAACTGGGGAACCAGCAAAAGCCCGGCCGATTCGTCCTGAACGCTACGGTTCATGCGGCCTTCAGCGTCGGGGAAAACCCGGTAACCCAGGATTCGTTCGGCCAGGCGGGCGATGTCGTGGTCGGCATCGTCGCGATGGACAGCGACGAGCACCATCAGGCCGCGGCCGATCTCGCCGATAATCTCGCCTTCGACGGCGACACTGGCCGATGTGACGCGTTGCAGGAGCCCTATCATTTGTAGCCTCGATCTCCGGATTTGTCGGCCAGATGGCCTTTGTCGATGTAATTCCCGGAATCATAAAGCACTAAGGACCGCCTTGAATGGGAGACTTTTTCCCGGGCCGGTGGAGATTCTGTACGACAAATCGCCCGTTGTGGGGCCAGGGATGGCGTAACGGACGATCTTTTGCCGGCCTGACCAGGGAAGGAAGGCCCCGATCAGGCGATCGGGGCCACTTTTCGCCGAAAAATGGCGTAGATTATCGACATAGCCGCACAAAAATAATAAAAAGTGGGAAAAAAATACACTTATCAATCTCCACAATTACCCGTTGGCATCCCCCGACCGGCGCAATAGACAGATAATTGCTCGCGCCATTGAAACAGAGTCTATTGTTGCGATTGAAGACTTGACGGGTATTCGAGAGCGAATCAATCAACAACCGAGAAACAAAACTGAACGTAGACGGTCAAATTCCTGGGCATTCTATCAACTCCGACAATTCCTAGAATACAAGGGGATTAAAGAAGGGGTGGAAGTGATTGCAGTATCTCCAAGGTACACAAGTCAAACGTGTCATCAATGCCTACATATCCATCCAGGGACAGGGAAATCCTATCGTAACGGGAAAAACTTTAAATGTGGTCATTGTGGATGGAAAGGAGACTCTGATTTAAATGGGGCAAAAGTGATTCAAATCCTGGGGCAGTCTGTAAGCCTGCCTGTAACGCGCAACCCTCTGTCTTGTTCTCTATTGGACAGTCTACGGGGTTAGTGCGAAAGCCCCCGCGCTTCAGCCGGGGGTACGCTTACTAATTCTTGTTATCCTCATCCTCCCTTAAATCTTCCAGTTCAGTTAATAAAAGTTTCAACGTCCCAAATCGTGCATGGCGTTGATAGCAGCGGCACATTTTTCGGTAATTTCTTGCAATTCTTTCCGCTTTGTCGAACTCGGCGCTTCAATTAACTCACCAATTCGTACCGTCACTGGCACGAGTTTAGGTATCATTGAACCTGGACTTAAAATCCTCTGAGTTCCCCACAAACTGACTGGCAACAGGGAAGCCCTTGCTTTCGCAGCAATCATTGCCGCTCCCAGCTTCGGGTCAGTAATTCGGGCATCAGGAGAACGAGTTCCCTGTAAGAAAATTCCAACAGCCCAGCCTTCATTCAAACAGTTAACCGCAGCGCGAATCGCGCTGCGGTCCGCCGCACTCCGCTTGACTGGATAAGCACCATAGAGTTTAATCCCTTGCTTCAATAGGGGAATCTTAAATAATTCCTCTTTCGCCATAAAAGCCACGGGACGGCGCACGCAACAGGACACAATGGGCGGGTCAAAGTAACTGGCATGGTTGCTCACCACTATCAATGGTCCTTTTTGAGGTACTTTTTCAGCCCCATAAATTCGACCCCGAAAGTAAGCATGAAGCATTGGGCTAACTACTGACCACTTAAATAAGTGGTAAAACACCAAGCTAGCAAAAGGTTCTCTCTCTTTGGTTGCCACAGATAAATAATTTTCAGACTTCATCAGTTAAGTCTGCTAAACTATTAACATTTTTTAACGTTAAATCGGAACAGGTTCTTTTAATTAAGCCAGTGAGGACTTTACCTGGACCCACTTCTATTACCTGAGCAATTCCTGCTGCTGGAAATTGCAGCATGATTTCTCGCCAGCGCACTGCTCCCGTCATCTGCCGAATTAGGCGTTCTTTTAACTGAGTTCCTTTGACAGTTGGCACTGGTTCGACATTGGATAGCACAGGAATTTTTGCATCGGCAAAGGAGACAGACTGCAAGACCTCTTGGAATTGTTCTGCTGCTGGTGCCATCAGAGGCGAGTGAAAAGCACCGGAGACTTTCAAAGGAACAGCGCGTTTCACTTTCACCTGAGCGAGGACTGAATCTATC
>JAAUYE010215158.1_pt1 | contig 10279 bp, 7 predicted proteins | sample 7278081 | NCBI WGS metagenome assembly JAAUYE01 (sample SAMN14350131, study PRJNA611818) | marine sediment metagenome | isolation source: surface marine sediment (0.6m) | place: French Polynesia: Moorea | collected 2018-08
CATTGCCGACGGGCGTACCGGGCTTTACGCGATGGCTAGTCCCGGCGGCTGGACGATCGTCGGGCATACACCCTACAAGCTCTTCGATCCCAACAGCGAAGAGCCTTTCGCGCTGCGCGCCGGCGTGCGCGTGCGCTTCAAGGCTGTCGGCGCGGATGAGGCCTCGATATGACCATTACCGTGCTCAAGCCTGGCATGCTGACAACGCTGCAGTCGCGGCCGCGTATCGGGATGCGCCATCTCGGCGTCCCGTCCGGCGGCGCCGCGGATCCGCTGTCGCTCGCGCTTGCGAACAAGCTAGTCGGTAATGCGTGGGACGCGACGGCTCTGGAGGTAACTTTACTGGGCCCCACGTTGCGATTCGACGCCCAGTGTTCGTTTGCGATTGCGGGGGCACCGGTGGCGGCGACGCTGAACGGCCAGCCTGTCGATTGCCTTGCGGCAGTCGCTGCGAAGCCGGGTGATGAGCTAAAGGTCGGGAGCGCGGTACATGGCGTGCGCGCTTACATCGCGGTCGCCGGCGGCTTTCCTGCCGATGGCGTTCTCGGGTCGACGTCCACAAACCTGCAAGCCGAGTTCGGTGGGCTGCAGGGCAGGGCACTGCAAAATGGGGACATTCTGGATTTCGTCCCGAGCGATACGAATGTACTCAAGACACCTGCCGAGTTCGTGCCGCCATTCACAGGGAGCTGGGGGCTGCGCGCCTGCGACTCGCTCGAAACCGAGCTCCTCGACGATTCCGATGAGTTATTCGAGACGAACTGGACGGTCGGCCAGCGCGCCGACCGCATGGGCCTGCAGCTCGAGGGCAACAAGCTCAATGTTGCATCCGATGGCCGCATGCCGAGCGCCGGTATCTTTCCAGGGGCAATCCAGTGTCCGCAGGATGGCTCGCCGTTCCTGCTCTCCGTCGACTCAGGCACGGTCGGCGGTTATCCGCGCGTCGGATACGTCGCGCGAGTAGATCGACACCTGCTTGGTCAGCTGCGCCCCGGCGACCATGTGCGTCTGCTGCGCAGAGAGCCGGAGGATGCGAATGAAGAGCTGCAGGCGAAGATCGACTACTGGCGGGAGTGGCTACCCGACATCGAGACGATCTTGCAGTAGGAAGTGGTGGGCCCGCCAGGACTCGAACCTGGGACCAAGGGATTATGAGTCCCCTGCTCTAACCAACTGAGCTACAGGCCCGCGAGAGGGCCGCGATTCTAGCAGATTCCGGCGGCACCGAAAGGCAGCTTGGTCTTGCACGGACATAATACGTGCGACAGTCGTCACGCACCGCCGTGATGCAGGTCCGGGACCTTTATAAAACAATCACTTATGATTGACCGGATTGCTCAGGGAATGAGCAATTGGCGCGTGATGTGGGCGCCTAGTCCCCAAATACGGGTGTTGGAATGGCAAGGTCTAAGGGATTCGGACTGCTGGAGCTCATGGTGGTGCTCGTCATCGCATCACTGCTCGTTTCCGTTGCCGTTCCAGGCTACGACCGATATGTGAACCGTGCCAAAGTCAGAGCCGCGATCGGCGATATCGGCAAGCTCAGCCTCGCGATCGAGGAGTATCGCCTGCGTAACATGAACCGCATTCCGCTGACCCTCGACGAGCTCGGCATGGAAGTCCCCAACGACCCGTGGGGCAGGCCGTATGAGTACCTGAATATCCCGGCGGCGGGTCCCGGCTTCGGCGACATGCGCAAGGACGGCAAACTGAACCCGCTCAATACCGACTTCGACCTCTTCAGCCGTGGCAGGGACGGCGACTCCAAAGGACCGCTCTCCGCCAAAGCCAGCCGCGATGATGTCGTGCGTGCAAACAATGGCGCATTCATCGGTCTCGGGGAGGACTATTGATGAGCGAGGGGCTTCTCAAGCGCACGCTGTCGCGTGGCGTCGGCCGGCGAATTCTCAGTTCCTTCCTGCTGGCAGCCATCGTGCCGATGATCTTCACGGCGGGTTTGGCCTGGTTTGAGTTCAATCGCGGCTTGCAGGCAGAGAACGAGCGCATCCTCAAGGACAACGCCAAAGAATACGGCATCGAAATCCTGACGCGTCTGCAATCCGCCTCGGATAAGGCCACCGAAATCGCGAGAGTCATTTCCGTCGGCGGGCTCGATGAAATCGGCCACCATGAGTATCTGCTGGATGCTTTCGAAGCGGCGTGGTTCCTCGACGCTCCCGAATCAGCGCCGTCTCTAGGCGCTGCGCCTGCCCTGACCAACGTATCGCACAGGTTGCGATCGTACCTGCGGTCCGGGGCGACCAAGCTGATGACGCTCGGGCCTGATCAGTTAGTGCTGTTGCGCAAGACCGGTACTCCTGCCGGAGAGGAACGAATCCTCGCTCTCCAGCTCAGCGCCGAAAAAATCTGGGGGCCGAGAGAGAACCTGCCCTTCAATACAGAGTTCTGCGTCTTCAGCGAGACCGGCGTCCGTCACTACTGCACAACCGACATCGATAGCGGTATTCACACATCGCTTCTTGAAGACGCGACCAATCGCGGTAGCAGCTTCGGCGAATGGAGGCACGACGGCGAGCGCCAGTTTGCATCCTTGTGGCAGCTCTTCCTCGACGGCACGTTTGCGTCGCCCGCGATTGACATTGTCGCGATACAACCGCGCGCCTATGCCATGCAGTCAGGCGCGGATTTCCGGCGCATCTTTATTCCGGGCACGGCGCTTGTCCTGGTTCTCGTCGGTTACCTCGCGCTGAGTCTTATTGCGCGTAACCTGACGCCGCTGCAGAACCTTACGTTGGCTGCACGCCAGATTGCCAGCGGCAACCTGCAGTCACGCGTTCGTGTCCGTACCGATGACGAGTTTGCCTGGCTCGGCGAAGCGTTCAACAACATGGCAGACCGCATCGGCAAGCAGATTTCCACGCTCGAAGCGATGTCGGGCATTGACCGAATGATCCTGTCCGGAACTCGTTTCGAGGAAGTCTCCGAGGACGTCGTTGGACACCTGGTCGGCTTGACGCGCTGCGAGTCGGCGGCCGTGATCGCTCGCGACAACGAAAGCCACCACGTCGGCAAGATGATCTCGAAGCACGGTGAAGAAACGCACTTCGATCGCATCGGCCTGCCTGCTGATGCCGGCAACGAGTGGTGTCAGCCACGGCAGGTTGACCTCGACGAGGTCGAGGAAATCGCGGCTCCGTACAAGAGGCGCTTCGAGGCTTTCGGCCAGCGATACGTCGTTCTCATACCGGTTGTTCTCAATGACGATCTCAAGGGCGTATTGCTACTCGGCTTCAATTCGAGGTTCGACATGGCGCAGGGCAGCCTGCAGCGTTGCATCGACCTAGCCGGGCGATTCGCCGTGGCGCTATCGAGTGTCGAGCGAGAGGAAGTGCTCTATCGCCAGGCGCATTTCGATGCGCTGACGGGTCTTCCCAACCGGCAGCTGCTCAAGGACCGCCTCGAGCAACAAATTGCGAGCGCGCGGCTCGATGAGCACATGGGCGCGTTGCTGTTCCTCGATCTCGATCGATTCAAGGAAATCAACGACGTCTACGGCCACTCGATCGGCGATGCGGTCCTCGTGCAAGCCGCGCAGCGCATCGTCTCGGTCATACGCGGACGGGATACGGTTGCGCGCCTCGGCGGCGACGAGTTTGTCGTCGTGTTGCCGAACATCCGTAACGAAAACACGGCGCGCACGATGGCCGAGCGGCTGCTCGACAGGTTGAGCGGGGCATTCACGGTGCAGGACGTCGATCACTACGTGAGCGCAAGTATCGGTATCGTCATGTTCCCGGATGATGGCGGCAGCGTCGAAACGCTGTTGAAGAACGCGGACGCCGCGATGTACCGCGCGAAAGATGCCGGCAGGAGTCGTTTCGAGTTCTTCAGCGAACGCCTGAACGCCGAGAGTCGCCGCAAGATCGGTCTTGAGCGCGATCTCCGCGACGCCTTCCACACCCGCGATCTGATGGTCTACTACCAACCGCAGTTCGATATCAAGACGGGCAATATCAGTGGTGCCGAGGCGCTCCTGCGCTGGAATCACCCCGATGAAGGCGAGGTGTCGCCCGACGAATTCATTGCGCTGGCCGAGGAAACCGGCCTGATCGTCGAAATCGGGGGCTGGGTTCTCGAGCAGGCGTGTGCTGACCTTTGCCAGCTCCTGGACAGCGGCCTGCATCCGGGACCCATGTCCATCAACGTGTCTGCCATGCAGCTGCGCGACGCCGAATTCCACCATACGGTGATGAATCCGATACGGCGCTTTGGCATCCACCCCGGGTATGTCCAACTCGAGGTAACCGAGACCGCCGTCGCCCAGAACCGCGACACCGCCATAGAGCTCCTCGAGGGCCTGCGCGACGAAGGCGTGCGCGTCGCAATTGACGACTTCGGGACCGGCTACTCGTCGCTGAGCTATCTCCAGCAGATGCCGTTCGACGTGATCAAGATCGACAAGTCCTTCGTCCAGCGCATTGGCGACGGCATCAAGTCAGATCGAATCTGCCGCACGATCATTCGCATGGCACAGGAGCTCGAGAAGAAGTCCATCGCAGAAGGCGTCGAGACGCTCGAACAGCTTGATTTCCTGCGCAATAACGGCTGCCACTACGTGCAGGGTTATCACTACAGCCATGCGCTGTCACAAGGCGAATTCGTCGAATTCGTCGCCAAGCAGGACTTCCACACCCAGCGCCGCAAGGCGCTCGAGATTCTCTAGTCCTCGAGCAGGAAGCTCCGGAGCTGGTCCGACCGCGTCGGATGACGCAGCTTCCTGAGGGCTTTCGCCTCGATCTGGCGAATACGCTCACGCGTCACGTCAAACTGCTTGCCGACTTCCTCGAGCGTGTGATCGGTATTCATGTCGATACCGAAGCGCATGCGCAGCACCTTGGCTTCGCGCGGCGTCAGGCCAGCCAGCACCGAGTGCGTCGTTTCCTTGAGGCCGGACGTCGTCGCCGAGTCGACAGGTGAATGCACCGTCGTGTCCTCGATGAAGTCGCCGAGGTGCGAATCTTCGTCGTCGCCGATCGGGGTTTCCATCGAGATCGGCTCTTTCGCGATCTTGAGTACCTTGCGAACCTTGTCCTCGGGCATTTCCATGCGCTCGGCCAGCTCGTCGGGCAGCGGCTCGCGGCCCATTTCCTGGAGCATCTGGCGCGAGATGCGATTCAACTTGTTGATCGTCTCGATCATATGCACCGGGATGCGGATCGTGCGTGCCTGGTCCGCGATGGAACGCGTGATTGCCTGGCGAATCCACCACGTGGCGTACGTGGAGAACTTGTAGCCGCGACGGTATTCGAACTTGTCGACCGCCTTCATCAGGCCGATGTTGCCTTCCTGGATAAGGTCCAGGAACTGCAGGCCGCGGTTCGTGTACTTCTTCGCGATCGAGATCACGAGACGCAGGTTGGCCTCGACCATTTCCTTCTTCGCGCGACGCGCTTTCGCCTCGCCGATCGACATCTGGCGATTGATCTCCTTGATCTCGCTGATGCTCAGGCGGGTCGCTTCCTCGACCGCGATCAGCTTGCGCTGCGCGCGCAACACGTCGTCCTTGAGCTTGGCCAGCACCGATGAGTGCTTGCGCTTGGCGCGAATGTGCTTGTCGATCCAGTTCAGATCCGTCTCGCTCTTCGGGAAGCTCGACAGGAAGTCTTTGCGCGGCATGCCGGCATCGCGCACACAGATACGCATGACCAGGCGTTCCTGGCTGCGGATAATCGAAACGACGTCACGCAGGCTGCGTACAAGGAGGTCGAACATCTTCGGTGCGAGCTTGAGCTCCATGACCTGGTCGGCAACGTCAGCCTGCGCCTTGATCGTGCGCTTGTCCTTGAGGCCGTAGTTGTCGAGGTACTTCATCGAACGATTGAAGTGGCGCTTGATCACGCGGACGCGCGCCTTGACCTCATCCGGATCCGGGCCGGTGTCGACGACCTCATCGTCGTCGTCATCGTCGGTCTTGGGCGCAGGCGGCTTGATCTCGTCCGGCTCGTTCGGGTCGATGAAGCCGACCACGAAATCCTGCATGCGGGTCTCGCCAGCCAGAACGGCATCCGCAACGCCGATCATCTGCTCCACGGTCGGCGGGAAATGCATCATGTGGTACTTGACCTGGTTGAGGCCATCCTCGATACGCTTGGCGATCTCGATCTCGCCCTGGCGCGTCAGCAGCTCGACCGTGCCCATTTCGCGCATGTACATGCGCACCGGGTCAGTCGTGCGGCCAAATTCTGCGTCCACCGTCGCGAGCGCGGCCTCGGCTTCCTCGGCGGCGTCCTCATCCGTGGCGGCAGCATCGGACAGGATCAGCGATTCGGGGTCCGGCGCATTCTCATGCACCGTAATGCCCATGTCGTTGATCATGTTGACGATGTCTTCGATCTGTTCCGGGTCGACGATATCGTTGGGCAGGTGATCATTGACCTCTTTGTAGGTCAGGTAGCCCTGTTCCTTGCCCTTGGCAATCAGTTCCTTCAGCTGCTGAGCCTGCTTGCTCACGCCAACCGGTGCGCTTTTTTCAGTCAAGACACAAACCCCTGCGGGTAATCAATACAAACGATTAATTATACGAAAACGAGGAATCGCGATCCAGACTCAATGTAGCTGTCTGAGCTCGGATTTCTCATCATCGGATAATCCACTAACTTTCTGTTTTTCAATCAAAAATTCGACGCGCTCCTTGCGTCCGGCAAGCGCCAGCTGCTGCAGGCAGTCGGCCAGTTCCGCGGCGGCATCGAAATCGTCCTCGACAGGCATTTCGGTGGCGGCGAGTTTCATCAGATGCGGCCCGTTTTCGCGGTGCCGCCAGCGCTCGAGGATTCCTGCTGTCGTGATATTGGGTTCTTCCTGCACGGTTTCAATGAGGTCGTGCAACAGATCCACGCCTGGACGCTGCAAGCCGGCGAGCTGCTCGATGTCGAGTTTCATGGCAGCCGACGGATGATTCAGCAGCACCGTGATGGCATGTCGCACCACCGAGGGCTGTCCCGACCTCGGTCGGTGTCCGCCCGCCGTCCGCCGGCCCGAAGGGAACCTGACGCGCCGCGCGCCCGATTGGTCGCCGCCAAGCATCTTCTCGAGCTTCGCCGCGGTCAGCCCAACCGCATCCGCCAGGCTCTCCAGCAGGAGTTCCTTGTAGACCCCGTTCGGAATCTTGTGGACCAGCGGCCGTGCCAGCTCCGCGAGCCTTGCGCGGCCGTCCACAGTGTTCATATCGACCTGGCCCGCCAGTTCTTCAATCATGAATTCCGACAATGCCATGCCGCGGTCCAGTGCCTCCAGGAACGCGTCGGTGCCGAATTCGTTGACGAACGAATCCGGGTCGTGGCCTTCAGGCAGGAACATAAACCGGATCTGCCGGCCCTCGCGAATCAGCGGCAGCGCATTCTCAAGCGCCCGCCAGGCAGCTTTGCGGCCGGCGCGGTCGCCGTCGAAGGCAAAACAGACATTGTCCGTGAGCCGGAACAGCCGATTCAGGTGCTCGCTCGTCGTTGCCGTGCCGAGCGTCGCCACGGCGAAGTCGATGCCGTGCCGGGCGAGGGCGACCGCATCCATATAGCCTTCCACGACGACCAGCTGGTCGATCTGCCGCAAAGCCTGGCGCGCTTCGTACAGGCCGTAGAGTTCCCGGCCCTTGTGGAACAGCACGGTCTCGGGCGAGTTCAGGTACTTGGGTTCACCATCGCCCATGATGCGGCCACCAAACCCGATCGTGCGGCCGCGCGCATCGCGAATCGGAAACATCAGCCGGTCCCGGAAGCGATCGTAGTGCTGGCCATTGTCCTTGCGAATAATCAGCCCCGTGGCAAGCAGGCGCTCGGTTGCCTCGGTCGACTGGCCGAACTTGTCGAGCACGTTGCTCCAGCCGTCCGGCGCGTAGCCAATACCGAAGCGTTTCGCGGTGCTGCCGTCGATGCCGCGCTGCTTGACGTATTCGATCGCCTGCGGGCTCTCCTTGAGGCACGTCTGCCAGTGCCGCGACACCGAATCGAGGAGCGAGAACAGCTCGTCGTAACGCCGCGCCGGCTTGTCGCTCTCGCTGCGCGGCACGTCCACGCCCATTGTGTTCGCGAGGCTTTCCACTGCCTCGACGAAACTCATGTGGTCGTATTCCATCAGGAAGCCGAGCGCCGTGCCGTGCGCGCCGCAGCCGAAGCAGTGATAGAAGCCCTTGCTCGGAACGACTGTGAATGACGGCGTCTTCTCATCGTGGAACGGGCAACAGGCTTTGAACTCGCGGCCGGCCTTTTTCAGCTGTACGCGGCGACCAACAACCTCGACGATATCGGCTCGCGCGATCAGATCGTCGATGAAGTCCTGGGGAATCAATCCGGCCATACAGTTCCAAACGTTGCCCGCGCGCTGGGGGGTCTAGTGAGGTTCTTATTCTTGTTTGCGCACCAGCATAGCCTATCTGCCGTGCCGCGCCAGAGCGCAATATTCAGGCCAATTTGGCCAACTTACAGAGCGCTGAGTCGCTCTTTGACGGCGGCGCTGACAGCGCCCATGTCTGCCCGTCCCGCCGCTTTGGCCTTTATCTGGCCCATGACCTTGCCCATGTCTTTCATGCTCGCAGCGCCAGTGGCCGCAATCACCTCGTCAACGAGGGCTGCCAGCTCGTCCGCCGAGAGCTGCTCGGGCAGGTAGTCTTCGAGCACCGCGATCTCGGCGCGCTCGATGGCCGCCAGGTCCTCGCGGTCGCCTTTCTCGAATTGCTCGACGGAATCGCGTCGCTGCTTCACCATCTTGTCGAGAACGCTGAGCACGGCCGCGTCGTCGAGCTCGACGCGTTTGTCGACCTCGACCTGCTTGATAGCAGCGAGCATGAGGCGCACCACTTTGAGCCGGTCCTTGTCACCGGCTTTCATGGCGGACTTCATGTCCTGTGTAATTTGGTCTTTGAGCGACATGGCCAAGAAACCAACTGGTTCGCTCCGCGGACGCGGAGCGTGAGGAGTATTAGTAGAGACGCTTGCGCTTGGCTTCTTCGCGCGACAGGCGCTTCATGTGGCGCTTGACCGCCGCAGCCTTCTTGCGCTTGCGCTCCTGCGTTGGCTTCTCGTAGTACTCGCGACGACGAAGCTCGGTCAGGATTCCGGCTTTCTCGCAGGCACGCTTGAAGCGACGCAGTGCAGCGTCAAAATACTCGTTCTCTTTTACGCGAACGCTTGGCATGGTTCAGGTGTTCCGTACAGACATAAATAAACCCGGCTCATGGCCGGGACTCAGCAGCGCATTCTAACGCCGTGGTTGGCGGTTTGCAAAGAAAAAATGGGGACAGTGACCCTGTTTCCGGCGTAGTATTGCGGCCTTTGGAAACGACCCGACGAAGGCAGAAAACAGGGTCACTGTCCCCATTTTCTTGACTATGTTGATCCTCGGAATCGAAACCTCCTGCGACGAAACCGGCGTCGCCCTGTACTGCACGGCGCGGGGCCTCGTCGCCGATGCTCTGCACAGCCAGGTTGACCTGCATGCGGTCTACGGCGGCGTCGTTCCGGAGATCGCCTCGCGCGATCATATTCGGATGCTTTTGCCATTAATTCAAAGGGTTATGGACGAGGCGGGGATCGAGAAGCCGGACGCGATCGCGTACACGGCCGGACCGGGTCTCGTCGGTGCCCTGATGGTCGGGGGTGGCATGGCGAACGGCCTCGGGCTGGCCTGGGACTGCCCGGTCATCCCCGTGCATCACATGGAAGGTCATCTGCTGGCGCCGATGCTCGAGGAGAAACCGCCCGAATTTCCGTTTCTGGCGCTGCTCGTGTCCGGCGGGCATTCGATGCTGATCGCGGTGCAAGCCCTCGGCGACTACCGGGTGCTCGGGACGACGCTCGACGATGCGGTCGGCGAAGCATTCGACAAGACGGCGAAGCTACTTGGGCTCGGCTACCCGGGCGGGCCGGCGCTGGCAGCGCTCGCCGAGAGCGGCGATGAGACCGCGTATGACCTGCCACGTCCGATGGTCAACAAGCCGAATTTCGACTTTAGCTTCAGCGGCCTGAAGACGGCGGTCATGCTCGAGGTCCGCAAAGCCGAGAGTGAAGGGCGCCTCGATGAGGTCCGCGCGGACCTCGCAGCGTCGTTCCAGCGGGCGGCCGTCGATACGCTGGTCGGCAAGTCGATCAAGGCGGCGCGCGCCGAGGGACTGGACCGGATCGTCGTGGCCGGCGGTGTCGGCGCCAACAAACTGTTGCGGAAAGAGGTCGCAGAACGCTTCGAGGGTGAGGTCTACTATCCGAGGCTCGCGTTTTGCACCGACAACGGCGCGATGATCGCGATAGCCGGGGCGCTGCGACTCGCGGAG
>JAAUYE010036888.1_pt1 | contig 10266 bp, 8 predicted proteins | sample 7278081 | NCBI WGS metagenome assembly JAAUYE01 (sample SAMN14350131, study PRJNA611818) | marine sediment metagenome | isolation source: surface marine sediment (0.6m) | place: French Polynesia: Moorea | collected 2018-08
AGAAGCGCGGCTTGATAGCGATCGACCGATCGATGTCATCGAAGGCCCGCTAATGGCAGGCATGAATGTCGTCGGCGATCTGTTCGGCGAAGGCAAGATGTTCTTGCCACAGGTGGTGAAATCGGCGCGGGTAATGAAAAAGGCGGTCGGGCACCTGGTGCCGTTTATCGAGCAGGAGAAAGGCGGCGAGGCAAACTCCAACGGCAAGATCATTCTCGCGACCGTGAAAGGCGATGTGCACGACATCGGCAAGAACATTGTCGGTGTGGTCCTGCAATGCAACAACTTCGAGGTCGTCGACCTCGGCGTCATGGTTTCCTGCGACAAGATCCTGGAGGCCGCCAAGCGGGAGAATGCCAACATCATCGGCCTGTCGGGGCTCATTACGCCGTCCCTGGACGAGATGGTGCATGTGGCGAGTGAAATGCAGCGGCTGGGTTATACCCTTCCGTTATTGATCGGCGGCGCCACGACGTCGCCGGCACACACGGCGGTGAAGATCGAGCCGCGCTACGAAGGGCCGGTAATATACGTCAAGGATGCCTCTCGGTCGGTTGGCGTTGCGCAGGCGCTGGTCGAACCCGAAACGCGTCATAAGCTGATTGAAAAGACGCGCCAGGACAATGCGCGCCGGCGGGACGCGCACTCGAACAAAAAGCGCCTTGCGCCACAGCTGTCCATTAACCAGGCGCGTGAGAGAAAGCACCGCTGCGACTGGAACGTTTACACACCGCCGCGGCCGGAGTTCCTGGGCACGCGCGTGTTTGACGACATCGATCTTGCATCGTTGCGTGATTTCATCGACTGGATGCCATTTTTCAATGCCTGGGAATTCCACGGCAAATATCCGCAGATATTGAGCGACGAGATCGTCGGTGAGGCGGCGAGTTCACTTTTCAACGATGCGGCAACGATGCTCGACCGGATCATTGACGAGCACTGGTTGCAGGCGCGTGCAGTGGTCGGCTTTTATCCCGCGAACTCCGAAGACCATGACGATGTGCTCGTCTACGCGGACGAGGGGCGCAAGGCGGTCGCGAAGCGGCTGGTCCACCTGCGGCAACAGCGTGCGAAGTCCGAAGGCCATCCACAGTCCTGTCTCGCCGATTTCATTGCGCCCGCAGGCTCCGGCGTTGCCGACTATATCGGCGCCTTTGCCGTAACCGCGGGTATCGGCATCGACGAACACGTCGAACGATTCGAGAAAGCGCACGACGACTACAGCGCGATCATTCTCAAGGCTCTGGCCGACCGCCTGGCCGAGGCGCTTGCCGAGTATATGCATCAGCGCACCCGTCGGGAGTTCTGGGGCTACGCCGCCGATGAGCTGCTCAGCAACGAGGACCTGATCGCGGAAAAATACCGTGGCATACGGCCTGCGCCCGGCTACCCCGCTTGCCCGGACCACACCGAGAAGGCCAAGCTTTGGCAGCTCCTGGATGTCGAGGCGAACATAGGGTTGCGGTTAACCGAATCCTACGCGATGTACCCAACGGCGGCCGTCAGCGGTTTTTATTTCGCGCATCCCGATGCACGATACTTTGCGGTCGGCAAGATCGGCCGCGACCAGGTGGAGTCCTACGCCAAACGGCAGGGCATCAGCATCGCCGACGCCGAGAAGTGGCTGGCGCCAAATCTTGGCTACGACCCCGGCGCGGCCAGCGCGGCCTGAACTCGTTAATCAGGGTCGAACCGAGGTTTTCGCTAATTAATTGGGGTCGAACCGAGGTTTTCGCTGAGAAACTGCGGTTCGACCCTAATTTTCGGGTTCTCTGAGAAACTGCGGTTCGACCCTAATTTTCTGTGTCGGAGCGGCTTCGCGGGCGATTGGCGTGGGCAACCGGATAAGCGTCGGCCACGTACGCCGGGCCTTTCATAATCACGACGACGATACAGCCGATGGCGACCGTGAACACGGCAGTCCAGACTGTAATCGTGGTCGCAATCGAGAAAATATCGACGTTCAGAATCGCCTTGGCCGGATCGATGTCCTCCGCCGGCGGCAGCAGTCGCGCCATAACGGATAAACCGGCGGGTATCAGCGTTCCTATGAGTAATGCCTTCGGCAGCCGCCGCAGTATCGCCAATTCGAGTCCAGGCGGTTCGGCGCGGTCATGCAGTCGCTTGAAGAATTTGCTCATGGCTCGAAGGGTACCATCGACTTGTCACCACGTTAACCGTGACTGACCTTGCTCACTGCCAGGCTGCTACCCGCTAATCCAGGTGCTGGTGCAGCCAATCGTTGACTTCCTTGTGCCATTGCACGGAATTATGCGGCTTCAGTACCCAGTGATTCTCGTCCGGGAAGTACAGGAACTTGCTGGCGATGCCGCGGCGTTGCAGGGCCGTGAATGTCGCAATTCCCTGCGTGACGGGAACCCGGTAATCGAGCTCGCCGTGAATTACCAGCATCGGCGTGCGCCAGCGATCGACATAGTTTGCCGGATTGAATTTCTCGTGGCTGTCGGGCTCTGCATAGTAAGGACCGCCGTTCTCCCATTCGGGAAACCACAGCTCTTCGGTCGTGTAATACATCATGCGATGGTCAAACAATCCGTCATGGTTGACCAGGCAGTCAAAACGATCCGGCCAGTTTCCGGCGATCCAGTTGACCATGAATCCGCCGTACGACGCGCCCAGCGCACAGGTTTTGTCGCCGTCAAGAAACTCGTACCGCTCGAGCGCAGCCTTCAGCCCCAGCTTGAGATCCACGAGAGGTTTACCGCCCCAGTCGCCGGAAATGCTGTCGGTAAAGTCCTGTCCGTACCCGGTCGAACCGTGGAAATCGATAAATACGGCGGCGAATCCCTGTCCCGCGTAGGTCTGCGGATTCCAGCGATAGTGAAAACTATTGCCGAAGCTGCCCTGCGGCCCGCCATGAATGAGGAAAGCAACCGGGTATTTCCGACCCTTCCTGAAGCCGGCCGGTTTGACGACGTAACCGTAGACCGTGGCATCGCCAGCGCCGGTGAACGAAAACTGCTCGTAATCGCCCATCTCGATATCCTTGAGCTGCGGCGCCGAGAAACGGGTCAGCTGGCGGGCCGCTGAACTGTCGTTCGCGATTGCATAGATTTCGCTCGGTGACTTCAGGTCGTTCTTCGCGAATACGACGCCATCCCGGCCGACGTCGATCGCGCTGACGCTGCCATGGCGCACCATTTTGACCGGTTCCCCGCCGCCAACGTCGATGCGCCACAATGTTTTGTTACCGACGTCCTGCGCGTTCGCGTACAGCGCCGAACCGTCCCTGGCGAAACGGATCGACGACGGTGAGCGATCCCAGTCGGCGGCAAGTTCACGGGTCTCCTCCGATTCAAGATCCCGAATCATGATGCGAAAGCGATCCGCCTCGAAGCCGGCGCGGCGCATCGAGAGATAGGCGAGGGTCTTGCCGTCCGGACTGAGGACAGGCGCCGTATCCCAGGCAGGATTGGAGGCGGTGAGGTTAACAGTCGGACCGTCACCGCTCATCGGCGCCGAGTAAATGTCGAAGTTGGTGGACGTCGGTTCCACCGCATCACGAATCCTTGCCGCGAAATACACGGTCGAACCGTCGGCTGATACGGCATATTCTTCATTGCCGCCCCAGATGCGAGAAGGCACGTCGGCGTCCACGTCCCCGGTCAGTAGTAACGGCTCGCGGTCCGCCGCTACGCCGTTCTCCAGCGATACCGCGAACAGGCGCGAACGCTTTTCGCTCAGCCAGTGGTCCCAATGTCGCATGAAAAGGTGATTGTAGGTGCGACCTGTCGTCGATGCTTCCGCCACCGCCTTGTCGCGCGCGGCAACGCAGGCGATGTCCGCACAATCGAGGTAGGCCTGCAGTGAGACGACCAGCCTGTCGCCACCCGGCGTGATTCGAAATGTGCCGACATCGATCGGCAGTTTCGTAACCTGGGTGGCTTCGCCGCCATCGAGCGCAATGCGCCACACTTGCGATGAACCGCTGCGTGAAGACAGGAAATAGACGTGCTTGCCGTCGGGCGACCAGGCCGGGTCGGTATCGTTTGCCTCGTGGCTGGTCAGCTGTCTTGTGTTGTTGCCGTCGATACCGGTAAGCCAGAGATCGGTGCGGCCTTTGTTTGCCTGCATATCGGTGGTCCGCAGTGTATAGACGACCTGGCCGCCGTCCGGTGACACGCTGGGCGCGCCGACGCGCTGCAGGCGCACCAGCAGTTCGGCCGAGAATGGCGCCGCCGCCGCGAGTGGACCGGCAAGCGCCGCGAGTGACAGCACGGATACGATGAGACTACGCTTCATTGGATTGGCCCTGGCTCAGTTTCGGGAAGCATAGCCAGTTTGGCCGGCAATGTCCGCTACGTGTGGAAATACCGGGCTCTCCCGGCGCATGAACGAGGACGAGTTATAGCGCTACGGTAAGGATCAGGGGAAGATGATCCGACCCGATGCGCCGGCCGGTTCTCGTTTCAACCACACTGATGTCATCCGAGACGAGCGCGTGGTCGATCGCGATCATCGCGAACGGCATGAACGTGGACCACGTTGGCAGGATGCCGAAGCCTTTCCGCGAGTTGCGGAGCCCGGTGCTCGCCTCCAGGGCGCGGTACGGGCGGGTCCATACCGTGGTATTGAAGTCGCCAATCAGCATGACCGGATGTTCCACCTGCGTGGCGAGCGCCGCCACGCTCTCGAGGTGTTCGTTTCGCGCCTCGACGTTGGCCCGGCCAAGCGGTATCATAGGGAGCGTATAGATCAGCGTCAGCAACTCGCCGTTGACCGTCAGCGTAGCGATTATCGTTGGAAAATCCAGGGGAGGGCTGTCGACATGCGTGACAGTGTCGAGCGGCAGACGAGAGAATAGGCCGATGCCGAAGTTGCCTTCCCTGGGTTCCGTGTATGTATATGGATAGTCTTCCTGCAGGGGGCGGGTGGCCTCCAGCCATGCGGGCGAAAGTTCCTGCAGAAAGATCAGATCCGGCTGTTCGGCTGCCACGAGCTGAAACAGGCGGTCGTAGTCTTCGTTGCTTGAAAGGACATTGACGTGCAGCAGCTTGATTGCCGCATCGTCGCTCTGCGGATCTCCGCCGAAATACCAGGGCAAGACATAGCTTGCGTTGAACACGACCGTAAGCAGTAACAGGGCGCCAAGGGCGAGATTCCGGGCCGCCGCGAAGAAAATGAACAGGATCAGCGAAATCGCCAGGTACTGCAGTCTGAAATGTGCAAAGAGTTCGACGTTGTAGTGCAGATGGTCGAAGCTCGTTACGAATGAAAACAGGATCGTGACGAGCGCGGCCGCCTGCAACAGCCCTGTCAGAGTTACACGATTTCTGAGCATGCCGGGCAATCGATACGTTTGCGAATCGCCAGGTGGCGAAACTCGGTTGCGGCGGCGTCATAGAGCCGCAGGACCGGCGCCGCGGTATCGACACCGGCGAGGAATTTCAGCGCCTCGGCCGCCATTATAGTCCCGATCACACCCGGTACCGGCGCGAGCACGCCGTTACCGGCGCAGTTGCCGAGCGACTCGTCCGCTTCAACGTAAAGACATCGGTAGCAGGGGGATTCGGAGTAATCGGGCCCGAAGACGGCAAGCTGTCCCTCGAAACGAATGGCCGAGCCGGTGATCAGCCGGCGGTGCGCCGCGACGCAGGCATCGTTTACCTGGAAGCGTGTGCTGAAGTTGTCGCAGCCGTCGAGCACGACGTCGGCCTCGTTCACCGCGTCGACCAGCGCGCTTTCCGTGAGCCTGAAAGGAATGGAGACAACATCGACTTCGGGGTTGACCTTTCTGAGCCTCGATGCGGCCACCTCGGCCTTCAGCTCGCCAATATTTCCCGGACCGTATAACACCTGGCGGCCAAGATTGGTTTCATCGACCGTATCGAAGTCGCAGAGCATCAGGCGACCGACGCCGCTCGAGGCGAGATACGTAGCGGCGGCGCAACCGATTCCGCCGACACCGATCAGCAGCGCCGTTCCGCGACCAATCTGCTGCTGGCCCCGCGTGCCGACCTGCGGCAGGGCAAGATGACGTGCGGCGCGGCTCAGCGTATCGGCGGACATCAGGATATTGCCATTGCCGGCCCGGGCCCTATTCGTCAACGATGACGTCGAGGATCGTGACTGCCTCCATCGGAACGTCTGAATGTCCGGCGCGATTGCCGGTCGGCACGGCAGCAATTGCATCGACGACATCCAGGCCGTCCGTGACCTTGCCGAACACTGCGTAGCCAAAATCCCGACCGCCGTGGTTGAGGAAGGCGTTATCGCGGAGATTAATGAAGAACTGCGACGTCGCGCTGTCGACCACGCTGGTGCGTGCCATCGCCAGCGTGCCGCGCAGATTCGACTCGCCGTTATCGGCCTCATTCTTGATCGGATCGCGCGTGGGTTTGCTGGACATGTTTTCATCCATGCCGCCGCCCTGGATCATGAAGTTCGGGATGACGCGATGAAAAATCGTGTTTGTGAAGTGACCGTCCCGGGCGTACTGGCGGAAGTTTTCGCAGGAAATCGGGGCTTTTTCGTCGAACAGCTCCACGGCGATGTCGCCGTGATTGGTCTTTATGGTGATCATGTTGTCTCGCAATAAAAAGTGAGCGCCGTTATTTACCACCCCTGCGTGCCGCTGTCACGCGAGGGTGGCCTGAAAAATCCCTGTGATTCCTGATATCCGTCCAGCCGTTTGACGCCAGCAGCGACGCCACGGCGTCAAGCTGCTCGGCGCCGTGTTCGAGCAGCAGGATGCCGCCATCCGCGAGGATATCCGCGCATTCGACCACGAGCGCCCGGATAGCATCCAGGCCATCCTGGCCGGAGGCCAGCGCCTCGAGTGGCTCGTATCGTAGCCCGGCGAGCGCCTCGTCGTCGGCACGTACATAGGGCGGATTTGCGACGATGACCTCGAACTTCCTGCCGCGCACCGGCTGCGTCCAACTACCCTCAAAGAAAGTGATATTGCCGAGGGAGAGTTGCCGCGCGTTTTCGCGCGCGATGCCGAGCGCTGCCCGGCTGTTGTCGACCGCGCATATCTCGCACAGCAATCGTTCGCCCGCCAGCGCGACGGCGATGGCGCCGCTGCCCGTGCCCAGGTCGAGTATGTTCCACGCGGCTTTGCGGGGAATCTCACGCAGCGCGAGTTCTACCAGCAGCTCGGTCTCCGGGCGAGGAATCAGCGTCGCGGGGCTGACGAGCAGTTCGTGCGACCAGAATTCGCGGCTGCCCACGATGTAGGCCATCGGCTCGCCATGCAGCCTTCGCTGCAACAGCGCGTCGAAGCGGTCGAATGCCGCGTCGTCCAGGATATCGTCGGGATGTGCGAACAGGTAGCTGCGCGGCATGTCGATGCTCAGCCCGAGCAGAATCTCGGCATCGAGTCTCGGGGAATCACTGACCTCGGCCAGTTTCGTCGCGGCCATCACGAGCAACGCGTCAATACGCCGATTATCTTCCTGACACATTGGATTTGATCAGAGCTTCCCTAGTGCTGGTCCGGTGCTATCGCGTACACTCGCGACTGCTTTCCAATGTAACTGATGTCCTCATGAACGTGTATTCCAATATTCTCGACATGGTGGGCAAGACGCCCATGCTCGAGGTCACGCGCATTGACACCGGGCCGTGCCGCCTCTTTCTGAAGCTGGAGCTTATGAATCCCGGCGGTTCGATCAAGGATCGCATTGGCATCTCGATGATCGGCGAGGCGGAGAAACGTGGCGAAATCAAGCCCGGCGACACGCTGGTGGAGGCGACCGCGGGCAACACCGGCCTGGGCCTCGCGCTGGTTGCCGCACGCAAAGGCTACCACCTGATACTCGTCTTGCCCGACAAGATGAGCCAGGAAAAAATATTCAATCTGCGCGCCATGGGTGCCGAAGTCGTGCTCACGCGTTCCGACGTCGGACGCGGCCATCCGGAGTATTACCAGGACCTCGGCAAGCGCATCGCGGAGGAGCGGGGCGCTTACTTTATCAATCAATTCGGCAATCCCGACAATTCACTGGCGCACGAGCAGACGACAGCGCCGGAAATCATCGATCAGATGGGCGGTGAACTGGATGCGATCGTACTTGGCGTTGGTTCGAGCGGCACGGTCAGCGGACTGGGTAAGTATCTCGAAGACAATGCGCTCGACGTCGATCTTATCGTCGCAGACCCGGTTGGCTCGGTGCTCACCAGCTACATCAACAACGGCGAGCTGGGCGAGAGCGGAAGCTGGCTGGTCGAGGGCATAGGAGAAGATTTCATTCCCACGATCGCCGACTTCGGCAAAGTCGCAAAAGCTTATGCGATTTCGGACGCGGAATCGTTTGCGGCCGCACGCGAGCTGCTCAGGAAAGAAGGTGTGCTCGCGGGCTCCTCATCCGGAACGCTGCTGTCTGCCGCGCTGAAATACTGTCGTGAACAGACCGAGCCAAAAACGGTCGTGACCTTCGCCTGTGACACCGGCAACAAGTACCTGTCAAAGCTCTTCAACGATTTCTGGATGGAAGATCAGGGCTTTACCAGGCGCGAGCAGTTCGGCGATCTGCGCGACCTGGTCGGGCGGCCGCACAGCGAGCACGCGACCATTACGGTCGGGCCGAGCGATGTCCTGACCACGGCACATAACCGCCTTCGAAACGCCGGGTTTTCACAGCTGCCGGTCATGGACGAAGGCGATCTCGTCGGCGTCGTCACCGAAGACGCGATCATCCAGTTTGTCTACGGCAAGCCCGAGCTCATGAATGCCCAGGTCGCCGACGCGATGGAGTCAGCCTTTATCAAGCTCGATAAGAACGAAAGTATGAACAACCTGGTCGCGATGCTTCGCGTACAGCCTTATGCGGCGGTGATGGACGGCGACGAATTCGTCGGCCTGATTACCCGGTCCGACGTCCTTAACTACCTTCGTCGCGAGATGTGAGTACTTGCCCATGACCGATTCTGACAGCAAGAAAGGATTCGCGACGCGGACGATCCACGCCGGCCAGGCGCCCGATCCGTCGACTGGCGCCATCATGCCGCCGATCTATGCAACCTCCACCTACGTGCAGTCGAGTCCCGGCAAGCATCAGGGTTTCGAGTATTCTCGTACGCAGAATCCCACCCGCATGGCGTACGAGCGCTGTCTTGCTGACCTCGAGTCGGGTTCGTCGGGCTTTGCATTTGCCTCGGGCATGGCGGCGACCGCAACGATACTGGAGCTGATCGACAGCGGCGGACACGTTGTCGCGATGGACGATCTCTACGGGGGCACGCGCCGCCTGTTTGCGGGCGTCCGCGAGCGCAGCGCCGGTCTTGAGTTCAGCTTTGTCGATATGACTGACCTCGCCGCGCTGCAAAGCGCTTTACGGGAAAACACCAGGATGGTCTGGGTCGAGACGCCGAGCAATCCGTTGCTGAGAATCGTCGACATCGCCGCGGTGGCGGCGATTGCCGGAGAACACGGGGCGATTACCGTGGTCGACAATACGTTCGCAACCCCCTGTCTGCAGCGCCCGCTCGAGCGCGGCGCTGACATCGTCATGCATTCGGCAACGAAGTTCATCAACGGACACTCGGACATGATTGGCGGCATCGTCGTCACCGCCGACGAGTCGCTGTCGGAGCAGCTGGCCTACCTGCAGAATTCGGTTGGCGCCGTGGCGGGCCCCTTCGACAGCTTCCTGGCGCTACGCGGCGTGAAAACGCTCGATGTCAGGATGCAGCGACATTGCAGCAGCGCCATGCGCATTGCCAACTGGCTCGAGCAGGACCCGCGCGTCGAGAGCGTCCTGTATCCGGGCCTGCCATCACACCCGCAGCACACACTTGCAAAGGAACAAATGGACGATTTCGGCGGAATCGTCACATTCTTTATCAAAGGCGGTCTGGATGAGGCGCGCGGCTTTCTCGAGCGCTGCCGGATATTCTCGCTTGCCGAGAGCCTCGGCGGCGTCGAGAGCCTGGTCGACCATCCGGCAATCATGACGCATGCGAGCGTGCCGGAAGAGGAGCGCGCCAAACTCGGCATCAACGATCAGCTGATACGGCTTTCGGTGGGGATAGAGGCGATCGAGGACCTGATCGGCGATCTCGACCAGGCGCTCGGCAATTAAATAGGGGTCGAACCGAGGTTTTCGCCAATCAAGCGAAAACCTCGGTTCGATCCCTATTATCTGGATCGATTAGCGGGTGTCCCTGATGGCCTGGCCCGAGAGGTCGCTCTCCATGCCGCTGCTGTTCAGTGCCGTCGAGGCGAAGTACCAGATGTCGGGGGTCAGGCCTTCCACGACGTAGGTTGTCACACTTGGATTCGAAACCTCGATGACGTTGCCC
>JAAUYE010088108.1_pt1 | contig 10245 bp, 4 predicted proteins | sample 7278081 | NCBI WGS metagenome assembly JAAUYE01 (sample SAMN14350131, study PRJNA611818) | marine sediment metagenome | isolation source: surface marine sediment (0.6m) | place: French Polynesia: Moorea | collected 2018-08
CCTGCGCCTGCACCAGGCCGAACTGCAGCAGCAGCTGCGCGAAAGCCTGGGCCTCGAGCAGCGCCTGAGGTTTCGCAGCCTGCCCGAATCGCTGCTGCAGGTGGAGCGCCCGGTGACGAAGCGGTCGCCGCGCCGGGTCAGCGAAAAATCGATCGAGGCGCTGGAGCGCAACGCACACTGGATCGAGGACGAGGATTTGCGCGCGGCGCTGCTGGAGCTGGCGCAAAGCCTGAAACGCGACTGAGCCGGCAGCCGCCGGTTCGTGCGGTTAAATTCCGCTCGCGGCAATCACGGGCATCCCGAATTGCATTACCCCGTTGCGCCGTCCTGGCGCATGCGGGGCAGCGGCTTCCGGTATGCCGTTGTAGCGCTGCGACAATCCACTCGCTGGCGTATCCCGGTAGTGCAGCGGAGTTGACCTGGATCAATGCCCGCTTTGCCGCTGTTGGTAGCTTTTCTCCTGATCTTGTAACCAGACTTTAACTGCAAATATTCAAGGGAGAAGCATCGTGAACAAACTCAAGAAAACGGCCATTGCCGTGGCCGCAATCGGCATTGGTCTTGGCGCCAGCCAGGCCTACGCGCTCGAAACGGGCGATCAAATGGTGCGCTTCGGTCCGGCCTCGGTCATGCCGAACGACGACAGCGGCGAGGTCAAGCCAATCCCGAATACCGGTGTCGAGGTCGACGACGGCACTTCGCTGGCGTTTACCTACACCTACATGTTCAGGGATAACGTCGGCTTTACCGTGCTCGGCGCGCTGCCGTTCGAGCACGACATCGAGGGTACCAAAGACCTTAAAGGTGTCGACATCGCCACCATCGAGCATTTACCGCCGACCTTCGTCGCCGAGTACCATTTCAAGCCCAACGCCGACACCAGGCCCTACGTCGGCGCCGGTATCAACTACACCACGTTCATGGACGAAAGCGCCGACTCGGAGCTGGAAGACCTTGTCGGTAAAACCAGCATCGATCTCGATGACTCGTGGGGGCTGGCCGTCATGGGCGGTGTCGACATGGACATCAACGAAAGCTGGTTTTTCAACGCTTCGCTGTGGTACATCGATATCGAAACGGATGCCACCCTGGATACCGCCAATGCGGGCAGGCTCAAAGTCAATGTCGATATCGATCCGTGGGTCGTCATGCTCGGCGTCGGCACGCGGTTCTAAGCGGCAGGCAGGCTGATTCAGCCACCGGGCGCGTTCAGTTTTCTACTGAACGCGCCTTTTTTTATCCGGTTCGCATAATCGAAGCGTAAACCGCGGCTCGTTATTGATCAATTCGGCAGTTTGTTGCGGCGATAATATCGATGTCTTCGCTACTGCCAAAACCTGTTCGCGCCGAGTGTGATAGCCGCGATATAGTTACGCGGTTGCAGGATGTGCGTCTGCCGACACCCTCTCGATCGCATCCGCAGATCTTCAAGCAGTTCGGCATTTGCTTTGCGCATGGCAATCCGGATGCACTATCCGGAAGCATGTTTACCGCGGAAATCGACCCTTTATCGGTATCTAATTGTTATTTTTCGGCATATTCGTTAATGTGGGCCGAATAAAAGCAATGGTTAGCCGGATTATTCGAGTATTAACGGGTGACCATTCCCTGGTACGGGGACCAGGCAAAACAAACAATAAATAACCATAGGGGGCATCCCATGTATCAGCGAACTTGTGTCATCTTGTTCGGTATTCTGATGCTTTTCACGGGGCAGACGGTCCTGGCACAATCGTCTTCCTGTGAAGAAATCGGCAGGGTTACTTCCGCCCAGGGACTGGTGCGGGTTCAGCATAACGATAGCGAGCAATGGGAGCGGCTGGAACGCGACAGCACCATTTGCGAAGGCGATACGATTCAAACCGGCATTCGCAGCCGCGCCGCGGTCAATCTCGACAACGAGACGGTCATGCGGATCAAGGCAAAATCCACCACCACGGTCGAAAATATATCCGCGCGCAGCGAGGCGCAGTCGCTGTTTCGCATGCTTTCCGGGGTAATTCACTTCTTCAGCCGCAAGCCCCAGGAATACGCAATCTCGACCACCACGGCGACGATCGGCATTCGAGGCACCGAGTTTGTCGTAAGCGTCGCCGAAAACCAGACCGATTTGACCGTATTCGAGGGCGCGGTGCAGGCACAAAACGACGTCGGCCCGATTACGCTGACCGGCGGCGAAACGGTCACCATCGTCGACGGGCAGACCGCGCAAAAACAAACCCTGGTGAAGCCGCGTGAACTGGTGCAGTGGGGGCTTTATTATCCACCGGTACTGGCCGTCGGCGACGACGATGACGACGGGCTGGGGGGCGCGCGGCAATGCGTTCAGGAGGACGATTTCGAGTGTGCCTTCGAGGCGATGGATCAGGTTCCGGCGGCCTCCAGGGGAAGCCGATACCAGACCTACCTGGCGTCACTCCTGCTCGCCGTGGGCGAGGTCGAAGCGGCCGAATCGGCCTTGCAGCAGGTGCAGGATACGGATAATGCGGAGGCCGCGGCGCTTGCCGCCATCATCGCCCTGACCCAGAACCGCGGCGAAGACGCGCTCGCGAGTGCGCAGCAGGCGGTCGGCAGCGAGCCGGGTTCGGCGGCGGCGCTGATCGCACTGTCATACGTACAGCAGGCGGACCTGCAGCTCGAAGCCGCGCGAGACACCTTGCTGACGGCGGTCGAGCAAAACGCCGAAAATCCGCTGGCCTGGGCCAGGTTATCCGAGGTTCAGTTGGCCCTCGGGCACCGCCGTGAAGCGCGCGACGCTGCCGCCAGGGCGGTGGCATTGAATCCGAACCTGGCGCGCACCCAGATGGTGCTGGGCTATGCCGCCCTGAGCGAAATCGATACCGATAGCGCGAAAAGCGCGTTCAACCGGGCGCTGGATCTGGATTCGGCCGATCCGCTGGCACACCTGGGCCTGGGTCTCAGCCTGATCCGCGAAGGCGATCTGGTGGCCGGGCGCCGCGAGATCGAAACCGCGGTTGCGCTGGATTCGAGCAGCGCTGTCCTGCGGCCCTACCTCGGCCGCGCCTATTTCGAGGAAAAGCGCGCGCCGCTCGACGCCGATCAATACGCGATCGCAAAGGAGCTCGATCCGAACGATCCCACCGCCTATTTATTCGATGCGCTGCGCCTGCACTCGGAAAATCGTCCGGTCGAAGCGGCGCGCGAACTGGACCAGTCGATCGCGCTCAACGACAACCGCGCGGTTTATCGCGGGCGCAACCTGCTCGACCAGGACCGCGCCGCGCGCGGCGCCAGCCTCGCGCGCAACTACGATACCCTCGGCTTTACCGAGCGGGGAGTCAACGAGGCCACCAATTCGCTGGCCATAGATCCCGGCAATGCGTCCGCACACCGCTTCCTTTCCGACAGTTACCAGCAGGTCAGGCGGCGCGAGATATCCCGCGTCAGTGAATTATTGCAGGCGCAAATGCTGCAGGATATCAACAGCAACCCGGTGCAGCCGAGCGTCAGCGCGGTCAACCTGAATCTCGGCGTCGGCGCCGGCGACGTCGGCCTGAACGAATTCAGCGGATTGTTCGAGAGCAACGGCGTGCAGCCGGCTATCTCGGTGTTCGGCGGCTCGAACGATACCACCGGCGCCGAAGCGGTACTGTCGGGGGTTTACGACAGCCTGTCGTTCAGCATCGGCGCCTTCGATTACGAATCCGACGGCTGGCGCGACAACAACGACCAGGACCAGGAGCTGGGCAACGTGTTCGTGCAGTGGGCGGCATCGCCGCAGCTGAATCTGCAGGCCGAGATCAGCACCAGTGAAAGCAGCGAGGGCGATCTTGCGTTCAACTTCGATCCGGACAGTTTCGACCCCACGTTGAGAAAGGAGAAGGAATTCGACTCGGAGCGGGTCGGATTGCGTTACTCGCCGACGCCCGATGCGGATATCCTGGTGTCGCATATCGAGAGCGAGCGCGAGGAGGACAGCGTCGCCAAGCTCATTGGCGTCCCCGCGATTACCAGTTTTACCGTTATCGGACCGCCGCCAATTCCACCGATCGTCATTCCGAATATCGAACTTGTCGACTATGATTCCGACATCCAGCGCGACGACGACGGCAGCCAGTCCGAGATCCAGTACCTGCAGCGCGCCGAGCGCTTTAACCTCGTTGCCGGCCTGTTCAGCGCCGAAATCGACACCGAGACGGATACGCTGCTGGAAGCGCCCCCCGAGGTCCTGGTGCCGATCGTGCCCGAACTCGACACGACCACCGAGACCACGCTCGAACACGAACGCGCTTATGTTTACGTCACCTTTCAACCGGTGCCGGCCGTCGATCTCACCGTCGGCGTCAGCAACGACGATTACGACGACGAGGTATTGACCGAGAGCCTCGACGAAACCAACGCCAAGCTTGGCTTGAGATGGAGAATCGACGATCGGCAGACCTTCAGGCTGGCGGCGCTGGAGGTCATGAAACCGTCACTGGCGAACAACCGGCTGCTGGAACCGACCCAGGTTGCCGGTTTCAACCAGTTTTTCGATGACGTCAACGGCACCCAGACCGAGCTCGTCGGCCTTGGCTACGATATCAGGCTGTCGAAAACGGTGCATGCCGGTATCGAACTGACCTCCCGCGAAATGGAAATTCCGTTCAGGTTCATCGATATCAATCCCCCCTTCGGCGAGAGCACCGAATTCGAGGAGCAGGAGGAAGAACTGGGGCGGCTGTACCTGTACTGGACCCCGTCGAACACGGTTGCGCTGTCGGCGGAGATTATCAGCGATACCTTCGAGGCCCCTGACGAGGCCGACGTCAATACCCCGGTCGAGGCGGAAACCCGCAGTTTGCCGGTCTCGGTGAAATATTTTTCACCCAGCGGCTGGTTCGCGGGCATCAGGACGACCTTCGTCGACCAGGAAATCGAACGCAACGAGATCTCCACGCTTGCGGGTGGCGACGAGGATTTCGAGGTGATCGATTTAAGCTTCGGCTATCGGCTGCCGCGGCGCCTCGGCAGTATCAGTCTCGAGGTGCAGAACGCGGCCGACGAGGAATTCAATTACCAGGACGACAGCTACCGCGAGTTTCGCGATGAACCATCGACCGGCCCGTTTTTCCCCGAGCGCACTACGTTTATTCGCGCCAACCTGGTGTTTTAGGCCTTCGGTGAGGTTGCCAGTGGTGTTTAACCCAAATGAGGTAAATTGTCGACAGGACGGATTATTTTGTTAAACCGGCCACGTTTCGGGAGTAGCATGTTGCAAGATTTGCGACGGTAGTTGCCGGATTATGCAAACCAAAAAGCGATACGGGGATCGCGATAATACTTAATAAGAGATAACCGAGGAGATTGATTAATGAAAACGCTTCAAAGTCGATTCGCATCCGCGATCATCATATTAATGGCACTGCCCATCTTCGGCCAGGCGTCGGCATCCGATACCGACATCTGGCTCAACGTCGAGGGTAACCCGACCTGCAGCTCGCTCGGCGACAACCAGGCCGTACTGGAAATGCGCGATAACGACCCGATCGCCGACAGCTGGAACAGTATCTCCGGCAATCGCGTCGATGCCAACGGCGCCATCGTCGGAACGCAGACTATCCAGTACTATGTTACCTCGCTCCCGGGCAAGGAATTTGAGGTCAGCACCTGGTTTATCGAAATCGATAATGCTAACGGCCCGGTCACTAACGACAATGTCAATGCGGTCAACTACACGATCCTGAAGGCTCGCGGTAATGCCGGTGCACGTGTTTATCACTTCGGCGGGACGCCCGGCAGCAAGGGCGCGGTCGCCGATACCACCGCGGAGAGCGCGCCGGAGCAGGCTAGCCTCCAGGCGGTTAGTTTCTGTTACGGTCTGACGGTCGGTTTCACACCGCCGCAACCGCCGATCGACATATCCGACCTGCCAGCCTGCGACGATCTCAACGGCGACGGCATTCCGACCGACTTTTTCACCACCGGCATCGACTGTCCCGCGCCCAGCATCGACCCGGTAACCGGCAGACCTAACGAGCAGTTGATCATCAACATGGCGATGAACGAACCCCAGTTTGGATTCGATTTCATCAACAACGCTGCGGTACGCGCCTGCACCTGTAACTCAACCTTGAAAGCCTGTAATCCAGATCTGGCTGCCCAGCGCGTCAACAATCTGGGCCAGTATGTAGACGCAAACGGAAACCTGGTCGATCAAAACGGTGATCCGACGACGACGCCGGTAACCGCCGACGATCTGTCCTCCGCGGAGCGCACCTGCCTGGAATACAATCCCGACAGCACCAATGACCGGGGGACTCCGGACGGTGTCAACGACCGCGTGCCTTTCGTGATCCAGGGCGTGGAGAATCCCGATTCCTATGTCTGTTACGTAGTTGGCGGTACCCGTTACTGCTACGGACATTATTAATCGAAGGGATTTTCGTTCAGAGAAAGCCCGCGCTCGCGCGGGCTTTTTTTTATTTCTTGCGAATGACCAGTGTGGTGCCGCGCTCCCCGGCTTCGATACGGTCTGCATGCAGCTTGACCAGCGGGTCGTCCGGATACTGCGCGGCCAGCGCCTCGAACAGTCGATCGGACTCGGGATCGTCTTGTTCCAGCGCCGCGTAGGCCTTCTCGTAGCGCTCGATCAGGTTTCGATCCGCCCCCGCCTCCGTCACCGGCATGAAGGTTTTGAGCTCCTGCGACTTGCCGCGCAGGATCAGCGTGGCCACCGGGCGAAAATGGATCCCGCTACACAGGCTCGCCGTGGTTTCGCTGACGCAAACGGTGGTGCCCAGACGCTGATTGATCGCTTCGAGCCGCGCCGCGGTATTGATCGCGTCGCCGTGGGCGGTGTAGTCGAAGCGGCGTTTACCGCCGAAGTTACCGACCACGCAGTTTCCCGTATTGACCCCGATGCGGGTAACGCCCAGGTCGATGCCCTCGGCGCGTACGCGCTCGCGATAGGCATATGCCCAGCGGTCCAGCGCCATGGCGCATTCGACCGCGCGCTGCGCATGATCATCCTGTAACAGCGGCGCGTTGAACATGACGTGCAGCGCATCGCCGACGATTTTATCGATCGTGCCGCCGTGCTCGATGACGACGTCGCAGGCTTCCTCGAGGTAATGGTTCACCAGGCGCACCATTTGCTGCGGCGGGGTCGATTCGGTCAGGCGGGTAAAACCCTCGAGGTCGGTAAACAGGAAGCTGATTTCGCGCATCTCGCCGCCCAGTTCCAGCTCGTCCGGGTTGTCCACGATTTGTTTGACCACGGCCGGCGCCAGAAACTGGCCGAAGGCCTGGTGGATGTGTTCACGCATCTGGAATTCACTGCGCCATTCCCAGAACGCGCTCAGCACCAGCGCGACGATAAAGGCAAAGGTCGGCGCGACCATCGGAATCAGCGCCTGCTGGAAAACGTATACCGAAAATACGCTGATCCAGGCTAGCGGCAGCAGGGCCAGCGAGAGCAGTATCTTGAACATCAGCTTTATGCGTAACCTCGCCAGCAGACAGCCGGCGGTGGCCATGAGCAGAACGAAAATCACTTCCTGCAACAGCGTCGGCACCTTGAGCCGGCGATTTTCCAGCAGTTGCGACAGAATGTGCGCCTCGATGACAACCCCGGGCAGATCGCGCGAAAAGCCGCTTTCGAGCACCGACAGGGGCGTTCTGAGCCGGGTCGAATCGCCGAGATCCGAGCCGATCAGCACAATTCGGTTTTCCAGCGCCGATCTGGGTAACAGCGATACCTCGTGCGCCGCGTAGACCGGGAACGGCGGCGTTTCCAGGTCCGGCCCCTGGCGGTAATCGATGAGAATTTGCTCCTCGGCCGGGACCGGCAAACCGAGAACGTCGATCAGCGTGGCCGCGAATCCCAGGCGAATGGTCCTGCCCTGAACCAGACGCAGCAGCGAACCGCGAATCGTATGATCCACGGGGTCCCGGTAGATCAGCGACAGTCCGCTGGGAATATTATTCAAAAAGTACCTGGCAAAGGCAGTCTGTGCGGCCGAAAAACCCGAGACGGTCGAAACCTGCGACAACACGACGGGTATTTGCGTGTTATGCAGGCGTTCGTATAAAAGCTGGTCCTTTTCGGGCTCGGTGGGGCGGTCGAACAGAACGTTGATCCCGATCGCGGCCACCGAGTGTTGCTCGAGTTCGAATATCAGATCCGCGATCAGCTTGCGGTCCAGCGGCGATCGGTAGGGATAGTTGCTCAGGGTTTCGTCGTTGACCAGGATAATCGCGATATTCGTCGATTGCGGCCGAGGCGGCTTCAGCATCGCCACGCGCACGTCGGACAGGTGATTTTCCGCCAGCGTTGCCAGCGAGACGTTTTCGATCACGGCCAGGGTGAATGTCGCTGTCACCAGGGTCAGAAAAGTGGCGGAAAGCCAGGCGTTCTTGCGTAATCGTCGCAAAAAACGGATCAGGGGGCTCGATAAAAACTTCAAGTCATGTCGCCCGTTAATTTACCATTGCAACTCGTTCATGACGCTCGTCGACGAAACTGGTGAGCTTCGAAAATGCTCTCGCCCGGTCTCGCGGTTCTCTTCGAAGCCCGGGGGCGCGATATCGCCAGTCAAAACCCGGGCTCGAAACCGGTATTCATCTTACTTTGCCTTGATTGACTTGTCAGCGGTTAATGTTTCCCGTCCCGGCCTCGATGTCCCGGTTTAAGGGCGGTTTATCGCCCTGTCTGAAACCGGCCCGAAATCACTCAAGTCGGGTCAGGGGCTGCCGATAAAGATTGCCAATGATAACCTGTCAGCCGCAGGAGTGGGGTCGGTTGGCGTCTACAACGATGGAGTAGGAATAATGCCTTCCAGCCTAATCTTCCGGCCAGCTGCAGCCTTGACGGGCAGGCTGTCTTATCAAAACAAGTTTCTCGTTCTATTCCTGATCTTTGCCATTCCGGTCGGGTTGCTCACCGGCATACTTTTCAACAAGCTGTATCAGGATATCGCGATTACCCAGATGAAGCGTCAGGGCATCGTCTACATGCAGGCGGTGCGCCCACTGCTCGAGCACGTGCCCCAGCACCGCGGCATGACCAACGCCTTCCTCAACGGCAAGCCGGAATTCAGGGAAAAGATCATGGCCAAGCGCCAGAAAGTGGATTCGCTTTTTGCCGCGCTCGAAGAAGTCGATGCCAGTATCGGCGCGCCATTCGGCAGCAGCGAGAAACTCGCACCGATCAGGCGGGAGTGGGAATCGATCAAATCCGAGTCGTTCGAGCAGCCGGCGGCCGAGGTTTTTGCGCGGCATTCGCAGCTCATTGCCGATCTCGGCCTGTTGATCAAGCATGTCGCGGACAGTTCACATCTCAATCTCGATAGCGATCTCGCGGCGCATTACCTGATCGACGCCCTGGAGATACGGCTGCCGGCCATCACCGACACCATCGGCAAGATTCGCGGACTCGCCTCGGGCTTCGCCGCCTCGGGCAACGCGGTCAGCGGTGAGCAGCAAACCCGGCTTTACCTGCTCATGCACCAGGCGAGCGAGTCCATTGACGAGCTGAGTTACGACATTGCCATGGTCAGGCAGGAAAATCCGGCGCTGCGCGAACGCCTGAAGGGGATTGACGATGCCGCACTCGGGAAGCTCCAGGATTATGTCGATCTCATCAACCGTGAGCTGGTCTATGCCGATATCGTCAGCGTGACCGCGGCGGAGGTTTTCGATCGCGGCACCGCTACGATCGCGGCTTCGTTCAAACTCTACGATGAAATGCTGCCGTTGCTGGACGAGCAGATGCAGGCGCGCGAGGAAGCCCAGCTGGGCTGGCTGCAGCTGGCACTGCTGACGGTCGGCCTCAGCGTGCTGATCATCTTGTGGCTGTTCGCCGGGATCGTCATATCCGTGCGCGACAGCATCGAGCAGTTACGGCAGGCCAGCGCGCGCATGGCGGAAGGCGAACTCGGACATCGCGTTGCCCTGAGCGTCAACGACGAGATGAGCCAGGTCGCGGACAGTTTCAATCTGATGGCCGAGCGCTTTGGCCATACCGTGCGCGAAATCGTCGGCCTATCCAGCGACGTGGCCAAAAGCGCCGAGCAGTTGCACGTGGCCAGCCGGCAAACCAACGAAAACATCCGCACGCAGCAGGCGGAGACCGAACAGGCCTCCGTGGCCATGGCGCAAATGAGCGCGTCGATCGCCGAGATCAGCACCAATATAAACGAGTCCTCGGAAGCGGCCGAGGAGGCGAACAGCAACGCTTCGTCGGGTCAGCAGGTCGTCAACGAAGTCGTGCAGGGTATTGTCGATCTTGCCGGGGAAGTGGAC
>JAAUYE010208387.1_pt1 | contig 10237 bp, 6 predicted proteins | sample 7278081 | NCBI WGS metagenome assembly JAAUYE01 (sample SAMN14350131, study PRJNA611818) | marine sediment metagenome | isolation source: surface marine sediment (0.6m) | place: French Polynesia: Moorea | collected 2018-08
AAAAGCGCGGGCGCGTCGGCGGCCTGCGCGGCGCCGTCTCAGGCGGGTTCGGGTATGGTCAGGTCGGTGAATTCGGAGACCACGGTCTGATTGCGGCCGTTGTTCTTGGCTTCGTAGAGCGCGATATCGGCGCGTTTGATCAATTCGCCGATGGTTTCGCCCTTGACGATCGCGGCGCAGCCGAGGCTTGCGGTCATCTGCCCGACCTTGTCGAACTCGGTGTTGGCCACCAGCTGGCGGATGGTTTCCGCGATCGGCAGCAGGTCTTCTTCCTCGATCGTGGTGCAGCAAATCAGGAATTCCTCGCCGCCCCAGCGGGCGACGAAATCGCTGGTGCGTATCGCGCTTTCGAAGATCAGCGCGAGTTTCTTTAGCACCATGTCGCCGGTGTCGTGGCCGAAGTTGTCGTTGACGTTCTTGAAGTGGTCGATATCGAGCATGATGATGCCGAAGCGCTGGTTATGCCGCTCGAATCGTGAATACTCCTTGTGCAGGATCTGGTTCATGTGGGTGCGGTTGGACAGGCCGGTGAGGCTGTCGGTCAGGGCCATCCGGGTCAGTTCGTTGTTGTCCTCGAGCAACTCTTTTTGCGTATCCAGCAGGGACTCGGTGCGCTCGTAGATTTTCTGCTCGAGGTAGTTGTTCATGTCCGACAGCTGGCCCGAGAGTTTACGTCCGTACCAGATCGCGATGACGGTTACGGTCAGGCTGATCAATACGGCGAAGACCGCGAATACGGCGATATGCGTGCGGCTTCTTTCGGCCTCGCTGCTGGCCAGCAGCAGTGCTTTTTGCACGTCCATGCGCTGGGCCTGGGTCAGTTCGGACAGGTGCGATAGCAGCGGCGCGGTCTTGGGCAATACTTCCTGCAGTAAAACCTTGCTCGCCTCGTCGCGGCTGCCGTTGAGGAACAGGACCGATACCTGGCGGTTCAAATCGGTGATATCGCCATCGAGCCGATCGATGGCCTGCATGATTTCGCGCTCGCGCGGCGCCAGCATCGGCACCAGGCGTTCGCGGGTTGCGTCGTAGGCGCCGGAAAGCCGGTTGAAACTGGGCCAGGCCTCGTCCTCGATAAAACTGTCTTCGCGCAGCAGCATCGATTGCATAAAGCGGGTGCGACTCTGGATAATGGTCGACAGCTCGTTGATCAATTCTATTTTTTCGAGCTGTTGCGTGACGCGCAGGCTGACCTCGCGGTCGCCGCCGCTGGTCGAATGGAAGGCAATAAAGGCCAGCGTAATCATCATCAGGATAATGACCGCGAAGCCGTAAACAAGAAAACGCGTGGGATGATGCATTAATATTTATATTGTGTAACTTTGAACCTGCCGCTCCGTCCCCTTACTGGCGCAACATTAAACCGATTATAGAATACGAGCGCAAATTTTCCGCTGAACGTCGTCGATATCCCGATAAACCACACCGTGGATGTCGCTCTCGAGCAGGGTTAGCGTCTTACTGTCGGCTTCGATCAGCTCATTTAGCGTATCGACGCTTCTGGGATCGACTACCGGGTCGCGATTTCCCTGGAAAAGGTGTACATCTGCGTTGATTTTGATGCTATTTTCGGTTAAGTGGTCGATAAATTGCTGTAATTGGTAAAGCGCGCGGATCGGAATGTGCTGGTAATTCAGCTCCGGGTTTTCGGGTTTATTCGGTCGGAAGGGGACCAGGCCCTCGGACGTAACCCAGCTGACCAGTCTATTGGCGTGGTGTAACAGCGGCACGAAGATCATGTTTTTATTGCGAAAATGCACCGGTGCCGAAACGCTGGTCACCGACCTGATTCCGGCCTGCGGCTGCTGCGCCGCGTGATTGAGCGCCAGCAGGCCGCCGGTGGAAAAACCGACGATATGAATGTTCTGGCTAAACGCCTTGAGAATATCGAAGCCGCGCTCTACCGACGCTGCCCAGTCGTGCCAGTTGCGGCTGCGTAAATCCCACGGCGACGTACCGTGGCCCTTCAGGCGCACGCCGAGCACGTGCACCCCGCCGGCGTGCAGCCGTTCGCCCAGACTCCTGAGTTCGCCGGGCCCGGATAAAAACCCGTGTACCAGCAGAACCGCGCTGGCGTCCCGGTTCCTGGCTTTCAAAAAATACCAGTTGGCGTCGGCGGTCTGCGTTTGCTGCTGGTTGATTTCGCGGTAGCGCTCGCGCTGAAAGCGGGCATGGTCCCAGCGCCAGGCCCGCAGCTGATCGTCGAAGCGGTAATCGGCGACGGCGCGCGCGTCGACCCTGTCGGTTCGCGCCATCGCGTTCTGGATAATGCGCGTAACCTTGGACAGCGGCGTAATTTCGTTGGCGTAAACGCTGATCAGGTTCTCGGTGCGAATCTCGTCGATCTCGAAATCCTCGATCATTTTGCGATCGAGCACGTATTCGCCTTCTTCGACATGGATCAGGTTCATACTGGTCGAGGTTTTCAGAAATTGTTCGAGCCGGCTGCTGCCGTGACTGATGATGGCGCCGTATTCTTCCGGGTTGAGCAGGCTGCGGTGCAGGTGGTACTGCGATTGCTGCAGCAGCTTGATGCCGAGGTAGAGCATCTTGTGAAAGCGGCCGCAGGGAATGCGGCGCAAGCCCTGCTCGAACAGCTCGAGGATTATCGCCGACGCGATATGGCTCAGGTTGATCGTTACCGCCTCGTACATCGACTTCATGTAGTGGTCGCGCACGCGGTTGGATTTGACTCGCATGCCGAACGCGTGCAGGCGCCCGTGCCAGTGCCCGGGTTGCGGCTTCAGGGCAAACAGCTCGTTCAGCGAATCGAAGCGGTGCACGACGTTCGGCAGCATGCGCTTTTCCCACCAGCGCCAGTAGTCGCCGGCGACGATCGGCTGCGAAAAACGGATGTCCATATCGGTGTGCTTGAACAGCAGGTTGCCCTCGATGATCAATTCCTCGGCAAAGCGCCGGTTGATCCCGCGGTTAAACAGGCGCGCCGCCTGGTGCAGGATATTGTCGCTGACCCGGATCGGGTAAAAGGTGATGTGGCTGGGCACGATGACGGTCGGTTTAACCGCCTGCATCATCAATTTCTCGACGTCGTCGAAGCCGAGCTGTTCGCTCCAGCGCTCGACATTGTCATACTTGCCGGCCGCGTAATCGTGCAGCAGCGCGGTTTTGAACGCGTCCAGCGCGAGCGCGATCACGGCCGAGCCGCGGTGGTGTTTGCGCCGCTCGTTGGCGCTGCGCGAAAAGATACTGTAGCGCCCCTGTTCATCGATGACGCGCTTGTCCTTGACCATGCCGCCCTCGGGGAATACCACGAGTTTGCGCCCGTGCAGGATCTCGCGCGCGAGAAACGGGAACAGGTTGGGCAGGTCGTTGGGCACGACGCCGATAGAATAAAGAAACTGGCTGAAACGCTCGTCACCGCCGAAAAACTCGGCCGCCGCCACCGAGCGGCAATAGGCGCCGGTGGCCTCGGCGATCAGGTACTGCGGGATGAAGGTTTCGAAACGCGCGAAATGATTGAACAGGAAAATATTGCCCTGCTGTACGCTGCTGTATTCGCTGACGGCGTCCTCGTGCAACTTGATATTCAGCTTGAGTAACTTCTTGGTGGTGCGGAAGGCGCGGACGCAGAAATCGTAAACCCTGGTGTTGATTTCGGGATGAGCGGCCATGAATGACTGTCCTTGCGCCTGTTCGAATCTGCGACCTGTTGCTTTCGATCGGACTTCGGGGTTACAGAAGTTTTGCGCCCGGCCGATAAAGCTAAGGTAAATAACTGTTTCTTATACCAATGCGCCAGCGTATTTGTCTATACCTGCTGCTCATCCCGGTGCTCTGGGCCGGCACGGCCGCGGCCGCCGACCCGGTTTACGATTTTCGCGTGGTCATCGATGTATCCGGCAGCATGAAAAAAACCGATCCGCAGAATCTGCGGGTTCCCGCACTCAAACTGATCAATGGGTTGATTCCGAGCGGTTCGCGCGCCGGCGTATGGACCTTCGGCAAATACGTCGACATGGCGGTCAAATGGGGTAAAGTCGACGAAAACTGGCGTAAACGTGCCGATCTCGGTGCCGGCAAGATACATTCGAACGCGCTGTTGACCAATATCGAAAGCGCGCTCAAGCGCGCCAGCGTCGGCTGGGACAAACCCGATGCCGGAACCCGGCGCATTTTACTGCTGCTGACCGACGGCAAGGTCGATATCTCGAAGGATCCGGAGAAAAACGCCAAATCGCGCGCCAACGTGCTCGGCCCCAGCCTGGCCGCGTTGAAAAAAGCCGGCGCCGAGGTGCATAGCATCGCGCTTTCGGACGGCACCGACGAAGTTCTGCTGCGGCAGCTGGCGCTGGAAACCGGCGGTTCGTTCATGATGGCGAATAATGCCGCCGAGCTGCAAAAGGGTTTCTTCAAAATGTTCGAGCGCGCGAGCGAACCCGATACGGTAGCGCTCAGGGGCAAGGAGTTCCCGATCGATGCCAGCATCCGTGAAATGACCCTGCTGATCTTTCGCGGCGCCGACAGCCAGCCGACGATTCTGATTCCGCCCGACAGCCCCGCGATCAGCGCGCAGAAACCGCGCGGCTCGCGCTGGCGCAGCGACCAGGGATACGATTTGATCACGGTCGAGAATCCCGAGGCCGGTACCTGGCGTATCGACGCGGAGATGGATCCCGACAACCGGCTCATGGTCGTCACCGATCTCAAGCTCGAGGTCGACGGTCTGCCTGCATACGCCAGGCCGGGCGAAAAGCTCGAACTCGCCGCTGAACTGTTCAACAAGGGCAGGAAAATCAGCAAAAACAGTTTCCTGCGATTTGTCGAATTCGAGGTCACCCATACCGATGCCGAGGGTAATGAAAACCGATATGCAATGACCCATACCGAGAAACGCGAAGACAAGGGCCGATACCTGCAGCTGCTCGAGCAAAAGCTGGCCGAGGGTGCGCACAGCTTTGTCGTCAGCGCCGATAGCCGCACCTTCAACCGCAGCAAGCGTTTCGATCTGCAGGTACAGTGGCCGGTCGAGGTCGTGATCGAACCCCAGGCGCAGGCCGGCGTTTACGAGCTGCGCCTGCGCGCGCGCGAGGAATACCTGAAACCGGACGGTCTGGTTGCCGAGGTCAGCCTCGAAGCCCCGGACGGCGGCCGCGAACCGATCGAGCTCGAGCTGATGGGCGGCTGGCTGCGCACCCGGGTCGAAACCAGCCAGCAGGGCGTCTATCGCGCGCACGTCAGGGTGTCGGCGCAGAACCACGCCACCGAGATCCACGATATCGATCTCGGCAGCTTTTCGATGCTCGGCGTTTACCGCGCGCCGGCGCTGGAAACAGCCGCCGAGGCCGAAACCACGCCGGCCGCGACGGCCGCGGATGACAGCGAGACCGGCATCGACTGGCGCCTGGTCGGCGTCGTCGTGGTCGCGGTTAACGTGTTGCTGATGCTGTTGATTCTGGTCGGCTGGCTGATCTACCGCCGTCGGAAAGCGTCGGACGAAGACGAGGAGGTCCTGCTCGAGGACGACGAAATCAGTGCTTGAAGTCAACGCGATATATTTCATCCTGCTGGCGGAAGGTTTTGCCCTGCTGGCGCTGATCCTGCTTGTCTGGATCACGATCGCCCTGTTGCGCCTGCGCGGTAAACGCCGCGCTATCTCCGATCTCGAGGCGCGCATCGGCAAACACGCGGCCGAACGCGCGGCCCAGGCCGAAACTTTTCTGCAGGCGGTGTACGGGCTCGAGAACGAAGACCTGCATAACGCGGTTAAAAGCATTGCACAGCGCGAGGATGAGTTTTTCCAGCTGCTGCTGCAGGCGCTGAAGCGCGGCAAGAGCGCGCAGATCGGGGCGCTCGACGGCGCGCTGGAGCGTTTGATCGATTCCTATAAAAGCCTGCCGCCGCGGGTAGAGGAGATGCCTGCCGAGGCGCTGGAGGCGATCGAGGAAGTCAGCAGCCTGCGCGGTGAAAATGAAAAACTGCGCTGCGAGCTGTCGCTGGCGAAAAACAAGATGAGCGCGCTGATCGACGAATTCGGCAACATGTTCGGCGGCGGCAAGGACCACGAACTCGCGCTCGAGGAAATCAAGCAAAAGGTCACCGCGTTCAACGACGACGGCGACGTCGATTTCAAGTTACAGGGCTGATACCGCGATTCGCGGCGGCCGCGCGATGCGACCGCTTCGATCGTTTCGGGCGGCTAGAAATAATCGGGCTCGTTGCCCGCACGCCACTTGATATTACAGCCGACACTGGGAATCTGCTCCGCGGAAATTTCGCTGCCCTGCAGCAGCGCATCCACCGCCGCCCGCATGTCGCTGCCGTCGACCGCGACATCTTTGCCCGGGCGCGCGGCATCGTACTGACCGCGGTAAACCAGGCGGTGGTCGGCGTCGAATAAAAAGAAGTCGGGCGTGCAGGCGGCGCGGTAGGCGATCGCAACCTGCTGCGACTCGTCGTACAGGTAGGGAAACTCGAAGCCTTTTTGCGCCGCCAGCGCGGCCATTTTCTCCGGGCTGTCGTCGGGGTAGCCGGCAACGTCGTTGGCGTTGATCATGACTACCGCGAGCCCGCGCTGCTGCGCCTCGTTGGCGAAGGCGGCAAAGGAGTCGATGATGTGCAAAACGTAAGGGCAGTGATTGCACGAAAACACCACCAGCAGCGGTTTGCCGCTGTAATCCGAGAGGCTCACGGTTTTGCCGCTGCCCGGATCGGGAAGAGAAAAGTCGGGGGCCGGGGTGCCGATATCCAGCATCGTCGAAGGTGTTTGTGCCATGGCGTTACTCGTAAATCTCGCAAAGCGAAAATTATATCGCGATAACCGGCAGCGGTTAAGCTTGCGGCGCCTGCGATCTGAAATCCTGCAGGCTGTCGAAACCGGTATTGAGTGCTCAAAGTTCGTTGCGTCCTGCATCTGCGTGAACTGCGGCTTGCCCTCGCGGCGGCGCGAAAATTACGACACCCCGGTAGCGTCGCTGAAGTTTGCGGACCCGGCCGGACGGTTCGAGGCCGGGTCCGCAGGCGAGGTTTAATAGTTTTGCTGGATTTCCTGGGCCACGCGCTCGCCCGACAGGATCGCGCCGTTCATGTACGACCAGTATTCTTCGTCGTAGGCTTCGCCGGCGAAATAAATATTGTTGTTATCGTACTCCCATTGCGCGCCCCACCAATAGGTCATCGTGCGTACCGACGGTGACGTAAACGCGCTCCTGGCCAGCGGGTCGTCGATCCAGTTCGATACCAGCGCCTTGCCGTTGTACCTGGCGGTAATACCGGGCCAGATGAGTTCGGCCTGCTCCAGCACGCGATTGACATCCTGCGCTTTCGCCGGTCCGTGCAGATTCCTGCTGATGAGGTTGCGTGCCTCGTAACCGCCATTGTAATCGACCAGCACGCCGAGGTCCGACGGATTGCCGGGCTCGCCTTCCCAGGTCGAGATGAAGCCGCGGTAATCGGCCTCGTTTTCGCCGGAGAAGGAATAGGCGCGCGCGGCCTGATGGATTTCCTGACCGTTGATGTTTGCGGTCCGATCCCAGTAGCGTTCGGTAAATTCCATCATGACCTTGCCATTGTCGGAGACATTGCTGGTTGCCGAAAAGGCTTCCCGCTTTTTCTGCGAGAAGCTTTGCCAGACATCGGCGTCGATATCGATTTCCTTGATCAGATTCATCGGCAGCGCCAGCACCAGCACGTCGCAGGTAACCGAGGCTCCCCTGTTGAATTGCAGCTTGTAACCGTTACCGCTCGCGGGAATGCTAATCGCCCTGAGTTTCTTGTCGAACTCGACCGAACCCGCGGGCAGCTGGTCGTACATACCGGTCATGATCAGGTCGTTGCCGCCGACCACGTGCAGGCGCTCGTCGGTGCCGGCCAGCGGCAGCCCGCCGGAATTACGCGTGTTCCAGCCGAGCAGGTAAATCAGGTTCAGCGCCGAGTTGCCGACGGTAATGCCGTATTCGGCGATCAGGTCGGCCAATAGCAGCTTGTGCACCCAGTGGCTGCGCGAGTAGCCGACTTCGCTGCTTTCCATCCAGTCGATCGCGTCGAGATCGTCCAGGCGGCGATGTTCCTCGTTATATGCGTTGTAAAACGGCTGCCACGGTGCGTCCAGCTGGGCGCGTTTCATGGTCTCGTAGAGACCGCCGACCCATTCGTCCAACAGGTCGGCTTCGGTATACAGCTGACCCTCGACCAGGTAGGTTTCCTCGTCGCCGAGGCTGAGCTTGTTGACGTCTTCGAGCTTCAGGTTGAGCTGGTGCGCCAGGTTGCGAATCGCGGTGTGCTCGGTGGAAATGAATTCGCCGCCGTATTCGACCACGCGGTTGTCGCTGAAAAACGTACGATCCGAGTACATGCGACCGCCGACGCGGGTATTGGCCTCGTAAATGGTCGAGCCAATCCCGTACTGCATCAGTCGATGCGCGGTGCGCAGGCCGCCGGCGCCGGCGCCGACGATTGCGATATTCGGCTGACTGCCGTTGTTGGCGAAAGCGTTTTGACCGAACGGCAGCAGCGAGGCGCCGAGGCCGATTCCACCGGCCGTTTTCAGGAAGTCACGCCGCTGCCTGAGTTCCTCCCGCTCGCGCAACTGCTGTTTCCTCAGTTCGCGGTCGCGCTCGAGCAGCTCCCTGACTGGTATGCCGGTATCATCGGACTGTTTTTTGGCCGCGTGGATGCGGCGCAGCGTGGCGGTAAGCGAAGCGTAATTTAAACCTTTCATATATGTTCCCCGTATTTTTTAGACCTAAGATATGATCGGGTCCGGGAAGTGCGTGCAACAGTGCCGCTCACCACTGTCGACGTAGATCACAAAGCGTTGAATTGGCTTGGGAATTCCCCCGAAATCCCTCCTATACTTATAGCCGCATTAGCCGATAATTCAATGCATGACCGCAAAGGCAACAAAACCCGACCATAGCGCTGACGTCGAGCAGGAATTGCGCGACGAAATCGAGATGCTGCGCGCGCAACTGAGCGAAGCGCGGGCGCTGCTCGAATTCCGCGACTACCGCAGCAAGGAACTTTCCAGAATGCTCGATCTCGGCATCTGGGAATGGGACGAAATTGCGGACAAGCCGATTTTCTACTCCGAGGAAATGGCTGACGTATTCGGGCTCGAATTCGACGAGCTGAAAAACATTTTTCGCAGCGCCGCGGATTTCGAAAAACTGGTGCATCCGCATGACCGCGAATTCTACCGCGCGCATCTCGATTCGAAATCCATCCTGAAACCGGGCGAGTATCACATGTTCGACTACCGCATCCTGACCCGCGACGGCGAAACGCGGCAGCTGCGCGAGTACGAGCAGGGCGTTTTCGACGATCGGGGCGAACTGGTCGCCAGCTTCGGCATGGTGCAGGACATTACCGAGAGCAGCACTGCGCTCGCGGCGCTCAAGGACAGCGAGGAACGTTACTATTCGCTGTTCGCGCAAATGCCGCTGGGGGTACAGGAAGAAGACTACAGCGGGATCAAAAAGATGATCGACAAGCTGCTGTTCCAGGGGGTAGAGGACCTCGAGGAATTCCTGTTACAGAATCCGCGCATGTTACGCGAAATGGTCGGCGAGGCGAAGATCACCAACGTCAATGAAGCGCTGATCAACATGCACGAGGCCAAATCCAAGGAAGAATTCCTCGCCGGCGAGGCCGATATCGACGACTGGTGGGATGCGCAGTGGATCGAATACTATGCCGCCGAGTTCAAGGCGCTGGCCAGCGATAGCCACTATCACGAAGCCGAGCGGGTGGACACCAGGATGGACGATTCGTATTTCAGGACGCGTTCGATTGTTAGCCTGGTGCGCGGTCACGAGGACAGCTGGGACCGCGTCATCACCATCCACGAAGACATCACCGAGCGCAAACAGGCCGAAACCGCGCTGATCGAAGCCAAGACCCAGGCCGAGCAGGCCAACGACGCCAAGTCGGAATTCCTGTCGAATATGAGTCACGAGCTGCGCACGCCGCTAAACGCAATACTCGGCTACTCGCAGCTGTTCGCCTACGATCGCAATCTCGGCGAACAGCATCTTGCCAATGCCAACGAGATCAACCGCGCCGGCCGCCACCTGATGTCGTTGATAGACCAGATCCTGGACCTGTCGAAAATCGAGGCCGGCGAATCCGACGTCTCACTGGAGCCGGTCTCGCTGCAGCAGGTTTTGAGCGACAGCGTTCACTGGGTAACCCCGCTGGCGCACGAGCGCCGCATCGAAATCCATTTCGACGAGAGCGATTTTTCCGATTTGAACGTGCACGCGGACAATATTCGCCTGAA
>JAAUYE010028496.1_pt1 | contig 10235 bp, 8 predicted proteins | sample 7278081 | NCBI WGS metagenome assembly JAAUYE01 (sample SAMN14350131, study PRJNA611818) | marine sediment metagenome | isolation source: surface marine sediment (0.6m) | place: French Polynesia: Moorea | collected 2018-08
AAAAGCGAGTTCTACAACGTAACCTATAACAAGTATTTCAAGAGCCGGCGCTCGGTGCAGCGTCTTGCGCGCGGCCGCGTGATCGATGCGCTCAAGGGACAGATCTCGCCCTACGATAAGCTGGTGCGCAAGTACGCCAGCCGCTACGGTTTCGACTGGCGCCTGGTAACCGCGCAAATGTACCAGGAGAGTCGGTTTAATCCGAAGGCGAAGTCACCGGTAGGCGCTCGAGGGCTAATGCAGCTGATGCCGCGCACCGCCAAGGCGATGGGCGTGGAAAACGTCAGCGACCCGGCGAACAGTATTCGAGGCGGTATAAAGTATCTCGACTGGTTGCGCGACCGCTTTCCGGAAGACCTTCCGATTTCGGAACGGATCTGGTTTACCCTGGCTGCGTATAACGCGGGTGCGGGTCATGTAAATAGCGCGCGACGACTTGCCAGGCAGCTGGGACTTGATCCGAATCGCTGGTTTGGGCACACCGAGGAGGCGATGCTGTTGCTGTCGCAAAAAGAGTACGCCAAGCACTCGCGCTACGGATACGTCAATGGACGTGAGCCGGTCAACTACGTGCGGGATATACGTCAGCGCTTCGAAGCCTATGTCGAGCTCAGCGGAGACCTTGCCCTGCTGGAAAGCCAGGCCATCATCGATTAGTTGCCGACTTATCGGGTCGAGCCTGTGGATGACAGGTCGGGCTCTAACATTGTCAGCCTATTGCCAGGGCTTTGAGATCGGTTGCCGGGTCGGCGACCGTTTCCGGCGCGGGGTTGTTGCCAGACTCGATGATCTTCCTGCCGAAGGCGTAGGACTTGGGCTCGTTCATGGCGTCGATTGCCAGCAGGCGATCGCCGCGGTAGTACCACACGGACCGGCTGGATTCGCTGGCGCCGGGACGGACTACGGTGCGGTCATGGCCCAGGTTGAGACCGACGATCTGCAATTTGCAGTCGTACTGGTCTGACCAGAACCACGGCAGCGCGTTATAGCTGACGTCTTCTCCGGCCAGCACCCTGGCGATCAGGTCGCCCTGATCGGCCGCATTCTGTACCGATTCGAGCCGGATCTGCTGCCCGTCGCGGCTAAAGCTGCAGCAATCGCCGGCGGCGTAGATGCCCGGGTCCGAAGTCTGGCAGAGCGTGTTGACGCGTATGCCGTTGTCGCAGTCGAGCCCGGCCGCGAGCGCGAGTTCGATATTCGGGCTGCCGCCGATACCGACCAGTACCAGGTCGGCGTCGATGATTTCGCCGGACTCGAGCTCGGCGCCGCAAACTCTGCCGTCGTCCGCGAGTAGCCGACTCATACGGGTCGCTTCGCGTAGTTCGACCCCGTGGCTCGCATGCAGCTTGCGAAAATAATCCGAGGTTTCAGCGGCGGCGACGCGCTGCAGGATGCGATCGGCCATTTCAATTAGCGTGACTTCGAGTTCGAGCTGCCGCGCGACGGCCGCGGCTTCGAGCCCGATGTAACCGCCGCCGATGACCAGCAGCCTGCGCCCGGCCTGGAACTCGGGCGCCATGCGATCGATGTCGGCAATGCTGCGCAGCGTGAAAACCCCGGGCAGGGCGCCACCCATTTCGGCCGGCAAACTACGCGCATGCGAACCGGTACAGAGAATCAACCTGTCGTAATCGATGGCTTCGCCGGTGCTGGTTATAACCTGTTTCTCGCCGGGCCTGATTGCGTCGACGCGCGTGTCGAAACGGGTTTCGACTCCCTGCTCGGCATACCATTCCAGCGGTCGGATGAACAGGCGCTCACGCTCGAGTTCGCCAAGCAGGTACTTTTTCGACAGCGGCGGGCGCTGGTAGGGCGGGTGCGGCTCTTCGCCGACCAGCAGCAGCGGCTCTGCATTGCCCAGCGCAACGTGGCGTGAAATGAACGAGGCTGCCGCCTGGCCCGCACCGACGATAACAACGGGTGCGGCCATCTTGCTACTCGGGCTCGGGTACGTGAAGCACCAGGCCGTCGAGTTCGGGCGAGGCGATGATCTGGCAGCTCAGGCGGCTGTTGTCCTCGCGCTCGACGTCGGTCATCTCGAGCATCGTGTCTTCGATGTCGTCGACCTCGCCGGTTCTGGCGAACCACTCGGGATCGACGAAGACGTGGCAGGTAGCACAGGACAGGCAGCCGCCGCATTCACCCTCGATGTGAGGCACGTTGTTGGCAGTGGCCGCTTCCATCAGGTTCAGACCGTCTTTGACGTCGGCGGAGATTTCGCTGCCGTCTTCCATTTTCCAGGTGATATTCGCCATCGCTTTTGCTACTGATAGGGTTCTAAAAACCGCGTAATGTATCCTTTTTTCGGGGTAATGTCTTTTGAAATTAGGCGTATTAGTTATCCCTGAACGACCTCTTCCGCGTGAGTCCGAAGCAAATTCCACAGCTTGTCCAGGTGCGCGCGCGTGCTAGCCTCGACGCCGATCGATACGCGCACCATCCAGCGGCCATCGAGCTGCGACGGGCTCATGAAGGCTTTGCCGGACTGGTTGATGGCGTTGACCCATCCCAGGGTGTGCTGGTCGAGCGCCTCCCCGCTCAAACCCGGCGGCTGGTGCCGGATACAGACGGTTTGCAGTTTGACCGGTGCGAGCAGCTGCCAGTGTTCCTGCCGGGCCACCTGCTCGGCAAACCACTGCGCGTTGTCGAGATCGCGGCGCAGGCGTTCGCGAATTGCATCGATGCCGTCGACGCTCAGGTGGTACCAGAGCTTGAGCGCGCGAAAGCGCCGCCCGAGCGGGATGCCCCAGTCGCGGTACTGTTTGACCTCGGCGTCGACCGTCGAGCGCAGGTAGCTGGGGTTGGTCGACATCACGCGTACCAGGTGTTGCACGTCGCGCACGTAAAACAGCGAACAATCGAGGATCGTGCCCATCCATTTGTGCGGATTCCACGAAATCGAGTCGGCCGATTCGACCCCGTCCCATAAATGTCGACATTCGGGGAGCAGCATCGCGCTGCCCGCCATGGCCGCATCGACGTGCACCCAGATCGCATGCTCGGCGGCGATTTCGACGATTTCATTAACCGGATCGAAAGCGGTGACCCCGGTCGATCCGACCGACGCGACGATTGCGCAGGGCAGGTAGCCGGCGGCGAAGTCGGCCTCGATCTGGCTTGCCAGCGCGGGCCCCGACATTGCGCGGCTCTCGCTGTTCATGGGCACCATGCGTAAATTGTCACGTCCGAATCCAGCCAGCAGCGCCGCCTTGGTCACCGACGAATGCGCCTCCTCGGTGGTGTAAACCAGTAGCGGTTTGTCCTCGGCCTGCAGTCCGCCGCGCGTTTCCGAGTAATCGCTGGCGCGCTCGCGCGCGATCAGCAGGGCGGTCAGGCAGGCGGTGGAGGCGGTGTCCTGGATGCAGCCTTCCCAGCTATCGGATAGCCCGGTGAGCTGCCGCATCCAGTCGCAAACCACCTCTTCGACTTCGGTCAACGCCGGGCAGCTCTCCCACGAAATACCCAGCGTGCCGAGGCCGGAACTTGCGATATCGCCGAGCGTCGAAGCCAGCGACGCGTTCGACGGAAACCAGCCGTAATGCATCGGGTGCTGCACCTGGGTAATACCGGGTACGATTTTTTGTTCGATTTCCTGCAACAACTGTTCGGCCGCTATCGGCGACTGTGGCGGGTGCGGCGAGAATGCGGCTCGCACCTGGCCCGGATCGACCTGTGCCCGTACCGGACGCTGTTCGAGATTGCTGCGGTAGTCTGCGATCCAGTCGATCAGTTCATGACCGGCGCGGCGGAATTCTTCGGGCGTCATAAGATTACTCGGTATTGATTCGCGGGGTTTCCAAACCTGGATTTTCAGGTATCGTTCGAACTCGAGTCAATTAATATCCGACAGGTATTGCCAAACGTGAACCGTTCCATTCGTATCGCTATCCTGGACGCCGTGCCCGAGAGTTTCTGGGCCGACGACAGGGGTATCACCGATTCGCAAAAGTTCATGACCCTGTTGCAACCGCAAAACCCGGCGGCGCGCCTGGACAGCTACTTCGTATCGAAGAACCATTTCCCCGAAAAGCTCGAGGATTATGATGCGGTCCTGCTAACCGGCAGCCCCTGCAGTGTGCATGACGAGCACGCATGGATTGCGCGACTGACCGATTTGGTCAGGGACGCGGCGAACCGGCGGATGCGCGTGGTCGGTTCCTGCTTCGGCCATCAGCTGGTGGCGCGCGCCTTCGGCGGGCAAGTCGGGCACAATGAAAACGGCTGGCTGATCGGCAATTTCGCGGTACATATCAGCCAGCCGCACGGCTGGATGCAGCCGGCTGCCCGCATGACAGGAATGTATCACTTCAACCAGGAGCGCGTGACGCGGTTACCGGCCGCGGCGCGGGCCTTCGCCCGTACCGACGACTATGCCGATTACGGCTACACGATCGGTGACAACGTGATGTGCTTTCAGGGCCACCCGGAGCAGTCGCGGCGGTCGATGACCAACTTTCTCGAGGCCACCGACAGCCTGACGCCGCGGCAGCGTGAGCACGCCGCATACCACATCGAGAAAGGTGAAACTGACTCGCAGCTCTGGGGCGAATGGATAATGCGCTTTTTCCTGGGCTGATGCCGTCATGATATGCTGGCACTCGAGATGAAAAATGTTCCCTGGCTATTACTCGTCCTATCTGTCATCGGGCCGGCCGCTGCGGCCGATATCGAAAACGGCGACGATCTGCATTTCGAGAATTGCACCGGCTGCCACGACGAGACTGTCTATACCCGTGAAAATCGAAACCTGCAGTCGCTGGAGCGTCTCGGTCGGCAGGTTCGATTTTGCAAGGATTCGCTGGAGCTAACCTGGTTCGACGAAGATGTGGATGACGTGGTCGAATTCCTGAACCAGAACTATTACCGCTTTTGATTGCGAACCGTCCGGTTCTTTGGGTCTCGTCGTTGTTACTACCATCTGCCGATGATGATGCCCTGTGACTCGTCACGTTACGGGCACATGTTCGCGAGGTTGTAGTAGGGCATGCCGACGCGCGGTTTCAGGCGTCGGCGCCAGTCGATAACCAGCCGCTGCATCCCCGCGCGAATTTTTTCGAAGGCCGGATCGTCGCCGAGGTCTATCAGTTCCTGCGGATCCTGTTGCATATCGAACAGCTGCGGACGGAACAGGTTGTAGTGAATGTATTTCCAGCGCTTGTCGCGGATCATAAGCGCGCGGCAGTCGTAGGGCGAGATGCCGAGTACGCCGCGCGCGCCGCGATCGGAATAGTCGATTTCGCTGACCGCATAACGACGCCATCCCGCTGGCGCTTTACTCGAGCGCAGCAACGGCATCAGCGAGTGGCCCTCGACGCGCTCGCGGCTGATGTTGCCGCCGGCGAATTCGACAAAGGTCGGCAGCAGATCCACCGCCTCGACCATCTCGTTGCAAACGCTGCCGCGGGTCTCGTCCGCGGTGGAATTCGGGTTGACGATAATCAGCGGAATTTTGACCGACGGTTCGTGGAACAAGTCCTTTTCCCCGAGCCAGTGATCGCCCAGGTAGTCGCCGTGATCGCTGGTGAAAACGATCATGGTTTTATGGAACATGTCTCTTTGTTTCATGTAATCGAACAGGCGCCCGAGCTGATCGTCGATCTGCCTGACCAGGCCCATGTAAACCGGGACCACGCGCTCGCGCGCGTCATCGCGAGCGAAACTTTCGCTGTACTCCTGCTCCATGAAAGCCTGGTACACGGGATGGGGCTCGTTCAGTTCCTTATCCGAACGCACCACTGGCTGCGCGTCCTCGGCCGAGTAAAGGTCATGATAGGGTGCCGGAGCGATGTAGGGCCAGTGTGGCTTGATGTAGGAGAGGTGCAGGCACCATTGGCTGTCAGCGTCCTGCAGCTCGAGGAAGTCTATCGCGCGCTGGGTCGAGTAGGTCGTCTCCGAATGTTCCTCGGCTACCAGCGCCGGGTAGACGGCGTTACGCATATGCCACCCCGAGCGTAAATTGCCTGACTTGTCCGCGCAGGTGACGACATAATCCCGCCACGGGTTATCACCCGCGTAGCCGTGCCGATTCAGGTAGGCGGTATAGTCGGTTTGGTGAGCCCTCGGCAGCAGGCCCTCGTGCACGTCGAAAGGTTCGAATCCGCCGTTGGCGGCAGCGCGTGCGTACTCCGATTCGGGATCGATACCGAAGGCACTCAACATTTCCGAGTCCTTGCGGTTGCCCGCCTTACCGACCAACGCACTGCGGTAACGCGACGGCCTGAGGTAGTCGCCGATGGTGAGTTCGTCGAGTCGCGTCGCGTCTTCGTTGGCCATAACGCCGTGACTCGAGATGTAGCGTCCCGTGTAAAAACTGGCGCGAGAGGGCCCGCATAGCGGCGCCTGGCAGTAAGCGTTGTCGAATCGAACCCCGCGCTCGGCCAGCGAATCGATGTTCGGAGTGTGCAGCTTCGGGTGCCCGTAGCACGACAGGTAATCGAAGCGCAGCTGGTCGCACATGATGAACAGTATATTTCGCGGCATTACCCTGGATCCCTTGAAGTCATCCCCGCGCAAGCGGGGACCTTTAAACGGCTGTTTAATAGTTTATACGAGATTCCCGCTTGCGCGGGAATGACTTTGTTAAACGGGGTGGTGTTAGTCCTTGTAGAGACGGGGGTTGAACACGTCGCGTAAGAAGTCGCCCATCAGGTTGATGGCGATGACGATTAGCACCAGGAAGAAGCCGGGTATCAGCGTAATCCACCAGGAACCCGAATACAGGTATTCCTTGCCGATACTGATCAGCGAACCGAGGCTGGGCTCGGTGACCGGCATGCCGAGGCCGAGGAAGGACAGTGCCGCCTCGGTAATGATGGCGTTGGCGATCTGGACCGTGGCGATGACAAAGATCGGTGACAGGCAGTTGGGCAGGATATGCTTGAACATGATGCGTATCGCCCCGAAGCCCATGACTACCGCGGCGTCAACGTATTCCTTTTCCTTTTCCGCCAGCACCGACGAGCGCACCGTACGCGCAATCTGAGGCCACTCGGCAATACCGATGACCAGGATCAGGATTAGCATCGCATAGTTGCTATAGGTTTCGCCACCGAAGGCATTCTTGACGATCGCCAGTACGATGATCGCCACCATGAGCGTCGAAAATGACAGCTGTACGTCGGCAATGCGCATCAGGATATTATCCACGCGGCCACCGACATAACCCGAGACCAGCCCGATGACGATGCCGATGGCGGCCTGCAGCAGCACCGCGCAGATCCCGATCAGCAGCGATACCCGCATGCCGTAAAGAATTGTGCTCCAGAGATCGCGGCCCTGGTCGTCGGTACCGAGCAGGAAACGCTCGTCGGCGCCTTGCTGCCAGACCGGCGGCATTTCGGAATCCATCAGGTCGATCTGCGTCAGGTCGTAGGGATCGAACGGCGCGATCACCGGTGAGAACAGCGCCATCAGCATCAGGATCAGGAATATCGAGCTGGCCGCGATCGCGACCTTGTCGCGCTTGTAATAGTGCACCAGGTCGGATTCGCGAATCCGTTCCCAGGTAGTGCCGCCGGCGTTCATTGGCGGCGCCCCACCAGGTCGACCATCGGGTTGATGACGCCGTAAAGCAGGTCGACCAGCGTATTGACGACGACGAACAGGAAGCCGACAAACATGATGTAGGCGGTAATCAACGGAATATCGGAGCGATTAACCGCTTCGAGAAACATGAAACCCATGCCGGGCCACTGGAATACCGACTCGGTCAGGATGGTGTAGGCCACCATGATACCGATCTGTACGCCGCCGACGGTGATTACCGGCAGCATCGTGTTTTTCAGCGCGTGCTTGAGGTAAACCGGCATCGCCGGCAGGCCCTTGGCGCGCGCGAACTTGACGTATTCCGAGCTCAGCACCTCGAGCATTTCGGCACGCACCAGGCGGATGAACAGCGGCAGCATGATCGAGGACAAGGCAATCGCCGGCATGATGATATGAACGATACCGTCCCAGCTCGCGAAATTAGTGCTCCAGTAACCCCAGACCTGTACGATTTCGCCGCGGCCGAAGGAGGGCATCCAGCCCAGGGTGATCGAAAAAATGAAAATCAGCGCCAGCGCGGTCAGGAATACCGGGATGGAAATGCCGACAACGCTGACCGCCATGGTAAAACGACTGAACCAGTGGCGCGGCTTGATCGCGCAGAACACGCCAAGCGGTATCGACACGAAGATGATGATGAGCGATGCGGCAAACGATAGTTCCAGCGTCGCGGGCAGTTTCTTCAGGATGACGTCGAGCGTCGGTTCCTTGAAAAAGTACGAGGTTCCGAGATCGCCCTGCAGGGCGCGCTTGACAAAACGGCCGTACTGTACCGGCAACGGGTCGTTGAGCCCCAGCGATTCCCGCAGGCTGGCACGCTCCTCGTCGGACATCGACATCGCCGCCAGCTCGCGCGTCGGGTCGCCGAGCGTGCCCTGGATTGAAAAGCAGAACATGCTGATGATGAGCATCACCAGCCCCGCCTGCAAAACACGCCTGAGTAAAAACTGCGTCACGAAAGTTTCTTAGGTTTCAACTGACCAGAGTTAACGCCGTCATTCCGGCGCAGGCCGGAATCCATTTAAAGCCAAATCGAAAACAACTAGGGGCAGCCCGGTGGGCTTTCCGGTGGGAGCTTCCGCAATATCGTTAATGGACCCCGGCCCGTGGGCCTGGGTGACAGCTTTTTAAAAACGCTCCGAGGATAATTCCTCGGAGCATGTATTTTCACGCAACAAACCATCCCTAGTCGATGACGAGGTCACCCAGGTAAGGGAAGTTCAACGCGTTGACGATCGGTTCGACGTTGACGCCCTTGCGCGCGGCCCAGGCCAGGTTCTGCCAGTGCAGCGGAATGAAACCGGCGTCCTGGAAGATCTTGGCCTCGATATCCTGCAGCATCTGCGCGCGCTTCTTGGAATCGGTTTCGGCGTTTGCCTTGACCGTCATCGTGTCGACGTAGTCGCTCGAGTAGTTACCCGAATTGTAAACGCCCATGCCGGTGCTCTGGTCCGGGGTCATCGCCAGGAACTCGTAAAAGTTGGCGCTGTCCTCGGTATCCGAGTGCCAGCCAATCATCATGACGTCCGCGGCGCGGTCGTCGAAGGCTGGCCAGTACTGCGCTTTCGGCATCGTTTGCAGGTCGACCTTGATGTTGATCTTGGACAGCATCGCCGCGACCGCCTGGGCGATCTTGTCGTCGTTCACGTAACGGTTGTTGGGCGCCATCATGGTCACGCTGAAGCCATTCTCGTAACCCGCATCCTTCATCAATTGCTGCGCCAGCTTGAGATCGTAGCGCGGCTTGAGGGCCGGGTTGTAACCGAGATAACCCGCGGGGCTGAACTGCGCCGCGGTAGTCGCGAAGCCTTTCATGATCTTCTGGACGATCGCTTCGTTGTTAACCGCGTGCACCATAGCCATGCGGACACGCTGATCGCGGAACTCGGGGCGACGTTCCTGGTTCAACTGGAAGGTGATGATGCGCGTGCCGGGCATGGTGATCAGTTCGGCATTGCTGGACGAACGGATCTGACCGAAATCGTTCGGCGAGACCGGGGCGATGAAATCGACACCGCCGGAGAGCAGCGCCGCGACGCGGGTTTGCTCGTCCTTGATCGGAGTGAATATGATCCTGGAAACATTACCCGGGCTGCTCTTGTCCCAGTAGTCGGCGAAACGATCGAACACGATCTTGACGCCCTGCTCGCGCGAGGCCACCTTGAACGGGCCGGTGCCGGACAGGTTGGTCGAAGCGAAGGATGCGCCGTTCTTGACGATCGCGCCCTTGTCGTTACCGTTGGCGTCGGTGCCGGTGTAGAACTGGCTATCCAGCGGGAAGATGTAGGTCGCGGTATGCAACACCAGCGGGTAAGGACCACTGGTCACCAGGTCGATGGTGTAATCATCGATTATGTTGAGTTCGGTGAAATTGGCAAAAATACCCTTGAAGTCCGGGCTTTCCTTGAGACGGTTGAAAGTCCATTTGAAATCCGTCGCCGTCATGGTATTGCCGCTGTGGAACTTGACGCCCTTGCGCAGATTGAATCGAACCGTAGTCGGGTTTAGTCGCTCGTAGCTGGTGGCAAGACGCGGTTCGAACGCGAGTTCCTTGGTCCAGCGGATCAGCGGATCGAAGGACATGTGCGACAGCTGCAATACACCGCCCGACAGTTGCTCGTGGATATCGAGCGTCACCGGGTCGGCGTCGTAAGCCAGCTTCAGTTCCTTCGCCTGTGCCGGGGTGAAGG
>JAAUYE010081710.1_pt1 | contig 10225 bp, 9 predicted proteins | sample 7278081 | NCBI WGS metagenome assembly JAAUYE01 (sample SAMN14350131, study PRJNA611818) | marine sediment metagenome | isolation source: surface marine sediment (0.6m) | place: French Polynesia: Moorea | collected 2018-08
CGAGCACCTCGGCGTCGTGGTAGACGCGCTGCGTATGCCCTTCGCGGCGCAGTTTACCGGCAAGGTTGAGCAGGCAGCCCATATCACCGGCAAGTAGCGTGTCGGCGCCGGTATCGACGACCGCGGCTACCTTGTCGGCCGCCATGCGCCCGGATATCTCCGGGTACTTGACGCAGAAGGTGCCGCCGAAACCGCAGCAAACCTCGCTACCTTCGAGCTCCGACAACGACAGTCCGGCTACGCCGGCGAGCAGCTGCCGCGGCTGTTCTTTCACGCCGAGCTCGCGCTGGCTTGAACAGGAATCGTGATAGGTAACCACGCCATCGTAAGCAGCCTCCACCGCATCGACGCCGAGTACGTCGACGAGAAAACCGATCAACTCGTAGCTCTTCGCACTCAGCGCTTCGAATCTCGATAATACGGCAGGATCGCCGGCAAACAGTTCGGGATAATGGCAGCGGATCATGCCGAGGCAGGAGCCCGACGGGCCGACGACGTAATCGAATTCCTCGAAGGCCTCGAGCACCTGCAGCGCCAGTCTGCGCGAATGTTTGTCGTCGCCGTTATTGTACGCGGGCTGACCGCAACAGGTCTGCGCCGACGGTACCTCGACGCGGCAACCCGCCTGTTCGAGCAGTTTCACCGCGGCAAAACCCACCGACGGCCGGTACAGGTCGACCAGGCAGGTGACGAACAAACCGACGCGCGGCGATTTCTCGATAGAGGATTGGCTCATGGCTGGTTATTCTAACCGAATCGGTTTTACGCTGAGCAAAAAAAACCAGGCCGCCAGGGCCTGGTTTTTTCAAGCTAGAAGGTCAAGCCTTAATACATATGCTGCCCGCCGTTGATCGACATCGTCGAACCGGTGACAAAACCGGCATCGTCGGACACCAGGAACAGCACGCCGCGCGCGATTTCGTGCGCCTCACCGAGGCGACCGACCGGAATCCGGGCGACGATTTTCTCGAGCACGTTTTCCGGCACCGCGCGCACCATGTCGGTGGCGATGTATCCGGGCGCGATCGCATTGACCGTAATGCCCTTGGCCGCGCCTTCCTGCGCCAGCGCCTTGGTAAAGCCGTGGATACCGGACTTGGCCGCGGCGTAGTTGACCTGGCCGTACTGGCCTGCCTGGCCGTTGACCGAGCCGATGTTGACGATACGGCCGAACTCGCGCTCGCGCATACCGTTGAGCACCGCGTGGCACATGTTGAAGCAGGAGGTCAGGTTGGTCTGAATGACCGCGTTCCACTGCTCGAAGTTCATCTTGTGCATGGTGCCGTCACGCGTGATACCGGCGTTATTGATCAATACCTCGACCGGACCGACCTCGCTTTCGATCTGCGCTACTGCCGCCTGGCAGGCGTCGTAATCACTGACGTCGAACTTGTAGGTCGCAATCCCGGTTTCCTCGCTGAACTTGCTCGCGGCTTCCTCGTTACCGGCATAGTTTGCGACCACCGTATAACCGGCGTCTTTCAAACCCACGCTGATCGCTTCACCGATACCGCGGGTGCCGCCCGTTACCAGAGCTACTCTGCCCATTTCATGTTCTCCATAGGTTGGTTTTTTCTGTTTTCAAATGCCCCACCGGGTCTCGACGACCCGGCGGGGATAGCCTGAACTAACTTTCTACCGCGATCGAGACACCCTGTCCACCGCCGATACACAGCGTGGCCAGGCCCTTTTTCGCGCCGGTGCGCTGCATGCCGTGCAGCAGCGTAACCAGTACGCGCGCGCCGGAAGCGCCTATCGGGTGACCCAGCGCAATCGCGCCGCCGCTGATGTTGACCTTGTCGGTATCCCAGCCGAGCTCGGTGTTAACCGACATCGACTGCGCGGCAAAAGCCTCGTTGGATTCGATCAGGTCGAGGTCGTCGACGCTCCAGCCGGCGCGGTCGAGGCACTTGCGCGTGGCCGGAATCGGACCGGTACCCATGATCGCCGGATCGACGCCCGCGTTGGCGTAAGCCTTGATCGTCGCCATCGGCGTCAACCCGAGTTCCTTCGCCTTGTCTTCGCTCATGATCAGGAGCGCCGCGGCGCCGTCGTTGATGCCCGAAGCATTACCCGCGGTAACCGTGCCCTCGGGATCGAATGCCGGGCGCAGTTTGGCCAGCCCCTCGGCGGTGACGCCGGGCTTGGGATACTCGTCCTTTTCGAATACGATCGGATCGCCCTTGCGCTGCGGGATTTCGACCTTGGCGATTTCGTTGGCGAAAACATTGTCGGCCAGCGCTTTTTCGGCTTTCTGCTGCGACGCCGCGGCAAAGGCATCCTGTTCGTCGCGAGTGAAGCCCCATTTCTTGGCGATGTTTTCCGCGGTGACGCCCATGTGGTAATTGTTGAAAGCATCCATCAAACCGTCGACCAGCATGGTGTCCTGAAGTTTCCAGTCGCCCATGCGCTGGCCGTCGCGCGACTTCGGCAATACGTGCGGCGCGAGGCTCATGCTTTCCTGACCGCCGGCGATAACCACATCGGCGTCGCCGCACTTGATCGCCTGCGCGGCGAGGTGTACCGCCTTGAGGCCGCTGCCGCACAGCTTGTTGATCGACATCGACGGGCATTCCTGCGGAATGCCGGCTTCCATCGCCGCCTGGCGGGCCGGGTTCTGCCCGGTGCCGGCGGTTAGAATCTGTCCCATGATCACTTCGTCTACCGCTTCCGGGGCAACACCGTTGCGCTCCAGCAGTGCCTTGATCACGATTGCGCCCAGCTTGCTCGCCGGAGTGCTTGCGAGAGTGCCGCCAAACGCGCCAACCGGAGTGCGCACTCCGTCAACTATCACTACGTTTGTCATATTTACGTACCTGGTAAAAAAAAAGGCCCGGAGTATTATAACCGCCGGGCCCAAAACATTGGAGGAGTAAAACTTAAGGATTGGTATTGGATTACGCCAAACTAATCCTGAAAGGAGATCGAACTAGGCTGCCTTCTTGCCTGCCTTGCTCATTTCCTTTTCGATGTTTTCGACGGTCTTCTTGGCCTGGGCCTGAACTTCAGCCAGTGAACCCTCGAAAATCTTGCCAGCTTCGGAAACAGCGGCTTCGATAGCAGCAGCGTTTTCCTTGGCGGCGGTAACCAGCTTGTCGTTCATTGCTTCGACGTACTTCTGCTGCATTTCGACCGCGGCGTTGAGGTCTTTGGTTTCCATCAACGACTTGATGTGGTCAAGGTTGCCCTGCATCATTTCAGCAGCGTTGTCGGCCTGAGCCTGAACCAGCTTGACAGCCAGGGCGGTGTTGTTTTCGGCCAGCTTCATGACGGGCTTGAGGCTGTCCTGAGCCATTTTTACGAAATCTTCGTACATCTTCATATCCTCTAAACAGTTTTCTCGAATTAGGGTTAAAAGTCTTTGCTGCACTGCAACAATACGCATAATATAGGGCGCGCGAGGGGGAATGTCAAGGATTTTGTTGCACTGCAGCAACGAAATAATCATACCAGCAAGCCACTGATATTTAAAGATAAAATGGATTTTTCCAGAGGCCGGAATCGGTTCGGATGTAATTTTTTCCAATTTTTTTTGCGCAGTGCAGCATTTTTTTGCCGATACTGGAGCGGCAACCCCGGGGGCGGGGTGAATCAGTCCAGCGCAGCCGGCAATTCCTCTAGACTGCGGATGACGCAGGTGGGTTCGATTTCCCAGGGGTCGAACACGACGCCGTCGGAACGTTTGAGCCAGGCGGCCTTCATCCCCGCGGAAACCGCGCCGATGACGTCGAACGCATTGCTCGACACCAGCCAGCAGTTTTCCGCCGGCATGCTGGCAATCCGAATCACGTGCTGGTAGACCTCCGGATTCGGCTTGAAGGTTTGCAGCGTATCGACGCTGATAACGTCCTCGAAGTAAGCATCGATTCCGGCGTGTTGCAGCACCGCGTCGACCATCTCGGCGGTGCCGTTGGAAAACGGGTACAGGCGCCGATCGCCGTCCTTCAGGACTTCGAGGCTCGCGGGCACGTCCGCGTAGGCGGGCAATTCGCGATAGGCCTGCATCAGCGACTGCTTCACCGAATCGTCGAGCCCGGTGCCCGATAATTCGTCGGCGTAATCCAGCGCCTGGCGGGTGCATACCCCGAAATCCCGGTAAGACCGCATCAGTCCGCGGCGCCAGGTATATTCGAGCTGCTTTTCGCGCCAGACGCGCGAAAACTCGGCGGCCCTGTCGCCGAGATGTTTTTGTAATTCGCCGACGACGCCGTGCGGATCGATCAGCGTCCCGTAAATGTCGAACGCGAGTGCAATGGTCACGATTCGGACCTCTCTTTTTCCGGCTCCTGGTAAAACTGCGGCCACAGGTTTTTCACCACCTCGCCGCTGCTCGACAGCGCCAGGCAGGTATCGAGAATCGGCGGCCGCTCGCGCGCCGGCAGCGCCCGCGCGCGCGCCTCGAGCTCGGCATGCAGCGTCTGGTAGGCGGTGGCGCCGAGCTGGCCGAGCAAATCCATCAAATGGGTGCAGCTGATCTCGGGTCCGACGCGCTCGCGCGCCTGCTTGAGCCAGCCGGCGCCGATGCGCAGACCGGCCAGGTTTTGCATCGACGCGGCGGCCCGCGGGCAGATCGCGAACGGCGTCTGCGCCGACGCCGCCTGTACGTCGTGAATCAGGAAATCGATATCGATGGTAAAGCGCAGCCACATATCGTGCACCGGCTCGCCGGCGCGGATCAGGCCGTCGCGGTGAAACTCGTCGTAGGAACAGTCATAAGTGCGGGTATCGACCATGTGCACCTCGATATCCCACAATCCATCCTCGCGTCGAAACCCCTCGGCGTCGATCCTGCGGTGGTGCTTCTTCTCGCGCGGCGCGGCTGCGGGCAAGGCCATAATCAACTCGCCCGCTTGCGCAACAGCGCGGTTGCCGCGCGCGACACCGGCTCACGCCCGAGAAAATCGCTGATGTACTGCCCCGCGTCGAGCAGCTTGTCCATGTCGACGCCGGTTTCGATGCCCATGCCGTCGAGCATGTAAACCACGTCCTCGGTGGCGACATTGCCGGTGGCGCCTTTGGCGTAGGGGCAGCCGCCCAGCCCGGCGACCGAACTGTCGACTACCGCAACGCCGCACTGCAGCACCGCGTGTATGTTCGCCAGCGCCTGGCCGTAGGTATCGTGAAAGTGCGCGGCGAGTTGCGACACCGGGATCGATTTGCTCAGCAATTCGATCAGCGCCTGCGCCTTGCCCGCTGTGCCGACGCCGATGGTGTCGCCGAGCGAGATTTCGTAACAGCCCTTGTCGAACAGCCGCTTCGCGATCATCGCGACCGTATCGAAGGCTACCTCGCCCTCGTACGGACAGCCGAGCACGCAGGATATGTAACCGCGGATTCTCAGGTCCGCGTCCCGCGCCGCGTCGATGACGGCATCGAAGCGCTCGATACTCTCGGCGATCGAGCAGTTGGTATTCTTTTGCGAAAAGGTTTCGGTGGCCGCGGCGAACAGCGCGATTTCTTCGACCCCGGCCTCGAGCGCGAGTTCGAGGCCCTTCAGGTTCGGCACCAGCATCGGGTAGGACAGGCCCGGGCGCTTTTCGATGCAGTGGTAAACTTCTGCGCTGGTCGCCATTTGCGGCACCCATTTCGGCGATACGAAAGCGCCGCATTCGATCGTTTCGAGGCCGGCGTCGGCGAGTTTTTCGATCAGTTCGACCTTGACCTCGGCGGGCACCGTTTGCGCCTCGTTCTGCAAACCGTCGCGCGGACCGACCTCGACTACACGCACGCGTTCGGGAATACTCATTTATTCGATCTCCAGTAAAACCAGGGTCTCGCCCTCGTCGACCTGGTCGCCGACCGCGAACAGGGTTTCGCTGACGCGCGCGTTCACCTGGGCGACGATCGCATGCTCCATTTTCATCGCTTCGATGACGGCCAGCGTGTCGCCCGGCCCGACAGTATCACCGACCGCCACCGGCAGCGCAACCACGGCGCCCGACATCGGCGCCCGCGGATGATCGGCATCCCCGGCGCCGCCGGTTTCACCGTGATCGGCGGCGGGAATATCGAAACGATAGACCTGTCCGTCGAAGCATAAAGCGACCGTGGCAGGGGTCACGACCACGGCATACTCGAACACCCGCTCACCGAGCCTGGCGCGCAGGCGATGCCGGTCGAGCCGCTCGATCTCGAGCCGCGTCTCCCGTCCGTTCAATTCGCAGCGCCAGTGACCTCGTACGCAGACGAAACTCAGGCGGTGCCTGGTGGTCTCGATCTCGAGTTCGACGGCATGCGCCGCGGTCAGGTTCGAACGCCAGCCGTCGCGTGCATCCCAGGGTGAAACGGACGCGACAGACCCGGCTTCGCTTTGCGGCAGCAATGCCGCCGCGGCCAGCACGAGCGCAAGGTTCCGCGCAGTTTCATCCTCGGCGAAAAGCCGCGCCGCGTGTTTGCCGATAAACCCGGTATCGATTTCCGCGGCCGCGAGCTCGGGCATCGAGGCGAGACGGGTGAGAAAACCGATGTTGGTATTCAGATCGAGGATGCGGTAATCGACCAGCGCCAGCGCGAGTTTTTTCAAGGCGGTACCGCGGTCGCCGGCGTGCACGATTAACTTGGTAATCATCGGATCGTAGTTGATTCCGATCATGTCGCCCTCGCGCACCCCGGTATCTATGCGCAGGCCGTCGCGGGCTGCCGGCAGCGACTGGTACCTGATTTGCCCGGCCGCCGGCATGAAATCCTTCGCCGGGTTTTCGGCATAAATCCGCGCCTCGAAGGCGTGACCGCGTTTTTCGATCTGCCCCTGCGTCAGCGGCAGCCGCTCGCCCGCGGCCACGCGCAGCTGCCATTCGACCAGGTCCTGACCGGTAATCATTTCGGTGACCGGATGCTCGACCTGCAGCCGCGTATTCATTTCCATGAAATAAAAGCTGCCGTCCCGGTCGAGCAGAAACTCGACCGTGCCGGCGCCGACGTAATCGATCGCCAGCGCGCATTCGATCGCGGCGGCGCCCATGCGCGCGCGCAAAGCGTCGTCGATGCCGGGCGCCGGGGCTTCCTCGAGAATCTTCTGATGGCGGCGCTGAATCGAACAATCGCGTTCGAACAGGTGCACGCACTGACCATGACGGTCGGCGAATATCTGCATTTCGACGTGGCGCGGCCGGGCCAGGTAACCCTCGATCAACATTCGATCGTCGCCGAAAGCGCCGCTGGCCTCGCGCCGCGCCGATTCCAGCGCGGCGGCGAAGTCCTGCTCGCATTCGACCAGGCGCATGCCCTTGCCGCCGCCGCCGGCGCTGGCCTTGAGCAACTGCGGGTAGCCGACTTTTTTCGATTCGGCGGCAAGCCGGGCGTCGTCCTGGGCGTCGCCGTGATATCCCGGCACCATCGGCACCCCGGCCTCCTGCATCAGGGCCTTGGCGCGGCTTTTCGAACCCATGGCCTCGATCGCGCCGGCCGGCGGACCGATGAAAACGATACCGGCCTCCTCGCAGGCGCGCGCAAAGGCCGCGTTTTCCGACAAAAAGCCGTATCCCGGATGGATCGCCTGTGCGCCGCTCTCGCGCGCGACCTCGAGGATGCGTTGCGCGTTCAGGTAACTGTCGCTGGCCGCCGCCGGGCCGATACGAAAGGCCTGGTCGCAGGCCTCGACGTGCATCGCGTCGGCGTCGGCATCGGAGTAAACCGCGATACTGGCGATGCCGAGGCGGCGCGCGGTGCGCGCAACACGCACCGCGATTTCACCCCGGTTGGCAATCAGGATGCGGTCGAACATTATTCGTCTTTGATCCAGGCCGGCCTGCGCTTGTCGAGAAATGCGCCAAGGCCTTCGCGTCCCTCGTCGGAAGCGCGCACCGCGGCGATACGACGCGCGGTATCCTCGATCAGCCCGGCGTCGATCGGGCGCCCGGCGACCGCGAGGATCAAATCCTTGGCCGCGGCCTGGGCCGCCGGCCCGCACTCGAGCAGCGCCGCGATAATCCGCTCGATGCTTGCGTCGAGCTGCGCCGCGGGCACAACCTCGTGCAACAGGCCGAGCTCGCGCGCGCGTTCGGCATCGAAGCGTTCCGCGCTTTGCATGTAACGCCGCGCGGCGCGCGCGCCGATGGCCTGCACCACGTAAGGCGAGATAACCGCCGGGATTATGCCGAGCCTGACTTCCGACAGGCTGAACAGGGCATTATCGCTGGCGACGGCAATGTCGCAGCAGGAAATCAGGCCGACGCCGCCGCCGAAAGCGGCACCCTGGATCCGCGCCAGCGTCGGCCGCGGGAACCGGTCGAGGCTGGACATCAGTTCACCGAGCCGCCTGGCGTCGTCGAGGTTTTGCGCCTCGTCGTAATCGGCCATGCGCCGCATCCAGTTCAGGTCGGCGCCGGCGGAAAAACTCTTGCCGTCAGCCGCGAGCACCAGGACACGCAGCGAATCGTCGGCGCCGAGTTCCGCCAGCGTCCTGGTCAGATCGGCGATCAGTTCGTCGTCGAAGGCGTTGTGAAGTTCGGCGCGGGTCAGGGTCAGGCGCGCCACGCCGCGCTTGTCGATATCGAGGTTGAATGCAGCCATAGAATTACATCCTGAAAATGCCGAACTCGGTGTCTTCGATCGGCGCGTTGAGCGCCGCGCTGAGGCCCAGCCCGAGCACCCGGCGCGAGTCGGCGGGGTCGATGATGCCGTCGTCCCATAAACGCGCCGACGCGTAATAGGGATGGCCCTGGTGTTCGTAACGCTCGCGAATCGGCTCCTTGAACGCGGCCTCGTCGGTCTCGCTCCAGGCTTCGCCGCGCGCCTCGAGGCCGTCGCGTTTGACCTGGGCCTGCACGGTCGCGGCCTGTTCGCCGCCCATGACCGAAATGCGCGCGTTCGGCCACATCCACAGGAAACGCCCGCCGTAGGCACGCCCGCACATCGCGTAATTGCCGGCGCCGAAGCTGCCGCCGACCACCAGGGTCAGCTTGGGCACGCGCGCGCAGGCAACCGCGGTGACCATCTTGGCGCCGTCGCGGGCGATTCCGCCGTGTTCGTACTTTTGCCCGACCATGAAACCGGTGATGTTTTGCAGGAACACCAGCGGAATGCGGCGCTTGGCACAGAGCTCGATGAAATGGGCGCCCTTCAGCGCCGACTCGGAAAACAGGATGCCGTTGTTGGCGACGACGCCGACCGGCATGCCGTACAGGTGCGCGAAACCGCAGATCAGCGTCGTGCCGTACAGCTGCTTGAATTCGTCGAACTCGCTGCCGTCGACCAGGCGCGCGATGATTTCGCGAATATCGAAGGGTTTGCGCAGGCTCGTCGGCACGATGCCGTACAAATCTTCCGCCGGGTAACGCGGCTCGACCGGTTCGCGCAGCGCGATCTGCGGGCTTTTGACCCGGTTCAGCGTGGCGACGATATCGCGCGCCATCGCCAGCGCGTGTGCGTCGTTGTTGGCGTAGTGATCGGCGACCCCCGATATACGCGCGTGCACGTCGGCGCCGCCGAGGTCCTCGGCGCTGACGACCTCGCCGGTAGCTGCTTTCACCAGCGGCGGGCCGCCGAGGAAAATCGTGCCCTGGTTCCTGACGATGATCGACTGGTCGCACATCGCCGGCACGTAGGCACCGCCAGCGGTGCAGGAACCCATGACCACCGCGATTTGCGGGATGCCCTGCGCCGACATGTTGGCCTGGTTGTAGAAGATGCGCCCGAAGTGCTCGCGGTCGGGAAACACGTCGTCCTGGCTCGGCAGATGCGCGCCGCCGGAATCGACCAGGTAAATACAGGGCAGGTTGTTTTCGCTGGCGATGGCCTGCGCGCGCAAATGTTTTTTTACCGTGATCGGGTAATAGGTGCCGCCCTTGACGGTCGCATCGTTGGCGACGACCAGGCACTCCTGGCCGTTGATGCGGCCGATACCGGTAATCAAACCGCCGGCGGCGACATTGTCGTCGCCATACATTTGATAACCCGCGAACTGGCCGATTTCGAGAAACGGCGCGCCGGGGTCGAGCAGCCGGTCGATTCGCTCGCGCGACAGCAGCTTGCCGCGGCCGAGGTGTTTTTCGCGGGCGCGCTCGCCGCCGCCTAGCGATATGTTCTCTATCCTGGCGCGCAAGTCGTCGACCAGCGCCTGCATCGCATCCCGGTTTTGCTGAAATTCGGCGCTGCGATTACTGATGTGCGATTCGATGACGCTCATAAGCCCGCCGTGAGTTCGCGCGCGATCACGATACGCTGGATGTCGCTGGTGCCTTCGTATATCTGCGCCACGCGCACGTCGCGCGCGATGCGTTCCAGC
>JAAUYE010124400.1_pt1 | contig 10225 bp, 5 predicted proteins | sample 7278081 | NCBI WGS metagenome assembly JAAUYE01 (sample SAMN14350131, study PRJNA611818) | marine sediment metagenome | isolation source: surface marine sediment (0.6m) | place: French Polynesia: Moorea | collected 2018-08
CCATGGTGCGCGGCGCGCGCTCGTTGAGGTCGTTGCGCACCGCGTTCTCCAGCACGCTCATCTCGATGATGCTGTCGGACTTGCTGATGCCCATCTCGGCCCAGAAAGCGCGAATCGCCTCGGGCGTGTAACCCCTGCGGCGCAGGCCGGCGATGGTCGGCATGCGCGGATCGTCCCATCCCGTTACGTGCCCTTCCTCGATCAGCGTGGTCAGTTTGCGCTTGCTCGTGATCGTGTAAGCCAGATTCAGGCGCGAAAACTCGATTTGCTGCGGGCGGGACGGCAGCTCGAGATTGTCGATGACCCAGTCGTAGAGCGGCCGGTGATCCTCGAATTCGAGCGTGCACAGCGAATGCGTGATGCCTTCGTAGGCATCCGACAGGCCGTGCGCGTAGTCGTACATCGGGTAGATGCACCACTTGTCGCCCGCGTTCTGGTGCGGGATATGACGGATGCGGTAGATCGCGGGATCGCGCATGTTCATGTTCGGCGACGCCATGTCGATCTTTGCTCGCAGCACGTATTCGCCGTCGCCGAACTCGCCTTCGTACATGCGCCTGAACAGGTCGAGGTTCTCCTCAACGGAGCGGTCGCGGTACGGGCTGTTCTTGCCGGGCTCGGTCAGCGTGCCACGGTATTCGCGAATCTCTTCAGCGGTCAGGCTATCGACGTAGGCGACGCCCTTTTCGATTAGCGTGATCGCTGACTCGTGGAGACGGTCAAAATAGTCCGACGCATGCGTGAGCCGGTCCTCCCAGTCGAAGCCGAGCCAGTGCACGTCATCCTTGATCGCCTGCACGAACTCGGGGCTTTCCTTGCCGGGGTTCGTATCATCGAGACGCAGGAATGTTCGTCCGCCGGTCTCTGCCGCAACGCCAAAGTCGAGGCAGATGGCCATGACGTGCCCAATGTGCAGGTAGCCATTCGGCTCGGGCGGGAACCGGGTCACGATCTCGTCGTGTTTGCCCGACTCGAGATCCTCGTAAATTATCTTGCGGATGAAGTCCCGCGCTTCCGTATCGTTCATGGGAGCGGATTGTACGCGAACTGAATTAGCGTACAATTGCGCGCTGATCGTATTACCCTGAGAAAGACTCGAGAATGCCTGTTATTTCCCTGCCTGACGGATCGGAACGTCAGTTCGACAATGCCATTACCGGCGCCCAGGTTGCGGCCGGAATCGGCGAAGGCCTGGCACGCGCGGCTGTCGCAGTTCGCGTCAACGGGGAGCTGTGGGACCTGACGCGTGATATCGAAGATGACGCGAGCATCGAGATCGTTACTCGCGACTCCGAAGACGGTATCGAGCTGCTGCGACACGATGCCGCCCACGTTCTGGCCGAGGCCGTCAAGGAACTCTGGCCGGACACGCAGGTCACCATCGGTCCGGCAATCGAGAACGGCTTTTATTACGACTTCTCGCGCGAGGAGCCTTTCACTGACGCAGACCTCGAGACGATCGAGAAGCGCATGCAGGAAATCGTCGATCGCGACGAGACGATCGTGCGTGAAGTATGGGATCGGGACGAGGCAGTCGAGTTCTTTCGCGGCATGGGCGAGGAATACAAGGCCGAGATCATCGCGAGTATTCCGTCGGCGGAGAACATTACGCTCTATCGCCAGGGTGAGTTCATCGATCTCTGCCGCGGACCGCACCTGCCCTCGACAGGCAAGCTCGGCAAGGCCTTCAAATTGACGCATGTCTCCGGCGCCTATTGGCGCGGCGATTCTGACAACGAGATGCTGCAACGCATTTACGGCACGGCCTGGTCGAACGACAAGGCGCTGCGCAAGTACCTGCACATGCTCGAGGAAGCCGAGAAGCGCGATCACCGCCGCCTCGGCCGCGTCATGGACCTGTTTCATTTCCAGGAAGAAGCGCCCGGCGCCGTCTTCTGGCACGCCAATGGATGGAACGTGTTCCAGTCCCTCGTAAGCTACACGCGGCAGCGCAACACCCAGGCCGGCTACCAGGAAGTCAACACGCCGGAGATGGTCGCGCGCTCGCTCTGGGAGCGCTCCGGCCACTGGGATACGTTCGGCGAGAACATGTTCACGTCGGAAACCGTCGATGGCCGCATGTTCGCGATCAAGCCCATGAACTGTCCGGGGCACATCCAGGTGTACAACCAGGGCATCAAGAGCTACCGCGACCTGCCGCTGCGCATTGCCGAGTTCGGCAAGTGCCATCGTTACGAGCCGTCAGGCGCGCTGCACGGCATGATGCGCGTGCGCGCTTTCACCCAGGACGATGCTCACATTTTCTGCACGCCCGAGCAGATTACCGCTGAGTCGATCGCAGTCTGCGATCTGATCCTGTCGATCTACAAGGACTTCGGTTTCGAAGACGTGCGCATCAAATTCGCCGACCGACCCGAAGCCCGTGTCGGCGACGACGCGGTCTGGGACCAGGCGGAGCAGGCACTGCTCGATGCGCTCGAGGCGAGCGGTCTCGAATACACGCACAATCCCGGTGAGGGGGCGTTCTACGGACCCAAGCTCGAGTTCGTGCTGCGCGATGCCATTGGTCGCGACTGGCAGTGCGGCACGCTGCAGGTCGACCTGAACATGCCGGGCCGCCTCGGCGCCACGTACATTGGCGAAGATGGCAGCAAGCACACGCCGGTCATGCTGCACAGGGCGATGCTCGGATCGCTTGAGCGTTTCATGGGCATCCTGATCGAGCACCATGCCGGCAACCTGCCGCTATGGCTCGCGCCGCAGCAGGTCAAGGTTCTGACGATCACGGCCGATGCTGACGACTATGCCGCGGAGATCGTGGCGGCCCTGCAGGCTGCCGGCCTGCGCGCCAGCGCCGATCTGCGCAACGAAAAGATCTCGTACAAGGTACGCGAGCACAGCGTGGCCAAGATTCCGGTGCAATTCGCGGTTGGCGGTCGGGAAGTCGAGAATCGCTCCGTCGCCGTCCGTCGGCTGGGTTCGAAAAAACAGCAGGTTATGTCGCTCGAAGACGCCATCGCCGCGCTTGTTGCGGAGGTAGAAAACCGGGGCAGCGGCGACTAGATCGTTTCGCCTGAAAGCTATAACGGGCGCGGCCTCCAGCGTCCTGTTCCCCCGTAGCGAGACCTAAACGTGACGCGCCCTGCACTTTCACTGTGCGGCGTGTCACAGATTGAGAATTCTGTCGCGGCCAACCGACAACTCGCTTCGAACGGCAGCATATACTCCTTAGACGCATGGACCGCTTGCGCGATTCAACATAAGGCTTCGGAGGGACGAAACGTGCCGCTTGACCAATTCAAGACACAGGTGTTGTTACTGCACAGTGAGCAGAGCACCCTGGACTCGCTGAGTTCGGGATTCAGTGATCGCTACACCGTGCACTGTGCAACCAGCGGTACCGAAGGTCTCGCGACGCTCGGCGAAACGCCGATTAACGTGATTATCTCCGCCCAGGACCTGCCCGGCATGAGCGGGGTCGAAGCGCTGCGCGAAGCGAAGAAACGCTCACCCGATACCATCGGCATTCTGCTGGCCGGCAGTGCCGGCGACAGCATCGAGGCGCTCGTCGGCGACGAGGAAGTGTTCCAGGTCGTTACCGGCGATGTAACCGGCGACGGCTTGCTGCAACTCGTGGACAGCGCGACGCAACAGATGCGGCTGATGGCGCTCGCCGAGTCGGCCAACGACACCACTGCCAGCCCGGACGTACCTACGACGGCTGAGCACATCGTCATGGAGACGGCCGATAACGGCGCCACGATCATCAGCGACGGCACTGGTCGCATGCCGGCATTGAATCCCGAGAAAGTCTCGGCGGCCGCGGCAGTCGGCGCGCAGTCGATCGATGTCCTCGTACTAACCAAGGACCAGGAATTCCTGACGACGATCAAGGAGTCTTCGCGTGGCATGCACACCGTGCACTATGCCAGCACGCTCAAGCAGGCGGATGAATCTATTCGCAAGTACAAGGTCGGCGTCGCCGTCGTCGATGCCGCGATGGTCGGCGACAAGATCGAACAACTGACGCAGCACCTGCGCAAAGGTTCAGCCCGTCTCGTCTCCGTCGTGGCGGGTCGCCGTGACGACGGCGAGATGCTTATGGACCTGATCAATCGTGGCAAGGTCTACCGTTTCCTGCTGAAGCCGGTATCGCCGGGCCGCGCGCGCCTCGCTGTCGAAGCGTCGGTCAAGCATCATCTCGAAGCGCCGGACTCTGCGTTCAAGGCGAAGGGTGCGCCAGCACCGGCGGCTCCCAAGAAGCCGGCTGCCAAGCCCGCGCCGAAGCCGACACCGAAGCCAGCGGCCAAAGCTAAACCGGCGCCGAAACCCGCGGCGAAGAAACCGAAGCCCGCCGCAAAAGCCGCGCCGGCCGTCGAAATGCCGGTTGATCCGCCGCTTGGCGACCTCGAGGTTAAATCGCCAGTTGACGACAGCCTGTCGACGGCATTTGGTGGCGACGACTCGAAGTTCACCGAGACGATGACCGGCATCATCAGCACGGTCAGCAAGACGTTCAAAGGCGAGGCAAAGGACGAAGGTCCCTTGGAATCGGCGCTGGATTTACCGGCTGCACCGAGCTCCGGCGGCACCGGCGGCTCACTGTTCAAGAAGCCAGCCATCATTGGCGGCGCAGCGGCGGTTGCCGTCGCCGTCATTGGCTCCCTGGTCTGGTTCATGGGCGGCGATGACGATTCGGCCGCAACACCGGTCGAATCGGCAACACCTGTTATTGAAGAGGCCGCCACGTCGTCACCATCGATTACGGAAGCCGAGCCGGAGTTTGTCGCGCCGACACCCGCGCCTGTCGACAATCGCGTCGCAGACCTGGTTAGCGAGGCACGCCTTGCGCGCGACGCCGGCCAGATATTCAACCCGCAGGGCAGTAACGCAGTCGAGCTTTTCGCGGCAGCGCTCGAGGCCGACCCGTCCAACGCGGAGGTTGCCGCAGAATTCGAGGCGATCATCGGCGAGGCGCTCGGCATGGCCGAGACAGCGCTGCTCGATGGCCGTATCGATGATGCCGATGCGGCGCTCGATCGTGTTGCCATGACAGATCCAGGAAACAGCCGCCTGCCGTTCCTGACGGCGCAGCTCTCGCAGATCCAGCTGCGCGCGTACCTGGTCGACGCGCGCTCGGCCATTCGCGAGACGCGTTTCGAGGACGCCGCCAATTCTATTGCCGCCGCCCGGGCGCTTGGCGTAGCGGACACATTCGAAATCAACGCGGTTGCCGAAGAACTCGGCGCCGCCCGCAGTGCACAGCGCGTCGACGACGTGCTGGCACTGGCCACGGCCCGCCTCGAGGAAGGCGCTTTGCTGGAGCCGTCGAACGACAACGCCCGCTACTACTACGAGCTCGTGCTGTCCAATGATCCGGCAAACACAGCGGCCCGCCAGGGACTTGGCGTTGTCGCCAGCAGGCTCGTATTGCAGGCACGTTCCGAAATCGACGCCGGCAACCTCAACGCCGCAGCCGGGCTCCTGATCGACGCGCGCGCGATTGATTCGACCAATGCCGATCTCGCCAGTGCAGAGTCGGCCCTGCAGGGCGCCCGCGATGCGATCGTTGCAGCGCGTCAGCAAGCCGAGGCGGAAGCGCGTGCCGAAGCCGAGAGGCAGGCAACGCAGGCGCGCCTCGAAGCCGAACGGCAGGCTGCGATTGAGGCGCTTGCCGCGCAGCAGGCAGCGCAACAAGCTGCGGAGGCGAACGCAACCCAGACTCCGGTCGATGCGGTAGCCAATAATGCAGGCAGCGACGGCTCGCTTGCTGCCGCGACCAAGCCCGTTGTGGAAGCGCCGGCAACGCAGACAATTGCTGACAGCGAACCGGCTCCCGAGCCGACGCCTGTCGATGTACGTGACCAGACCCCGGTCGCTGCAAGCACGCTCACGCGCACGAAATACGCTGCGCCGAAGTACCCGCGCGCGGCACAACGCCGCGGTCAGTCCGGCTGGGTCGACATTGTCTTCACGGTCTCCGTTGACGGCAGCGTCAAGGACATCGAGGTCATGGACTCCAGCCCCGAAGGCGTATTCGACAGTGCCGCGATGCGCGCCGTTGAGAAATGGGCGTTCGAGCCCGTCTACGACGACGGTGTCCTCGTCGAGAAACGCGCCGGCTCACGTCTTGTATTCGCGCTGGAATAGAGAAGACACGACTAGACTGGATCAAAATGGGAAATCCCGCTAATCTTAGCGGGATTTTTTCTGCATCGGTCAAAATAAGTGTCGCAAGAAACGAATGCCGGCAAACCGGCGCGCAAACAACAACAACGCAGTATCGTGACGCAGCACAAGCTCCTCGATGCCGCTATCGAGGCGTTTTCGGAGAACGGCTTCAAGGGCACCTCGACGCGCGACATCGCCGAGCGCGCCGGGGTACACCACCCGCTTATCACGTATCACTTCAAGAACAAGGACAAGCTGTGGCGCGCCGCGGCCGACAAGGTCTTTCGCGATTTCCGGCGCTCGCTCGCTGCGTCCCTCGAGGATCACAACGATGAGGACCCGAAACAGCGCTTCGCGTCGCTGATTCGCGCCTACGTCCACTATGCAAAGAGCCAGCCTGCTCTGCACAAAGTCATGGTCCAGGAGGCCAGTTACCCGAACCCGCGGCTGGACTGGTTGATCGAGGAGCACCTCAAGCCGTTCTTTGACGCAACGTTCGCGCTCCTTGTCGAGCTTCAGGAACTTGGCGTCGCGCCGGCCGGCGACCCGAAGCTGCTGTTCAACATGATTCGCCTGTCGTCAGGTGGCCTGCTGGCCCTCGGCAATGAGCTCAAGGCATCGAGCGGGATCGACATCGAGCAGGAGGAAACGCTCGACAACATCGCCGACATGATCATCAGCGTGTTCCTGCCTGGCGAGGCTCGCCCGGAAACCTAGATCAGGCGCCGGGGCGACAAGCGTAGAGGTACAGCATCTCCATCGCGAGATGCGCCGCCGCGAGAGACGTGATCTCACCGATGTCATAGGCGGGCGCGACTTCCACGATATCCATGCCGACAACGTTGATGCCCTCCAGCCCGCGCAGGATCGACATGGCCTGGTGCGAACTCAGCCCGCCGCAAACGGGCGTGCCCGTGCCCGGCGCATAGCTCGGGTCAAGGCAGTCAATATCGAAGGTCACGTAGACCGGACGGTCGCCCAGAACCTCGCGGGTTTCGGCAACCACGGCATCGATTGATTCCGCGTGCACGCGCCGTGCATCGATGATGTTGAAGCCAAGCGTGTCGGGATTCTCGGTGCGCAGCCCGATCTGCATCGACGTTGTGGGATCCACGATGCCGTACTTCGTCGCCCAGAAGAACATCGTGCCGTGATCGATTCGGTCGTCCTCGTCTTTCCAGGTATCGCTGTGCGCATCGAAGTGCAGCAGTGACAGCGGAGCGCCGTGCTTTTTCGCGTGCGCCTTGAGCAGCGGATAGGTGATGAAGTGGTCACCGCCAAGCGTGAGCAGCGCCGGACCCTGTTCGATGATGCGCAGCGCGTGAGCTTCGATGGCGTCGGGGACGGATTCGGGTTTGCCGTGGTCGAAAAAGCAGTCACCGGTATCGCCCACCGCGAGCTTGTCGAACGGGTCGAATGCCATGCCATACGGTTTCTCCCATGCCATGATCGTCGACGCGTTGCGAATCGAGCGCGGCCCGAAGCGCGTGCCAGGCCGATTGGTCGTCGCCGTGTCGAGCGGAACGCCGGTTACCGCGACATCCACCCCATCGAGGCTCGTGACGTACTTGCGCCGCATAAACGACGCGACGCCGGCGTAAGTCGGCTCCGGCGTCGTGCCGTACAGGCTGTCGCGGCGTATAGCGTGATCGCCTTCGTGCTTGTCCATAGTTATCCCCGCAATGCGGCGTGGGTCTGGTCGAGCGAAATGATGGCCTTGTCGATGAGTTCATCGGCCTCGGCGTGCGAGAGCGTGAACGGCGGTGCACAGATGATCGTATCGCCGGATGCCCGCAGGCACACGCCATTGGCGATCGCGTTGTCGCGGTAGACAGCGCCCGCGCCCTGCTTCTCATCGAAACGCACCATCGATTCTTTGTCTTTCACGAGTTCGAACGCGCCCATGAGCCCGACCATTCGCGCCTCGCCCACCAGGGGATGCTCGGCGAGCGCCTGCCACTTGTCTTGCAGATACGGTCCAATGTCGTCACGAATGCGCTCGACGAGATTTTCGCGCTGCAGGATCTTGAGATTGGCGATCGCCACTGCGCAGGAGGCCGGGTGTCCCGAATACGTGTAGCCGTGCGCAAACTCACCGGCCTTTTCGACGAGCACGTCAGCGACGCGGTCGCTCACGAACACGCCGCCGAGAGGCAAGTAGCCGGAGGTGACACCTTTGGCAAACGGCATGAAGTCGGGACGCGTCCCGAAATAGTCGGCGCCGAACCACTCGCCGAGCCGGCCAAAGCCCGTGATGACCTCGTCCGAGATCAGCAGGATGCCGTATTCGTCGCAGATGCGCTGCACTTCGGGCCAGTAAGTGTCTGGCGGAATAATGACACCTCCGGCACCCTGTATGGGCTCGCCGATGAATGCAGCGACTTTGTCAGGGCCGACCTCGTTGATCTTGTCCTCAATCGTGCGCGCCATCGCCACGCCGAACTCGTCCGGCGACAGGCTGCGGTCCGAGCCGAACCAGTACGGCTGCTCGACATGCACGATACCCGGAATAGGCAGTCCGCTTTGCTTGTGCATCGGCTTCATGCCGCCGAGACTCGCCGCCGCAACTGTAGAGCCATGATAGGCGTTCTTGCGGCTGATAATGGTGTGGCGCCCGGGCTGCCCCATCAGGTCCCAGTAGGTTCGGACCATGCGCACGACCGTGTCATTCGACTCCGAACCCGATCCGGTAAAAAACACGCGATTGAATTGCGGTTGGCTGACTTCCTTGAGCATCGCCGCGAGTTCGATCGATGGCGGATGCGCGCACTGAAAGAAGTTGTTGTAGTACGGCAATTCCTGCATCTGCGCCGCGGCCGCATCGACAATCTCCTGTCGTCCATACCCGGCATTCACGCACCACAGGCCAGACATCCCGTCGAGAATCTTGTGCCCGTCGTCTTCGTAGATGTAAACGCCGTCTGCCCGCGAAATAATGCGCGAGCGCCGCTTGTGCAGGTCCTTGTGATCCGTGAACGGATGCAGGTGATGGTCCTTGTCGAGCTCCTGCAGTTCTTCGCGGGAGCGCTTCTCAATCGCTGCCATGGTGACCTCGTGGCGTTACACGTTGAACATCAGGATCTCGCGCTCGTAGGGCGTGATGATTTCCTGGAACTCCCTGTACTCCTCGGCTTTCAGCGACGTGTACAGGGTGACGAAGGCGTCGCCGAGAATACTGCGCATGGCCTCGCTCGCTCGCATCGCCTCGATTGCGTTGTAGATATGGCGATGCAGGCTATGGTCCTCGCCATAAGCGCTGCCCTCGATCGGCTCGGTTGGCTTGAGGCCCTCGGTCATGCCGAGATAACCGCATGCCAGGGATGCTGCGATAACGAGGTACGGATTAACGTCGGACCCGGCGAGACGATTTTCGATGCGGCGCGCCTCCGGGGGCGAATCCGGTACGCGCAGCCCGACCGTGCGATTGTCGATGGCCCAGGCCAGGTTCGTTGGCGAAGCCCAGGGGTTGGCAAGGCGGCGATACGAATTGACGTACGGCGCAAACATCAGCAACGCCTCGTTCATGTACTTCTGCAGCCCGCCCAGGAAACCATAGAAGAGATCGGTTGGTTCCCCGTCCGCACCCGAGAAGATGTTGTTGCCTTTCTTGTCGACGACGCTTTGATGAATGTGCAGCGCGCTGCCCGCCTCCTCGGATATGGGCTTCGCCAGAAACGTCGCGTGCATGTTGTGATTGATTGCCGCTTCGCGAATCGTCCGTTTGAACAGGAATACCTGGTCCGCAAGCTCGAACGGGTTGCCGTGCAGAAAGTTCAGCTCGAACTGCGCCGGCCCCATCTCCTGCGAGATCGTATCGATCGTGATGCGCTGTGCTTCGCAATACTCGTAGACCTGGTTAATGAAGTCGTCGAAGTCGTTCATCGTGTCGATGCTGTAGGGCTGCTTCGCGCCTTCGGTCCAGCCAAGCCGGCCCTCGGGTGGCTCGGCCTCCTGGTTGGGATCCGAATGCGGACTCAGCAGGTAGAACTCGACTTCGGGCGCAACGATGGGCACCCAGCCGCTCGCCTCGTACTTCGCGAGCACTCTGCGCAGCACGCCACGAGGTGACGTCTTTACCGGCGATCCGTCCCGC
>JAAUYE010201752.1_pt1 | contig 10222 bp, 10 predicted proteins | sample 7278081 | NCBI WGS metagenome assembly JAAUYE01 (sample SAMN14350131, study PRJNA611818) | marine sediment metagenome | isolation source: surface marine sediment (0.6m) | place: French Polynesia: Moorea | collected 2018-08
CAGCGTAAGACGCGCCTGTGTGCTAGAATGACCACAACGACAATGGAGGCCAAACATGGAAAGCCGTCGTCAAAGACGCGCCTTCTGGTTGGCGGTTCTTTTCTGGGTTGTCGTCGTACTTGTTGTCGCGGTGGTGTCCTTCACTTACATCGGCTGGCTCGGCATCGGGCTTCTCGGCCTGATCGGCCTGCTTGTAACGACCCGACTAGACCTGCATGGGGGACATGCCGTACCCGACACCGGCCAAGGCACGACCGCGGTGGATCTCTATGCCAGGCAACTTGAGGAGAAGGCCCGATCCTCCCCGGACCAGATGCTTGCCGATAAGGCGCGCCGTGCCGCACGATCGAAGCTACTCTACATCATAAACACGGTTTGTATGTGCCTGATCATCCTTGGCTTCTACATGTTCGTCAGGTACCAGCTCTGACAGTGCGAGCGATACCATGTGATGTTCATAGCCAGGCCCTGGCTAGCCGCCTCCGCCCAGCCCCTCCCGGCACTTCGCGGCCAGATCGGCCGAGGTGGCGTCCTCCAGCTGCTGGCCGTTGAAATAGGCGCGACCTCCCCGCAGCTCGACCGTACCGACAATGACCCTGGCCTCGGCCGCCGACCTGCCCGGACCAAGACGGTCGAAGAGGTGAAGCTCGATTGGGATCAAGAGGTCATCGGAAAGCCGGAAGCGTCCATCACCCTCGGGTTCCGCTGGCGTGACCGCGCGGCCGCGAACGTCGACGCCCGCTTGGTAGGCAACGCCCGGGGCTGCCCGATGGGCGACAAGTCGCTTGCAGTCGGCCCGTTTCATGCGCAGGACGGCGTCTTCTGCCAACGTGGGCGTATTGGCGGCCACGGCCAGGAGCAGCAGGGCCGCGGTCAAACTGGCACAAAGGCGCTGCATGGCCGAACTCTAAAGTCGACCGGCTAACAAAGCCATAAGACCCAGGCGCCGTGCGGCTCGGCCTTGGGATTGGGTGCTTCTGCGCCGGCAGCTTGTACCTTTGGTATTATTCCGGGCGGAAGGTGATGAGTTCGCTCTCGATCAGGTAGTAAACCACGGCCCACAACACGGCCGCGATCACGCTCGTGACCAAAAACTTGCGCAGGATCATGGGCTTGGCCGGGGCGCTGGTGGCGTGGCCGGGTGCCTGCTCGTCGGGCACCCGCACACCCCAGGGCAGCACCGTGAACAGCACCACCCACCAGATCATCACGTAGACCAGAACCCCGCTGAACCAATTCATGATTTCACCACCCTAATCGCCCGGCACGACGACTCCCAAACAAATCACGGTTCCAAGGGTACCAGTAGCGGCCGACCCCACAAGCCATCTGCGCAACGACTCCAGACCGCCAAAGTTCCATCACAGAATCACCACAGTCCACCTGTTTTGTGCTTCTCCACTATGGCCCAACGACGCGTGGCAGTACTGGCGGGCGTTTGCCTCGTTTTGGCTGCGATCCTCTGCGCAGCAACGTGGTTCTACTATTCATTGACGGCACCGCGTGATCGTGCGACGGGCCTCGCACGTGCACGGCTGGACCTTGCCCGGGATCTCCAAGCCGTCGAACTGGACCTCGGTTCGCCGATCTTCATACGCATCTTCAAGGAAACCCGGGAGCTGGAGGTCTGGCTGCAGGAAAGAACCGCTCTTCGATGGGTGCAATTCCGCACGTATCCGATCTGCACCTACTCAGGCGAACTCGGGCCAAAGCTGCGGGAGGGAGATCGCCAAAGCCCGGAAGGTCTGTACGAGATACGTGACGATCAGCTTCATCCCACAAGCCGTTTTCACCTCGCCTTTAATCTGGGATTTCCGAACGCTTTCGATCGTCAAAACGGTCGTACCGGAAGCTACCTTATGGTCCATGGCGATTGCGTCTCGATCGGCTGCTACGCAATGACGGACCGGGGAATCGAGGAGATTTACGCTCTGGCCGAAGCAGCGCTCGCCAAGGGCCAGTCGGCCTTCTGGGTGCACGCCTTTCCCGCGCGCCTGACCGACCGCTGGCTTGCTTCGCAACAAGGCTCGCGGTGGATCGACTTCTGGCGCGATCTCAAGAGATGCTATGACCTTTTTGAAACCACTCGGCTTCCGCCAACCAGTCATATCATCGGAAAGCGATACAGGTGCCGTAGGCCCGCCGAGCATAGGGTTGACCGTCGAACGTCGTTCGACAAGCCCTGGCCGCGAAGGTGCCAAAGGCGTGATCCGGCTCACACCTGCTCTAGCTCCACCAGCGTGCCACAGAAGTCCTTTGGGTGAAGGAACAGCACCGGCTTGTCGTGAGCACCGGTCTTGGGCTCGCCGTCGCCCAAGACCCGAGCCCCAGCTTCGACCAGTCGGTCGCGCGCCGCGAAGATGTCTTCGACCTCATAGCAGACGTGGTGCATGCCGCCGGCCGGGCTGCGTTCCAGGAATGCGCGAATTGGCGAGTCCTCGCCGAGCGGGTGCAGCAGCTCGATCTTGGTGTTTGGCAGCTCCACGAAAACCACGGTGACGCCATGGCTGGGCTGGTCGACCGGGTCGGAAACTCTTGCTCCCAGGACGTCACGGTACTGTGCGGCTGCGGCCGTCAGATCCGGTACGGCGATGGCGACATGGTTCAGGCGTCCGATCACGTCATTCCCTCCTCTTCCCGCAAAATCGGCACGGCCATTTTGGCGTTTGCCTCACAATCGGATGAGATGCACGCGGGTGACCGGCTTTTTGCCGACCGCCCGGACCAAGGCGCGTCGCGCCGCGACGCGCGCGGTTTCGCCCAGCCGCTCGTCGCTGGTCCGCGCACCCGCCGGCAATTTGGCCAGTTCGCCCCGAAGCGCATCCAGTACCTCGGCGGCGACCTCGACCTCGCATTCGGCATCGAGCACGCCTTCCAAGGCCAAGCGCGGCTCGGCCTGAAGGTCTCCCTTCGCATCCACGACCAAAGTGACCAAGGCTACGCCATTGTAGAACACGCGCTGCCGCTCGCGCAGCACCGGGCTCTCCGCGCGAATCAGCCGCGTACCGTCGAGCATCAATCGGCCGGCGGGCACATGGTCAACGATCTCGGGGCGGCCCGGCGCCAGGCTTACGAGGGCGCCGTTCTCGGCGACAATGGCCTGCGGCACCTGACAACGCAACGCCAGCTCGGCGTGCTTGGCCAAGTGGCGGGCCTCGCCGTGTACCGGGATTGCGACCTGGGGCCGGACCCACTGGTACATCTGAGCCAGCTCGTCGCGCGCCGGATGGCCCGAGACATGGGTGAAATGGTCCTGGTCGGTGATCACCTCGATGCCCTTGCGAACCAGCTCGTTCTGCAGAGCCAGGATTGCCTTTTCGTTGCCAGGGATCATGCGCGAGGAAAACACGACGGTATCGCCCCGCTCGAGTGTTACCTCCGGGTGCTCGTCGCGGGCGATGCGCCAAAGCGCCGCCCGCGGCTCGCCCTGGCTACCGGTACACAAAAGCAGCACCTCGTCCCGCGGCAGGAAACCGATCTCGCGATCCGTGATCAGGGGCGGCAGCCCGGTCAGGTACCCTGTCTGGACCGCCGCCTGATGAATTCGATGCATGGAGCGGCCAACCAACGCAACCTGCCGGCCGTGCATCTCGGCAACCCGCATTGCGCTCTCCAGCCGGGCCACGTTGGTTGCAAAGCAGGCCATCACGACGCGGCCCTTCAGTCCCCCGACCAGCTCCGCGAGGCTGTGACGGACTGCGCCCTCCGACCCGGACTCTCCCTCGACCAGAGCATTGGTCGAATCACAGACCATGGCGAGTACGCCCTCCTCGGCCAGGCGCCGCAGGGCGGCCTCGTCGTAGTCCTCACCGACCAAGGGGTCGGGATCGAGCTTCCAGTCACCGGTGTGCAGCACGGTGCCGGCGGCGGTGCGGATTGCCACGGCATTGGGCTCGGGGATCGAGTGGGTCAGCGTGATCAGCTCGAGTTCGAAGGGCCCGACAGCAAACCTGCCGGACATCGGGACCTCGGTGATCTCAATGTCGGCCCCGAAGCCGTTGTCCTGCAACTTGCGGCGCAGCACCGCGGCGGTAAAGGCCGTAGCGTAAACCGGGCAGCGCAAACGCGGCCAAAGGTAAGGCACCGCGCCGATGTGATCCTCGTGCGCATGGGTCAGCACCAGGCCGGCCAACTTGTCGCGGTGGCCCTCGATGAAAACCGGATCCGGCATGATCAGTTCCACGCCGGGATAGCGCTCCTCAGCGAAGGTGACGCCAAGGTCGACCATCAGCCAAGCGCCGTCATGGCAGTAGAGATTGAGGTTCATGCCAATCTCGCCGGTTCCGCCGAGCGGCAGAAACCAGAGATCGCCGGCTCCCGCAAGCGTGGTCACGCCCGACGCACCTGGTTTGTCCGATAGATCAGCGCCAGCCCATTCGCGGTGAGGTCCGGATCGCTACGGTCGATGCTTTCGCAGGCCTCCGAGAACAGCGGGGCAAGACCACCGGTGGCAATGACGGTCATCGGCCAGCCGGTCTCGGCCATGATGCGCGCGACCACGCCGTCGATCATCGCGACATAGCCCCAGTAGAGACCTGACTGCATGGCGGGCACCGTGGCTTTGCCGACCACCTTCTTCGGCCGCACGACGGCAATGCGCGGCAGCTGCGCGGAGGCCTTGTAGAGCGCCTCCACGGACAGGTTGACACCCGGCGCAATGACGCCGCCCTCGTAGGTGCCGTCGGGGGCAATGACGTCGAAGCTGGTCGCCGTGCCAAAGTCGATAATGATCAAAGCACCGCCGTAGGCCTTGTAGCCGGCCACCGCATTGACCAAGCGGTCGGCGCCCACCTGTTGCGCCTTGATCGCGATTCCGAGTTCGACGCCCGGGTCGCCAATCAGCAGCGGCTTGACGCCGAAGTACCGGCGGCACAGGGTCTTGAGAGGATAGACGCTCGGCGGCACCACCGAGGCGATGATCGCGCCGTCGATATCGCTGGCCGACAATCCATCGAGCGCCATCAGCTGTGTCAGCCAGACGGCATACTCGTCCGCCGTGCGACGGGCATCGCTCGAGGCACGCCAGCTTCCGCGCGGCTGCTCGCCGTCATAGACGGCAAAGACGACATTCGTGTTGCCGGAATCTATGGCGAGCAGCATCGCAGTTTCATGCTTCGAAATAGATGTCGCCGGCGGCGATCGACCGGACTCCACCGTCGGCCAGCTCGAGCCGGAGGGCGCCGCTGTCGTCCAGGTCGCGGAACCGACCGCTCAGAGACTCGCTGGACAGACGCACCTCGACCATTTCGCCAACCCCGTAGGCATGGTGCAGCCAGGCCTCACGGATCGGGGCAAAGCCATCCTCGAGCCAAAGATTGATCCAGTTGAGAAAATGCCGGGCAAAGGCTTCCAGCAGAGCAACCGCGTCGACCTCCGGAGGCGCGCCCTCGAAGTTCAGGCTGGTCGCAGGAAAGGCCGCGTCCTCGGGGAAGCTGGTCACGTTGACGCCAAGCCCAACAACCAGCCAGTCGACACCAGCTGAAGAGTCCATCCGGGACTCCAAAAGGATGCCGGCCCCCTTCCGACGATTGAACAATACGTCGTTCGGCCACTTGTACCGCACCTCGACCATCGGCGGCGCCACGCTGCCGACCCCGCCGCCAAGGCCGAGCGCCGCTACGAAGCCCAGCTGCGCGGCCTCGGCCGGTGAGCAGTCCGGGCGCAAAATCAGCGACAAATAAAGGTTGCCGGGAGGGCTCGACCACGTTCGGCCCTGGCGGCCCCGGCCTTCCAGCTGCTCGCGCGCCCAGACCAAGGTTCCGTCCTCTGCGCCCGCCTCGGCAAGGCGCTTGGCTTCGTCGTTGCTACTGCCGACGCGATCCAGGGCCACCAGCCGATAAGCCGGCGGCAAGCGGGGCCGATCCAGCTCCGCACCTGCGCTCATACCGCGAACAGCGCCGCGGCCGCGGCACCCGCGCCGCTCACCACAGGGCCGGCAACCAGCAGGAACACGATCATCGCCATACTGGTGCCCGCGATCATGAGCCTCAATACCGGGCCGAGCGGCCGGTCGAGGACCTCGACCGGCTCATCGAAGTACATCAGCTTGACGATCCGGACATAGTAGAACGCCCCCACGACCGACGACAGCACGCCGATCACGGCCAAGGTGTAGAGCCCGGCCTTGATGGCCGCGAGGAACACGAAGTACTTCCCGAAGAACCCTGCAAGCGGGGGGATACCCGCCATGGAGAACATCAGGATCGTGAGCGCAAAGGCCATCAGCGGGTTTGTCTTTCCAAGTCCCTTGAGATCCTCGATACCCTCGACCATGCGCCCATCGCGACTCATGCACAGGATGCAGGCGAAGGTCCCGATGTTCATCAGCAGATAGATCGCCAGATAGACGACGATGCCAAGCACACCCGCCTCGGTACCGGCGGCGAGTCCGACAAGCACGTACCCCATATGGCCGATCGAGCTGTAGGCCATCAGCCGCTTGATGTTGGTCTGATAGATGGCCGCGAACGCGCCCAGCAGCATCGAGGCAAGCGCCACGGGCACGACAATCTGCTGCCACTGCGGGAACAGGTCGAAGAACGGGCCCACCATGACCCTGACCAATAGCGCCATCGCCGCCACTTTGGGCGCGCTGGCAAGGAAGGCGGTGACCGGCGTCGGCGCGCCCTCGTAGACGTCAGGGGTCCACATGTGGAACGGAACGGCGGAAACCTTGAACGCTAGGCCGGCCAGGACAAAGACCAAGCCAACGATTAGGCCGACCGACGGCGGTTGGCCCGACGCAAGACCGGCGGCCATAACTTCGGACAGCGCCTCGAAGTTGGTGCTGCCGGCAAAGCCATAGACCATGGAGCTGCCGTAGAGCAGCATGCCCGAGGAGAGCGCGCCCAGAACGAAGTACTTGAGCCCCGCCTCGCTGGAACGCACCGTGTCGCGCCGAAACGCTGCGATGACGTAAAGCGAAAGGCTCTGCAGCTCGAGACCAAGGTAGAGCGATATCAGATCGTTGGCCGAGACCATGGCGAGCATGCCAAGCGTGGCGAAGAGCATGAGTATCGGCAGCTCGAACCGGTCCATCTGCTCGCGCTCGATGTAGCCGAGCGACATAGCGATGGTGAGCGCGGCGCCGAGCAGCACCAGGGCTTTCATGTAATCGGTGAAGGGGTCCGTAACGAAGAGCCCGTTGAAGGCCAAGGTGCGGTCCCCCGGGGTGAAAACGACCAGGAAGAACGTCACGGCGAGAATGGCCACGGACAATGCGAGCACCAACCGGGTCGCAGAACCGCGCATGAACACACCCACCATCAGCAGTGCCATGGCCGCACAGGCCAGGAAGACCTCGGGCAGCGCGGATGTCAGGTCAAGAGAGATCATCGGTCGCGCTCCTCGTCACTCGGCCGGCCACAAAGACGTCAATGTAGGTCCCTCGACGGCCGCCAAGCCGGATTCGTAGGTGTCGATCACATTGGCGACCGAAGCCGCCATCACGTCGATGAAGGACATGGGATAGATGCCCATCCACAGGACGATGGCAACAAGCGGCGCGAAGATCGCCTTCTCGCGCCAGCTGAGGTCCAGGATCGAACGCAAATCCTCCTTCGTCATCTTGCCGAAGATGACGCGGCGATAAAGATAGAGCATGTAGGCCGCACCCAGCACCATGCCCGAGGCGCAGAGCAGGGCCACCCAGGTGTTGACCTGGAAGACGCCGACCAGGACGAGGATTTCGCCTACGAAACCGCTGGTGCCGGGCAGGCCGACAGAGGCCAGCATGAAGACCATGAACACCAGGGCATAGGCCGGCATGCGTTCGACCAGCCCGTCGTAGCGCTCGATCAGGCGAGTATGTATGCGATCGTAGATCACGCCGACGACCAGGAACAGCGCCGCCGAGACAACGCCGTGCGAGAGCATCTGGATCATCGCCCCCTCGATGCCCTGCTGGGTCGCGGTGAAGATGCCGACGGTCACGAGGCCCATGTGAGCAACCGAGGAATAGGCGATCAGCTTCTTCATGTCCTCCTGGGCAAGAGCAACCAGCGAGGTGTAGATCACCGCAATGACCGATAGCGGAAAGATGATCAGCGGCGTGAACAGGGCGGAAGCCTCGGGCAGCATGGGCAGGGAGAACCGCAGGAAGCCGTAGCCGCCCATCTTCAGGAGCACGCCGGCCAGGATCACGGAACCCGCGGTGGGCGCCTCGACGTGGGCGTCCGGCAGCCAGGTGTGCACCGGCCACATGGGCACCTTGACCGCGAAGGCGGCGAAGAAGGCAAGCCACAGCCAGGTCTGCATGCCGGCGGGCAAGGGCGTGTTGAGCAGGATCGTGATGTCGGTGATCCCGGTCTCGAAGTAGATCGCCAGGATGGCGAGCAACATCAGGACCGAGCCGGTGAGCGTGAACAGGAAGAACTTGAGCGCCGAGTAGACACGCCGTTCCCCGCCCCAAACGCCGATGATCAGGTACATCGGGATCAGCACGCCCTCGAAGAAGACATAGAACACGACGAAATCGAGCGCGCAGAACATGCCGACCATCATGGTCTCGAGCACCAGGAAGGCGATCATGTACTCCTTGACCCGGAACTTGATTGCCTCCCAGCTGGCCAGGATGCAAAGCGGCGTGAGCAGCGTCGAGAGCAGCACGAACGGCATGGAGATGCCGTCGACTCCCATCTTGTAGGAGATCTCGAAGCCGGGGATCCAGGCGACCTCCTCGACCCATTGGAATTCGGCGCTGCCGCGCTCGAAGCTGAACCAAAGCCAGAGGGAGAGCACGAAGGCGCCAAGCGAAAACCACAGCGCAGTCCAGCGCGCGTTTCGCGCCACCACCTCATCGTCGCCCCTGATGAACAGGATGAAGGCAGCGCCGATGAGCGGCACGAAGGTGATCAGGGAGAGCAAAGGCCAGTCGGTCATCGCACGCTCACCCCAAACCGCTCAGCATGTACCAAGTGACCAGCACGACGACGCCGATCAGCATGGCAAAGGCATAGTGGTAGACATAGCCTGTCTGCAGCCGGCTGGCGCGCTGTGCCAAGCTGATGGTGGTCGCCGCTATTCCGTCCGGCCCATAGGCGTCGATCACGCCGCCGTCGCCCCGCTTCCACAGTCCCCGGCCGATGACGAAGGCCGGACGCACGAAGATCGCGTCGTAAAGCTCGTCGAAGTACCACTTGTTCAGCAGGAACAGATAGATCGGCCGGAACACCCGCGCCAAGAGGGCAGGCAGATCGGGCCTGAACATGTACATGACGTAGGCAAGTCCGATGCCCGCCAGCGCAACGATGAGCGGCGCCCACTTGACCCAGAGCGGCGCATGATGCGCAGCCTCTATGGAATCGTTGGCCGGCAGCACGAGCAGGGAGTCGCCCCAGAAGTCCGCGCGGCCGTCACCGACCATCGCGCTATAGGCCAGGATCCCGCCGAAGATCGCCCCAGCCGCAAGCAGGTAGAGCGGCCAGATCATCACCCGCGGCGATTCGTGCACGTGATCCCAGGTCTCCTTATCCATGCGAGGCTTGCCATGAAAGGTCATCAGGATGAGCCGCCAGGAATAGAAGGCCGTCAGGAACGCCGCCACAACGCCGACCCAGAACGCGAAGGTCCCGGGACCGCTGTGCGCGCCGTACGCCGCCTCGATGATCACGTCCTTGGAGAAGAAACCGGAGAAGCCGATCGGCGTGCCCGGTATGCCGATGCCGGCAAGCGCCAGGCTGCCGATCCACATCAGCGCATAGGTATAAGGAATACGCTTCCACAGGCCGCCCATCTTGCGCATGTCCTGCTCGTCGGACACGGCGTGGATCACCGAGCCGGCACCGAGAAACAGAAGCGCCTTGAAGAAGGCATGGGTCGCCAGATGGAAGATCGCCGCGCCATAGGCCGAGACGCCGGCGGCGAAGAACATGTAGCCCAGCTGGCTGCAGGTCGAATAGGCGATGACCCGCTTGATATCGGTCTGGCACAGGCCGATCGTGGCGGCGAAGAACGCCGTGATCGCGCCGACGTAGGTCACCAGTTGCAGCGCCATCGGCGCATATTCGAAGATGGGCGACAGCCGGCAGACCATGAACACGCCGGCGGTCACCATGGTCGCGGCGTGGATCAGGGCCGAGACCGGCGTCGGGCCCTCCATGGCGTCGGGCAGCCAGGTATGCAGCAGGAACTGGGCCGACTTGCCCATGGCACCGATGAACAGCAGGACGCAGATGATGGTCAGCGCATGACCCTCGATACCGATGAAGGTGAAGTGCGACAG
>JAAUYE010126608.1_pt1 | contig 10220 bp, 11 predicted proteins | sample 7278081 | NCBI WGS metagenome assembly JAAUYE01 (sample SAMN14350131, study PRJNA611818) | marine sediment metagenome | isolation source: surface marine sediment (0.6m) | place: French Polynesia: Moorea | collected 2018-08
ATAATTTTCGGAGAGCTGGGCTTCTTGGTCCCGCTGTTTTTCAATCGAAATTCCGCTTGAGCATTGGCTATGCGGCCGTATAATAGCAGCCCCCGCAAAACCGGGGCAGGCAAAAGCCGACACTCCGCTCCCTTCGTCTAGCGGTTAGGACTCCGCCCTCTCACGGCGGCAACAGGGGTTCGAGTCCCCTAGGGAGTGCCAGATAAATGAAAGGGCCCACATCGTGGGCCCTTTTTATTTTGTCTGGCTTTCCCTATGGAGGAGGATAACGATTGGTATTCTTCGTGTTGCCACCCCACTGTCCCCAGAGAATCTCACCGCTGGGCACGTTGCGCCCGTAGCGCAGCAACCAGACCGTATTGGATGTTGCTACCGCGATCTCGTTGCGGCCATCGTTGTCAACATCAGCTATCGCCGGTCCTCTCGGTGTCTGGCCGCTCGTGGCCAGTACCAGTGGCGAGTCGGGAAGTGGATTACCAAAACTGTCGTAGGCCCAGAGCATCTCCTCGCCGATGCCGCGTGTGCAGAACACAATGTCGGGCGACTGGTCACCGTCAATGTCGCCGACGGCCGCGCCGCAGTTCTCCAGCGTCGGCACCTGGCTGCCCATCGTTTCTTCCGAAAACTCCACGGGAAACCCCGGGAATGGCGTCCCATCACCGCGGATGACGTTGAGGGTGCCTTCGGCAAGCAGGATGATCTCCGGCGTGCTGTCGCCGTCCAGATCGGCAAGGACCGAGGCCGGAGCGCTGTAAAGGAGCTGACCCGACACTTGAATTTCGCGCTCGAGTTCGCCGCCACCGGAGTAGATGAAGACTTTCGGCTGCTGCGGTTGCACGGAATCAGTGCGGTCGAAGGGGTAGACGATCTCTAGATTGCCATCGCCATCGATGTCGCCCAGGTTTATCGTCACATCGCGTCGCGTACCCGGTATCGCAAGCGGAAACCCCGTGACCGCAGTGCCGTCCATGTTGAACGCCATGAGGCAACTGGTGGCCTGGCCATTCGGCGACCGCGACACGGCCACGACTTCGTCCTGGCCATCCTCATCGATGTCGCCAAATGCAAACGTCCCTACTTGCTGGCCACCGCGCCCGCGGTTGTCGATAATGCAGTGTCGAGAGTCCGTCGGCCATCCTGGCAGCGGTTCACCGTTGGCCTTGTAAACGTGTAACGAACTGTCCGCCTCGTCCGTGAACAACTCGTCAATTCCGTCTCCGTCAACGTCATGTGCAGCCGGGTAGACGTCGACCCAGTTTTCGGCACCGATCGGCCAGCCGGCGAGTACACCGGTATCGACTGTCGCCGCTGTCAGGAAGTTGTCCCCGGTCGCCCAGTTGATCGTATTGGTGCCGGCGAAAATGGCGTCCCCTGCCGTTGTATCGCTGAGCCTTGCCAGTACGAATGGTGCGGTGCCTGGTGGGAAGCCCGGCGGCGGCCAGCCTGCGAGCAGCTCTCCCGTATGCTGGTAAATGTAAAGCGACTGACGTTCTCTGGTTGCCGTAATGGCAATCAGGATCTCAAGGTCCGGGTTTGAATCGACGTTGCCGACCGTAATGCCGTTCTGCGGCCCGCCCGAGAAAAACCCTGCACCGGCCTCGTAACAGACCGGAAAACCCGGCGCCAGCTTCCAGTTACTTCGATTGGGGATCGGTTCGGGGCCACACCAGAGTAACGGGTCCTCGGGCAGGTCGATGCCCCCTCCACCACCACTACCCCCACCGCCCCCGCAGGACGCGGTGACGGCCGCACAAAGAACAATTGCGGCGAGCGGCGAAGTTACACGTGCAGCACGGGCTTTCGTCTTGGACATAGACATATTGGGAGCAACCGAAACGGATTGAACAATGAGCGTATGACAGCGATGGTAGCGTGTGGATAGGTACTGTCCGAGCGACTGTGTTGCATTTTTCAAGAACGCGGATTACGTAAACAAGAAGGGGCCCGTTGGGCCCCTTCGTCTAAAGTCTGGCTTTACTCAGCTCCACGATCATCTCGGCATAGCCAACGCAGCAGATGCCCCCGAACACGCTGAGAATGCCGATGAGCCCGGCGAAGTGTCCGGCCACCGCACCACCGATAACGACGGCCAGTCCATAAGCAATCAATTCGTTGCGATTCATGATCAACCTCCATTGCCTTGCCTGTGACGCTTACAAGGCTATAGGTCGATCGCTGGCCGGGCTGGTCAGGACGCCCCGGGTATTGGTCTATTTGCAGCGCGTGAATCAGGCTCTTTACTGGGTCTGACGGCACCAGGGCGGCAGCTGTTTGTCAGGCATGTCCTGCGCGTAGCAGGCCCAGCCGATTCCGCCGGCGCCATCGTCATACGGCTCGAGGACGACGTATTTCGTATTGCCCGCAGCGTTGATGCCCATATTGATACCCACGAGACCGCCTTCGTAGACAGCGACTGAATATTGGCCTTCGAGTATCGGCATGTCCTCACCGGGGTATCCGAGATCCGTGAGGCTAAGTGGTGCCGATTCGTTCTGCACGATGTACTCCGCCACGCTGGTTTGCACCGGCGCCGCGGCATTCAACGCCAGGGCGACCTGGGCGCGAATGGTGTAGTCCTGGTAAGCCGGTATGGCGATCGCCGCCAGAATGCCGATCATCGCGACCGTTACGATCAGTCCGCCACCACCACCGAGGCCGCCGACACGCGGCACGAACAGCGCCAGGAAACCGGCAAGCTTGCTGCGCGGCGGGAACACCGGTTCCTCGTTACGCCGATACGCCAGCGCCGCCGTCATGCGCTTGCTCATCCACGGATAGTCATTGGTGAACTCGTGGAACGACATCCAGAACTCTCTGGTCTGCTGGACCTGCTCCATGAAGCTGACGTGGCTGAGCGTTTTCCAGCGCGTGTCACCGGCCGAGATCGCGGCCAGCGCTGCGCGTATATCGTCATCGGAGTCCGAACAGGCCGCGCCGTAACGGTCGCAGGTGTACTCCTCGGCGCGCCTGTACGCAGCCCCGAGCAGCGGCAGGAACAGCGCGGGCAGCAGGAAGAAATTCCACTTCAGGTGCTTGCGATGGATGTGCCCGAGTTCATGGCCGATGTAAAAGTCGATCGCGTCCTGGCGGTCCTCGAGCGCATCCACGACGTCGGTGAACAACACGATGAAATTGCGGCCCAGGAACTTGGTCGCCAGCGCGTTGAAGACGTCCGCCCGCAGCAGGTACATCGCGGGCACCTCGGTCATCCCGATTCGGTCGCAGCATTTGCGCACGCGATCGTTGAGGTCGGGGAATTGTGTCTCGCTGACCCGAACGCCGTCGCCCTTGATGTAGGAGATGAACGCCGACTGCGCGAACAGGTAGATGATGAACGCCACCAGCAGATAGATGAGCCCGATGCCGAGCGTGCCGACGATCAGGAGAATCCAGACGATCGCGGAGATCGTCGCCGCTATGGCAAACAGCTTGCTTTCGTTCTTGTAGACCAGGTCCATCCCGGAGTCTCGCTCAGAGCAGGTTCCGGATCGCGACAACCAGTAACCAGATCGCCATTACCGCAGACGGCAGGAAGGTCAACACGAACCCGGGAGAACGACTGGCGGGATCCTTGAGGTATTCGGCACGGTAGAGAAACCGCCCGAAGAGAAAGACGACTCCGATCCCGGCAGCCCACATCGGATTGACGTAGTGCGCAAACAACCACATCAGCGGCAGGAACATCACGAGCTGCTCCATGGTGTTGTAGTGCACACGGAACATGCGCTCGAACTCGGTAGCACCCGAGGTCGCCGGCGCCTTGACTTCGTGTTTGCCGCGCATGGAGCCGACCTGGACCCCGAACAGGGAGTACTGCAACAACAACAGCACCGTAACAATGATCACCCAATCCATCTCTTTGCCTCCTCGTGGCTGCGTACCGTCGCATTGCCGGTGACATTTGACGCAGCGTCATTATGATGGCGGATACCATGAGCGCCGCCACTGACCAAGCGCGTCCCAAGCTGTTCGACAGAGTATTCGGGCTCGAGCGGCATGAGTACGCCGCGGTCGCCTGGTCTTTCTTGTATTTCTTCTGCGTATTGTCAGCGTACTACATCTTGCGCCCGGTTCGGGAGATGCTCGGAGTGCAGAGCGGGCCCGAGACCTTGCCTTACCTGTTTACGGCGTCATTCGCCGTCATGTTGGTGGCGACGCCCGTGTTTGGCTGGATTACTTCGCGTTACCCGCGCAAGGTCTTCCTGCCCTGGGTATATGCGTTTTTCATTCTGAATATTCTGGCTTTCTGGGCGGCCTCTGCGTACCTGATCGATGAGGATCAATCCCGCATCTGGGCGGGCCGCATCTTCTTTGTCTGGCTGAGCGTCTTCAACCTCTACGTGGTGTCGGTCTTCTGGAGTTTCATGGCCGACATCTACACCCGCGAGCAGGGGCGCAGGCTGTTCGGCCTGTTGTCCTCGGGCGGCAGCATAGGCGCGCTGCTGGGTAGTACGACCAGCTTCGCGCTGGCCCAGAACATCGGCTCCCAGAACCTGTTTCCTATCGCAGCGGTCCTGTTGACGTTGGCGATACTGTGCATTCGCCAGCTCAGGCGATGGGTGATGCAGGAAGATCACCAGCAACCGGGGCACCGCATTGAGATGGGCGCCTCACTGGGCGGCAATGCGCTGTCTGGCGCTGTGCATGCCAATAGCTCGAGTTACTTTCGCGGCATCGTGCTGGCCTCGGTTATTGCCAGCCTGCTGGGTACCGCGCTGTACCTGTTCCGCGCTTACCTTGTCAAAGAGTCGATCCTCGACCAGGACGCGCAAACCCAGTTCTTCGCCGCGATCAACCTCGCGCAGAATTCGTTCACCATCCTCGGGCAGATGTTTCTCGTCCGCTTTGTTGTTCGACGATTCGGCATTGGCGCTGCGCTGTCGATCATGCCGGCCGTATCGGTGCTTTGTTTTGTCTGGGTAGCCGCGGACCCATCCTTGCTGGTGATCGCCATTGTCGATGTCATCCGCCGCGCTTCGGGATTTACCTTCAGCAAGCCCTCGACGGACATGCTGTACTCGGTCGTCACGCCGGAACAGAAGTACAAGACCAAGAACTTCATCGAAACGACGATCTATCGGCTTGGTGATGTCATCGGAATATTCGCAATTCGGAGCATGCTGACGATGGGCTATTCGGTGGTCTCATTGATCATGGTGCCGTATGCGATTATCTGGATGGTTGTCGTGACGTGGCTTGGCAAGGACTATCGACGCCGCGCGCGCGAACTCAGGGAGAGTGGACTGACATGACATGGAAGTACTGGACGCGCCGCGAAGCGCTGCTCACGCTGGCGCAGGACCTGGGCATTGCCGTACTCATCATCCGCCCCTGCCAGTCCGGGCGCCTGTTCCGGGCCGTCTCGGGCCGGGAACTGCCGGTACTCGGCATCGGCACCAATGACGTCTTCGACCATGCGAGCACGCCGGAGGCCATTGCAAGAAACCAGGAAATCGTCGAGTTCATGAGCCAGCTATGACGCCCGTCAATTCCAGCCTGTTACGCCGATTCGGCGCAATGCTCTACGACGGTTTACTCGTGCTGGCGGTGCTGTTCATGGCGACCCTGCCGTTTGTCGGTGTCAGGGGCGGTGAGCCTGTAGAGCCCCAGAACACCGCCTACCAGCTGACGATGCTCGGCGTCGTTTACGTGTTCTTCGTGTTCTTCTGGTCGCGCGGTGGGCAGACGCTAGGCATGCGGGCATGGCGTCTGCGCGTAGAGACCTGGGATGGCCAGGTACCCACGTTTACACGCGCGACGCTGCGCTTCGTGCTGGCGCTGGTTTCCCTGGTGCCTTTGGGCCTGGGGTTCTTCTGGCAGTTGTGGGACAAAGACCGGCTTACCATTCACGACCGCTATAGCGGCACGCGGCTGGTTTACTACCCGAAACAGTGATCGCCCATCGGTCACGTCCCCCTTGAGGGGAGGCAGGGCCCTATCGAATTCGATTGAGGGCGATCAGCGTGATGATCGCGAGCAACGCCGAAGGTAACCACGCGATCACGGCGGGATCGAAGTTGAAGACCTGGCCGGAGTTCGCCAGCATTTCGCTGGCCAGATAGTAGGCCAGCCCGATGACGACGCCGATCATCAGCCTCGCCCCTGCCCCGCCGGTGCGCAGCGACCCGAACACGAACGCCAGCGCCAGCACCGGCATGATCAGCACGGTCGCGGTGCGCGCAATGCGGTACCAGAGCTCCGTCTCATAACGCCTCGCGTCGAGACTGTTGCGCTTGAGGTAGCCGATATAGCTAACCAGCCCGCGCCCGGAGAGGCTTTGCGGCTTGACGAGCGAGATGCCCAGCGTTTCTGCATCGATATTGAAATCCTCGATGGCCAGCGACGACTCGACGACCCTGACGCCGTCGTCGTCGAACCGCGTCTCGCGCAGGTTCTCGAGAACCCAGCGGTCTTCCGTGTCGATGCCGGAATTCTCCGCGCGAGCGATCGACGCCAATCCGTTGCTCTCGTCGAGCAGGAACAGGTAGATGCTGCCGAACTCGAACTCCGAGCTAACGCGCTCGAGGTGCAGGATGACCGGCCCGTCGCGCACCCAGGTGGCATTTCCGAGCCGGTCTTCGTCCTGGCCAAAACGCGCCTCGAGCCGCATGTTGCGCGCAAAGTAGTCCAGCGGCGGCCCGATGAACTCGCCGAGCAGACCGGTAAACACCAGCAGCACCGCACCCGTCATGGCCACCATGCCCGAGAGCTTGCGGATCGACAGGCCAGCCGAGCGCATCACGATGATCTCGCTGTTCGCCGCCAGCGCGCCCAGGCCGAGCAGCGACCCGATCAGTGCGGCGACGGGCAACATTTCGAATGCGAGCTGCGGCAGCCGCAGCAACGTGTAGAGAATGACGCGCGGCGTCTGGTAGTCGCCCCGGGTATCGTCAAGCTCGGCAATGAACTCGAACAGGCCGGCCAGGGCAAGCAACACGACGAGCACGAGCGCCGTCGCGGCGAGAATCGTGCGCATCATGTACTGGCTCAGGATGCCGTTCACCGGAACAGCCTCTTGTGCACCGAGTTCTGAATGCCCAGCAACAGCATCGCGAACACCAGCATGGCCCCATGCACCCACCACAGCCCCAGAATGGCCGGCGTCACACCCTGTTCGATCCAGGCCCGGGCCGCACTGAGCATGTTCAGGTAGATGATGAAAACCAGCAGGCCGATGGCGATGCGCCCGTACCGTCCGGCGCGCGGCTGAGCGCGGCTGAGCGGCACCGCCAGGATCGCGAGAATCACCGTGGCCAGCGGAATACCGATGCGCCAGTGCATCTCAGCGATGGATTCGGGATCGTCGCTCTGCAGCAGTCGGCCGAAAGACATCGCCCGTGGCGTGGGGTCCGCCGGATCGAGGCTGGGAAGACGGTAGGGAATGCCGTGTTCGGCAAACTCGACGACCCGGAATTGCGAGGTGCCGGGCACGCCCTCGTAGCGCCGGCCGTCACGCAGCACCAGGTAGCGCACGTCGGGGTCGTCGGACTCAACCTGCTCACCGCGTCGGGCCACGACGACTTCGACGACGCCGTCGCCAATGCGCCGCTGCAGGAAAACGTTTTCCATCGAACCGTCATCGAGTATGCGCTCGCCATAGACCACGGCGTTATCGGGCCCGACCTCGGTAAACCTTCCGGGTTCGATGCTGGCCAGGTCCGCGGCGCGGCGCGCCTCGGCGCCGATGCGATCAACAGCCTGCAGGCTTCGCGGTCCGAGGTCGATCGACAGCCACGCCACGAAGCCGGCGAGAGGCACGAGCAGCCAGATCAGCGGCCGGTAGATGCCACCTGGCCCGACGCGGCACGCCATCATTGCCGGCATCTCACTGTCGCGGTACAGGCGCCCGAGCGCGAGCATCGTTGCGAGGAACAGGCCAATTGGAATGATGATCGTCATGTACTGGGCCGCCGATAGCCCGATAACGTCAAATGCCGCCTCCTTGGGCAATCGGCCTTTAGCGACATCGCCGAGAATGCGAGCAAACTGATTGGTTAACAGAATCAGCAACAGGACCATGGTGACGCCGAGCCAGGTCCAGGCAATCTCGCGAAAAATATAGCGATCCAGTATGCGTCGCATCGGCGTGTTGGGAATTCTTAACCAGTCGGGCCTAATCAGTTAGACTACCGCTTTTATTTTGCCCGGGACAGCCTTCAAATCATTAGAGTTTCAGGCTGCCGATAACCAAAAGAACAAGATCTCTATGGAATATTTTACGACTACGAGCGCGGCTTCGCGCCGCGCCGTCGATTGCGTGATCGTGGGCATCTATGAGCGCAACCGGCTTGGCGCCGCTGCGGCGGACATTGACAAGGCAAGCGGCGGGGCTCTCAAACGCCTCCTGAAGAACGGTGATGTCTCCGGACAGTTTGGACGCTGCGTCATTCTCAATGACCTTGACGGCGTCAAGGCGCCGCGGGTCGTCGTCGTCGGCCTCGGCAAAATCAGCGCTTTCGATATCGGCAAGTTCCGCAAGGCCTTTGGCGCCGCCATGCGCGCCATCTCGCAGAGCAAATGCCGCCAGGTACTCAACGGCTTGACCCTGGAGGATGCGTCGGGCGCAGGCCCCTACTACCTCGGTCGGCACACGGCGCAGACCGTCGGCGACGTCATGTACCGTTTCACGGCGACCAAAAGCGGCAAGAAGCCACCGCAGATGCCATTGCGCAAGGTCGGCATCGCCGTTGCCTCGCGCGCCGACGCCAACAAGGCGGCGAAGGGCGCGACTCACGGCGATGCGATTGTCGCCGGCATGGACGTCTGCAAGGAACTCGGCAACCTGCCGGCCAACGTCTGCACGCCCAGTCATATTGCCCTCACGGCGCAGAAGATTGCCCGCGACAACAAGAACGTCACCTGCAAGGTGCTCAACGAGACCGAAATGAAACGGCTCGGCATGCATTCGCTGCTGTCGGTTACGGCCGGCACCAAGGAACCCGCCAAGCTGATCGTGATGCAGTACAAGGGCAAGCCGGGTCAGAAACCGCTGGTGTTCGTGGGTAAAGGCGTCACGTTCGATTCGGGCGGCATCTCGCTCAAGCCCGGTCCGATGATGGACGAAATGAAGTTCGACATGTGCGGCGCGGCCAGCGTCATTGGCACGATGGTCACCGTGGCGAAGCTGCAGTTGCCCATCAATCTCAACGTAGTCGTGCCCGCGGTTGAGAACCTGCCGAGCGGCATCGCCACGAAGCCCGGCGACGTCGTCAAGAGCATGTCCGGCCAGACGATCGAGATTCTCAATACCGATGCCGAAGGCCGATTGATCCTCTGCGACGCACTGACCTATTCACGGCGCTTCAAGCCGGATACGGTCATTGACGTGGCGACCCTGACGGGCGCCTGCGTGATTGCGCTTGGCCACCACCGGACGGCCGTCATGAGCCCCAGCGACGACCTGCAGAACGATATCGTCGCTGCCGGCGTCTCGGCCGACGATCGCGGCTGGCCGATGCCGCTTGGCGAAGAGTGGGCCGCTGAACTGAAGAGCAATTTCGCCGACATGGCCAACGTGGGCGGCCGCCCGGGCGGCGCCATCACGGCAGGCTGCTTCCTCGCCAAGTTCACGGATGGTCTCAACTGGGCGCACCTGGATATCGCGGGCACGGCCTGGGTATCCGGCAAGCAGAAAGGCGCCACGGGCCGCCCGGTGCCGATGCTGAGCGAATACGTGCTCGGTCGCTGCGACGCCCTGCCCTGATGGCGCGGATCGACTTTTACATCCTCAACCAGGCCGGCCAGCACTCGCGACAGACCTTTGCCTGCCGGCTGGCCGAGAAGGCCTACCGGCTCGACAAGACGGTCCACATCCATACCCGAAACCGGGCCGACGCAGAGCGCCTCGACGAGCTGCTGTGGACATTCCGCGACGGCAGTTTCGTGCCGCATGAATGTCTCGACGGGCGCGGCGGGCCGGTCGAGTCGCCTGTCACGATCGGTTGCGAAGGTGACACCGTTGAGCCGCGCGACCTGCTGATCAACCTGTGCGACGACATCCCCGGCTGCGCCGAGGCTTTCCCGCGCGTCGCTGAGCTTGTAACCTCCGACGATGACTGCAAGCAACTGAGCCGCAGGCGCTTTGCAGCCTACCGGGACCAGGGACACTCGCTCGAAACGCACAACCTCTAGATGGACAAAACCTACCAGCCCAGGGACATCGAACAGCGCATCTACGAGCGCTGGGAAGAGAACGGTTACTTTGCGCCGCAAGGTGACGG
>JAAUYE010131922.1_pt1 | contig 10220 bp, 19 predicted proteins | sample 7278081 | NCBI WGS metagenome assembly JAAUYE01 (sample SAMN14350131, study PRJNA611818) | marine sediment metagenome | isolation source: surface marine sediment (0.6m) | place: French Polynesia: Moorea | collected 2018-08
CCCGATTGCGCAAATGGTAGCAAAACTCGGCGTCTTCGGGTAAGAAGCTACGGAACTGCATGGCTATTTCACGATTTCCAGTATGTGTTTAAACGTTTCGCCTTCGGCAACCTTGAGCAGTTCAAACAGCGTCATCTCTACGCTGGTGATTGAAATGCCGGCATCCCTAAGCTTCTGCAGGGCCAGCGCCTTGGATTCCGGTTTCCTCGATGAAACGGCATCCGCAACGACCTGCACCTCATAACCGGCAGCCGTCAGGTCCTGGGCCGTCTGGTATACACAAATATGGGCTTCAATACCTGCAATCAGAACCTGATTTCGGCCGGCCGCTGCAAGCGCCTTTGCGAAGGTTTCATTTTGCCAGCAACTGAAACTCATCTTGGCGATCGGCTCCATGCCTTCCAGCTCCGCCGCGATTTCGGCAACGGTGGGTCCCAGCCCCCGGGGATTCTGCTCGGCCCACAGGACCGGGATATCCAATGCCCGGATGCCCCGAATGATGGACTTCAGGTTGGCAAACAGTGTCTGTTTTTCATGCATCAACTGGGCAAGTTTGCCCTGAACATCCACCACCACTAATATGGCTTGTTGACGATCGAGCATACTGTGTCAATCCTTCCGCGATTGGCTGTTTTTTTTATCTACGTTGATACCTGTGATGGACAGTTCGATATCTTTGAGCAATTCCCGTGCAGCGTCAACCTGATCCGTGCGTATCATCAAACGAACCGGGTCGGCCAGCGGCCGCATGTACATGAAATGCTCCCCTTTGAAGAAGTACTGTATCTCCTCGCTGTCCAGAAGCGATTTGATAAAGGCCACGTCAGCAGGGTTGTATGTGGCCAGCACCTCGACGAAGTCAACGAATTTCGGTTCGGGCTGGTCAGGCAGAGAGATGACCAGTGCAACATGGCAAACTGGACATCTGGTAACGCCTTCGACGAACTCCGATCTGCAATCAGGGCAAAACATCTTCCCTCTTTTCGGCGGACGGCAACCATTGCGGGGTCATGCAGCGCCGCCATGTTTCCTTTCCAGTGTTCAGGCAGCCGGATCATTGTCCGGCCCGGGGGTTTGTCGGTGTGACGACCCTGGCGATCGAAAACAGACAACCGCCAGCATACCCAAGATGATCGCCATGCCTTCCATCGATATGCCGAGATAAACAGCCCCGCTTTGAAACAACCGTTCATTGCCGGCGGTTTCGGCTCCGTAGTGGATTATCGCCGGAACAATCAGAAAAAGGCCGCGAACAGCCGCATAGGCGGCCATCACGCTGAAAACCCAGCCAAGAATGATACGTATCGCTTTCATAATGGCAATGTGTCGCTATCGACGCTGCCTATTTGTCCGACAGCCATTTTTCGTACTGCAGTCGATCTTTTTCTATCACTTCCCGTTTTTCCCTGCTGTCGGGCATCGGACCGATCCTTGCCTGGTTTGGATACTCAGCAGCTGCAAGGATGTCTCTGAAGTCTCGTTTTGCCAGTGCGGTATTCCGACGAATTTGCGTAAGGTCGCTGCCGGAAATTTTTAACACCGCCAACCAGACCCGCTCGGATTCGCGTTCGTGTTTCTCCATTCCGTATTGCCGGAGAATCGCCATGGCCGCTTCCCGTGATTGTTCATCCGGAAAGATGACCGCCAGCTTGCGCAGAAACACTTCTTTCTTATCGATATTCTGCATCTTTCCCCGCTCGGCACCGGCACCCACTGGTAAAGAAAGGCCACTCGCGGGCTGCCGGTAAGACCGTGTCCGGATGAGACAGTTATGCCCGCCGGCTGGAAAGCCGGTCCGCCAGCATATTGTAGAGCCAGGCAAAAATGACTCCGCCAACCAATCCGTCCACCAAGCCCCAGACCAATCCAATGAAACTGCCGGCCGGAGATATGCTGTATCCGCGATACAATCGGCCGATGAAAGTAAGATCACCGGTAACTCCCTCAAAGGCGATGATCCACCAGGTAATGACAAAAAGGCCCAATCCACACAGGATCCCGCAGGTCAGGCCGAAGGCTTTGACATTGAGTCGCATCGCATGGCACCTTTTATGAAAATGGTTATTTGTCAATCATAGTCAATGATTTCTCTTACCTGCCGAAACTGGGCGCGAATCCTTCCAGCCGATACTCCCATGGCAATCGATTGCACGGCGCCGATTTCATCGTCGGTCAGACCGTTTTCCTTGGCAACGCCAAAGAAGTGTTCCATTCACGGATAACACCCCATGACAAAGGATGCGGCCAGCTGAATCATGATGGTTGTCTTTGGATCGAGAATGTCGTTTTGAACGGTCGATTCGAAAAACGCTTCATAGGTTTGGTTTTGTTTTTCCGGTAGCATCGGGTTTGCTCTCCTTTCGATCCGTTCGCGGCACCCCCTAACCTCAGGTTGGGTGGAGCGGCGAGGCGGTGCTGGGTGAGCTGCATATCGCTTGGTCAATATTGAAGCGTTGTTCAGCGAGCCGCGGCTGCCTGGCGAGCAATCTGCAGCTGGATGAGCTTTGTTGCCAGCGTCTAGGCTATTCGCCCCCTTTGCCTTCGTTTGGTTACGCTTTCTCCGGCAATGCCCCAGTTGTCGGTGTCGACTTCGTCGATGACCACGACCGTTGTGTTCGGGTTTTTGCCCAAAACATCGACAAGCAGTTGAGTAGCGCCCTGCATGAGTCGCTCTTTTTGTTTGGCGGTCACGCCTTCTTTGGTAATCTTGAAATTTACATACGGCATCGTCTCATTCTCCCGGCCCTGAGTTTCGATTTGACTTCAACCTTGCACCACCTGCTCCCAACTGCCTGCGGGGTTTATATTTGCCGACCTCGTTCACAAAGATCATGGTGCCAGAGAATCCGTGCAGCGACTGCCCGCAGCGGCCGCCACTGTTTCGCGATTCGGTCCGCTTCTTCCGAGACGGGGGTCTTCGTCAATCCTTTGACCTCCTGGATGGCTTTTTCCAGCGCCAGGTCGCCGGAAGGCCACACGTCCGGTCGGCGCAGTGCAAACAGCAGATAGGTGTCGGCCGTCCAGGCCCCGATACCCCGTCGGTTCATCAGATATTTTCGAGCCCGGTCATTGTCCATGCGCGCCATGGCTTCCAGGTCAACATCACCGGCCATGATTCCATAGGCCAGATCCCTGACGTACGAGCCCTTCTGGCGGCTGAACCCGATGGCCCTCAATGCCTCGTCCCCCAGCGTTAAAAACGCTTGCGGATGGACCAAGCCGATCGCATTTTCCAGCTTGGTGTATGCTGCCCGGGCCGATTCCAATGAAACCTGCTGGGACAATACGCCGATAACGAGTCCGGGAAATCCGGGCGTATGGGTCCAGAACGGAGGGGGGCCCCACTTGGACACGGCCGCTGCCAGCGCAGCATCCTGCCTGCCCAATTCGGAGATACCCCGGCGGTATGATTTTTCAGTGAGTGCGGCTGGTTTCGGTGGCGGTCCCATATGTTTCCGATCCGGGCGGCAGTATGTATGTCCGGATGTCGCGCGACCGGTAACGCGTCACAGGTACGCATGCCTGCTGCGGTTATTAGCTTTCAAACTTTGTGGTTACAGTCCCCACACCTTCGATCACAATCTTTAGCTCCGTATCCTGATCGATGTGCACCAATTCAACCGGAGAGCCGGGGATCACCAAACTGTCTTTTTCCAGCGTGTCTCCTTTTTCGGTCAGAAAATTCACCAGCCAACGCAATGAATGCAGGGGGCCGCCCATGATTTCTGATGCGGGAGCGGATGTGATCAATACGTCATTCTTGTATACGGAAAACAGTTCAGTGTTGAAAGGTAAATCGGCCGGCCGAGCCCGTTCGCTTCCGACAATCAGTCCCGCATGGATGCCACCCGAACAAATCAGCTCCTGTACGGTGGGGGGTGGTTGCCAGAACTTGAATTGATGAATCTCGATGCCCGGGCGTACATATGCGATTGCGTCGACGAGCGCCTCATCGGGAAGGTTTTTTCCTTTTAGATCTTTGCCAATGGTGAAAACCATCTCCGGCTCTATGGCGCAGTTGACATAACCGCGCCGATCAATGGCTGCGACACCTTCAAAAATGCAGGGCCGAAAAAGCTTTGCATGGATTGGCTCATTAAAACCCAATTGTGCACGAATGGCCTTGCTGGTGCAACCGACCTTGAAACCGGCAACCACTTCCCCCAGCGCCAATCTTTTCTGTGTCACCAAATCCTGTACTTCATAGGCTTCTGAGATCGAAATCTTGTCAATATAAGGGTCGCCATCCGCCAACCATTTTTTGATGTAAAACGCATGGAAAAAATCAGTGGCGATGGCGGCAAGTGATTTCTTTTCTTTCATCCTACGTTTTTTCCGGGAGCGGTGGAGGGTCGTGCTCTTCAGCCAGCGGTCAGCCTGATTGCCCTGTCCATGCCACCAGCAACACCAGGATGCCCGTAAACGCGTTGGCCGAGCACCATCCGATTCTCCTTGCATCACTCCAGAGCCTGCGGCCTGCTGCCCGACGATTTCCCTCCCACACCCATGCACTGATCGCGTGGTAGACTAGAATCGATCCGGGAATCGACGCAAGCTTGTAGCCCCATTGCGCATTAAAGAACAAACCCACGGCAGCAACACCGTAGAGCCAGGCCATCGCAGTATCTGCGACGGCAATGGCATGTTCATACACGACGTAGTCACGGGTGAGTTCCTTTTCTTGAAGACCGATCCGCGTTGCCAGGTCCCAGTTGAAAACCGAGACCAACTGGCCGATCCAGTGGAAGCCGAATCCAACGACAAGAAGCAGGATACCGGCGATCATATTTGCATACGGAATAATGGCACTCATCACACGCTTGCTCCTCAGAGGGTGATCCCGGAGAGCCGCAATGCGCTGTAGCCCAGCGCTGCAGCTCCCCACAGTACGAAGAATCCCCAGTAGTAGGTATAGTACACCAGTGGACCCCGCGAAGGGTAAACATACTCTTTTTCCATAAACCACAGGACCACATTGGCGTAAAGGGATATAGTGCCGGCCGCGGCCCACAGTACATACCCCCAGGGTCTGCCCAAAAGGACCCCTGCGCTGCCGGCGACACCAAGCGGGACAAACAGCACCCAGTCGGCCCAGGCAAATCCAACTGCCGACCGGAAGTGCGTTCGGTCGCGCCATTGTTCACCGCTGCCGATAAGGATGTTTCTGGTGTGCTGGCTGTCAGGCCTCAAGAGTATAGCAAGCTGAGCAACTACCAGTGGCGATAAGGTGATACCCCCAAAGACAACGAGCACCCAGGTAAGCATTGTGGGTTCGAGGAAATGACTGATCATGTCTGCGTCAATCCTTTCCGGCAGGCAATAGGGGTCAAGCAGATGCCCGCCTATGGAAGAAGGCAGCTATCTATCTTTCCATTGTAATGGCGATTTTTCCCGTGTGATGTCCCTGCCCGAAGTACCGCAATGCATCCGGCACTTCTCTCAAAGAATAGATACGGTCGATCACCGGATTGAGTTTGCCGGCTTCGATCAGCTCCTTCAGTTCTGCCAGGCCCTTGTTGGGCCCTTCTGCTACCAGACGGAATTTTTTTCTTTCGCGGGTAAATGATGACCAGTAATTTACAAAGTAAAGCTGGAGGATCCGCAGCATGGACCCGCCGATCATAGCGTATGTGCCGCTGGGATTTAGAGAGCGCTTGTAATCAAACATGGAACGATAGCCCTGGCAGTCGACAATCAGGTCAAAACGCTCGCCTGTTTTTGTGAAATCCTGCCGGGTGTAATCGATAACACGGTTTACACCAACCGACCGAACGACATCCAACTTATGGGCGGCGTCCACGCCCGTCACTTCGGCACCGTATAATTTGGCCAGCTGAATGGCAAACGAGCCCACTCCGCCACCGGCACCGTTAATCAATACCTGTTGTCCCGGTTGCAAAGAACCGGCTTTGCGAATGCCTTGCAGGGCCAAAACGCCGGCCTGGGGTACGGCGGCCGCTTCTTCGAAAGTCGAGCACACCGGTTTTCTCTCCAGATCGGTTTCACGCGCACAGGCATATTCCGCAAAGCCGCCCCAGTGGTCCCAGAGGTCGCCAAACACCTCGTCTCCCGGCTGGAAACGGGTCACGCGCATTCCGGCTGCCACAACCGTTCCGGCGATATCGGCTCCGAGTCGCTGTTTTTCCGGTTTGGGCTTTAGCAGGCCGAACATGAGGCGGTTTACAAACGGTTTGCCGTTCAGATACTCCCAGTCCCATGAATTGACAGATGAAGCGTGAACACGAACCAACAGTTCATCATCTCCCGGCACGGGCTTCGGAACCGTTGCCAGTTCAAGGCCATCCGGTGATCCATATCGTTTGAATACGATTGCTTTCATGGGCATTTCCAAGTGATGGGCGACCCAAACCGGATTTGAATCTCCGGATCCATTTCCTTGCTTTGCTTCTGGTTGGAAAAGCAGCATCTATATTTTACAGGCGATGACGATATACTCATTGCCAAGGTAAACAACACTGCCGACCTTATGAAACGGGAGTTTCAAATGGGCCTTTAACGAGCGCCGGTTTTCCGAAGATATGAAAGAAAAGCAGAAAGAAAATCCGGCATCGCCTGATATGTTAACGCCATGGGAGAACAGGTGGGTTAATACGTTTCTGCCCCGATAAGGCTTTGCAATGCATGCCGGACCGTAAAAGCAGGTTGTCGCCTCTGCTGGCTGCTGCTGCGCACCTGGGACCGAGTAGGATGGTAGATTGGCGACAATCTGATCGAGGATGGGGAATTTTGCGTTAAATACGGCGCTGGAAACACAACAATATCCGATAACCTGGCCTTGCGCTTTCGCCACAATCACACCCAAATCGCGGTTAAATTCCCAGAAGTCATTTTCTGAAAATGCGATGGAAAGGTAACCGTCTTTCAGCTGGTCCGGCGCTAGATTATCACGCAGGTTTTCGTTCTGTATCTGCAATATCGGGATGATATCGGTTTCCAGCATGGTTGCAGTGGTAAGACCCATCGCGCCTGTATTCATTTTCTCCGTTATCCCCCCGCACCTTTTCGGTCACCCTGCCATTCCTGGCGCAGGATGGCACACAGGGCAACATCTTCGAATTGCCCCCACTTTTGCACACACTGACGCAGCAGGCCCTCTTTCTTAAAACCGTTTCTTGCCAGGACACGTCCGGAGGCCTGGTTTCTCAACATGTGATACGCATACAGCCGATTGAGCTGGAGGTCCTCAAATCCATATCGCACCACCGCCTCGACGACTTCACTCATGTACCCTCGTCCCCAGACGTCAACGGTCAGCCAGAAGCTCAGCTCTGCCACTAGATGCTCACGGTCTATTTCGCGCACTTCGACGATGCCACAGAAGTTTCCCTCCTCCCTATCTACGATCACGAAGGCGCAAGAACGGCCGGCGTTTCGCTCAGCCTGCTTTTTGGCTATGTACCGCCTGGCTTCGTCAGCGGGGTACGGATGTGGAATGGAAATCATGGTATCGGCGATGACACGGGCGGCGGCAGCTCGCTGAATGGCAGACCGATCGGATTCTTCAAGCGGGCGAAGCCGAAGGCGTGGCGTTTCGAGAACAGGTTGCTCTATCATACGGCACCACGATGACGGGTTAGCAAACAGTGAGCTGCTGGTGCAGCGAACAGAGAAGTTTTGCTGGATCTAATGAAAAGCCGTGGCTGCTCTCCTGTTCGGTTCGGCGGTGTTGTCCGCTAAACGCAAACTGGTTTCAATCGCTTCCATCAACTTCGAAATATTTCTCGGCCAGATGAGAATTTTCTCCGGGAGATCGTAACGTTTGTGAACGATCCGTATGCCGTCAGATACCAAACCTTCCTTCTTAATTTTCTGTACGTCGCCAATTTTCAGCACGAATTGACTGTTTGAACAGCGTACGGCGATGAATCTGCTGTAGCAGGATACGCGAACAAAGGGGATCGTCCAGTTAACACTGCCGAATTGTCCACCTGCCTGTTCCGTGTAGATGGAAACGGCTCCGACTTCCTGGGGCAACAAGTTTTTGCTGTCTCTATATGCGCGATAAAGATAAAAGATACCCCAAATGAACACAATTGACACGATTATTCGCAATATATCCAGAAAACTTTCCATGGGTGTTATCGACAAAGTTCACTTGCGGTAATAAAGCGCAGCAAAATTGCAGTCCTGTGCAGCGCCCTGTCAGCCGACTTGAGCTGTAAGCTGTTGTTTTCTTTGTTCACCGATCTCATCCCAATGTTTGTCAGTCAAAGCCCCTTCAAAAGAATACAGGTAGTAGCAAACCGGCAACGTTTCGCCTGGATTCTTCTCCTTGATCATCCGGTGTGCGTTTGCCGCACCAACAAGCCTAAGCTCGTCTTCGGAAAAAATCCCAATTTCATTCAGCCGACCGGCAATTTTCCTGCCGATGTTTTTAAGGTCAGTGAGTCTTCTATTCCGAGCCATAATCACTCCGATACTCTTCGGTTGGCTCGATGGCTTGAACGATGTCTAAATGAACTCCGTTTGGGTCCTGGATGCAGAAATGCCGCTGACCCCAATCCTCCGAGCGCAGCGCAAGCACGATGTTCAGTGATATTGATTTTGCTGCTGCGAAAGCTGCATCAACGTCATCTACTTCCAAGCTGAAGATGACACCTTCGCCAGAGTATGGTTTTTGAAATACGGGGGGCTGCGATGGTTGTTCCGGCAACATAAAGCCAACCTGAACACCCGACTTGGAAACCAGGTGAACATACCACTCGTTCGAGAAAACGACATCAAAGCCAAAATTCTCTGTGTAGAAGGATTTTGCTGCAATGAGATCCGGAACTATAAACACCGGGAATGAGCTTTTTGATTCAATCATTTGTGATAGCTCCTTTGTCGGCTGACGACGCGCTTCAGCGGCGCGTGGTTTTTTGCGCGTCCGGTTGCATGCGCTTGTCAATGGCAATCATTTAGTCTCTTTCGTCTGCATAACGATAAAAACTGTACTCTGCTCCAGGCGGATTGATGCCTTCAAAATTTTCAAGTTCCAATATTTCCTCTGCATAGAGCACAGGCGGGTTATCGGGAGCATTGAGTACTACCTGGCCCAGTTTATCGTCATTCTGTATAAGCGCCACTGCTTTGGACTCAGCCAAGCCTTCGTTTTCAGCCTCGACATATCGCGTTGTATAAAACCCCATTCTTTCAATCATATCGTCTAACTTGATCAAGTAATTCTGTCCATGAATGACCACTCTGTATTTGTTCATTTGGGTTTCCACCAACAGATAGTTGTCCGGAATGATTTTGCGATGACCCAATATCAGGGCACTCATTCACGATAATGCCGGTTACAGGATTTGTCCCTTTTTTATTGCTATCGTGGATGATGCGGAATCGTCAAGGGCGGTAGAAGACAGACGCTTCAGGATGGTTGCTCGAGCTGGCAGCTGTTTCAATTCACGCTGGTTACCGGCTCGAGGATGCTGCGGATTTTGGATGAGAGCTGGACCACATTAAAGGGCTTTTGAATGAATCCATCGCATCCTTCCCGCAGGATTTCGTCCACGGCACCGTTGATACCGTATCCACTGGCCAGCAGCACCTTGAGTTGCGGGTTAATCGATTTCAATTGCAGGAAGGTTTCCTTTCCGGACAGTCCGGGCATCACCAGATCCAGGATCACCAGGTCGATATCATCCATCTGTCGGGTATACAGCGCCACGGCCTCTTTGCCACCGTTGGCGATCAGAACCGTGTAGCCGAGCTCTTTTAACAGCTCTTCACCGGTGGCCAGGATCATGGCCTCGTCGTCAACGAACAGGATTGTTTCGCTGCCACGTTCGACCGCCTGTGCCACGGTCATCTCGCCGGCAGTCGATCCTTCCAGGGCAGGGAAGTACAGGTTGAAGGTGGTGCCGAGCCCTTTTTCGCTGTAGACATTGATGTATCCACCATGGTTTTTCACGATACCGTAGACCGATGCGAGCCCCAGCCCTGTCCCGCGGCCCATTTCCTTGGTGGTGAAAAACGGTTCGAAGATACGCTGCTGAATGGCAGTGTCGATCCCTTCACCGGTGTCGGTGACCGACACCTTAACGTATTTGCCCGGTCTCACGCGGTATGGCCGTGTGGATGAACCGTCCAGAAAGACGTTGCCGGTATCCAGAGAAAGCCTTCCTCCGCGGGGCATGGCCTGTCCGGCGTTCACATAGAGGTTTAGCAGGATCTGCTCGATCTGGCTGTGATCGGCGTTGATTTTCCAGAGG
>JAAUYE010002925.1_pt1 | contig 10213 bp, 9 predicted proteins | sample 7278081 | NCBI WGS metagenome assembly JAAUYE01 (sample SAMN14350131, study PRJNA611818) | marine sediment metagenome | isolation source: surface marine sediment (0.6m) | place: French Polynesia: Moorea | collected 2018-08
AACTGTTTGAATAAATACCAACTATGATCCGACACGAAAAAGGAAGAGGAGATGAAACCGATCGAAATCGCTAAAGGAATATACGATGTTGGTGTAAACGACTGGAACATCAGCGACTTTCATGGATATTCCACGCCATTTGGAACCAGTTACAACGCCTTTTTGATCATTGATGAAAAAGTCGCCCTGCTCGACACCGTGAAAGCCGGATTTACCGATGAACTGTTTTACAATATATCGAAAATCATCGATCCCAAGAAAATCGATCTGGTCGTCAGCAACCACACGGAGATGGACCACTCCGGCAGTCTGGCGCGGGTCATGCACCGCATCGGTCAGGATAAACCGGTGTACTGCTCCAAGATGGGGCAAAAAAACTTAGGGATGCATTTTCGGCAGAAACTGAATTTGCAGGCCGTCACAAGCGGGCAGGAGCTCAGTTTGGGGAAACGGACGCTTAGCTTTCTGGAAACCCGGATGGTGCATTGGCCGGACAGCATGTTTACCTATGTGAAAGAGGACAAGATCCTTTTTTCCAGCGACGGATTCGGGCAACACTACGCTGGTTGGGAAAAATTTGACGATCAGATCGGCGATGCCATCATGCCCCATGCGAAGAAATACTTCGCGAATATCCTGATGCTGTACGCGCCCCTGCTGAAAAAACTGGTCCAGAAAGTAACCGATCTCGGCCTGGAAATCGATATGATCTGTCCGGACCACGGCATCATCTGGCGCAAGGACCCGGGCAAGATCATCGATGCCTACGTGCGCTGGAGCAACCAGGAAGCCAAGAAAAAAGCCATCGTACTTTACGACACCATGTGGCACAGCACGGAGATGATGGCCAATGCCATTGCTACCGGCATCGGTGCCGCAGGAGTAGACGTCCGACCGATGTACTTGCGCAAATGGCATCGCAGCGATATCATGACCGAGGTGCTCGACGCCAAAGCGGTGGTGGTCGGCTCCCCGACGCTGAACAACAATTTGTTTCCGACCCTGGCCGACATCCTCACCTACATGAAAGGCCTTAAGCCGATGAACAAAATCGGAGCGGCGTTCGGCTCTTACGGCTGGAGCGGCGAGGCCGTCAAACTCATCGAGCAGGAATTGACCGCCATGAAGTTCGATCTGGTGGAACCCGGTCTCAAGGTTCAATATGTGCCCGGAGACGAGCACTTGGATGCCTGCCAGGAATTTGGCCGCAAGATCGGAGAGGCTGTCGTGAAGGCGTTTTAGCGGACCGTGTGGAAGAAACGAAAAACCCGAATGATGGTATGAAATCCGTCGAAGTCGATCTAAGTGACTGCAAACTTTGTGAAGTCTGTGTGGCTGCCTGCCCGGGAGTTTTTCGCATAAACGATGCCGGCTACGTAGAAGTGGCGGATCTCGATGACTATCCGGATGAAGAAGTGGCGGACGCCATTAAGAACTGCCCAACGGACTGCATCCGCTGGGCGGAGGAATAGAGGGGTATTGGAATGGCTCAGGAGAAAAGGGCCGAGCGCATCGCTCTGTTTGTCTTCAACGGCGATCCCATCTGTTTTGTCCACGTGCTGTTGAACGCTCTCGACTTTCACGCCAAAGGGGTTGAAGCCAGAATCATCGTCGAGGGCGCGGCCACCCAGCTGATTCCAAAGCTGGAGAAGGAAGAAAACCCGCTGCACCAGTTGTGGCAGAAGGTAAAGCAGCACGACCTGGTTGAGGGTGCTTGCAAGGCCTGCTCGCAGAAGATGGGAACGGATAAAGATGCGCAGGCACAGGGGCTGGCGCTGCTGGACGACATGACCGGTCACCCGGGGATGGCAGCCTATCGTGAACGGGGATTCGAGATTATCACCTTTTGAGGTTTATACCCAGCTCCTTCGGTAGCTTTAGATGAGACGAGATATCTCATGGATTTCGATATCAAGCTGGATTGCGCAGGAGTGGACTGGAAGACGGTATCAGAGACTCTGAAGAAAGTCGGGATGGGGTACCATGATCCCGATGTTCACAGAAGCGCATTTGAAGCCAGCCATACGACCGTCTTTATCTATCATGCGGATCGATTGATCGGCTTCGGCCGCGCAATCTCCGACGGCGAGTATCAGGCCGGCATTTACGACGTTGCTGTGTCGCCTGAATCGCAAAGAAAGGGTGTCGGAAAGCTGATATTGCAAGCTATTCTGGACAGGCTTTCGCATTGTAATGTCATTCTGTATGCATCTCCTGGGAAAGAAGGATTTTACCGAAAGCTTGGATTCAGAGGGTTGAAAACAGGAATGGCGATGTTCACAAATTCGGAAGCAATGGCGGACAGAGGCTATACGGATTAGCGGCCCAACTCGCTGGGCCTCCATCAAGATTCTACCGCCATTCATTTCGAAAAAACCACCACACCAACCACACCCGTGCAAAAGATTTCCACCCGCCAGCTGAAAAAACAGGTGCTGGAGCTGCTTCAGCACCCGGACTTTCATACCTGCATCTCTCGAATCCTCGGTTTTCCTCTCCGCAGGGTGGTCAATCCTCTGTTTTCTTTTCTCTACAGCCTGGACGAACCTGTCAAGTGGCGCGCTGTCAGTGCAATGGGAGCGGTCGTCGCGGAGATGGCGATCGGGGAAATGGAGTCGGCGCGCATCGTCATGCGCCGGTTCATATGGAATCTGAACGACGAATCCGGCGGAATCGGCTGGGGCAGCCCCGAAGCCATGGGTGAAACCATGGCACGCAGCAGGCAACTGGCGGGAGAATTCGCCTCTATCCTGGTTTCCTACGTACGACCGGATATGAACTACCTGGAGCACCCGGATCTGCAGAAAGGGGTGATCTGGGGCCTTGGACGTCTGGCCTATGCCCGTCCAGATCTGGTAGAGGAAGCCGCAGCTTTTCTTCCCCCGTATCTTGAATCCGGTGATCCAACCCTTCGCGGCCTGACCGTCTGGACCGCCGGGGCGTTGCCCCTGGAATGTACCCGCAGGCATCTTGAAAAGCTCACCGGAGATCCCTCCACGTTCCCGCTCTATCGCAACAACCGGCTCGAGCAAGTGCGCATCTCAGATCTGGCCGGCGAATGCCTGCAAGGGTCGCTGTCCTGATCAAACCGTCGAAGTTGCTTCTTTCTTCATTTTTTTTATCGGCTGCGGTCTGTTCTGATACACCAGATAGTAAACAACAGGGACTACCACCAACGTAAATGCGGTGGAGACCAGCAGGCCGAAGATCAGGGACCAGGCCAGCCCGCTGAAGATCGGATCGAGAGTAATTGGCCAGGCGCCCAGCATGGTCGTTCCGGTGGTCAAAAAGATCGGGCGAAACCGCACCGCACCGGATTCGATGATCGCGTCTTTGAGGCTCTTTCCCTTTTCTGTGTTGGTTTTAATGAAATCGATGAGGATAATGGCATTGCGCACCACGATGCCGCCCAGCGCGATCATGCCGATCATGGCGGTGGCGGTGAAAAAGACCGGGTTGGCGTATCCGCCGACTGGATGATTCCAGAATACGTTCAGCAGCCAGAACCCGGGCATGATGCCGATCATGGTCAGCGGAATCGAAAGCATGACGATCACCGGCAGCAGGTAAGAACCCATTTCGTAGACCAGCAGGACATAGATGGCCAGCATGGCCACCGAAAAAGCCAAACCGAGATCGCGAAATACATCCAGGGTGATCTTCCATTCACCTTCTCCGCGCCAGTCGATACGGATGCCTTCGGGCAGCGGGTTTTTTCGGAAGTGTGATTGGAGCGATAAAACAGCATACGCCGGTCCCCGGCCGGCCATTTCGGCCATCACGTATACCACGCGTTGCTGATTTTTATGAAAGATCGTCTTGTCGTATACCCCTTCCTCGAATCGTCCCAGTTCTCCCAGCTGTACACTGCGCCCGCCTCTTCCTTTGACCGTCAGTTTGGCCAGCGAAGCCACGTCGGAGCGCTGGGCACGGGGCAGACGAAGCACGATGGCCAGTTCGTTCTGCTCCGAAGGGGTGTGCACCACACCCGCGCTGCGGCCACCGAGCGCGATGGACAGGGTGGTGACGATATCTTCCGTCGAGATGCCGCTCAGACCGGCCTTTTCCCGATCGACCCGGAAAAAGACCTTGCGCAGGGAACCTTCCACCGAGTCATCGAGATCCACCACACCACCTTCCTGTTGCATTCTGGCCTTCACCGTGTGCGCAGCGGCGATCAAATCATCATAGGAATGGTGGGCCTGGCCGTAGATTTCGGCCACAACTGTTGACAGCACCGGTGGCCCGGGCGGGATTTCGATCAGTTTGATGATCGCACCGGTTTGCGCAGCGATCGCATCGATCCGGTCGCGGATTCGCAGCACGATTTCATGACTGCCCATTTCGCGCTTTTTACGGTGGAGCAGATTCACCCGGATGTCAGCCAGGTTGGGGCCTTCCCGCAGGTAGTAATGGCGCACCATACCGTTGAAATCCATCGGTGAGGCCGTGCCGACGGTGGTGGTGAAGTCGGTTACCTCCGGCAGCGTGCGCAGCAGGTCTTCAATTTCTGCTGTCACCGCCGCGGTGGTCTCCAGGGTGGTGGCTTCGGGCATGTCGACCACGATCTGAAATTCGTTTTTATTGTCGAAGGGAAGCATTTTCAGCGGGACCAGACCGGTGGCGGCCAGCAGTATAGAAATGATAAAAAGTACGCTGGTAACTGCCAGTACGATGACACTTCTACCGCGGGACTGCACCAGCGGCCGCATAATGCCGCTGTAAAATCGGTATATGCCGGTCTGACGCAGATCGGGCGCTTTTTCTTCCTCTTTGGGCTCCTTGAGCAGTTTGCTGGAAACCCAGGGAGTGATGGCAAGTGCCACCACCATCGACATGAGGATCGTCAGCGGCACGCTCACCGCCATCGGCCGCATGTACGGTCCCATCATGCCCGTGATAAAGAACATGGGCATAAAAGAGGCGATGATTGCCAGGGTGGACAGAATGATGGGGCCCAGCACCTCTTTCATGGCGGTGGCGATCGCCTGCAGTCGTGGTTGCCGGCGCATGCCCAGGTGCCGGGAGATGTTATCGACACCGACGATGGGATCATCCACCAGCAGACCGAGAGCCAGGATCAGCGCGAACAGGGTCACCCGGTTGATGGTAAAGCCGAACAGGTAGTTGAACAACAAGGTGACCGAATAGGTGATCGGCACGGCAATGGCAACCACCAGGCCTTCGCGCCAGGACATGAAGATGGCGATGAGCAAAGTAACCGAAATGATTGCCTCCCCCAGGCCTTTGACCAGGTCGTTGATCTTGTCGTTGGCGGTAACCCCGTAGTTGCGGGTGATCCGGTAGCGGATCTCGTCCGGTATCACCGTGCCGGCCAGCGATGCCATCGTCTCTTCGATGTCGCCGGCCACCCAGACGGCGTTGCTGCCTTTTTTCTTCGCGACGGCGATGGTCACCGCCGGATAGGTCCGGAAGTGAAATCCTTCAGAAATTGATTGTTCGGCCCTGGAAACCGATCCGCCGCTGATGGCTTCCGGGTCGCCGGCCGGCCCGAATCCAAAATGCGAATAGGAGCGGATCTCTTCCGGTCCGTCCACGATCTCGGCCACATCCCGCAAGTACACCGGTCGGTCCTCGTACAGGCTGACAAGAAGGTTGCGCACCTCGTCCACGTCTTGCAGAAAGGGACCGGATTCGACCCGCACGACCTGGTTGTTGTTCTCAAACTGGCCGCTCTGTGCCTGCACGTTGGAGACCTGCAGCACTCCCATGATCTCTCGGGCCGAAAGGCCGTATGCATCCATGCGCTCGCGGTTGAGATAGACCTGCACCACCCGCTTGCGGCCGCCGTGAATGGTGATCCGGGCGCTGTCTTTCACCCGCTGCAGCTTGTCAACCACTTCTTCGGCCACCCGGTACAGGGCATGGGAGTCATACACTTCGCTGTACAAAGCGATGTTGACAACGGGGACATCGTCGATTTCGATCGGTTTGACCACCCACCCGGCAATGCCGGGGGTGACACGGTCCATGTTCTGCTGAAGCTTGTTGTAGAGCTTGATCAGGCTCTCTTCACGATCCTGGCCGACGAAAAACCTTACGGTGACCACCGCCATTTCCGGTCGGGACATGGAATAGACATATTCGACCCCGTCGATCTGATAGAGCAGCCGCTCCAGACGCGACGAAACCAGCTGCTCGACCTCTTCGGCACTGCCGCCCGGATAGCTGATCAGTACATCGGCAACCGGCACTACGATCTGGGGCTCTTCTTCACGGGGGGTGAGCGTCAACGCCATGGCCCCGGCCACCAGGCTGATGATGATCAGCAGAATCGCCAGGTTTCCTTCCAGAAATTGATTAATGATCCGTTCGAGGACCGAATTGCTGTCCGTCATCCTGTCTGCTCCTTCATCCCTCCAGATACGAAGAATATCTACTTCTGTTACATGCGGTCATGGGTGTGGCTATAAGCGTAAATCATCCTTTGATCGGTTGGGCCAAAATCGTGTCACCGGTGGACAGACCGGACAATATCTCGATCTGATCTCCGAAGTGCGGGCCGGTCTTCACCAGCCGTCTGATCACCCGGTTGTCGGCAACCAGCTGTACCATCTCCAGCTGGCCGATACGATAAACCGCCGTGGTGGGGACCAAAATGGCCGGACGGGGATCGTCGGCGATCCAGACGCGACCAAAGGTGCCGGGAAGTACGTCCGTGCCGGCCTCTTCGATGTGAACCTTTATGCGCTGGGTGCGGCTCATGGGATCGACCTCGCCCACCACTTCGATCACCCGACCCGTAAACGGTCGATTGGGGCGGTCCAGTTCGATATCGACTTTCTGGCCCAACTGCAGTTTTTCCACCAGCCGCACCGGTACAGGCACTTCGATGCGCATGTTCTGCGGAGCGAATACGCCCAGCAGGGGCTGGCCGGGCGCGGCCAGATCGCCGGCTTCGATCCGGCGGTCTGTGATTCTTCCATCGATTGGGGAGGTGATCTCTGTAAAGGTCAGCATGACTTTAATCTGCTGAACCTGAGCGCTGGCCGTTTCAAAGGCTGACTTGGCTGCGGTCAAGGCTTGATCGGTGGTGGCGTCCGCAGCGATCAGTTTCTGCGCCCGCTCGTATTCGGTCTGTGCCTGGGCCAGACCGGCCTCGGCGGCTGCCAGCTTCTGTTTCAGCTCACGGTTGTCCAGCAGGATGAGGCGCTGGCCCTGCCGGACTCTGTCGCCGGCCGAAACGTGCACTTTTTTTACATAGGCGCTGATCCGGGAACTGAGGACGATTTTTTCCCCGGATGCCACCGTTCCGACCAGATCGATTCGGGGAGAGACCATTGCCGATGAAACCGACAGGGTCTCGCGGCCGGCAGGCAGTGGGATGCCGCTTTGGGCCTGTACTTCCGAGGGAGAGAGCTTGTGGAGTAAAAAACCGCCGGACCAAAGTATCAGGGCCAAAAGTCCGCCGACACCAACCGCCGCTTTGACGATCAGCATCGTATTGATGCGATGATTCTTTTTCTGGATCATTGCTTCACCTCTGAATAGGTTGGGTTTCCGTAAACAGAAAATACGATCTCAGATCGGGAGCAGCTGCCGCTTGGGTGATCACCGCTCACCGACAAAGCGGGTAACCAGCTTGCCCTGAGAGCGCTCCAGGTTGGACAGCGCGATCAGGTAATCATAAAAGGCAGCCACGGACCTGGATTGACTGGCCGTCACGCCCACCTGCGCGGTCAGCAGCTCGGTGATGTTCGCTGCCCCTTCGCTGTAACGCACGCGGGTAATCCGCAAAGCTTCCTCGGCACTTTCCACACTTTTGCGGGTAACCGCTACACGCTCACGGGATTCACTTGCCTGAATATGCGCCCGCCGCAGATCGAGGATCAGCTGGTTGCGCAGGTTCTTTTCATCCTGCCTGGCAGCACGCCATTCGTTTTCGGCCCTGTCGACACTGCTGGTGGTTCGAAAACCGTCGAAGAATTCCCATTCGGCCATCACGCCGACCACATAGCTGCCTTCGAAATTGTCGAGATCGCCGGTGTCCACATCGTAAGAGCCGTATGCGTTTACCTGCGGGTAGTAATTGCTGCGGGATCCCTGGGTTTTGCGTTGCTCTATCTGGGTGCGGTTTTTCGCCGCCCGCATTTCGGGGCGGTTTTCGATAACGGTCAGATCCGGCATCGGAGGCATCGGCAGATTGTCGTTTCCGGCCGGGGTGAGCCGACTGGTTCCATCGACCAGTTCCTGGCCGATGGCCGTGTTTAACGAAGCCGCTGCCAGCTGGACCCCGTTGCGTGCCCGGATCAAGTCCTCCCGGGCCTGGGCCAGCCGCACTTCCAGGTTCAATACATCCGTTTTCACTGCCGAGCCTGCCCGGTATCTTTCCATGGCCACCCGCAGGTTTTCCTCCAGGCTGGCAACGGTTTCCCGCTGGACGTTGACCAGGTCCTGAATCTGCAGCACGCCGTAGTAGCCCCTTGTAACCTGGTAGATCAACTCGTTTTGGACAGCGGCGAGTTGTTCGACGGTCGCATCTTTGCCGAGTGCCGCCACGTTCGACTGGGTGCTTCTGACACCACGATCATAGAGACTGTATTTCAGGCCGAGGGACAGGCGAAGGTTGTCGGTGCTGCTGGGATCATTGGGATTGAAACCCGGATCGCTTATGTTCAGGCTGCGCTGGTTGAGCTGCATCATGAAGGCCTGGGTGGGGTTGTCACTGAGCCGGTAGTCACCGGATAGCATAAACAAAGGATAGTAGGCCGACCTTGCCTGGGTGATGGTCGCCCGGGCTGCTTCCACGCGCAGTGCGGTGGCACCGGCGTTCGGGTTTTTTGCCAGTGCCGCACGAATACACTCCTCGAGCGTAAGGTTTTCGGCAGACACCGCTGTAGGCAGGAGGAGCGCTCCCATGATGGCCAGGCCGATGATCAAGGCAGACATTCGGCTGGAAAAACCGGCAGTCGGTCGGCTGGAACCAGGTTTGGATGGTAGCGATAGATCGCTGGCAGTTTCGTACATCTGTTCTCTCCTCTGTTCGGTGGCTCGGACTGTATGCCCTTGGTTGGCCGCTGCACTTTATTGACCGATCTTCCCCGGGATCGATCAGGTATGGCTCGTACTGGCAGTCTAAACTCTATGGTAATTGTGTCGGACTATGTTGATGGGTTATGAGAATATGCACATTGATTTTACTGTATAGGCCCGGCTCGGGGAAAAATCAACTCGAAACACAACCCCCTGTGAAACACCGTAAGGTTCACATGGTAAGAACGACCCGCGGCCAATAGGTTACAGGCCCACTGGTAAAATCTATTACGTCTCCCGATTTACACGTCGAGGTCGAATCCGTCCATATACTGCCTTAGATTCTGTTTGTCATCGCTGCTCAGTGGCGGGCAGTCATCCACCCCTGCAGCCCCTTCGGCCATTCGGACAGCGAACACCATGCAGGTAGGCGCACCGCATTCTCCACAGTTTGTCCGGGGAAGCGTTTTGAGGATGTCGATGATCTGTGGCCGATCCGCTCCCGTCAATCGGGGGGTGATGTTTTCGCGGTTATCCCAGGTTTCATTGATCTCACGCTGGAGCCAATCGACGATTTTGTGCGCTTCCTTCTTATCCTGCAACGCGTTGACGGCAATCTTGCTACCGTGCACCGTGATCAGTTTCCCGTGCGCCTTGAAAGTGACCGCAGGCGGGTCCTGCACATACTCGAATCCGTTTAGAACGGCGTTCAGGTAAGGCAACACGGCGCTCACGTCCTGGTCCAGGTGGGCAAAGCAGTTCACCGACATCGCTCCGGGCATGCACTTGTTGTTGAAAATCTCGAGTCGGTAGCTTTTCAGCAGCATCGGTCCTCCTCAAAATTTCACCTTTCTAAGTCAGTGGCGGCCAAGTCGAATGGAGCTTCACATTTACTTCTTTCAGGTATGCGCAGGTATGCTGAGCGAGACGCCTGCGATACGGTTCCACCTGAAAAGAATGGTATGAATTTAGCTTCAAGATCAAGGCAAATTTGCGGATGTTGGGTGAATTATTTTTACATGAGGTGTTATCCAACCGGTTGTTTATTAAAATGGTTGACTTTAATTACCACGATGTGGCACGTTATCCCAACATCTTCATTTGCTGTTTCCGAATACGAAATCGCCGCCGCTCAGATGACCCGGGACGGTTCGCATCTGAATCTGGCGGCAGCCGAACAAAGGAAGGCGATCCATGAGATGGGTTTCAATGGAAGAAA
>JAAUYE010066746.1_pt1 | contig 10213 bp, 17 predicted proteins | sample 7278081 | NCBI WGS metagenome assembly JAAUYE01 (sample SAMN14350131, study PRJNA611818) | marine sediment metagenome | isolation source: surface marine sediment (0.6m) | place: French Polynesia: Moorea | collected 2018-08
CCTGACACGATTCCCAAAGTAGCCTTCTTGGTCGGTATGTTGCCAATGGCGGGGGCATCGAAGAGTTCAGGGTCTTCCATTTCTGCAAGATACGAGAAGTGTTCTTGTTCTAGTTCCAAATCCTTAATTACTCTGCGATATGCACCGTAGAGTCCCCAGTTTTCTCGGTATCCCAATTGCCTGAGGCGCATCCTTTGGAGCATGGTCATTGTGCTTCCGACCTTGCCAGTACGATTCAATTGAAAACGAATGCGATCCCTTACTAGGGCAACCACAGACTTCAAAAAGCGTTTCGATATGTCGATTCGAGCTAGGATTTTGTACATTTACTTCCCGTATGGTTTAGCGTACCCCTCCGTAATCATACGCTGGTTCAACACCTGTCCGGACGAGATGCTGATGAGGTTCACCAGCCAGCGACCGAACTTACCTTCTTTGAAGGTCTGGATCTTGATGCCGCTGTGGTGCTCGCACTCTTCGGCGATCATCTGCTCCAGGGCGGTCTTGGACCGCATGCCTTCAACCTTCTCGGCGCCACGGACCTCCGGGGCATCGATATCGGCCAGCCGGAAGTTGTCCTCGAAGGTCATGTGGAAACCCACGTTGACCCTAAGCCGCACGGTGTCGCCGTCGACCACTCGAACCAACTCTACGTTATGGTACACGAAGGGGTGTCGTTTGTCCATTCTTTTATTCCTCTGGGGTGTGGCGCAGGCTCCATGACCGTCGTGATCGTGGTTCTCCGTCTCCGTCAGCATCACGAGAGCGTGACGTATCTTCCGATGATGACGACCACATTCGACGCAGTCCAAGTGGTGGACGTGGCCTTGGGTCTTCTGAACGTATCCGCCTGCTGGGTTGTGTTTCATTTTCTTCTTGCCTCGGGGTAAAGTCCGTGTGATGAACACGACTTTCGGTGCGCCGGACGTATCCTCCGGCGGGGGTATATTTCATCGTTTGTCCAGCCTCCATTCTAAAGGGACTGGAGTATTTAGGTGAGGTATTTTGCGTCGGTGCGCCAGACGTGCATGCGGGGCTGGATGAATCCGGGTGCGTACCGGTTACGAGCTTGGGGCCGGAACACCGCCTCGGCCCGCCAAAAGAGTTCCAGGGGGAACATCATCATGAACCAGGTACGGTAGACCCAGGCGTAGGGGTAGATGCGTAGCACGGGGGGAAGACGATGGCGCTCTCTGCGGTTCATTTGTTCTGGCGCTCGATTGCGCATCTTGGGTTCAGGAGTAGACCACGGTGTTTCTTACTGTCTCGTGGCCAGACAAGAAGATGGATTCGCATGGCAAGCTCTTCAAGGAACAGGATCTCGTACCCGTAGTGGGTGTCGAGGCCCCAGCGCCAGATACCAAAGGGCTCATTCAGACCGAACCTTATCACTCCATGCTCCTGTATTGCTCCATGTTCTTGGTTGAATCAATCGCACCTCTTTCTTTTTCCAAGGTCTATAGAGCTTCTCGATGCGCCATTCAATCTCGACGGTGAAGTGCTGTTGCCAGAAGTATCGTATTTTATTCGTTACCTGGTACCGACCAATCAAGGTGTTGATTTGACCCTCTATACTCATTCCATCTCGCCCCAGTATCGACCAATCACCAATCCAATGCGCCAGTAGATTTCCCGGACGGGATTGAGTCGCATCGTGTGCACGGCCCAACCCTCGTAGTCGTAGGCGGCGTCGGCCTTTGTTCGGATGAATGGCCTACCGACTGCCAACCATACTGTACCCCCAGAGACATCCTTCAATGGTGGGGATGGACGCTGGTTGGGGTCGAACATCCGGAGGATGTCTAGTTCCCGAATCTGCATAGGCACGACCTGTTCCCACCCACGGAGGGTAAGGCGTTCGACTCTATTGTATATGGCCGGATTATATTGGTGGGCCATCAGAACCCCGGATTGGAAACGATCTCGATGGTCCAAACGTCCTCGACCATCTTTCCCTCCAAAGTTCGAGCGTCGGATTGGTATGGCTCGGAGGCTGCGATGAATTCGGTGATGCCGGGTGGGTGCTCGACTGGCACTCCGGCTTCTTCAAACATACGAAACACATCTCCCTTGTGGAGGTCCTGGAGTCTAACGTCTTCCCAGCCTTCTCCGTTGTCTAGTTTTCTCTGTGTCTGTCTCATAATCATCACGTATCGCCTTTATCCATGATTCGAATTGACGGGTCTGATGATCCGCTTGTCGTGGCGAAATCAGTTCTATACCGCTGACAGTATACGTCAAACCCACAGACTTCCGCAACCTCCACCTTAGTTCAGACAGGTGGAGGTAGCGGAAGGTGCTGTACCACTTCCAGGGTTTGGCGTGATCGTCAATCGGCAAATCGGTTGAAGAACTCATCGATTTCCCGTCTTGAAGACCCTTTCTCCTTCAGAAACTCTTCAACTCGGGTCTGGTCCCAACCCACGTCCACGGCCTCGGTCAGGAGGATCTTGATGAGTTCCTTCTCCATGCGGGACAGGTGGGCGCCGTGTTGGTAATAGTCCTTGAACGCCTTGATGGTCCACGGGATGTAGGGCTCCATCATTTCCAGCATGGCATCGCTGTACTGACGAATCTCCCACTGGGCATGGGGGTCCGAGCGCAGGCCCACGAAGTGCAGTGTGTTGTGCAGGTTGGCCTGCCAGTACATCTGACTGTAGGTCGCCACCGGTATGGGCAGCCGGGCCAGTTCCTTTGCTAGGCCGGGGTAGAGGTCTCCCAGGATGGCCAGGTCGTTGTTCAGGTAGTATTCCTGGAGGACCTCGTCGATCTCTTCGTTGGTCATCGACCGTTCCTCTTCTTCCTGCTTCTTCCGACAAGCCTTCATGGCGCTTTCCTCGACCCACAGACGCCGGGTGTTGAGAGCATCCGGTGGCCTCGGGTACTGCATCTTGCCATCCACGAGGATGGGCTCTCCCTCAGAATCACAGATGGGTCCCAGGAGATACTGGTAGGTGGAGTAGGAATCGTTGTAGACCTGCTCCAGGGCAGCCAGGACACCCAGGTAATGCTCTTCGGAGAGAACGCTCAGACCGTCCTTGTCCTCGACCCGCCCCTGCTTGTTCTTCAAGGACTGTGGGGTAGCCTGCTCACGCTCCGGTATGTACATGTCACTGTCCAGGACGGAGTAGCGGGCGCTGTACTCATTGATGCTGGCCGTGCGGTGACGGTGCCACTGCCTGAACACGAAGATGGGGGCCTTGACGTGCCATTTGAACACCACCATCTCGAATGGTGTGGTGTGCCGATGGCGCATCAAATACCGGATGAGGCCCTCATCGGTATTTCGTCGCTTGGTACCGGTGCCATAGGATACTCGGGCAGCCTGGGTGACGCTGTGGTCGTCTCCCATGAAGTCGACCATACCAACGAAGCCATGGTCCAGAATCTCCCGGTACTCGGGCTGCCAGAAGTTGGCGGCTATGCCTGCCTTGTCCTGGCTGTAGTCGACAAGGTGATATTCACCCGACGTGTCGAAATCGTCGGGCACACCGATCTTAACGTAACGCATTGTGTCTCCCCTCTCATGGAAGTTGTTGTTTTGACTGGGGCTTTATTCGCCCCCTTCGTCGGAAACGAGTTCTTCACCTTCCTGTAGTAGTAGGATGTGCTTGGTGGATGTTAGGCGGCCTGGTTCTGTTGTAGCCACCGAGAGGATGCAGTGGGATTCTGTTTCCTCCCCCGGAACGACCGAAGGACAGTTCACCTTCTGGACCTCCACGACGCCATCTCGAAGCTCTGTGTTATCTCTGGTGGCCAGAACAACCGCTATAGAGATGATAACGAGTATGATGACGACATCCGAGAGGCTGAAACCACCTTGGCGTTTCATTCTTCCGACTCCGTCGCCGACTCTGTGGTGATGGTGATGGACACGCCGTTCTCGGTGAGTTCACCGTCGACTGCGATCACTTCACCTTCGTCCTCAGCCTCAGGATTCTCCGGGTAAGGGTCGCCTATGCGGTGCTGGCCCCATTCCAGGGTCTGGAGGTAGTCGCCTTCCAGGTAGAGGTCCCGCATGTACTGGTCATCCATCTGGGCGGTGATGGTGCAGGTGTACGGGCCTTGCTCGGCAACGGCATCGGTCGTATCGGTCGCCTCAACGGCTTCGACCGCCGGAACACACTCGATGCTGGTCTGGGATACCACGCCGTACTTCAGCGGCTTGGATTCTTCGACAATAACGATGAGAAGAATACCGAGAACTGCCATGATGAACAGGATCATCACAATTCCCAGCATGACATCGGCGGCGTCGATGTAGACATACCCCTTGGATTTCTTCAACGTGTTCATGATTCCTCCTTATGTAGGTGCTTGGAAAACCTGGAATTACAAGGCCGCCACCTTCTGATTGATGGCATCCCATGCTCTTCCAACAGTGAGGAAGGCCCGTTCCTCAGGAACGAGAAACTCCCTTTGCACGCAATTATACCTGAAATCATCCCACATGTCACCAGGCAACATGCGGACATCGATTGGGCGCTCTGCATCCCTGGCGTTTCGTATTCCGTAGGCCATGCCGGTGGAGATTCCCAGGTCCACGTAGACAACCGTGTAAGCGGCCATCTCTCCCCACACCAGACCCGCATCGATTCCAAGCTGGCGCTCGGATGGGATCTGGTCGTCAAGAATGAATTCCTGGGTGTACAGGAGGTGGGAAGCGAACGGGGCTTGGTGGTAGCTGACGATGCAATCGTGCAGACACATCCGGGTGTACATCTCGTTCCGTTCGACTTCCCCAGCGAAGGGGCTCTCAACGATTACTCGTTTCACCGCTTGGGTGCTCCGTGTTGCTCCATGCATGCCACACCCAGGGCGGCGACACACCGGATCTTGCTTAGGACCTTCTCACGAACGTCCTCTGCCGCAGCCGTGGATTCGAGTTCCCGAGCCAGTTGGAGGTAGTGCTCCATGTACAGAATCCATGCAGCGACCTCATGCTTGCCACCGGACTCGGCGGAATCCCACTTTGCCTGGTAGTCCCGCTCGCTATCAATGGCGGCGTATACTTCTTCTCTTGATGCGCTCATATTCCAAACTTCCTCTTGAATTCTTCAGGACTGATGTAGTCCCGGAATGCGGAGATGTCCATAGGGTAGTCCCGAGCAAAGTCCTTTGCCTCTTGGGCCAGTTGTTGGTCGGTCTTGTAGCCGTCCACGAACGGTACGAGAACCTGGCGCTCGACCTTCTTCTTGAGTTCATCCAGACTGACTTGCACAAACTCAGTGCTGGGGTTGTTCTGTATGGTGGCATCCCATTGGGTCCATTCAAGCCACTCGGTCTCAGAGGCGTGGTCCACCTTGTCGGTGAGTGTTCCGGCGCCAGAGCGTTCAACCTGGATGAGGTGACCGCCCATCAGATTGACGAATCCAATCTCGTTCAGGAACCGGCAGTCCGTGAGCACACCCACATCGACCGCATTGTAATCACCACGAAGGATGGCCAGGCGAAGAGCGATGATCCACACGTCTCGGTGGAGACCATTGCGCATGGCCTCGGTGCCGATCTTCTGCATGACCTCCCGGCGGGTCATTCCAAGCATCTCGCATGCCGGGTCGATGGAACCGTCGTCGAGGGTGTTGCCCTCCTTGTAGTCGAAGTCGTGCTCCAGGCGCTCACGGTCCCATCCGAACATGAGAACGCACACGTCTTTCAGACGGGATGCAAAGGACAGCTTGGTGACGTGATAGCCCCGGTCCTTGAGAAGGTCTTCCATCTGTTTGTAGACCGTGTCCTTGCCGGACCCGGCTTTACCGGCGATTCCAAATATCTGCATTATTCTTTTCCTGGTTCAATTATACGAATGCTCTCCAAGATCATGTCATCGATCTCTTTTCGGATTTCTCCTGCCATGGACTCATACAAGTCCCGTTCCAACCATCGAGAGGGTACCCTTCCGGTGGTCAGGAATTGAAAACGGTCCGTGATTTCATCGATATGCTTCCAGAGCCAAACCGGCCTGCGGTTTGTTCTACCGTAGAAAACGTCTTCCGTAGACATGCTCCATGAGGCTTTCATTCTCATGGTTTGAAAGTTAGGCGGAATGCCTTGACTTTTCAACTGGTGCTTAGATAATGACCTTCATCGGGGCCTCGTGCGGACCCAGGTCTGGCTTGTACTTCTGGTCGTAACAACCGTAGAGTGCAATGAGAAGGGACTCGGCGACACCGTCGTCCTTCTTGCGTTTGAATGCTGACTCGTGGAGGGGGAACAATTCCCCGGCCTTCTCTCGGGCCAGGTCCTTGTCGGCGGAACGCAGCCTCATCTTGGACTTCCAGGTCTGGGGAGGCACACGAATGATGCGTTCCTCTGTTATGCCCACACCAGCCAGCAGTCCTTCCCACTGACCGAAGTTTTGACCGAACCGGAACATACCGGTGACACCTTGGCCTGGCATGGCGTGCACTTCTTCGAGGTAGGCAAGGGTCACATCGTATTCGAGGATGATGCGCCGGGCCTCGTCCAGGTTCATGTTGTTGCGCTTTTTCTTCTTGCCCTGCTTCATGAATTCAGTCGTGACGACTGGGGTGTGGTACACGAATGCCTGAGTCGGAGAGCAATAGGGGGCGTCGGGATCCACGAAGGATAGCCCTCCACTGAGGCCAGGGTCGATTCCAAGGATGTAAGGCATACCCCTATCTAGGGGTCAGCGCCTCGTTTTTGCAAGTACGAAGTAAAGGTCACCGAGGGCGTGTTCCATCTCAATCCCAACAAACCTGGCCTTGTGGGGTTCCACCAATGACATCCAACCGGCTCCGGCCATGTATTTTAGGCGCTCGTACAGGTTGTCGAGCATGTATCCCAGGGGTACTGTCAGCTTGTGGGTCATGAGCCACCTGCTGTTGAAATCCTCCCAACAGAAGCCGTACCAGTCCATCAGAAGTTCCTGTTGGATACCAACCAGATGGGCTTAACGTGACAGATGGCGTTGCCGTGCATGCCGATGTGGCCTGCGAGATTGTATCCGGTGGAGACTTTCACTCCGGGGAAGTTGACCAGATCCCAGGTCTCCCGCTTGAGCCCGGCAATGTACTGGAACTGTTCGTCGCTAAGTCTTTCCAACCAGTCCAGAGTGTACTCGATGGCCGGGCCTGTGCTCAGTCCTGGAGATTCAAGGGCCAGGATGTTGTATGCTTCTCTTGGGGCCTTCTTCCCGCTCATGTCGTGGGGCTCCACGTCGAACTCGACCAAATGATTCAGGGCTTTGTTCTCCATTTCTGACTCGATGCCTTCGAGGAAGATCAGGCCGAAGTATTTCGTGGCAGCGATGTAGTATGCTGTTTGATCGTTGAAGGCTATGGACATGGACCGCTCGAACTGTTCCTTGGTATCCACGAGCGCCTCCATGCGGAAGGTGTGGGCCATGGTGCTCTGCCTGTCGTTGGCTAGTTTCATTGGTAACACACCATATATTCAGGTAGGATGTGGCAGATGACTCCGTGGTGCTCACCAAGGATGCCATCATCACCGGTTTTGATTCTAAAGCCCTTCTTGACAGAATATCCTGGAGAGTTCGGACCTCCCATTCTCTGAAAAATCTGACTGCGGCGCCCCACCAACATGCGTTCATACTCAACCGACTCCAACCATTCCCAGGTCATAACAGAACACTCACCAACGTAGGTGGCACGTGGGAATCGGTTGATCTGATAGCGGTCTTCGACCATTTCTCCATCTACCAGATGAACGTGACGGCTGTTCATTCCCTCTTCACGTTCGAGGTACTGGAAGAAGATGATGCCGAAGATGTTGGTGATGGCGTAGGCTATAGCCGGGCGGGCAGCGAATGCAAGAGACAAACCGGTCTCAAGATAGTCTCTGGTGTAAGCGGTCAGTTCCAGACGGAAGTTCCCGCAGTGGATTTGCTCTCGCATTAGTCATCCAGGTATTCGACCGGAACGCATTCCACCTTCCAACCGGAGGGAATGGAATATCCACCACCAGCACTGAGTGGTTTCTCAACCCTGGTTTTGTGCTGCCTGCACTCTTCTAGGGTCATTCTGGCATCTCTGGAAAGGGAGCGAACCGGAGCCCTGGCTTCCTTCTCAGAATAGAGTTGCATGTAGACATCCCCGGCCTTGGCTTCCCTCGGCCAGACGATAACGGACACGAGGGCAATGAAGAGTATTGCCACCAGAGCGTCGACGATTTTCTCTTTTACCGGGTCCATCAGTCTTTCTTTTTCACTCTTTGCGCCAAGCCTAAAGTCCGTCCCAGGGCTACCCAGGTATATAGCCAGAGCCAGAACAGCATGTTCCACCCCTCATAGGGAGTTCGTTCAATGACAGGTCCGAGCGCCATGGTTGGCCACCATTTAGGAAGGCGGCGGCTGGTGCCCCTGAATAGGATGTACTTAGGTCTGATTGTGGGATACATTATGCTACCCAGACTGGTTTGACGTAGAAAAGCATGCCCTTGTTCCCGTCTGAGAATTGACCATCGGTCTTCTCGGTGCTGAGTTCGAACCCTCGTTTAGGAAATGGTAAGAGGGTCTCGGGTTCTGGGCATTCCGGATACTCGTAGCTGGACAACCATTCCCACAGGAATACTGATGTAGGCCCAACTGATAGAGGCTTCTCAAAAGTACGGATGGTACAGAGCTTACGTGTCCCATGCAACGTCTCCTGTGACGACTCGTGGTACGATACGGTGAACTTCTTGGCGTCCCGAACGTAATGCCGGGGAACGTCAATCACCTTGTTGTAGTAATGCTTGAGATCCCCATGGATCCCGTACATCACATTCCAAAACAGTACCATCTCCGAGCCTTCAAGCTCGCAGTAGTGGTGTACATAATGGGTCTCAAGGAGATTGAAGACGGCGCTGGTCGCCCTCTCTAAGTCCTCTTGACCCTTCCCTATAACGTGAAACTTCCTGTCTTGAAGTCCGTCTTCTTCACTCACTGCACCTGTTCGATCCACGAGAGATCGTCCGCTTTTCGAACGACAAACGTGCGGTCGGCCTGCGCCGCTACATCCTCTCGGTGGGTGATCAGGTACACGCTCTTGGCCTTCTTGGCGTTCAGGTCCTTGAGGACCCTCACGACTGCTCTGGCCTCAGCCGGTCCCAGCCCGTTGTCGATCATTTCGTCAATGCACAGAATATTTATGGCATAGTTCATGTGCTCAAAAATGTCCTGGAAGCTGAAGTTGACGGCGATGTTCAATCGGGTCTGCTCTCCGTTGGAGAGTTCTGCGTAGGTGTAGTCCTCCTTGTGCAGGCTGATAGAGACAGTCAGGTCCGGGTTGATGACCACCTTGTGAGGCTGGTCGGTGGCCCGGAGGTAGTGGTGAATTCGCTTGTTGAGGTTCGGGACCCACAGGTCCAGGATGCTCTTCCGGATGAAGCTGTCGGAGTCCGTGAGTAGCTTGACCAGGAAGTCCAGATGCTTACAGACCTTCTCCAGATGCCGAACCTCGCTGTCGTCCTCGTCCTGAAGGGCCTCAGACCGGAGATTGTCGATGGACTGGGTGTGGGGGTTGGTTTCAGCCTGTAGCGCCTCCAGGCGCTCCTTCATGGCCCCTATACGGCCCTTGGCGGCCTGCGCCTGCGCCTCGGTATCGAAGTGAAACTCCAATTCGGGCATGCTGTTGACCATGTCATCGAACTGGGAGCGTTCCACGGCGGCCTCAGCATCGGCTGTGGCGGCCTTGGTGGCTGCCAGGAGGGCTTCCACGACATCCTTGGACTTTGCCTCAGCCTCGGTTCGAGCGTCGTCTAGGCGATTCCTGAGGCCGCCCAGGGCCTTTTCATCCGGAACCCAAGACTGCTCGCAGGTCGGGCAGACCCCACCTTCCATGTGCTCAATCTGATGTTTGAGGTCCTGAATCTTCTCTTGAATGGCCTTCTCGGCGGTTTCTGCCATCCGACGAATACGGTCGGCGTCATCGGATGCTCGTCTGGTCTGGCGAGACTGCTGGGTGAGCCGGGTTTCTTCGGCCTCGATGTCGGCCAAGAGCTTCAGGTTCTCGATTTCCTCATCATAGTCGATCTCTTCGAGCTTGGCGACCTTACTCTCCAGTTCATCGACTTGTTCGGCGTGATGCTGCTCCCAGGCTTTGGACCGGCGCCCAAGCTCGGCTATCTGGCTTCGGATGCGCTCATTACCGGCCTTGACCGTTTGCAATTCGGCGTTGGCCACGGCCAGTTCCTTCCGCCGCTCCTTACGTTGGTCGGAAAGAACAGCACCCTTCTGGGACATGATCTCGAA
>JAAUYE010069400.1_pt1 | contig 10211 bp, 7 predicted proteins | sample 7278081 | NCBI WGS metagenome assembly JAAUYE01 (sample SAMN14350131, study PRJNA611818) | marine sediment metagenome | isolation source: surface marine sediment (0.6m) | place: French Polynesia: Moorea | collected 2018-08
CCGAAATCGCCGACCTCGAAAAGTCGAGCCGTGACGCAGCCCTGGACGCGCTAGCGGGCGGCTAGCTGCAGGATGTCCCTGGCGCCCTTGATCAGCCGTAATTCGTCGGAAACGCGACGCAGTTGCCCGGTCATGCGCCAGTGAAAAATAGCCTGTGCGGACAGCACACGCTTCACATACTTGCGGGTCTCGTTGAATGGAATGTTTTCGATCCAGACGCGCGCGTCGAGTGAGCCGGACTCGGGTAACCACTTGTCGACTCGGTGCGGCCCGGCATTGTAAGCCGCGGTCGCGAGAACCCGGTTACCGCTGTAACGCTCCGCCATCTGGCCGAGGTAGCTTGTGCCGAGCCGAATATTGCTCTCCGGATTGGTCAGTGTTGCGACCCCGGAGTAGGGCAGGCGGATTTCCCGCGCGACTTCCTTGCCTGTTGCCGGCATGAGCTGCATCAGACCTATGGCGCCGGCACGCGAGCGAACGTCGCGCATGAACAGGCTTTCACTACGAGCGATGCCGTAGGCCCAGGTCGGTGAGATGCGTGCCGCCGAAGAAGACTGCTCGAACAGCGGCTTGTACGGCAGCGGGTAACGAATAGAAAGATCGTCGTATTCCTGCAGGCTGGCGGCTGTCGCAATTGCCCGGGAATGCCAGCCCCAGCGATGCGCGAGAATCGCGGCCTGGATTTTCTGATCGGCTGACAGGTGCCGCACCACGGCGTCCCACTCGGAGCGGCCGCGGCCGTCCTGGCCTACGAAAAACAACTCGCGCGCCCGGATGATGTCCGTGCGCGCCGCCAGGCGGGATATCGCTTCTTCGTCGGCGGCCAGTTCGGCGTGTTCGAGCGCATAGTCCTGGCCGAGTTCATCCGCCGCAAGAAAACCGTAATAGCTGCGCTCGCTGCTCAGCTTGTTGAGCGCGGCGTCGGCGGCGAGTACCTGGCTGGAGCGCTGCAGTGCGATCGCGCGCCAGTATTGCCACTCCTCGGATTCACGCTCCTTGTCCGACATCGACGCGATGTCGTCGAGCAGTCGGTACCACTCTCCATTGCGCAGGCTCGTTCGTGCGCGCCAGCGCGCCACTTCGTCGTTCTGCGCCGCAGGTGGCAGGCCGGCCAGCAACTCGTATGCGCCGGGCAAGTTGTCACGTGCTGTCCATAAAGCGATGTGACGCTCGGTGCGCAGGCGCTGTTCGACCGAGAAGCCGTGTGATTTCGAAACGGCGCGCCAGGCTTCGAGGGCGGCTTCGGGATCGCGATAGGTCAGTCGATTCGTCGCGTAGACGAGCTGCATGCGGGCCGTTTCGCTATTGCCGTAAGAAGCGTGTCGTTTAAGGAAGTCTTCGGGGTTCTGCTGCGCCTTCGTCCAGAGTCTCGCTTCTTCGACATGTTGCTGGTCGATTTTTTTCGCCAGCCAACGCGCCAGCGAGAACTCGCGGGCTTCTACCGCGAGATCGTAACGGGTACGCAATTCGACAGGCCCTATCAGGTTCTGCTCATCGAGGTAAGCGAACACAGGGTCGCATTCCTTGACCTGGCTTTCGCCGACGAGCCAAAGGTCGAGCGCGCGACGGTTGACGCGCGCCTGGCGACCAGCGTCGAGCTCAGCTTGCAGTGACAGGCAATCCAGCGTTGCGATTTCCTGTCCCTGGTAAAACTGCTCGTAGATAGCCTGGAATTCCTGTAGCCGACCGCTCCGCGCCAGGTGCAGCGCGTATCGATAGCGAAGCTCCCTGGCGGAGCGCAGGGTGCCGTATCGCGACAGGAACTCGTTTATCTCTCGCGAATCGTCGAGATTCCTGCGCAGGTAAGTGGCGCGCAGATCGGGCCACAGGATGTAGTCTTCCAGGAGCTGCCGATCGTTCGCGTCGAGATCATCGACCGCGCCCCAGTTGCCGAGTTCGACCTCGTCGATGACGTCCCTGAAAAGCTGCCTTTGTTGCTCGACGGACGAGGCGTAAGCGGCGAGCGACGGGAGACCGAGTAGCGCGATGAGACAGAGGCTGCTGGCAAGTTTTCTCGTCGTCATCGCGGAAAGTCGGCCTTTTCAAGAAAGAGCTTGAGCTAATACGGCTACCTTAATGATCGGCCGGAGATTCCGCAACTAACGAATCTGCAACATCAGCGAACGGTCCCCGCGCTGCACGAGCAGGAAGAGGATACGGTTATTCGCGGCAATCGCGGCCAGGTCTTCCAGCGACCTCACGACGCTGCGATTGACGGCGGTAATGACATCGCCCGATCGCAAACCACGTTGCGCCGCGGGACTGCCGGGCTCTACCTCGGTGACTTCAACGCCACCGTCGCCCATCGTGCTGGCCTCGGCAAAGCGCGCGCCTGCAAGGCCAGGGTGCAAATCGGCCCCTGTCGAGGCAAGGGTCTGCTGCTGCCCGAGTTCCGCGGTCGTCGTGCGCCTTTCACTGTCGCGAACATATGCAATATCGACGTCGTCACCCGAACGCAGCAACCCGATCGTGTTACGCAGCCCGGCCGCATCGTCGACTTTCTCGTCATTCACGGCGACGATAATGTCGCCAACTTCGAGTCCGGCGTCTTCAGCCGCCGAGCCCGGCTCGATGTTGGTTATGAGGGCGCCGCTGTCGACATTCGTGTCCAGCGCTTCAGCCATTTCGGCGTCAATGGTCTGTATCCGGACGCCGAGCAGTCCCCGACGAACTTCGCCGAAGTCGAGAATCTGGCTCATGATTGAGCTGGCGATCTCGGTGGGCACGGCGAAGCCGATACCGACGTTGCCGCCCGAGCGGCTGATAATCGCCGAGTTGATGCCGATAAGCTCGCCATTCATGTTGACGAGCGCCCCGCCGGAATTACCGGGGTTGATCGATGCGTCGGTCTGAATAAAGTCCTCGTAGCCGTCACGGCTGATGCCCGTGCGGCCCAGCGCGCTGATGATGCCCGAGGTCACCGTGTGCCCGAGACCGAAGGGGTTGCCGATGGCGATGACGAAATCGCCGACGCGTGCCCCTTCGGAGTCGCCGATGGGCATGTCGACGAGGCCATCGGATTCGACCTTGATGACCGCAATGTCGGTCGCCGGGTCGGAGCCGACAACTTCGGCGTCAAGGATCTGGCCATCGATCAGGGAGATCTGGATAGCGTCGGCGTCACCGATGACATGGTGATTAGTCAGGATGTAACCGCGTTCGGCATCGACGATGACGCCCGAACCCGCGCTCGAAACCTGGCGCTCTCCGCTGGGCGCGTCAGGGATACCGAAAAAACGCCGGAACGCATCGTCTCCGAACGGGTTGCGGCGCGTTACTGTCTGGCTGACCCGAATATTGACGACGGCGGGCGATACCCGTTCGACCAATGGAGCAAGGCTCGTAACAGGACGGTCGCCGACGCTGACAGGCAGTGCTGCCTGCGCGCTCGCAAGCGTGGATACGGCAAGCAGCAGGCTCGACCAGAATGCGTGTTTTCTTGTCATCATGGATTCTCGATGTTCCGTCATATACTCAGGCTATCGTTTCTCAGATTAGTTTCACCCGGCTGAATCGCCGGTGAACGAATTAGGATCATTATAAGTGGTCAGTGTAAAGATGCCCGGGCGCGACGCGTAGTCGCACCCGGGCGAGCTCCAGGTCCTGCTCAGGCCGCTTCGACGGCAATCCGGCGAGCCTTTATTTCGGGCTGTTTCGGAATGACGACTTCAAGTATGCCGTTGCTGCACCTGGCCGTGATGCCTTCTGCATCAGCCGTATCGGGCAGCGAGAAACGGCGGAAGAAGCGGCCGCTGGCGCGCTCGATGCGCTGTACGCCCAGGTCCTCGCCGCGCTCTTCGGCACGCCGCTCGCCCGAAAGGTTCAGGACGCCAGCGTCCATCGATACGTCGATGTCGTCAACGGCGACGCCAGGAACGTCGGCGCGCAGCACAAAGCGGTCTTTCTCCTCGAGAATGTCGACGGCCGGGACCCAGTCGGTCACGGGGCTGTCGTCTGCAAGGCGGCGCTGGCCGACAAGGCGGTCGAGGTCGCGATGCATCATGTCAACAAGGGTCCATGGTTCGAAACGAGCAATATTCATGATGTCCTCCGGAAATTATCGGGTAAGCAAACTCGTTGCTGGCTTAAGTAGGGGCCCGTTTTGCCTTTTCAAGGCTCTTTTCCCGGGTAAAAATGACCATAAGAGTGCGCCTTTGCGGCACTTGTCATAAGACTTTTAGAGCCACAATATCTAGTGGATAAGAAATTTCACAAAAGTGTCATTTTTTTTCGCTTATTTTTAAAGCACTTACTCGCAAAGAATCTGTAATCTATTGATTTTTATATCAAAAGCCCGAGAGATAAATTTAACGTAAATGCTTGACAGGGGCCCTCTACGGGCATAATCTTGTCACCACTCGGGCACAACATCTTGTGTCTCATCAACGGGAGAAAAGAGGCCGTCAAAGGCTCTCGTCGCGCGTTTTCTGGCCGCCGGCGGGCGGGTCCCTTTTCGCTGAAAAAGCTGGTCAAAACAAAAAGTTTGGGGTCTCCTTAAGGGAGTACAGGGGAGTTTGAGGACCTATGAAGTCTGCCGTCAATCTGGACACGCACACGGTTATCGATATTGAATTTCAACCTGCATCACTGGATATCTGGGATGCGAAGTATCGTCTCGCAGCCAAAGACGGCTCCAAGATCGATGCAACGATAGACGATACTTACAAGCGCGTTGCACGAGCGCTCGCGAACGTAGAACTCGAGTCGAAGCGCGAGCACTATTTCAAGGAATTCGTCTGGGCGTTGCGCTCCGGTGCAATACCGGCCGGCCGCATCATGTCGAACGCGGGTGCCCAGGAGCACAAGCCCGCGACGTCCACGATCAACTGCACGGTGTCGGGTACCGTCGGCGACTCGATGGACAATATCCTCAACAAGGTGCACGAGGCCGGCCTGACGCTCAAGGCCGGATGCGGCATCGGCTACGAGTTTTCGACGCTGCGTCCCAAGGGCGCCTACGTAACGGGCGCCGGGGCCTACACGTCGGGACCGCTCTCGTTCATGGATATCTACGACAAGATGTGTTTTACGGTGTCGTCAGCGGGCGGCCGCCGCGGTGCGCAGATGGGCACCTTCGATGTAGGGCATCCCGACGTCATGGAATTCATTCGTGCCAAGCGCGAAGATGGGCGTCTGCGTCAGTTTAACCTGTCACTGCTCGTCACCGACGAGTTCATGCAGGCTGTCATCAATGACGATGACTGGAAGCTCGCATTCCCCGTGACGGCGAAGGAGGTCGAAGACGACCAGCTCGATATCAAGGACAAGCACCTGTTCGTGTGGCGCGACTGGCCCGAAGCCGGCAACTACGTCACCAATGCGGAAGGCCTGGCCGCATGCAAGATCTACAAGACGATGCCGGCGCGTCGCGTTTGGGACGTCATCATGGCATCGACGTACGATTTCGCCGAGCCGGGTTTCGTGTTGATCGACAAGGTCAACGAAATGAACAACAACTGGTTCTGCGAGAACATTCGCGCGACCTACCCCTGCGGCGAGCAGCCGTTACCGCCTTATGGCTCCTGCCTGCTCGGATCGGTGAACCTGACGCGCTTCGTGCAGAAGCCGTTCACGGACGAGGCCAGCTTCGACTGGGACAACTTCCGCAAAGTCGTCAAGGTGTTCACGCGCATGCTCGACAACGTCGTCGAGATCAACGGTTTGCCGTTGCCGCAGCAGCGCAACGAGATCCTGCGCAAGCGCCGCCATGGCATGGGCTTCCTGGGGCTCGGCTCGACGATCACGATGCTGCGCATGAACTACGGCGATCGCGCATCCGTTGAATTCACCGAAGAGGTGGCGCGACAGCTTGCGCTGGCGGGCTGGGAAGAGGGCCTCGAGCTGGCGCGCGAAAAGGGTCCCGCGCCAATCATGAACGAGACCTTCGAGGTGACCGAGGAAATGTTGCGTCGTCGACCAGAGATGCGCACCGATGGTTACCAGGCTGGCGACAAGGTGCCGGGGCGCATTTTGCACGCTCGCTACAGCCGCTACATGCAGCGTGTCGCGGCTGAAATGCCCGAGCTCGTGGAGCAGCTGGCTGAAACGGGCGCGCGCTTCACGCATCACAGTTCGATTGCTCCGACGGGCACCATTTCGCTGTCGCTGGCAAACAATGCCTCGAACGGCATCGAGCCGAGCTTCGCGCATCACTATTTCCGCAACGTGATTCGCCAGGGCAAGAAGACCAAGGAAAAGGTTGACGTCTTCTCCTTCGAGCTGCTGGCCTACCGCGACATGATCGATGCGCAGGCGATGCCGGCCGGTGCAGCCGAGACGGCGGAGGGCATTGAGCTGCCTGACTACTTCATCACGGCCGACGAGGTGACGCCGACGCAGCACGTCGACATCCAGGCGGCGGCGCAGAAATGGATCGACTCGTCGATCTCCAAGACCGCCAACGTGCCGACCGAATACCCGTACGCGGATTTCAAGGATATCTACCTGTATGCCTACGAGCAGGGACTCAAGGGCTGCACGACGTTCCGCTTCAATCCCGAGGCCTTCCAGGGCGTTCTCGTCAAGGAGAAGGACCTCAAGAACACGAAGTACACGTTCACGCTGGAAGACGGCTCGACCGTCGAACTAAAGGGCGACGAAGAGATCGAATACGATGGTGAGATCCACACGGCCGCGAACCTGTTCGATGCGCTCAAAGAAGGCTATTACGGAAAGTTCTAAATGATCAAGATCGAGAAGAAAATTGTAGGCTACGCCGTCAACAAGCCGGCCGCAGAAGAACAGGCTGCCAAGCCCGATTTCAAGCGCGAGGGCGGCGGCGACCGTGCCGAAGTCGTTCGCATGCACGAGAAGCTGGAGCGACCGGAGGTCCTGATAGGATCGACCTATAAGGTGAAGACGCCGGTTTCCGACCACGCGATGTACGTCACGATCAATGACATCATCCTCAACGAAGGCACGGAGCATGAGAAACGCCGGCCGTTCGAGATCTTCATCAATTCGAAAAACCTCGACCACTACCAGTGGATCGTGGCGCTCACTCGAATCATCTCGGCCGTCTTCCGGAAGGGCGGCGACGTGGCGTTCCTGGTCGAAGAGCTCAAAGCCGTTTTCGATCCGCGCGGCGGCTACTGGCAGACCGGCGGCAAGTTCATGCCTTCGATCATTGCCGAGCTGGGCCACATCGTCGAGAAGCACCTGATCATGATCGGTCTGATGCCGTCGCCGGAACTCGACGAGCACCAGAAGAAGCTCATTGCCGAGAAGCGCGCCGAGTTCGAAGAGTCGCAAAAGCAGCAGGACGCGTTCTCCAAGAGCGAGTATCCGGAGGGCGCCCAGTTGTGCAGTAAGTGCAACACGGTTGCCGTGATCATGATGGACGGCTGCATGACCTGTCTCAGTTGCGGCGATTCGAAGTGCGGCTAGCCAAAATCCGATTGTGTGAGCACGAATAAAGCGCTAAGTGACCCCCACGCGGCGCTATGAGTACACACCACAAGTAGCTACGAGCCTGGAGAGACCCCGTCTATGTGGGTGCCCGTGGTTATTGCTGCCCGGCCGGCCCAGTGGCATCCTACTGTTCCGCTTTGCCGCCGCGCAGATAGGAGTGTAAGGAATGTCTGAACGCACGTTCGAGCCCATGACCAAAGCTGAAGTCGTCACCGCGCAGCGTGCATGGGCCAAGTACGTCGTCGAGCAGGATGTCGACAAGCTGTTGGACCTCTATGACTTCGGGACACCGGACGAGCCCCTGCTATTCAAGCCCACTTTGGCGGACGTCATTCGGCTCGACCGCGCCGGCGCACGCGCCTACTTCGTGGGCGGTGACCCAAACTACCCCCATGACCAGGGATTTCTCAATCGAGGCTGGAAGCGCGTGGACTTCCAGAGTGCTGCAGGCCCGATCTTGAAGGCAGGGGGGCTCGGCTACAAGGACATGGGGCATTACACCTTCGTCGACGGCGACGGCAACGCCACGCGCGCCGACTATACCTTCGCTTACCACAAACTGGATGGGCGCGTTCTCATCTCACTGCATCACTCATCACTGACGTGGCTGCCTCCGGCAGAGTCCTGAGATATATGCGGGGCCCCAAGGGGGGCGCGGCATCTCAACATTAAACTACACAGCCCGCTGTCGGTCGGAAAAGCTCAGTCTAATCTGCACACCCGGGCAGCCGCCTTGCCCAAACCAGGCCTTTCGTGAGCGCAATAACCTCACCCTCAGCAATGGGTTCCCAGGGTTCGTCCGTCAACGGCACGCTGGCGACGAGGGCCAACTCCTGGGCCACGGGGGCCAGCATGACACCCGATTGAGTCAGGTCGACAGCTTGCTGGTTGCTTGAACGTACGAGCAAGTGCAGCCCTGGCGGCCGCTCTTCGCCATCATCCTGCTTCCTGCGATCCGAGTGAACGAAGAGTGTATCGCCGTCGGAGTATACGAAGTTGAAAGGCCCGAGCGGCCGCAACCTTGCTGCGAAGTCGGCAACCAGTTCCAGGCGCGACTCCACCGATGGCGGCTTGCCATTCGCCCGGTCCCACAGCGAGCCGAGCCGCTGCAGCAAGCTGCAGAACGCGAGTTCGGAGTCGGTTTCACCAACGGGCGTAAAACGCGGTGAATCGAGACGACAATGCTGCCTGATCCCGGGCATGTTGCCGTTGTGTGCGAACACGTGGGCGCGACCGCCGAGTTCGCGCTGGAATGGCTGAGTATTCCGCAGCGCGGGGTCCCCCTGGGTGGCGAGGCGAATGTGCGACAGCACGAGATTGCTCGGCGGCCCGTTTTCCTCCATGAACTTCACGAGGTCGCTTTCCGCGGCGGGGCTCGATTCACGAAGCAGGAACACGTCGTGGTCCTCGAAGTAGGCGACACCCCACCCATCCTTGTGGGGGCCATCGTGTCCGCCTCGCCTGGCCAGGGTTTCCAGGGAGAATCCGACGGTCGTCGGGTATCGACTCGACATTGCGAATAGTTCGCACATGCTCCAGCTCGCGATTTACAGACTCTGCCGAAATAGAATCATAGCGATCCATGGAATTCGACCGACTGTGTAGCAGTTTTTGCAGGCGTGATTCCGCTAACGTCCTGATTGCTGTGGATTTAATCGCGGGGCGAGGTTAAGCTTGCCGCGTGCCGAATATGCCCACCGCCGCGGCGACAAGACGCCACCCCTTCTTTGCCGTCGCCGCGATATCCATGGTGTTCGCGGTCACGGTCGTCTGCTACTGGCCGTCACTGAGCGGACCGTTCATGTTCGACGATGTTCCCAACCTCGAACTGCTGGGTGACCGCGGCGGACTGGACTCCTTCGATACTTACGTGGAATTTATCTCGAGCGCCCAGGCGGGTCCCCTCGGCCGTCCAGTCAGTCTCATCAGTTTCACGATCAACGGCCGGAACTGGCCGACCGATCCGCTGCCGTTTCGCGTCACGAACCTGGTCATACATCTCGTCAACGGTTTGCTCGTGCTGCTGCTGGCGCGATCGATTTTTGCGACACGGTACGACGATCAAACCGCGTTGAAGCTCGGGCTGGTTTGCATGGCCCTGTGGATCCTGCACCCGCTACTCGTGTCGAGCACGGCTTACGTCATCCAGCGCATGACGCAGTTGGCGAGCCTCTTCATCATGATCGGGCTGCTCTGCTATTTGCATGGTCGAAGATTGCTGGCCGATGCGCCGTGGCGTGGCTGGACATGGATCCTGGCCGGAATGGGCATCAGCGGGACGCTGGCTGTGCTGAGCAAAGAGAGCGGGGTTCTGCTGCCACTGTATGCCCTCGTCATGGAGCTGACCTTGTTCGATGGCAAGCTGCTGCCGCCTCGTCACAGGCGCAGCCTGGTTGCGCTGCTCTGTGCACCTTTGCTGTTGATCCTCGGATACCTGGTATCCGTGTGGGATGGACTGCATTTCGGCTTTGAATTCCGGCCTTACTCGCTGGAGGAGCGCTTGCTTACCCAGGGCGTGGTGATCGTCGAGTATCTGCGGCAGATTTTTGTGCCGACCATGTCGGGGCTCGGCTTTATCCAGGACGATTTTCCGATTTCTACAAGCCTGCTGCGCCCTCCCGCAACGCTCGTCAGCCTTATTTTTATTGCGGCACTCTTTATCCTGGCAATCTGGCGCCGCAAGCAATGGCCAATCGCGAGCTTTGGAATACTCTGGTTCCTGGCTGGTCACAGCCTCGAAGCCGGCCCCATCGCGCTGGAGCTGTACTTCGAGCATCGCAATTACCTGCCAATGATCGGGC
>JAAUYE010019745.1_pt1 | contig 10210 bp, 6 predicted proteins | sample 7278081 | NCBI WGS metagenome assembly JAAUYE01 (sample SAMN14350131, study PRJNA611818) | marine sediment metagenome | isolation source: surface marine sediment (0.6m) | place: French Polynesia: Moorea | collected 2018-08
AATCATCAAGCAGGTGGTCGCCAGCCACCCCCAGGTGATCAGCGGCGACGACGTGCCGATCGAGGAGCGGCCCGACTGCGAGATCGACAGTTTCGGCGACAACGGCATCAATATGTTCGTCGAGTTCTGGATGGAGGGCATCGACGACGGCAAGAACCGGGTCGGCGGCGACCTGCTGCTGATGATCCTGCAGGCGCTGCAGGAGCATGGCTTCGAGATCCCGTACCCGCAGCGCGAGGTGCGGGTGCTGAACCCGTCGATCAAGGTCGATCGCGGGTAGCTATAGCGACATTTCGTTTACCCGCGCCTGGAGTCTCCAGGTTTTAAATTCACATGCTTGCGGAAGAGCCGTGGTCCGGCACCTCCACCTGCCAGCCCCGTTCCGACAGTTTGCCGGCCAGCGCGCGCTTGGCGTCGTCCTCGCCGTGAACCAGGTAGATTTTCGGCTTGCTCCTGGCGAAACCGTCGACCCAGTCGAGTAGCTGGGACTGGCCGGCGTGAGCGGAAAACCCGCCGAGCGTGTGGATTTCGGCCTTGACCGCGATTTCCTCGCCGCCCATGCGAAAGGTCCTGGCGCCGTCGACGAGCGAGCGCCCCGGTGTGCCGACGGCCTGGTAGCCGATAATGATGACATGCGAGTCCTGGCGCCACAGGTTGTGCTTGAGATGATGGCGTATGCGGCCGCCGTTGCACATGCCGCTGCCGGCGATGATGATGGCGCCGGAGGCAATGCGGTTGAGGGCCATGGATTCCTCCGTGCTGCGCGAATAACGCAGCACGGGTAAAAAGCTGTGCAGGCTGCCGGATTTGGCCTGGCGCAGTATGGCCCTGTCCTCCCGGTTGAATACATCCTGGTGACGGTGATACACCTCGGTAGTCGCAATCGCCATCGGGCTGTCCAGGTAAACGGCCTGCTGTTTGAGTTTACCTTGCTGGTACAGCTCGCCGAGGCGGAAGATGATCTCCTGGGTGCGGCCCACGGCGAAAGCCGGGATCAGGATATTGCCGCCGTTTTTCGATGCCTTCGCGACGATGTCCTCGAACTCCTGCAGCGTCTCGTCCATGGGGCGATGATCGCGGTCGCCGTAGGTCGATTCGAGCAGCAGGATATCGGCCTGTTCGATAATCTCCGGATCGCGCAGCAGGGCCGCGCAGCTGTTGCCGAGGTCGCCGCTGAATACGAGCTTTTTCTCGCTGCCTCCCTCCGTGACGAACAGCTCCACCACGGCCGAACCCAGGATATGGCCGGCATCGCGATAGCACACTTCGACGCCATCGGCTATTTCATGGCGATGGCCATAATCCATCCCTTCGCACAAACCCAGCGCGGCTTCCACGTCCTCGACGGTAAACAGGGGCTCGATAGCCGACTTTCCGGCGCGGCGCCTGCGCTTGCTCTCCCACTCGGCATCGCGTTGCTGCAGGATGGCGGCATCCTTGAGCATGATTGCCAGCAACTCGCGGGTCGGCTGCGTCGTGTATACCGGGCCCTTGAAGCCGTCGGCCACCAGCTTCGGCAGCCTGCCGCTGTGATCCAGATGCGCATGCGACAGGACCACCGCGTCAAGCTTCCTGGCATTGAATGGAAAAGCCTCTTCGTTGGCTTTTTCTTCCGCACGGCTGCCCTGAACCAGCCCGCATTCGAGCAGGATGGCGCTATCCCCGGTTTCGAGCAGATAAGCCGAGCCGGTAACCCCCTCGGTTGCGCCGTAAAAAGTCAGTTTCGCCATGGCTTACTCCGCTTGGTATACGAGTTCGATACTACGATGCCCGTGCCCCGTGTTTGAATTCCCGCGCGGTGGTGAAAAGATAAACAGGGCTAACCCCGGTTTTCCATTTCGCTGCGCATGATTCTGCAAACCGTAAGGTTTCTCGATCCATTCCCTCGGCTGCCGATGGCCACCGCGTTGTTTATCGGGGAGCGCGTGCGTTCAATGTGAATTAGAATACCGCGAGTAGCATAGAATATGCAGCTTTATACAAATGGGGCGGCTGTCAATCGTGATCAGGGTGAACGGTCAATGCCGGTTTGGTCGGGCTGAATTGGACATCATGGAGCAAGCAGTATGGTTCGTGTAAAAAGAGTTGTGCTAGACGTGCTCAAGCCGCATCAGCCGAATGCGCTTGAGTTCTGCGAGGCCCTCGCCGGCGCGGGCGGCCGCTATCATGTGCACCTGACGGTGCTCGAGGTCGATGAAAATACCGAAACCGTGCAAATCACGGTGCAGGGCGAGGCGATCGATTTCGAGGCGTTGAATGCCGCCATCAGCCGCATGGGCGGTTCTCTGCACAGCATCGACGAGGTCGAGGTTCAGGGCGAAGACTGACGCCGGCCGCCTGCATGAATTTACTGGATCAGACCGATTTTCTGTTGCGGATCACGCAAACCCGCGACATTGCGCGGCGTTATTTCGTCGTCAACGGTTTCGACGGGGCGCTGACCATGCTGGGCCTGATCATCGGTTTCCTGGTCAGCGGCACTAGCGATACTTCCGTGATCGTCAAGGTATGCCTGGGGGCCGCGATTGCCCTTGCCATGAGCGGTGTCAGCAGTGCCTATATCAGCGAGACTGCCGAGCGCCGGCGCGCGCTGCTCGAACTCGAGGATGCAATGATCGAGGACCTGCGCGACAGCGCGCACGGCATCGCGGCGCGGGGAGTCCCGTGGTTGATTGCGCTGGTCAACGGATTCGCGCCCCTGGTCATCTCGCTGTTGATTCTGCTGCCATTGTTTATCGCCAGCGCGGGCGTCAACCTGGTCGTGCCGCCGCTGTACGCGTCGATTGCCGTGGCGCTGTTGCTGATTTTTCTGCTGGGTGTATTTCTGGGCCGAATCGCGGGAATCTCGTGGTTGCGCAGCGGAATCCAGACCCTGCTGGTTGCAATGGTTACCGTGGTATTGATTTATCTTCTGGCCGGCGGTTGAGACGCCGTCGATTGCGGGCACTCGTTAAGTAAACCGGCTGCCGGATAAGCGCAGGGAGCGGTCTCGCCGGCTTTGGCCGCCAACGGAAAAGCTGGTCCGGGAGCGGAATTTACGGGTACCATTGCCTGCAACGAGTAATTCCCGGTGAGGAAATCGCGTGAGTAATTTTATCCAGCTGGCGGTCGTGCTTGCGGCCGCGGCATTGTGCTGGTTCGGATTGAACCGGCTGATGTCTTCCGGTTCCGGCGGATCAATGATTCCGCCGGCGTATCGCCCGATGATTGCCTCCATCGGCCGCTGGGCGATCGGCCTGGTGACCGCGATCGTGATCATGCGCATCCTCGGTTTTAGCCCGGGGCAGGTGCTCGCCAGCCTGTCCGCCTTCGCGCTGGTTGCCGCGGTGGCGTTTTTTGCCTACTGGAGCGTGCTGAGCAACGGACTTTGTTCGCTGCTGCTTTACCTGTTCCAGCCTTTTCGCGTCGGCGACTGGATCGAGATGCGCGAAAACGAAAACAATATCGTCGCCGCCGGCAAGGTAAGCGGCATCAACCTGATCTACGTCACCCTGACTTTTACCGACGCCGAGGGCATCGAAAACGAATTTCAGATCCCGACCAACCTCATGTTCCAGCGTACGATCCGCGTGGTGCAGGGTGAAGACACCAAGAGTCTCGGCCAGCACTACGCGGAGCATCACGGCCATCAGGTTCAAACCCCGAAAAATGACACCAGCGGTTCCCGATAACGACGGTCGGCTCGTTGCCGAATCGCGCGTCATGCAGCGCAATGCAAAAACTTCAGTCCGCGTTATTGCTCGGGTTCGTTGTCGTCCTGCTGTTGCCTGAAGCGGCGCTGGCGCGGCCGCAGGTGAGCGTCGAAATCACCGGTGTCGATTCGACGCTCGAAACCAATGTGCGTCTCTACCTCAGTATCGAGCAGCAAAAAGACAGCGACCTGCTGACGCCGGCGCAGTTGCGCCGGCTGCACCGCAGGGCCGCGCGCGAGATCGCTGCCGCGCTCGAGCCGTTCGGCTTCTACCGCCCGCAAATCGAATCCGAGCTGCTCGACGAGGGCGAGGAGCGCTGGCGCGCGGTTTATCGCATCGACCCCGGGACCCCGCTGACGATCGAGCAATTCGAATTCGATCTTGCGGGCGATGCGCAAGTCGATGCCGAGTTCCAGGACTTCATCCAGTCATCGCGGCCGGCCGTCGGCCTTGCGTTTTCGCATATCGATTACGAGAATTTCAAGTCGGGCCTCAGCCGCCTGGCGACCGAGCGCGGCTATTTCAGGGCGGCTTTTACGCGCCGCCTGGTCGAAATCGACCGCAATGCCAACCTGGCGCGAATTTACCTCGATTTCGACAGCGGGCCCCGTTACCTGTTCGGAGAGCTGCGCCTCGACCAGACGGTGCTCGATGACGAACTGCTGCGCCGCTTCGCGGACTTCAGCCAGGGCGATGCTTATAATCTCGATCAGCTGCTCGATTTCCAGCAGGCGCTGAACAATACTCGCTATTTCCAGACGGTCGAGGTAGCGCCGGGCGAGCCGGTCGCGGACGATATCGAAATCCCGATCGAGGTGGGCCTGACGCCGCGGCGGCGCCACCAGTTCAGGATCGGCGCGGGTTACGGCACCGACACCGGCGCGCGCGCCCTGTTCGGCTGGCAGATGCCCCGTATCAATCCGAAAGGGCATCGCTTCGATTCCCAGCTCAAGGTGTCGGAAATCGGGCACGAGATTCTAACCAACTATCGCATCCCGATATTGAATCCGCGCACCGACCAGCTCGTGTTCAGCGCCGGCAGAAAAGAGGAGGATTTCGAAGCTGGTCCCAGCACCAGGCGCAGTGTCGGCGTCACCCTGAATCACGCCCGCGACCAGTGGCGCGAGAACCTGTCGCTCGAGTACCAGGAAGAAGATTACGAAATCGGCGACATCGAAGAAACCTCGCGCCTGTTGCTGCCCGGCGTTAGCTGGACCCGAACCTGGGGTAACGAATTCATCAACGTGCTCGACGGTATCCGGCTTGACCTGGCGGTGCGCGGCGCCGACGATAACCTGGTCTCGGACACCGATTTCGTGCAGTTCGGCGCGCAGCTCAAGTTCATTACCTCGCTCGGGCCGCGCGACCGCATCATCATGCGCGGCGGAGCGGCTACGATCGAAACCGACGATTTCGACGAGATTCCCTCTTCGATACGGTACTACGCCGGCGGCGCCACCAGCGTGCGCGGCTACGCCTACCAGTCGCTGGGACCGACCAACGACGACGGCGACGCCATCGGCGCGCGCAGACTGCTCGTGGGCAGCATCGAATACGAGCATTATTTCGGCGACCGCTGGGGTGTGGCCCTGTTCGCCGATGCCGGTAACGCGCTCGAAAACTTCAGCGACGATCTCGAGCAGGGTGCGGGTTTCGGTCTGCGCTGGAAATCGCCGATCGGCCCGGTGCGGATCGATCTCGCCAGTGCGGTCAGCGATGATGGCGACTGGCGCCTGCACGTCAACATCGGACCCGACCTGTGAAGCGGCGGCTGGCCATTGTTTTTGCGCTATTGCTAAGCTTGCTGATGGCATCGCTGGGCTGGCTCGGCGCCAGCGAGAGCGGCCTGCACTGGGCCTATCGCCAGCTGCTGACGCGCCTACCCGGCGAGCTCGAAACCGGTCATGTCGGCGGCCGGCTTTTCGGGCCGATTCTACTGCGCGACATCCGCTATCGCGACACGAGCGGTACCTACGAGGCGGATGACCTCGTTTTCGACTGGAATCCATGGGCCCTGTTCCAAACCAGGCTGGCGATCGAGCGGATCGAATCCAGCGGTCTCGGGGTGATGCTCGAACCGGCGCCGCCGGCGGCAGCGGCAGCGGAAGCGCTCGAAATCCCCGCCATCGCTGTGCCGCTGGAGGTTTCGATACGGCAGATCGTCCTCGAGGATGCGCGGCTGGTTCGTCAAGGACAAACGACTGAAATTCAACGCATCGAAGCCTCGCTGCGGCTGCGCGGGGAGCGGCTCGGAATCGAGCGCTTTTCGCTTCGTTCCGGGCCGCTGCGGCTCGGCTTCGGCGGCTCGCTGCGTATCGTCCCGGAACTCGATCACGAGCTGAATTTCGAATGGCAGACGACGCTGCCTTCCGCGGCTCGGCTGACCGGCAGCGGCCGGCTCTCCGGCAACCTGCGGCAAACCCGTCTGCGCCATCGGCTCGACGGCGCCGCGCAGGCGGATCTCGGCCTCGAACTCGAAACGCCGCTGCAGCAGCTTCGATGGCGCGGCGAGCTGGATCTCGAGGCTTTCGACGCGGCCCGAATCGACCCGGCGCTGCCGCTACTGCAGGGCAGCCTGCGGCTCAGCGCCGCCGGCGACCTGCAAGGCGCGTCCGCCGACGGTAACCTGAATTTGCAGCAAACTCCGTACGGCCCGCTGCAAACGCGGTTTAGACTGGGCCGGGTCGAGCTCGAGCAGGACGCGCAGGGGCTGACTTTCTCCGCGCTGGCGCTCGACCTGTTCGACGGCGTCATCGGCGCCGACGGCAGCTTTGCCTGGAGACCGCAAACCCGCTGGCAGGCCAGGATTACGACCCGTGGAGTGGATCCCGGCACGATTCGCGCGGACTGGCCGGGGCGCATCGACGCCGAGTTCGGCATCGACGGCGAGCTGCAGGCGGCCGGCCCCGCTGTTTCGCTGGATATAAAAAGCCTGAGCGGTGAGCTGCGCGATTATCCGGTCGCCCTGCGCGGCACGGCGCAGTGGCGGGACAACCAGGCATCCCTGGCGGGCATCGAGCTGACTTCGGGCAACAGCCGGGTTTTGCTCGACGGCAGCCTCGGCGAGACCTTCGATCTCGAGTGGTCGCTGCACAGCGACGATCTGGCCGAGCTGTATCCGGGAACGCAGGGCCGCGTCGCCGCCGAGGGTCGGCTCGACGGACGTCTCGAACGGGCGAAAATCGCCGCGGAACTGCAGGGGCAGGGGCTCGCTTACGCCGAATTCTCGGCAGCAATGCTCGACGGTGCGGTCGCGCTCGAACTGGACCTGTCGCGGGCGCCCGATATCGATTTTCACCGAACGCAGGTCGACCTCGACGCGCGCGAGCTCGTCCTGCGGCAGCAGCAGCTGCGGCGCGCCTCGCTGCAAACCGACGGGCGGCGCATAACGGCCGAGGTCGAGGCCGCGGAGGGCGACGCCAGCGTCGAACTCGCCGGTGAGTTCGAGGGTAACCGCTGGCGCGGCCGCCTGGTCGAGGCGCGCCTGCAAAATCCGGACTACGGCAGCTGGCGCCTGCTCGCGCCCGCGAACCTTGTGGCCTCGCCGGGAGCAATCGAACTGGCGGGCGCCTGCCTCGACAACCCGCGCAGCGGCAAGCTCTGTATCGATCTGAACCACGTCGAAAACGCGGGCACGCTGAGCTTCGATCTGCGCGGCGTGCCGCTCGCGCTGGCTCGCCCATGGCTGCCCGCCGGGATTTCGGCCGACGGTTCGGCCAACGCCAACGGTAATCTGGACTACGATCTCCCGCGGCGCCTGCACGGTAATGTCGAGATCGATTTTCCGCGCGGACGGGTCGGCTACGAACTGGCTCCCGGTGAACCGCAGGTGGTCGAATTCGAGCGCGCGCGGGTGCAATCCCGGATCTCCAGCAGTGGAATAACGGCGCGCGTCGACGCCGCGCTGGGGCAGGATGACGCTGTCGAGGGTTCGATCGAGTTGCCCGGGGCCGATCTGCTCGCTTTCGACATCGACGCGCAGCCCGTGCGGGCGAGGCTAAATGCGCGGCTGGGACAGCTTGGCCTGGTCGACGCAGCCTTGCCGCAAATCGAGCGCCTGCGCGGCAGCGCCGAGGTCAATCTCGAAATCGAGGGCCGCATCGGCAAGCCCCTGGTCAGCGGCAATATGCATCTGCGCGACGGCTCGCTTTACCTGCCGGATCTCGAACTTGAAATCGAACAGGTTCAGCTCGATGCGCAAAGCGCCGGGCCGGATCGGCTCGATTATCGCCTGCAGGCCGAGGTTGCCGGCGGCCAGCTGGCGGCGACCGGCAGCACGGCGCTGGGCGCCGACGCCGGCTGGGCGAGCCGCCTGAGCCTGACCGGCAGGCAGCTGGTTCTGGCCCCGTTGCTGCAAAGACGACTGCCCGAGGACCTGACCGTCGCGGGTCGGCTCGACTTCGATGCGAAAGCCGATTTGCGCCTGCCGGACCAGTTGTCGGGCAAGGTCGAAATTCGTCTGCCGTCCGGAACCATCGGCTATCCGCTGCCCAACGGCGAAGCCGGAAGCTGGACCTACCGCGATATCGGGCTCGATGGGCGGCTCGAAAACCGCAGCCTCGACCTGCGGGGCGGATTCGGTATCGGCGACAACCGGTTGCGGGCCGAGCTGCGCCTGGCTCGCTTCGATCCGTTCAGGCTTGATCCGCAAGCGCAGGCGCTCGACGGCAGGGTCGAAATCGAGCTCGACGACCTGAGCCTGACCGAGTCGCTGCTGCCGGACGTGCAGCGCACCAGCGGCAGCCTGCGCGTGAAGCTCGCGCTCGGCGGCACGCTGGCCCGCCCGCAGCTGCGCGGCGATGCCGAGGTGCGCGATGCTGGACTGCAAATTGCGCGCCTCGGTCTCAATCTGGAGCAAATCAACCTGACCGCGAATAGCGACGCCGAGGGTATGACCCGCTTCGCCGGCAGCCTGCGCTCGGGCGAGGGCGGCATAGAGTTCGACGGCGCGGTTCGTCTCGATCCCGGCGCCGGCTGGCCGGGCAGCCTCGCGATCCGGGGAGAAGATTTTGAAGTCGCGCAGATCCCCGATGCCAGGGTCAGCCTGTCGCCGCGGCTCGATATCCGCCTGGCTAATCGAAACGTCGATATCACCGGGGAAGTTCTGGTGCCTTATGCCAGGCTGCAGCCGCGTGATATCACTACCGCGGCGCGGGTATCCGGCGATACCGTCATCATCGGAGAAGAACAGGATCCTGGCGGCCGCTGGCAGATTAACTCGAAAGTCAGGCTGATCCTGGGCGAGCGGGTCACTTTTTTCGGCTATGGATTCGACGGCCGGCTTGGCGGCAGCCTGTTGATCGAGGAGAGCCCCGGCAAACCGACCCGCGGCAGCGGCGAAATCACGATTCTCGAGGGACGCTATCGCGCCTATGGCCAGTACCTCGATGTCGAAGAGGGTCGGCTGCTTTACAGCGGCGGGCCGTTGACCAATCCGGGACTCGACCTGCGCGCGGTTCGCAAAACCGGCGACGTCGTCGCCGGCATCGACGTCAGCGGCCGTCTGAGCAACCCGCGTGTCGATCTGTTTTCCAGTCCGGCGATGGGCCAGACCGACACGCTCTCGTACCTGCTGACCGGCGGGCCGCTGGATAGCGCGACCAGCGGCGAGGGTGCGATGATGGCCAATGCCGCGCTGGCATTGGGCCTGTCCGGCGGCGATCGCATCGCGCGTTCGATCGGCGATCGATTCGGCATCGATGAAATGCGTATCGAGAGCAGCAGCGGCGGCGACCAGGCGTCGCTGGTGGTGGGACGCTACCTGTCGCCGAGGATTTACGTCGGCTACGGCGTCGGCCTGATCGAATCGATCAACACGCTCAATCTGCGTTATCGAATCACCGAGCGCTGGCAGCTCGAAGCCGAGTCCGGCGCGCAGCAGGCTGCGGACCTGTTTTATCGCTTCGAAAGATAGGAGCTCCGCGGGCCTGGCTCGGTTGGCCGCTGGCCAGTGCGTTCGTGCCGAAACCGGGAGCGGGCGCGGCTATTTCGTTTTCAGGCTGGCGTAATTGAGCAGCTTGTCCTTGAGCCGTTGCGAGTAGGTGAAGAAATTGGTCATGGCGCCGGCGTCGCGCCGCTCCGGGTCGGCGGTCAGCTTGAGCAAATCCTTGTTGGCATCGTCCAGGTGTGCCTGCATTTCGCTGGCGGCTTCGTGTAACTCGGACGTCTCGCCGCTGGTTGCCGCCTCGCCGATGCGATCGAACAGCACCAGGGTATTGCTGGACAACTCCCGCAGCAGCAGCAGGATATCGCTTTTCAGCTCGATGTAATTTTCCGAGAGGACTTTTTTCATGTTGTGCAGGTCGTTGATCGAGTCGTGTATCTGGAACAGGTAGTCGAAGCGATTGCTCAGCCGCATCAGCGTGCGCGTATCGGCTTCGTCCTGGACGTGTGTTACCACCTGGGAAAAATAAGCCAGGTATTCCTTTTTGACGAAGTCGAAATACTGGATCCGTTTCTCGGCCGCCTCGTATATGCCACGGTAATTGGTTTCGATACCGAGCGTGACCAGGTTGTAG
>JAAUYE010073871.1_pt1 | contig 10206 bp, 6 predicted proteins | sample 7278081 | NCBI WGS metagenome assembly JAAUYE01 (sample SAMN14350131, study PRJNA611818) | marine sediment metagenome | isolation source: surface marine sediment (0.6m) | place: French Polynesia: Moorea | collected 2018-08
ACTGTTTCAGTTAGGCGTGTCTACAGTTCAAACCATAGACTTACAAATGATTTGACTCATTGTAATAAGGACATTAACAATTTACTTTGTGGGGGTTCCTCTTTCCTCCTGCGAAGACGAGATGGCTATCCGCCTAGACAAGCCTAGATCCCATTAAAAAGTGCATGGTTACGACCCGTCACATACGTTGTTTTGACCATTCATAAGTGCAGAGAGTTCTGCTCTGTAAACTAATAAAGGCCGAAGTTTGCCTGTAGGCATTCGGTGACGTCCGCGCACGTGTTTACTCCGATGAAGATGGCGGATGGTATCGAAATTTCAATGAGTCCTAACACAATACTTCCTGTCGAACCAGCATCGCTTGACAGTCGCCTCTCGGATACCTGGCTCGATCTTTTCCAAGATAATTTGAAGCAGTCGTCCATGATAACGCTGTTAGCCACCGCACTTTTCTCATTTAAGTCTAAGTTGATACATCCTCTTCGCATCTCCCATTTATCGACAAATCGCGCCTGAACATCGTCCCAGTTCAATCTACGTTGCTGAGTCAGCATCACATCTGAGGTTCCTTTGTCTTTTTCATGTCTCGCAGTGTCCTGTGGGACTTGTAAATTAGTGTGAACTTCGTACTGATCGTCCTTTGGTCTGCTGGTCCCTATTAGTACCCTGTCTACTTGATACTCCTCATTCTGTTGAGTACGATTAGATATAAAGTCATCCTTTCATTTCATTCCGTCATCAATGTTTTTAACTGACTCAGTTGTTTTAGCAGTTGGTGCAGCTTCAAGGCTGTCACCTACTAAGTTAGCGCAGTCGGAGACCTGAGGTTCTATTGCTTGACATGTCGTTTTCATCGACACTGAGTGACAACCGCCCAGAATTCGAATTAAAGGATCCTTATCTGATGGCCTTCGCCTTATTAACATCTTCGAAATGTCGACGGGTTCGCGAAAATGTAGCCAACAACAAAGAGATTCGAAAGTAGGAAAGTAGACATGCAAGTCTGTGGCTGCCATTGATGGCTTCTGCAGTGAGCGTATGTCTGGTAGAAACGATATTAATTTGAGTTCTTCATTCTTAATTGTCTCGTTGATATCATCTACGAGCTCGCTGAACCACTGCAGACAGCACGATGTCGAGACAGTGATTCTTTGAATAATCGCACCTTCTTGGATACACCTAGTTGAACTTGTATGCGCAGGGTTCGTGGACAGTCGTTCGGCAAGTTTGTGCTTTGTTCAGCCTTCAGTACAAAAACATGACCATGATGCGTTGGAGAATTGGTCTTCAGAGCTAGGTTGTTGAGCACATGCACATACTCTGTTGTCACATTGGTCATAAGCTGCGCCGCAGTAAACTGACTTGGGAGAAGTTGAACATTGACTGGTCCAGTGGGTTCTGTTGGGCTAGTATCACCGTCGTTTTTTTCTTCGATTACGTCCACTTTGGGAACAACTTTTTGCTGCTTTGAGTGATGATGAGTATGTTCATCATCCGCCGGTGCTCTTGGATGCTTTCTAGAGGAATGATTTTCGCTGCTCTGAACAGGTGGTGTACCTGAAACTGTGAAAGTCACGCGTGATATAGAAGAAGTGTCGCTAGTACATAAAGTGTCATCTCCCTCCATCTTCCAAGCACACTCGGAAGACTTCATACCAACCTCTCGTACAGTGCGGCCATTACGTTCATTGTAAAGAGATTCTACCTTCGACACATAGTCTTTGAATGCCCCTCTTGACTCATAAACCAACACACCCAGGCCCATAACCTTCCTTTTCTTAAGAGTTGTTACTTCAGCTACAATAGCTTTCCACCACTCCACTTGACCCTCATCGTTTCGCCAAGACACCAGTATCTCAGTGGCTAACGGCGGAACGACAGTAACATCGCCAACTCGAGTAGGAAGTTTCTTTCTAGTTATCACTGTCATCGTTGGAATTGTCGCTAAGTACCCTTTTAGAAGCAGATGAAAAAATGCGGAAGCAACGTCGGAGATCTGTGGAACTCAGTAGAAGGACCGAGACAATAATTATTACTGTAGACAATGCTCAGTGAGCAGTTTCTTCCTTCGATTGAGTGTTGTAATGACGGGTGCAACGTCGACGTTTTATGAGTAGCGGTCAGAACACAGAAGCAGTGTCGATGACCCAACGCAAAGTGCAAGTGTAGTGAACAGTCTCTTGTCTTGACAACGACGAGGAGTGGTGGCGAGAAGATTTATATTGAATGAAAGAGGTACTTCGCGTGCACTTGAAAATGTTGAATATGTATTGATTGTAGATGTTGAAAGTTGTTGACGTCGAAGTTGGTGTATGTAGATGCGCACGTTGTAGATGAGGAAGCTGTTATGCCGAAGGCGGAGGTACCTGTCTAGATCGCAATTCGGTTGCGAATTGTCTGAGTCTTTCGCAGAAAGAAAGAACAAGAAGCAGATGAACTTTGGTGCTGAATACAGATGACGATCTCTGAGCAGAATCAATGTATCGATCGACGAATACAAGTTAGGGATGAGCGTACAGTTCTCCTTAGAAATTATATCCTTCGCGTGATCGAGAGCTGTGAGATAGAACGGCGAAGAGCGGTGAGTTCGGATCAACGACGACGAAAAAAATGTTGTACATTAGATTGCCCCAAAAAACGAGTACGGCAATGATACTTCGATTACAGATGTCGTTTTCTTCCCGTTGAGCTCTGCATTTGGAGGGAATCGCAGTGATAATAGATCAAAACACTCAGACCGAAACTGTTCGAAACTCCACAAACGTATGATAATTCTGCCCCTGATTTGTTGTCACAATTCTCTGTCCTCCGTTCCAGTTAATCTTACATCAAACTGATAGCGTTCACCCAAAAGTAATCAAATCTGCTGACAAATTGTATCGATATCAACCAACTATGAAGGTTTCTCTCGGAGCAGTTTTCGGAAGCCAGAAGTCGAGAGGGAGGGACTCAGGTCTTCGAAGACTTGACGATCGCCCATCATCGAATCCAAGTTCTTCGACCAAGAAAAGAAAGCTTGCGAAAGGCAGAGCCGCTGAAGCATGTCCAACGACTGATCAGAATCTCAGTGGTTCGGATGGAGTTGAACCATATCAAGTATCAAGTAGGAGAGACCCGGACTCTTTCACTACAGGAGGTACTTCCGATCCTGTTTTTTCAGAGCCGAGAAGACCGGAAGAACGTTCAAATGAAGAACGTCTATCAGTCATGTCGAAAGACGTTGTAATGCTGAAGGAGGTAATAGTTGACTCGCAAAAACAGATGATATCGACTGTTCAAAGATTTGCCGTTTCATCGAACGAGGTTACGGAATCTCTTTCGAAGAAAGTGACCGACCTTGAGCGCATCGTGATGAAATCATCGGAGAACATGATGTCACTCATGTACTTGTTGTCGAAACGAGACAAGAAGAAGAAGGCCTCGGAGAAAGATAAAAAGATGGACGTGGAGCTTCTGCTACTGGACGTCTTATTCTGTGACGATGTTGTCGAACGGGTGATGGAGACTTGTACCATGAGAACCATTGAATCATTCTTCGATAATGTGAACAGTCATCAGATTTCAGCTCAAGCATCCTCGGCGTTTCGCACAATAATGTTCTCCAAACCTGTAGGCTCACCGATATCTCTGTTTACTACAGGTATTGGTCAAGAGCACAGCATTTACCGAAAGTCTATTGTTGTCACGTTGATAGATTCTGTCCGAAGGAATGTATTCAACCAGCTTGATATTGAAGACAAGAAGGAAAATCAATCTGCTGAAAGGATGGACTGTTCCAAAATCGACGGACGAAACGAAGATGACAGCAGCGAACTAAAACCGAGATGCCCTAGATGGTTAAGGAATGGATACATTTCTGAGAACCATATCGAGCAGGTCAAAAACTCCAAGGAACTTACTCAATCTGAGACATCTGGAGGGCGAAAATGTAAGCACGTCCAACTAAGTAGAAACGAAATCGCATGCGAGGTGGTTGAGCGAATCTTCAAGTTGGTTATTAATCGGATCAAGGTGGGACGGGAGAATGGGAAGAATGCCTTCTTTCAAGAGGTCGGATATCTGTTTGTTGTATGGTCACAGATATTATCAGCGAATACGGCCAAAGAGGTCAATCAAGAGTCTGTTCATCTACAGTGGTACAGCGAGAAGAAGTCCGATGAAGATATTGACCTTGATGATACATGCAGAACGAAGCACATTCCGCGCACTGATTTAACGTACACATGTGCTGATGAGAATCCCACCGATTACAACGTCAACAATGTGAAGCTCTTTGCTGAATTTATCGAAGATAATCCCGATATGATTCTTCAGGTGAGCCATGATGTAATTGTTAAGATCAAAAAGAAAGGCAAGAGTTGGAATGAGAAACGAAAGTTGGTTCGGTACATCAATCTTTTAGACGTCGCAGCCAGGGTCATTTCTCACTTCATCGGTGTTCGTAATCCAAACTCCCCTATGTCCATCTTGAGTGCGGTTCCGACATCAATCAAATGCATGTACGGACTAGCTCGTTTGTTTCGTGGATTGATTGATTGTATAATGACAGGAATAGCGGAACATGGTTGTGCAGTGCTTTACAGGTCGGAAGAAAACGAGAAAGATAATCTAGGAGTCTATAAACCTGTCTCTTATGAAGCACTGACAGTAGGAGATCTGGTTCCATCCAAAACCAAACAGACGAAGACGATGGCCAAATGTGTTCATCTGACTGAAGGCGAGTTCAAATCGCTAAACGAAAGTTCAAAATCGTCTGACCGCTCTTGTGAGTTTGAAGGAGAAGAAGACGAGGAAGGCGAGGAAGACGAGGAAGACGAGGAGGAAGAAGATGACGATTAATCATATACTATATTGGCGCAGCAGTTGAGTTTCAAGACGATGATAACGTTGAGTTTGAAGACGAGGACGATCAAAAGGGACAGGACAGGCAATAAGTAAATAAAGGTGAACGAGAAACACGAGATGAGATAGTTAACGATTGTCGATGTCCGTCGCAGCTGAGTGTTTCGCTTTCGGAGTCTGACTCAGTACTGTGATTGATTCCGTTGATGTCAGGTTGTCTGCATCAACCTTAGTGTGCTTCGAGCTTATCCGCACTTTGGATTCATAGTAAACTGAATCCCTTGTGCAGAATTTCATTGTCATCTTCAGCTTCGATTCTTTAGAAACGGCACCGCAAAGCTTGCCCTTGAAAGAAATTTTGCGCCCGGATGCTTTGCTCATTACTGGTGCTGAAACGCGAAGAGACCCTTCTGAAAATGACACCTTGATCGGCTTCTTATTCATGCTAATGACGATGCTATTGTGTAGCACGTATGATGCGAAGAAGACGGCACCGAAGACAATGAAGAAGATTGAGGTTGAGGACATCGAAAGTCATCGAAAGCTATAGCGATATATCGATGATCAAAAGGTTCATTCAGGTGCGCAGTTAGTTCAATCGAACCGATCAGTCTCACAACATTTAGATAAAATCAGCAGCTGATTCGCTCATTCCTTATTGTTTACATTAAAATGTGAAATGGTGTTGGTATTAATAATTCAAAACGTTGAAGATTCATCAAATTAGTCCCTCCATCGTCGACGAAAGCGTGCGGTTTGAGTTCATGTTTCCTTTCCGCTCATTCTGCTTCCTTTCTCCACGTACACACTGCATCTGCCGTCAAATATCATTCGACATCAACACGCTTGTTGAAGAGATTCCATCTTCTTCGAAGCTAGTTCGCCTCAACTATACCGTGCTGTTTGATTTCTAACGCACACGTCACGACGTCAAGATTCAAGATTTATCGACAGCAACTCTTCCACCGCCCACCGATCTACTCAGACTCATTCCGGTCTTTCGTCACGTCGTCAACGTTAATCCTCGAGGATATAGTCGACAGCAACTTCTCCACCGCCCACCGATCTACTCCCGTTCGTTTCGGTCTTGCATCTAAACGTCAACCATCACTTTCAACTTTATCAACTGCGATTTATCAACTTGCGTTTATTCCTTCATCAAATTCGTCGCCCCCCGCCCTTAGCAATCAACTGCAACACGACCAACCTGCTTTTTAAGTATCAGCGAGCTCAACAATCAACTGCTACACGACCAACCTGCGTTTCAAGTATCAGCGAACTCCCAAGCTGCGATCGGCGATCAACTATCAACAATTTACGCATCATTCAAACTTTCATTTATCATCTCTCAACAAATCAGCGATCATGCCACCCAACTCTCGAACAAATACGCCTGATCGACGAAAGAGGGAGAGCCGAAAGTATCGGACTACTTGGAAGGATTTACTCAGTCCCTCTTCATCTTTTCGTTCTCCGAGTGCGCGTCATTCTTTCGCTCCCCCTAGAGCTCAATCTCCATCTCTTTTCATCGACTCGCTTGCTTCTTCATCTACGCCCGAAGCAGCCCTGTCACTTTCTAACAACTGTACTCCAGAGCCGGCTTTCATGTCTTCTTTTCTTGAACCTGATGAAGAAGCGTTGGATAACAATTGCGAAACTAGTGAGCCGTCTGGCCCTCCTCCGTGTAACACAGAAGCTGACCACTATGATCGCGAAGACGAACGAAATGAACAGGATCAAATAGAGATGATTACTCGTCTATGTAACCAAGATGAGACTGAAGTTAACGACCAGCCAACAATGACAGAGACGGATATAAAGAAGTTGTCAGAATCTATACGTTCAATTATGAAATCAAAAGTTAACCGGAACTATTTGCTTGGAGTGTTGACGTTGTTTGGTCGGGCGAGGTACTCAGTTAAACAATATGAGCACCTAGCTTTCTTGCTCTCCGCGTTTGAAGCAAAGGAAAACCTCCCTTGTCATTCAACAGTTCGCTCCGCTATTTGGCCCTTCTTAATCAACCATCTCTTCGTCGAGTCAACAATAGAGAGTTTTTCCACAAGAGCAGACAGGCAAGAGAAGAAAAAAGCTGTAGTGGTAAAGCCGTCAAAGTGGGCAGAGATAGATGTTTCCACTCTATCCGTTTTTCGGGACATGTTCCCTGATGCGAAGACACTGCAGACATGCGAACAAGGCGAGACAGATCCGCTCAATCAACAGATGAGAATCAAAGATACCGCTGCTGTTCAATCGCGGAACACACTGTTGAATCGATGCCGGACTCTTATTGTCAAACACGATGAGCTAGAGAAATCCGCCGTCGCCGATGACATACTCTCCCTTACTTTAGTGAATGCACCAACAATTGATTCCAACGATCTATCAAACTTTGGTTGGAAAATATCTCGATCTGGTGTTAGGAACGTTTCTTTGGAAGGTCAAGTTTGTTTCTCATGGACGCCAGGGAGTATTTCTGGTCAAATTGAAACATGGTGCTCAATTGATGACGATTCGTTAGAACCTTGGCATCGTTCGATCATTTCATTATTAGAATCAATGTCAACACGGCGGTCTGAAAACGATGTATCATTAATGCCTGATGACTCCGGTATTAGCGATGTCGAAGATCAGTTCCAGGACACCTACCAGTGTGATCTCCATGCACTAGAACATCATGAAAACGACACAGAGCAAACCATTGAAAGCACCAATGCTCAGCCAGAAATCTCATGTCAATCTCAAGATCACCTCGGTGGAGACCGGACTCAAGACAACCAGAGGAGAAAGAAGCGCAATATTATGAATTCATCATTCCAGGCTCAGCAAGCCCGTAGTCAAGGTCGTAAAAAGAAGAAGGTTGTTCGTTCGAGAAGTCAATCTACTTCGTCTCAGAATGACCCACCTAGTATTTATGTCGGGGATACTTGTTCAGTTTTAGCTTGCACAAATGAATCCGAAAGTTCATCGCCCCTGACTGTTGTGTCTGTTATCGTTAATAGGTTCTGGAAAGGACCGACTACGGACTCACATGATTTGGTTCTTTGGTTTGTGGAGTCAGTTGACGGTTCCTTCAAGCTTCATTCCTCTTCTACTATTCTGCAGATTCCCACGCTCGTGAGGGGTATTAATGAGTCTGAGTAAGCTACCAGTCCAGTTTATGATTCAGACTTCACTGATTATGACTACGCAGACTGTGGTCAGTTAAGAGAAACTGGTGAGGACTTTTATATCTACCGCGTTTTACTCTACACGGATGATTTCAATCCGCGTTCAGCCCTCTTTCCACGAGGGTCAGTCGGGGGATTCTATATGATCCCCCTCAACCTTCCAATGCACAAGAGGAGAGGCCTATCTGGAACTCGTACGATATCTTTGACTCCGCCCGGCGTAAGCACAAATGAAGTTTTTGACTTCATCATCAGTGACCTTCTCGATTCAGCTGTGAACGGAATTCCTGCTGTCGATCCGTTCGGTAAGAGGTGCCGTATTTTCGTCGACGTAGTCGGCTTTGTCGCCGACTATCCGGCATCATCTGATGTACTCGATGTGATGAAGCATGGCGCTCTTGCGCCATGCACGCATTGCACCTTCCGACGACGAAAGCTAAAAATTGAATCACGTTATGCATTCACAACGGATGTACACTCTAGTCATTCGTCTTTCACTAGAGGACTTCAGCGCACGAAGATATTGAGACGCAGCGAGATCAGTAAGGAATTTTCGGAGTATCTTGGACATAATCCTGGCAGCTTCGATGACATGTACACTACAGGTAAATGGCCTCTTCTAAAATTTGGTCTTCGGATGAACCGAGCATACAAGTACACTGAGAAGCACAGTGGTAAACCGGTTGTAAACTGCTCATTCGAACCCTATCATCAGAACGCCGTAGCCCCTGATCATTGTTTGACAGGGCTAGCAAAGGGAATTATACAAACAACCTTTGAAGCATTACCGAGCAATCAAGTACGCCGTCAACTAGATAACTTCATCTGCTCTGCATTGACTGAACTAGGTTTGTCATCACAGTCATCGATATACAATGTACGCACCAAATCAATACATTCTATATCGATGTCGTATGTTTATGCAGCGCTTTCAATTCTGCCATTTGCGTTAGAAAGTCTCGAACTAGAAGCGGATGTTCCAACTTTAAAACTTATTACTATCCTTCGATCATTGGTGTCATTGACATTTTGGTGGCCTTCGCGCGAGGTAGACGGCGTCGAAAGCTTCGACTATGTACATGGACGGAACAAACGAAGGTACTACTCTGACATGCGGACACTTGCAAAGGAGTATTTGAAGGAACTTGAATCATTCTGCAAGGAACATCCGGAATTCATAAAAAATGTGGACAAACCAAACGTTCATCGTTTGATGGAACTCTATACACATACGATCATTGTTTTCGGCCATGCACTCTTTATATCAGAGATGCTTCTGGAGGCAGCTCATCAACCATTGAAGTTCTCGCTGTCCAAGAACAGCTCATCGAACAGTCACATTACAGCCGTGTTCCATGTTCTATTGAAAGACTGGTTCACTCGATTACTGGAACTTAATCGACTTAGAAATAGTTCTGACGATAGCGTCAAACGCGTAGCGACGAACAACTTATCGGTTTTGTTTTTTGGAAGAGAAGTACATAAACTTCATGGATGTGTCAATCATCTTAAAGAAAAAGATGAACGATTACACAGCGAGTTATTAAAACTTATAACGGATATGGATGGGCACATTACATACACATTAGATGGAGCGGTGACAAACTTAATAGAGAGCTGGTATGGTACAGCGGCGAAGACCAGTAATGCAGCAAAAGGAAATTGGACCGGGCACAAATCAGTTGGAAGGAAGGGTGATCGAAATGAAATTATAAGTAAACGTGAAGCTGCTGAATTCAGCAGGTCTATAATAAGCCAAGTTGTTAATTGTAATGGGAAAGATATTAAGGTTTATGGTAAAGCTATTTACAAGAAGCAGTCAAATGATAAAATCTATAAGCAGCACGTACTAAAGCGAGGCGACGTGATAGAGTTTTTCGTGAAGGATGATATATCGGACCACATTTTAATTCGCCCAGACGAAAATGGACAGGGACAATTGAAGTGCTTCGTACTAAATTCTATTGTAGGTACGTGCAGCGAAAAGCTTTGGGGCGTTGCTTTAGAATTAGAAAGGATTGGCTCGACTTCTTTGTATAAGGTCAGGTCGTCGTCAAAGCGTTGTTTAAAACTCGTAGCGTTAACTGTTTCAGTTAGGCGTGTCTACAGTTCAAACCATAGACTTACAAATGATTTGACTCATTGTAATAAGGACATTAACAATTTACTTTGTGGGGGTTCCTCTTTCCTCCTG
>JAAUYE010154966.1_pt1 | contig 10206 bp, 10 predicted proteins | sample 7278081 | NCBI WGS metagenome assembly JAAUYE01 (sample SAMN14350131, study PRJNA611818) | marine sediment metagenome | isolation source: surface marine sediment (0.6m) | place: French Polynesia: Moorea | collected 2018-08
CGCCCGTCGCCGCGCCCACCGCGCCGCCGGCAGCGGTGGAGGCCGCAGTGTTCTTCGCCGGGTTCGCCTGCAGACCGTAGGCGTGAGCGAACTTGACGCACTCGTCGATGTCCCGGTTGGCCGCATCCCAGCCGACCTGGTTCACGGCCTCGTTCGGATAGAGCACGGGGCGCTTCCCGGCGCAGGCCACCGCCAGGGGCAGCAGCGCCAGGGTCGCCACGAGCCGAAGGGCGCTCGCTCGCATGGCTCCTCACTCGCGATCTCGTCCCGAGGAGCCCCCCACGGGGCGCTCCATCAGGAAATGGGTGGACGTCTCTCCCACCCGCTCGAACCCGAGACGCGCGTAGAAGTTGCGCGCGGGGTTGGGCCGCAGGACCTGGAGACGCACCGGGAGCCCCCGCGCCTCGGCCTCCCGGATCACCTGGCCGACCACCGCCGCCCCGATGCCGCGGCTCCGGAAGGGCTCCAGCAGGGCGAGGTTGCCCAGATAGAGATGGCTGCCGCGCGGCTCGGTGAACAGGTAGCCCGCGTCCTCGCCGCCCACCTGGATGATCTGGTGGTCCCGGAGCCGGAAGTGCTGGTCGAAGAAGGCGCGCTGCTCCCGCTGACTGGTGCCGAAGGCCTCGCCGATGTAGGCCCCGAGGGACGTCCACTGGATCCGCCAGCACAGCTCGAGGTCTTCCCCGGTGGCCGGACGCAGCTCGAACACCCCGCCAGCATAGAGCCGACGAGCCCCAGGGGGCTCTCCCTGACCTACAATGCGCCCGCACAGGAGGACCCATGACGCGCGCTCGACTTCGCCCCACCCTCGTTTCCCTGCTCCTCGGCCTCGTCGCGAGTCCGGCCGCCGCGCCGGCCTACCCCCTGGACGGCTACGAGTACACCGGGCTCTACCGCGTCGAGGTCCAGCGACTGGTCCAGGTCGGCAAGGCCAAGGGCAAGAAGCGGCCCCCGGGCGAGCTGCTGCCCATGGACAAGGTGAAGCTCCGGCTCCTCGACCACCAGGACTTCCAGCTCCCGCCCGCGGACCCCGGCCTCACCGCCAAGGTGCAGCGCCTGCTCGGCAAGGACGCGCCCGCCTACGGTCTGGCCCTGCTCGACCTGTCGGACATGAGCAACGTCCGCTACGCCGAGTTCAACGGCAACAAGCACCAGAACCCGGGGAGCGTCGGCAAGATCCTGGTGGCGCTGGGCATCTTCCAGGCCCTGGCCGACATCTACCCGGGCGACATCAAGGCCCGCGAGCGGATCCTGCGCGAGACGATCGTCACGGCCGACATCTTCAGCGTCTACGACCACCACACGGTCCGCATGCGCGACGCGGACGGCAACCTCATCCGCCGCCCCATCGAGAAGGGCGACCAGGCGAGCCTGTGGACCTTCGTCGACTGGATGATGTCGCCGAGCTCGAACTCGGCCGCCGGCATGCTCCAGAAGCAGCTGATCCTGCTGGTCCAGTACGGCAAGGACTACCCGCCCTCACAGGAGGAGCAGGACCGCTTCTTCAAGGAGACGAAGAGGGCCGAGCTGGGGAGGCTCTTCGAGAAGGGCATCCAGGAGCCCGTCACGCGCAACGGGCTCGACCTGCGCTATCTGCGCCAGGGCAGCTTCTTCACCCACGAGGGCAAGAAGCGGGTGCCGGGCACGAGCAGCTACGCCACCCCCCGCTCGCTCATGCAGTTCCTGGTGAAGATGGAGCAGGGCAAGCTGGTGGACGAGTGGTCCAGCCGCGAGATCAAGCGGCTGATGTACATCACCGAGCGGCGCATCCGCTACGCCTCGTCGTGGGCGCTCAAGCAGTCGGCCGTGTACTTCAAGTCGGGCTCGCTCTACAGCTGCCAGCCGGAAGAGGGCTTCACCTGCAAGAAGTACCACGGCAACAAGCGCAACTACATGAACTCGATCGCGATCGTCGAGTCGCCCGCCGGCCAGAACAGCCTCTTCTACATGACGACGGTGCTCTCGAACGTGCTCAAGAAGAACTCCGCCCAGGACCACCGCGACCTCGCCCGCGCCATCCAGCAGCAGCTCATGGCCGACCACCCGGGCTCGGCGCCGAACAAGCTCACCTTCGGCAAGGGCTTCATCGGCTACGCGGAGGAGCGGCGCGACATCGAGCTCAAGGCCCAGACCCAGGAGGCGCTGCTCGCCCTCGGCTACGAGATCGGCGACATCGACGGGGTGATCGGCTCGAGGACGCGCGCGGCCGTGAAGAAGTTCCAGCAGTCGCAGGGGCTGGGGGCCGACGGAAAGCTCTCGCAGGCGCTGCTCGAGAAGATGAGGGCGGTGGCGCGGCAGCGAGGCCTGGCCCGGCCGGAGATCAGCGCCGACTGAGGCCGATTCCGGGCAGGCGGGCCGGGGGGGTCCTCGCGCGAGTCCGGGCCGGGGGTGGGCATGTGCCGGTCGCCCCCCTCGCCCCGGCGCGTCCGCCTCCAGCGAGTCGCGGCTAGGGGCCGGCGGCGCTCAGGCCGGCGGCGGCGACCCAGTCCTCGGGGGTGAGCTTGCCGACATACAGGGCGATGCCGGCCGGGCCGGGCTCGAAGACGTGGGCGACGCCCTCGGGCTTCGTGTCGAGCCCGAAGGTGTAGAGCAGCGTGCCCGTGTGGGTGATGAGGACGGTATTCGTGCCCTCCTTCGCCGGCTTCGTGCCGAGCATCCGGCGGATCGCCGCGCCGCGCTCGTCCTTCTCGAGGGGCGGCAGGCGGTCGAAGACCGACAGGATCTCGGAGGGCTCGGCGCGGCCGAAGGCGAGCCGTGCCGTCTCGAGGCAGCGGCAGTAGGGGCTCGAGAGCACCTGGCCGGGCCGGATGCCGAGCTTCTTGGCGGCCTCGTTCACCAGCTTCGCCTGGCGGCGGCCCTGGTCCGAGAGGGGGCGCTGCGTCTCGCAGTCGTCGATGTCGAAGAAGGCCGGGTCGGGCGCCACGGGCTCCGTGGCGGCGTGGCGCATGAGGATCACGTAACCCCCCTGCTGGAGCGCCTGGAGCAGCGCGGGCCCCTCGAGCCTCGGCCGCATCGCCTGGCCCTTGGGCTTCTTGGCCGAGGCCTCCAGCACGGCTCCGAGGGCGAGCAGGGTGCCGAGGCACACGAGGGCGGCGCGTCCGGGCATGGGGTTCCACCTCCATCGATCGTCCGGACTGCGCCGGGACGGCGGCCATGATCACGCCGTCCGGGCGGACAGGCAACCGAAAGCTCAGCTCCGGTCCGCGCGGGCCCCGGCGGCGCCCTCCTCGGGAAGCCAGCTCGCCAGGGTCGCGGCGTCGAGCAGCACGCGGATCAGGTCTCCGACGTAAGCGGAGCCGTAGGGAACGTCGAAGCCGAAGTGGCCGCCGCGCGGACTCTCCGAGGCGATCACCCAGGGATTGCCGGCCGCCGCCTCGGCGACCGCCGCGAAGGACTCGCGGGGCACGGCCGGATCGTCCTCCGCCGAGAGCAGCACCAGCGGCGTCCTCACGCGGTCGATCACCGCGGCGGTCCGGGTGGTGGTGACGTAGGCCGCCAGGCTGTCGCGGCGGAACTCGGAGGCCCAGCGCGGCGCTCTGCGCAGCCCCTGGAGGCGCTTGTCCATCGCCCGGTAGAGGAAAAGCGCGATCTCGTCCTCGGCGATCGCGAAGCCGTCGTCCTCGCCGCGCGCCCGCCGGTAGGAGGGGAGGAACTGGTCCTGGATCAGCACGCCGAGGGCCTTCTGCTGCAACCAGGAGTCGTTCGGCGCCACCGGGCCCTCCGGGTCGCTCTCGGGCTCGGGCGGTAGCACCGAGAGCCACGGGTTCGGTGTGCCTTCCGGCGTGGGGAGCGCGGCGAACTGCCCGCCGGGCTCCCGGCGGAAGTCCGGCGCGATCGAGAGGGCGAGCCCGGACGCGAAGAGGCCGAGCCCGCGCCGCTGGTCCTCGAGCAGCGCGTGCACCACCGTCTGCCCGCTCATGCTCACCCCGAGCAGGTGGATGCTCGAGAGCGCGATGCGGGTCTGGACGATCCGGGCCACCTCGATCCACATCCGGCCGTCGTCGTAGGAGCCGATGCTCAGCACGCCGTTGTGCCCGAAGAAGCTGCCGCCGGTCGGGTGGTCGAGGATCAGCACGTGCGCGGGGATGCGCTGGGCGGGGTCGTCGATGTACAGCTTGCGGAACTTGTTGGCCTCACCGCCCCAGCGGTCCTGGAGCAGCCCGAAGCTCGCGATCAGCAGGGGCCGCGGGCCCCGAGACGCGCCGCCGAGCCGGAAGAAGTGCCCGCCCACCACCGTGCCGTCCGGAAGCGTGAACTCGACGAGGTGGTCTTCGTCGACCGCGTCGGCGTCGCGCCCGAGCAGGCCCCGGAGGCTCGAGACGGCGGTGTCCGCGTAGCCGAGGAAGCCCGACGAGCGGGCGTAGAACGCCGGCGGCTCCAGCACCCACTCGACCAGCTCGCGGCCACCCTCGGGCTCCTCCCAGAAGAAGTCGCCGAGCCGGGAGCGGCCACGGGCACAGCCCGCGACCAGCGCGAGCACCAGCAGGCCGGACACGACACGCCGCATCGAATCAGACGGGTACCAGAGTCGCCGCGGCGCGTCGTGCCCCCGTTCCCAGGCGGCAGCGCGCCGGTCTATGATGGACGCGCGGGGGGTGCGCCGGAGGCCGCAGCATGGGCAACGAGCGGATCGACCTGCTCCGCAACACCTCCATCTTCGCCGCGATCTCGCCCCCGGCCCTCGACCTCCTGCTCGAGCGCGCCAAGCGAAGGATCGTGGGCAAGGGCGAATTCTTCTTCCGGGAGGGGGACCAGGGCACCTCGATCTTCGTGCTGGAGCGGGGCCAGGTGAGCATCCTCAAGCGCTGGAACGGCGAGGACTACGTGATCCGACACCTGGACGCCGGCGACTTCTTCGGTGAGATCGCGGTGCTCGACCTGCTGCCGCGCAGCGCCTCGGTGGTGGCGGAGGGCGACTGCGAGGCCATCGAGTTCCGCGCCACCGACGTGCTCGCCATCGCCCGGCACGACCTCGAGCAGTTCACGATGATCTACATGAACATCGCCCGCGAGCTGGGACGGCGGCTCCGACACGCGAACCAGGTCGTGTTCGAGGCGAAGATCCGCTACGCGAGCGTCCCCGACACCTTCGACTTCACGATCTGAGGCCCCGCCCGCGCGCGCCGCCACCCGCCAGGCGCCGCAGCCGCCAGGCCTGGAGACGCAGCACGAGGCGGCGTACGCCCCGCTCGAGCCAGGGCACCCGACGCCTCTCGGGCGGTCGCCCCTCGCGCAGCACCGTGACCCAGTCGCCCTCGACCCTGTGCTCCACGCCTCCGGGCAACAGGACCCGGTAGGGTCGCTCGGGGTTCATGACGTCGCTGGCGCTGGTGATGCGCACCGGCATGCTGGCGCGATGGCGCTCGGCGATCTCCCGCAGACGGGGGGAGCGGTCGAAGGCGCCCGCCCGGGCCTCGCGGATGGCGAGGTAGGGGCCGCCCCCGTCGTTCGCCACGTCGAGGACGGCGCCCAGCCGGTCGGGACGGTCGTCGTCCTCGAGGGCGCCGCGCAGCCAGAGGCAGCGGTAGGCGCGGCAGATCCCCGGGCGCGTGGGGTGGATGGAGCAGCCGTCTCCGGCGCGCCGCAGGTGCACGCAGGGTTCGCCGCCGAGCTTCCCCAGCTCGTCGACGCGCAGCACCGTGCAGCACAGGGAGCAGCCCCCGCAGACGCGCTCCGGTGTCGCGGGTTCGGGCACGCTCAGAACCGGGTCGGCATGAGCGCGGCCACCACCAGGGCGAGCCAGGCGGCGTCGACCAGCGCGATCGCGAGCAGGTTGCGCGACGCGGCGTAGAGCGATGCGGCGAGGATCTCGATCAGCAGCGAGACGCCGGCCAGCGGCGGCACCAGCAGGAGCACCACCGGGCCGAGCACACCGAGCCGGACCCCTACGAGGAGCACCAGCAGGATCAGCACGCGCGACCCGAGACCGGCGAGCGCAGCGCCCGCGGTGCCCCCGCGCCGCAGCGTCAGGCTCGCCGCGAGGGCCAGGGGCAGGAAGGCCAGCGTGCAGAGCACGAAGACCAGCGAGCGCTCCGGGGTGAGGACCAGACCGTGGGCGACCGAGCCGAAGGGCTGCATCAGCGCGTAGACGGCCAGCACCGCGACGGCCGCGCCGCGGGCGCTGGCGAGCGGGGCGGCGAAGGCGCCGTCGAGCACGTCCGGCCAGCGCACGCGCAGGGCGACCAGGGCCGCGGTGCCGGCCAGGGCGAAGTGGAGGGCCACGAGGTCGCCGAGCTCGACGCCGACCGGGGCGCCGGGGCGCCCGAACGCGACCAGCGGAAGCGTCAGCAGGAGCGAAGCCGCCAGCAGACCCAGCCCGAGCAGGCGCCCCTCGGCGGGACGCTCCGCGCCCGCGGGCACCAGCATCCCGACGAGGCTGCCGAGGCCGGGGAGGAGCAGCACGAAGGCGGCCAGCAGCGGGAGCATCAGCGCAGCGCGCGGATCGGAGGAGACGGGCGCAGAGCGCTCGACGCCGAACGCCGCGTCGAGCCAGGCGACCAGCTCGCGCAGCGTGGACTGCTTCCAGATGATGCTCAGGTGGTCGGCGCCGTCGATCACCTCGAAGCGCACCGCGTCGAGACGATCGTGACGGCCGACCGTGCCGCCCGCCTCGATCGCGCGCCCGGCCAGCCGCGAGGCCGCTTCCCTGGCCCCGCTGACGACCCGCTCCGGGTCGTCCTCGGCGACCAGCAGCAGGGTGTTCGGCGGGTCGTGCGGTCCCTCGAGGCTCGCGCTGCCCGAGATCAGCAGCACCGCATCGAGGCCCGAGTCGCGCGTCGCGTAGTCGAGGCTGGCGGCGGCGCCCATGGAGTGGCCGCCCACGGCGATGCGAGAGCCGTCGACGTGGGGCCACCCGCGCAGGAAGTCCACCGCCGCGCGCAGGTCCGGCGCGAAGGAGTCCTCACGCGCCCGACTGCGCGTGTAGGGGTTGCGGTTCTCGCCGTGTCCTGCCGCGTCGATGACGAGCGCGGCGTAGCCTGCCCGCGCGATGCCGCGCGCGAGCCCCGAGAGCATGACGCGGTCGCCGATGAATCCGTGCACGAGGATCACGGCCGGCGGGCGCTCCGCATCGGGCGGGGGAACGCGGAAGGCCGCTCGTGGCGGACGGTCGTCGGGCAGGTACGCCGTCGCCGGAACGCCGCCGTCGAGCACGAGATCCAGGTGGGCAGGCCCCGAGCGCTCCAGCTGGGCGAGCCGGGTGCTGCCCAGCAGGAAGGCTGCGACAGCCAGCACACCGACCAGCGACACGATCCGCTGCACGGCCGCGACATAAGCGGGCCGCGGCTCCCAAGTCAACGAGTGCCCGCCGGTCGACGCGTCCGCGGCGGATCGGCGGCCGGAGCGCGGCGCGTGCTCGCCGTCGCCGCGTTATGCTCCGGCCTGCCCGCAGCGTCAGGAGCCCCGATTTGCCCGAAGAAGGTCGCGTGCTGGTCACCGGGGCCAACGGTCACCTGGGGCGGCGCCTCCTGGCGCATCTCGAGGGCCAGCGGCCGCTGCGTGCGGTGGTGCGCTCCGAGCGGGCCGCCCGGCAGGTCGAGCAGGCGGCGGCCGTCGAGACCACCGTGCTCGACTACGCCGACGCCGACGCCCTGACCCGGGCCGCCGAGGGCTGCTCCCATGCGGTCCACCTTGTGGGCATCCTGAAGGAGGGGTCGACGAGCCGCTACGAGCAGGCGCACGAGGCCACCTCGCGGGCCCTGGCGCAGGCGGCCGGCCAGCACGGCCTCTCTCGCGTGGTGTACCTCTCGATCCTCGGCTCGCGCCCCGAGTCGCGCAACGCGTGTCTGGCCTCGAAGGGGCGGGCCGAGCAGATCCTGCTGGAGGCGAAGACCCCGGCGCTGGTGCTGCGCGTGCCGATGGTGCTGGGAGAAGGCGACCTCGCGTCGCGTGCGCTGCGGGGGCAGGCCCTCGCACCCTTCCTCTTCCAGCCGCGCGGGGGGGCGAGCCTCGAGCAGCCGATCTACGCCGGAGACGTGATCGACGCCCTCGTGGCCGGGGTGACGCGACAGGATCTCGACGACGTCGCGCTCGACCTCGCGGGCCCCAGCTCGCTGTCCCACCGGGACCTGGTGGCGCGCGCGGCGGCGCTCCACGGCCGCAGCCCGCGGAGCTTCCCGATTCCGCTGGCGCTGGTGAAGGGCGTGGCCGCCCTGCTCGAGGCCTTCTCGAAGGACCCGCCCGTCACGCGCGCGATGCTCGGCGTCCTCGACCACGACGACGACGTCGACCCGGCACCGGCCTGCCGCCGCCTCGGCATCGAGCTGACCCCCCTCGACGAAGCCCTGCGCCGCTGCGTGGGCCCGGAGGCCCCGTGAGCCAATCCGGCACCCCGTCGCGACGCCCCTTCTGGCAGCGCGCCCTGCCCTGGGCCGTCACCCTCGCCTGCTTCAGCTACCTCTACCTCCAGATCGACCGGCAGGCGGCGCGCGCGGGATCCAGCGCCGTGCCCTTCCTGCTGGGGGTCTTCGCCGAGGTCAGCTGGACCCGCTGGCTCGGCCTGATGATCCCCTACTCGATCTTCTTCTTCCTCGTCGACTCGCTGGTCGTCTGGCGCGTGGTCAACTGGTTCAATGCCCGCGTGGCCTACGCGGACATCCTCCCCATCCGGGCCAGCGCCTACATCATCTCGATCCTCAACGAGCAGGTCGGCAAGGGCGTGATGGCGGTGTACCTGAACCGCCGCGACGGGGTCCCCGGGTGGGAGGTGGGCTCGTCGATGGTGTTCATCATGTTCTGCGAGTTCTACTACCTGATGTTCTGGGCGTCGCTGGGCTACGCCTTCGCCGGCGACCGGCTGCCCGCCCAGTTCCAGCTCGTACCCTGGATCGCGGTGGGGGCGGCGGTCTTCTTCGTGCTCTGGGTGGCCTACTTCCGCGGGCACATCGCGAAGGGTTCCGAGCTCCGCGACCGCCCGATCCTGAAGGCCTTCCGCGAGTCGGGGCCGCTCCGCTACGTGGTGGTGGCGGCGCTCCGCTCGCCCGCCCTGCTGGCGGCGGTGGTCGTCTACACCCTGGCGCTCCAGCTCTTCGGGGTCGAGGAGAGCTTCCTCAACATGCTGGGCGTCCTGCCGGTGATCTTCTTCGGAGCGGCCGTACCGACGCCCATGCGCGCCGCCGCCATCACGATCTGGGTCGTGCTCTTTCCCGAGCGCGAGGCGCAGATGGCGGCCTTCGGGCTCGTGCAGCACAACTTCTTCATCTTCTTCAACGCGGCCATCGGCCTGATCTTCCTGCGCCGGGCGAACCGGGAGCTGTTCGGGCAGCCGCAGACCGCGTGAGACGAAGACCCTCCCGGCGCCCGCCTCAGGCCGGCGAGCCGGGAGCCCTGCGGGCCGCCGCGAAGCGCCGGACGCGGTCGCCCATCGACAGCAGCGTGGTGGCGACGAGCGCCCAGCCGAGCGCGCTCACGAGCCACGCCGGCGGCCAGCCCAGCGTGAGGGCATCGCGCACGATCGGCACCGCCACGATCACGTAGTACGCGATGCCGTTCCAGCGGCCGAGCGGGCTGCCGCGCAGGGCCTGGCCCCCCAGCAGACGCGAGTCGACGGCGTACTGGAGGAAGGCCAGGGCGATCAGCGGGGGCAGCGCGGCCGGCAGCAGGCACTGCCAGGCCAGGGCTGCGGTGCCGGCCGTCACGAAGGTGGCGTCCACCCCGTGGTCGACCAGGCCGCCCAGGGCCGACTGCTCGCCGTAGCGCCGCGCGACCCATCCGTCGGCGAAGTCGGTGGCCACGGCGAGGAAGAAGACCGCGCTGGCCAGCGCGGGCCGGCCCTGGGCGATGGCGGCGACCAGCGCCGGCACCGCGAGCAGGCGGAGGAGGGTGAGCGCGTTGGCGCGCGTGGTCCAGCGGGGAGCGTGGGAGCCGGCCATCGCGCGGGACGTTAACCGCCGCAGCGCGGGCCTGCCGAGCGGCCCCAAGCCCGGGGCGCATGGGGCCGATGGAGGGTCATGGGTCGCAGCTCGCTCGTCGTCCTCCTGCTCGTCGCGGGATCGCTGGGCGACGTCCGCGCGGAGGCCGGGAGCTGCCCCTTCGAGCCCAACGTCGTCTTGCTGGTCGACACCTCCGGCTCGATGGCGAACGTCACCTGGCACCCGGCCTTCGAGCCGGGGGTGCCCGGGGCGTGCGGCGACTTCCCGCAGTCGCTTCTGATGCTGTCCGACCGCACCGAGTTCCACTGCGGCACGACTCGCACCTACCGGGTGGTCC
>JAAUYE010053973.1_pt1 | contig 10189 bp, 10 predicted proteins | sample 7278081 | NCBI WGS metagenome assembly JAAUYE01 (sample SAMN14350131, study PRJNA611818) | marine sediment metagenome | isolation source: surface marine sediment (0.6m) | place: French Polynesia: Moorea | collected 2018-08
CAGCGCGGCCAGCTGCTGCTTTTCGAGGCCTTCGGGGCCGGATTCACCTGGGGTTCCGCTTTGCTGCGGTTCTGAACGATCGGACCATATCCGGTAACAGGTTCGTAACAGACTTCTCAAGTAAATTCGAGAAATATCATTTAATTTATTGTTTTTCCTGTAAAAACAAAGTTTTCCCGTTCTTGCTAGACTCTGGCCACCGCGCCTCACGGCGCCGAATAATAAGAAAAATTAAAGCAAAAGCATAAGGGGAAACGACTATGAACCAAGAGCGCATGTACGTGATCGCTTTGTTGGCGATCGGTTTGCTGGCATCGATTCCGCAGATTCCTGTTGATGCCAAGATCTGGGGCATGATTCTCGTCGTCGTCGGTATCGTTGGCGGCGTGATGGTCAACTACGACGACTTGATGCAACGGCTGGTGGTCTACGTTGTCGCCGTCGCGATGCCGATCTTCTCTGACGCGTTGAATGTACTGCCGACCGTCGGTCCGTGGCTGAATATGCTACTCGACAACATCGCCACGGGTATCCAGGGTATGGCAATTGGCCTGGTCGTAATGGGTTTGCTGGCTCGGGCCAAGGGCTGAATCGCCAGATAATCCAGGTAACAGGAAGGGCTGCCCCGAAAGGGCAGCCCTTTTTCGTTTCGGGCGTGTAAAGTCTCCGCTATGAAGACGACAAAAGCACTCTGGCCAGGAATGGCCCTCCTGGGAATCATGGCGTCCGCAGCCGCCGATGGACCCTCCAACGAGCAGATCCGAGCCGCGGTGGAGGCGAACCGCGATGCGGCCGTTGCCCTCTACCGCGAGTTCCTCGGTCTGCCCAACGATGCCCTGAATCCGGCAGATATCGAGCGCCTTGTGGCATGGATGGAAAAGACATTCGCTGCGCGCGGCTTCGAGACGAGCCGAATCGAGACCGATGGCAGTCCGTCCCTGTACGCGCAGCGCCTCGTGCCTGACGCCAGCGCTACTGTGCTTGTGTATCTGCAGGCCGACGGTCAGCCTGTGGACCCGACAGCCTGGGATCAGCCGGATCCGTACGTCGCAACGGTGAAGGAGCGCGACGACCTCGGGCAGTGGCGGCCGCTGGCCTGGAGCGCGCTGGACGAACGATTCGACCCGGATTGGCGGGTATTTGCGCGTTCGGCGGCCGACTCCAAAGGTCCGATGGCGCAATTCCTCATGGCCATCGAGTTGCTGGACGGGCTCGGTTTCACGCCCGCTTACAACCTCAAGGTCATCATCGATACCGAGGAAGAGCTGGGATCGCCCAACCTGGCGGCCGCGATAGAGCGTGACAGGGAGCTGCTGGCCGCCGACTTCCTGTTGATCTTCGACGGACCGCCACACGCCTCCAATGGGCCTACCGTGACCTTCGGGGCTCGCGGCATCGCGACGGTCACATTGGAGACGTACGGACCGCGCGTGGCCCAGCACAGCGGCCACTACGGTAATTTCATACCCAATCCTGTTTTCGACATGGCCCGGATCCTGGCGTCGCTGAAAGACGCTGACGGCCGGGTGACGGTCGACGGATTCTACGACGGGGTCACGATCTCCGACGCCGAAAGGACGTTGCTCAGGGCGGTCCCGGATGACGAGCAGCAGATCCTGGCCGATGCGGGTGTAGCCCGCGCCGACGCCGTGGCGCCCTCGCTGCAGGAAGCGCTGCAGTACCCCTCGCTCAATGTGCGCGGACTGCGGGCTGCCTGGGTCGGCGACGAGTCGCGCACGATAATCCCGCCCCGGGCGACCGCCGAGCTCGATATTCGTCTGGTCAAGGAGTCCGATGCCGAGCGCCTGATCGGCCTGCTACGCACGCACATCGAGTCGCTGGGCTACGCGATCATCGACGCCGAGCCCACGGAAGCGCAGCGCCTGGGCCAGCCGCGGCTGCTGAAATTCACCTACGACGTGAGCTACGGAGCGTTTCGTTCGGATTTCGACTCCCCGGCGGGCGTGATGGCGCGTGCCGGCCTGCAGGCGCTCTACGGTGAGGAGCCAATCCTGATTCGAACCATGGGCGGTTCTATCCCGATCGCGCCACTGGTGGAGACCCTGGGGATTCCGGCGGCGACCGTGCCCACGGTCAACATCGACAACAATCAGCACAGCCCGAACGAAAACCTGAGGCTGGGTAACTTCGTCGAAGGCATCGCGATGCTGATGGCCGTGCTAAGTCAGGATCCAGTTGAGTAATGTTACATAAGCACATGAAAAACAAGATGTTTCGTTTTTTCAATGTGATACAGTTGACCTGTCGCAATTCAGCGACAGGCTGTGACAGGACGTTAAAGGGTCGCAACGGAAATGGACGACAAGGATTTTGACACACCGCTATCCCAGTCAAGCGTGACATTGAAACTGGAACTCATCCGCAAGCGGTGCAGTGATCTCATGAACGACCCGGATGGGCTGGAACTGGCGCTCGAGGAGCCGTCGTCGCCGGACCCGCGCTCGGGCGATCCCTACAATCACCGGTCCTGAGACGCCTCCCGGTGTAGTGAGCGCAGTACCCGCAAGCGCCACAGCCAGATTGCCACGATCATCAGCGCCGCCACCGGCAGGGCGAAACGCGGGTTCAGGATAACGACGAAGTCGTAGATCCCGTGGAGTATGGCCGCCGTAGCTGTGCTCACGATCACCGTCGTCACAATTGAGCGTCCCGCGATGTGTGCCTGCGTCACCCAGTGGCCCCAGATTGACGCGAACAGCATGTGGATGACCGGGCTCGCGAATCCTCGGGCGATCGCCTCCAGTGTCGTCAGGTACTCGAGGTACTGCCAGTTCTCTACGGCGGCATAGCCGAGACCGATGAACGACGCGTAGATGATGCCGTCCATCGGCTCGTCGAGCTCCCGGAAACGCAGCACCACGACGAGAAACGGCAGGAGTTTGGCAATTTCCTCAATGGGACCGATGACCAGCACGGCATAAGCGAGCAGGGCCCATGCACTGGTGTCGGCCAGGTAGCCGGCGTCGTGCCGCAGGCCGATCATGCCGAGGCCTTCGTACATGCCCGCCGAGATACCCGCGGCGAGCATGCCCAGCACAAACGTGACGACGAGGTGGCCCGTCGGCTCCGGCAGGTGCCGATCCTTGTGGTAGTGGTAACCGGCCCAGAACAGGACCGGTACGGCGATGGGAGCTATCGCGAGTAGCTGCCCCATCGCCGTACGCTAGCCGTTGGCAGGGCTCAGAACCGTACTGTGCCCTGCAAGCTGATTGTCCGACCGCGGCTGTAGAACGCGTAGTTCGACTTGGCGCCGAAGGTGCTGCCGGCCAGCGGCGTGTCGCCACCGAAGGTCAAGACCTTTTCATCGGTCAGGTTCTTGGCAAGCGCCGCAATTTCCCAGCGGCCTGACTGCGCGCCAATGCTCAGGCGTGCATTCATCATCGTGTAGCTATCCTGGACAAGGGCCGGGTCGAACGTGGCTGAGGCGTCGTAGTCATCCGTGTAGAACACGTCGAACAGGGCGCCGATCTCTGTGCTGCGGCCAACCGGAACGCGGATGTCAAAGGACACGTTGCCCTGGAAGTCCGAGACCAGCTGGTTGGAGTTACCCGTGTAGCTGCAGAGCTCCGGCGTGCCGTCACCGTTCAGGTCCGTGTCGGGCGTGGCGCCGAAGTAGCACTGGCCATTCTCGAAGTCCGTGAACTCGAAGTCGGTGATCGCGAAACCGCCCGAGACAGTCAGGTGCTCGGTAGCGGCCCAGCGCATGTCCATTTCGAGACCCTGGATTTCCGCACTGGCGGCATTACCGACGTTGAAGCCGAGTACGCCGTCGAAGATCGAGATCTGCAGGTCGTCGAACTCCGTGTAAAACGCCGCCATGTTGAGTTCCATTGCGCCATCCGCCAGCAGGAACTTGCCACCGAGCTCGAAGTTGCTGGCTTCCTCGTCGTCGAACTCGAACGAATCGGCCATGGTGTCGTAGAAGTTCTTGTTGTTGGCGCGGAAGTCGAAGCTGCCGGACTTGAAGCCTTCTGACCAGCTCACGTACCAGAGGTTGTCGCTCTCGGTGTTGTAGACAAACTTGATCTCGGGCGAGAACTCGGTGTTATCGCGTGAGCCTTGAACAGGCAGTACACCAAGGCCACCGACGCAGGCCGGGTCTTCGCTCGTGCAAATGCCCACCCCGGGTTCGACGCCGAACAGCAGTGCGTTGGCGGCGTCAGCCAGCGGCGGTAACTGGGTGTAACCGTTGAGGTTAGTCGACGTGATACCAAACAGGCTGCCGTACACGAGCGGCGCGATAACTTGCCCAGGGGGCAACGGACCACCATCACCACCTACGATGGACAGCGTGCGGAAGCCATCGCGATCGTCCTGCGTGACACGGCCGCCGACCTGCAGCGTGATCTTATCGTTGAGGTGAAAATTGAACTGGGCGAAAGCCGAAATAACGTCGTTTTCCACGCTTGCCTGGCGCGCCGCCATCGTGTCGGCAACGGCGACACCGGAGCCAGGCGATTGTGCCTCGATCGCCGTGATCAGGAGCGAGGTTGGCGAGACGATGATCTGGTCGTTGAAGTCGTGCTCGCTGGTCTGGTAGTAGATGCCGGCGATGTAGTCAAACGTGCCGCCAACGGGCGAACTCAGGCGAATCTCCTGGCTAATCTGCTCATACGACTCCTGCAAGGCAGCGCCAAACACGTCAGCGCCCGTGAAGTCGCAGTCGCAGAATTCGTCGTACTCGAAATTGGAGTAAGCCGTGATCGACTCGAGATTGTGTTCGCCAATGCCCCAGTCAAGCGTCAGTACCACGGTCTCGGACTCGTTTTCGCTGAAGTCGCCATTCGAGGTGCGCTTGTCGTCCTGAACGACATTGGAAAGTGTCGGATCGGGTGTTCCGCCGGACAGCAGCTGCAGCGTCTGCAGGATCTGGTGATACTGCGCGCCCGCGAAGGGGCCGCCTGCGGCGGGCTGCTCGTTGACGATCTCGATATGGCGGCCGTCAACGTCGAACTCGCTGATTTCCGCCTTCAACGTGGCCACCAGGTTATCGGTAATGTCGAACGCGAGCGTACCGCGGACGGTCCAGTCCTCACGGTTCGGCTCGTTGGTATTGAGCGTCAGGTTCTCCATGTAGCCGTCGAGTTCGCGCGTCCGTGCCGCGATGCGATAGCGAATGCGATCCGTAATCGGTCCGGAAACCGCGCCTTCCAGGATGGTCTCTTCGTCTTCGAACTCATAGGACGCGCGTACGTGGCCCTCGAACTCGTCGGTCGGCTGCGCGGTGGAGATGTTGAGCGCGCCGGCAACCGAGTTCTTGCCAAACAGGATCGACTGCGGTCCGCGCAGGACTTCCACACGCTCGATGTCGAGGAAGGGCGAGCGCCACTGCTGGGCGCGGCCGTAGTAAACACCGTCGATATAGGTGCCGACGGACTGCTCGAACGCCTGGTTGATGCCGGAGCCAATGCCGCGCACGAAGGCGTTAGTGCCGATGCCGGTCTCGGTCAACGTAAAGTTCGGCACCAGGAACTGGATGTCCTCGGCCTTCTGGATGGCCGTCTGCAGCATCGTGTCGCCGGTGACCGCCGAGATTGAAACCGGAACATCCTGCAGTCCCTGCTCGCGGTAGGCGGCGGTGACAACGATCTCTTCCAGTGAGCGAGAACCCGATTCCTGGGCCTGGATGGCCGTCGTAGACAGGAGTGCGGATACGGTAAAAGTGCCGAGCACCGTCAGCCCGGCCAGCTTGGTACGCTTCATTGAGATCCCCCTCGTATGCGTTATAGTCGATATTAGACGCCGCCCATTAAGGCCAGTCAATAAATGCAGGGTATATGTGGAAGAAAAACCACAGTTTTTTGCCTTAATCCCGCCATTACCTCCCTGACGAACCGATGAATAATCTCGCGCTGTACCTGATTTCAGTGCTGGTCTGGGGCTCGACGTGGTTCGCCATCGAGTTTCAGCTGGGCCTGGTCGAGCCCGAAGTGTCGATTGTCTACCGGTATGTCGGGGCATCGGCCTTGCTGTTCGGCTGGAGTTTCTATCGCCGGCTCAATCTGTCATTCGGACTGCGGGAACACGGCTGGTTCCTGCTGATGGGGATGTTCCTGTTCGGGCTCAATTACGTGCTGGCCTACCGGGCGCAGATCTACATTACGTCGGCGCTGACCGCGATCGCGTTTTCGTCGATCCTGTGGATGAACATCCTCAACGCGCGCCTGTTTTTCGGCACCCGGGCCGGGGCCCGGACCATTATCGGTTCGTTGCTTGGCGTGGCCGGTATCGTGACCCTGTTCGCGCCGCAGGTGCAAAACGTATCGCTGACCGACACGGTACTACTCGGTTCGATGCTGGCCATGCTCGGGGCCCTCGCGGCCTCGTTTGGCAACATGGTGTCGCAGGGCGCCCAGAAACGCGGCCTGCCGGTCGTCCAGTCGAACGCCTGGGGAATGTTCTACGGCGCGGTTCTGTCGGCAATCTCGTCGGTGATCGCCGGTCACCCGTTCAACTTCGACGCGTCAACCGGCTACGTCATCTCGCTTGCCTATCTCACCGTGTTCGGCTCGGTGGTAGCCTTCGGCGCCTACCTGACGCTGCTCGGGCGCATCGGCGCCCACAAGGCCGGCTACGCCATGGTCATGTTCCCGGTCGTCGCGCTGATCCTGTCGATCCTGTTCGAAGGGCTGAAGCTGGACCTGACGATCATCGCCGGCACGGCGCTCGTGCTAATTGGCAACGTCTTCGTTCTCGAAACCCGGACGAACAGTGTCGATGGGCAGGATGGCAAGCCGTCACGCCACAATTGATCACAATCGCGCCCCGAGTTGGCCAGCCGGGAGTCGTAAAACAATCCACGGGCCCCGAAGTGGAGCGCGTGGATGGACGACCGAAGTACCTGCTGGCGAGAGTGGAAAGAACTCTTCCTGAGCCGTAGCAAACGATCGCTGCCGGCGGCGGAGCCGCTCAGGAAATACCGTAACCTGCCGCCATCGCTGGCCGCATCGCTGGCCATCTTCCAGCTGGGCGAGTCGGGCGGCGGTACGGTGATCGAGCAGGCGCGAACGAGTCGCTTGCCGGGTATCGATGAAGACTTTGCGGATGCCATGGCGCTGTTCGTCGCCGAGGAACATCGCCACGCCGATATCCTGGCGCTGTGCGTTGGCCAACTCGGCGGTGAACTGATCGACAGGAACTGGACGGCACGCCTGTTCGTGACGGCGCGCCGGCTGATCGGGCTGCGGCTCAAGGTCCTCGTGCTGCTGGCCGCCGAAGTCGTTGGCATCTGCTACTACTACCTGATCGCGTGCCGGTTGCCCGTGTCGCCTGTTCGCGACTGGCTGGAAGAGCTGGTCGCCGACGAGCAGTCGCACCTCGATTTCCATTGCGACTTCCTGCGCACACAGGTAGATCGAACATGGAAGCGGGCCGTCTTTGTTCTGACCTGGCGGGTGACGATGCTGCTGGCCGCGATTGTCGTCATGATCGATCACCGGGCCGCCATACGCGACCTCGGCATCGAGCGGACGACCATCTGGCGGCGCTGGATGACCTACAGTCGACTAGCTGAGCGGCTTGTTGTGCGACCGCGAGCGGATCTCGTACGTGTCCGTTAACGCTTTCTCGCGGAACAATTCGTTGTGCCGTTGCTCGATGCGCGGCCACAGGTCGGCAATTTCCGGGACGTCGAGCCCGAACTCCTCGCGCAGGGTTGTCACGAGTTCGTCGGGTGATTCGAGGATTCGCGTCGTTATGCCTTCCGGCGATGCCTGGCTAAACACCTTGCCGCGCAACGTGGTGTGCGCCTCGGGCAGCCGAATCTGGGCGACGAGGTTCAGCACAAAACTCGATTCCGGGCTGGTTTGCAGGTACCGGCATTTCTTGTCCAGCGCGGCTTCGTCCGCTGCTTCGGCGGTGAAGTCGAAACTGAACTCGCCGTCGCCGGCGTCCTCCCAGAACTGCCAGCGGCTGGCGTCCATCTGGCGCAGCCCGAGGCGGAAGGGCGCCTGGTCGTACGCCCCGTCGCGCAGCTGGATCGGTACGATCATGCTGCCGCCAAAACCGACGTCGACCAGCCAGGTATCGTCGGAACCGCCGGCGCGCACCAGCAAGGTGAGGTGATTGTTGTCGGCAATGCTGCCGCGGTCGGCGCGCATGACCGCAGCCGCTACGCGCGTCACCTCGAATCCGATCTCCGACAGAGCCCAGCCGAACAGACCGTTGTGTTCGTAGCACCAGCCGCCACGGTTCCGACTGACGATCTTGTCGAAGGCGGCCTCCGGCTCGATCGTCGTTGACCGTCCAAGCTGCACGTCGAGGTTCTCGAACGGCACGCGCAGCACGTGAGCCCGCAACAGGTCGCCGAGCACCTGCAGCGTGGGCACGGCGGGGCCGCTATAGCCGATTCGGTCGAAGTAGGTCTCAAGACGCATCCAGCGAGTGTATAGTCAACGCCATGCCAAATTACAAACTGACGTACTTCGATTTTCCGGGCGGCCGCGGCGAGCCGATTCGTATCGCGTTTCATGCCGCCGGTATCGAGTTCGAAGACCACCGCATTTCGTTCGACGAATTCCTGCAGACGCGCGAGCAAATGCGCTTCAACTGCGCGCCGGTGCTGCAGATCGACGATGTGGAGGTGACGCAATCCAATGCGATGCTGCGATTCGTGGGCAAGCAGGCGGGTCTGTATCCCGAGGATGCAACCCAGGCGCTGTACTGCGACGAGGCGATGGACGCGGTAGAGGACCTTTTGCACCAGATCGTCTACACGTTCGGTCTCGAGGGTGACGAACTAAAGGCGGCGCGGCAGAAGCTTGTCGACGGCTGGCTGACGATCTTCGTCAAGGGCCTCGGCGAGATCCTCGAGCGGGGCGGCGATTACATTGCGGACAATCGCCTGACCGTGGCCGACCTCAAGGTCTACGTGCAGACGCGGTCGTTACGCTCCGGCACGCTCGACCACGTGCCAACCGATCTCGTCGACAAGCTTGCGCCGAACCTCGTGGCGCACGAGGAACGCATTGCCAACGATCCGGTGGTCAAGGCGTATTACGAGAGCCGCGAGTGAGGACGGGTCGCGGGAGCAGGGCGAATCCCCGCTGCTGGCCGGTCCATGCAGGTTAGTATTGGTTCGGAGAGCCCAATGAATCCCGGAATCCTGATACCGATAGTTGCAGGTTTCTTAACGTTGATAGTTGGCTGTGCGAATGATGGCTCACAGCATAACGAGGACGCGATGCACGAAGGCCCGGCAATGAACTTTCATCGCATCAATCCGCAGCTTGCAACAGGCGGACATCTCATGAACTCCGGAGCCGCTGAACTGGCGGAGCAGGGCGTCACGCTCGTCATCGATCTACGCGATCAGCCACCGGAAGATGCGCAGCAGGAGTTCGCGGCGGCCGGCGTTCGGTGGGTCAACGTACCGGTGGTCTGGAAGGAACCCAAAAAAGAAGACTTCGAAGCTTTCACGCAGCTGATGGCGGAACACAGCGACGACAATATTCTCGTTCAGTGCCAGGCGAACTATCGCGCTTCAGCGTTTACCTACATGTATCGAGTGACCCAGCAAGACGTGCCAGAGGTCGAGGCACGCGATGATCTCAACGCCATTTGGACACCCGAAGGAACCTGGCGGGAATACATCGACGAGATAATGGGGGCAGAGGAGTAGTAATCCCCGCAGCCTATCGTCGCCCGAAGTTGTACTGAAATCCGCCGCTGACTGCCCACAGATCGTCGAACACGTCCGCGTCGTAGGTTTCGTAGTCGACGCGGATGGTGAACTGCTTACGGGAGCCAAAGTTGATGTACATACCGGCTCCCCACATCAGCCCACTCTCGTCCTTGTCGAAACTGTTAAAACCCAAGAAGTTGGTTTCGATCTCGCTTTCGCCGAAGTAACCACCGACCTTGGCATACAGCTCGAAATCGTCGCTTGCGGGGACGATGCCGACCAGGGCGCCTGACATGGCCACGAAGGTTGCTTCCACGTCATTGAAGAAGCCATCGTCCCAGTCGTCATTCGTGCCGGCCAGCAAAGCACCTTCGACGGCGAAATAGTCATTCACGCGGTAGCCGCCAAAGCCCTTGCCAAAGTACAGCCTGTCATCAATGTCGCCGACCTGGACATTGGCACTGGTGTCGAGCGAAGCGTCGCCGGCGCCGAATGTGCCGCCGACGTAGAATCTTTCAGCGTTAGCCGTACCAGCAAGCAGTATCG
>JAAUYE010030887.1_pt1 | contig 10188 bp, 10 predicted proteins | sample 7278081 | NCBI WGS metagenome assembly JAAUYE01 (sample SAMN14350131, study PRJNA611818) | marine sediment metagenome | isolation source: surface marine sediment (0.6m) | place: French Polynesia: Moorea | collected 2018-08
GCTCACGCGAGTCGACAACCGCACCGGTCTCCCGGTCGATGATTTCGCAATCGCCGAAAATCGACGATGCCTGATCGCCGCATGCCGAAACCAGGCAGGCGATCAAAATCAAAAATACATAGCGAACGGCCAAATTCATTGTTTACGGGATCGCGGCTTTTTAATCAGGCGTAAATCATCAATGTACCAACCGTTGCCGGTACCCTCAAGTTTTTCGTCCTGCTCCAGAACGAAATGCAATCTGACCTTTCTACCGGCATATCTCGACAGATTCAAATCGATCTGTTGCCATCTCGAAGCGCTCCCGGACTGCACCAGCAAAACCTCGGGATCGAGCCAGAACTCGCCGTCGAAGTACGATAGCAAAATTCTCGCCCGATCGTTCAGGTCGACGTCGAACCAGCTGGACGCGTTCAATCGAATCGACTCGTCCGTGCGTATTTCCGGCAAATCGATCGGCGGGCTTTGCAGACTGGCATTCTCGAAATCCGGGTAACGATCGTCGAGCACGGTGCCGATACACATCGAATCGTTGGCGCACAGATTCCGCGGACCGGCAACCGGCGCGCCCATTTGCCAGATGTTCTTGTCCCCTTCCCAGGCTTCGAAATCGCGGTCGAAGTCATTGGCGTAAATCACTTCTTCGACCGCTGCCGCCCCGTTGGTCGGCGTCGACGGCACCGGGAATTCCGGAGACCCCCGTTCGGTCGCGGCATCGGCCGCCACTTCGAGCACGCCCTGCGCCACCCCGGAACCCGCGTGTCGCGCCGGGGACTCCGCCCCGGCCCCTGGCTGCTCCCTGGTATCCGGCTCGATCACCGAAGCTGAATGCGGCGATGATACAGGCCCGCCCGTATCGCGCAGCAGCCACGCGCCGATCGCAACCAGCAGCATGACCGCGACCAGCCCATATAGCACGTAGTTACTACGATGAATCTTTTGCATAATCAATCCAGTCCGACTTTTTGATACAACAACCAGGTCGTGTACAGGCTGATTCAAATCAAATTGCTACCGTCCCAGGTGGTTTCACTTTACTACCGAAGTCTCAACCAAAAAAATAGCTCATCCATAGCAAGGGGGTAAATCTTATCGCAACCTTTGAACCAACTCTTAATGCTGTACGAGGTTTTCAACATCCCAGCCAGGTGTTCCGCACCCGACGGGGATGACGGTTGTCGAGATGATCGCGGGATCAGGCGCGGCGGCGGCGGCGCGAGCGGCGCTTGCCGCGGTCCGCCGCCTCGGAATCTTCCGCTTTCGGCTTCGGCGGCGGAAACGTCACCACCTTGCCGAGCTCTTCGTAGGCGTCGGTCTTGTGCGGGATCGCCATCGCCTCGATGAAGTATTCCTGGAACTTGCTCTCGATCGCGGTTTCGATTTTCTCCACCTTGGGCAGGATTTCGCCGATTTCGAGGCGCGACGGAAAGTTTAGTAACGCGATGCGCGCACCGGTGCCGGCGGCGTTGCCGACCGAGCCGACCTTGTCGAGGTTACAGTCGGGAATCAATCCCAGCACCATCGCGTACTTGACGTCGATATGGCTGCCGAAAGCGCCGGCGAATCCGATGCGGTCGACCTTTTCGATGCCCATGCGATCGATCAGCAGGCGCGCGCCGGCGTGCAGCGCCGCTTTCGCCAGCTGGATCGCGCGCACGTCGTTCTGCGTGATCTGGATCGGGCGCTCGCCGTCGTGCAGCAGATAGGACCAGGTGCGGCCATCCTTCAGGATACGCACATTCGGCCTGCCCTCGACCGGGCCGATGACGCCATCCTGGTCGATGATCCCGGACAGGTACATTTCGGCTACCACCTCGATGATGCCGGAACCGCAGATGCCGCTAACGCCCAGCTTTTTGCTCTTTTCGGCGAATTCCGGATCGTCAGACCAGGCATCGCAGCCGATCACGCGAAAGCGCGGTTCGAGGGTTTCGGGGTCGATACGCACGCGCTCGATCGCGCCGGGCGCGGCGCGCTGCCCCGAGGTGATTTGCGCGCCTTCGAAGGCCGGCCCGGTCGGGCTCGACGCGGCCAGCAGGCGCTCGCGGTTGCCGAGCACGATCTCGGCATTAGTGCCGACGTCGACCAGCAGCACGAACTCGTCGGCGAGATCGGGACGCTCGGACAGAATCACGCCGGCGGTATCGGCGCCGATATGCCCGGCAATACAGGGCAAGGTGCAAACCCGGGCTTCCGGGTGCAGACGAATGTCGAGTTCGGCCGCGCGCAGAACCTGGGTCTGATCGGTGGTCAGCGTAAACGGCGCGCCGCCGAGCGGCGTCGGATCGATGCCGAGGAATAAATGATGCATGATCGGGTTCGCGACCACGGTCATATCGAGAATATCCTCGACCGAAATTTTCGCCGATTTGGCCGCGCGCCTGGCGAGCTGGTTGAACGCCTCGCGCACCGCCTCGGTCATGGCGACGTCGCCGCCCTCGTTCATCATCACGTAGGAGACGCGGCTCATCAAATCCTCGCCGAAGCGGATTTGCGGGTTCATCGTATCGGCGGTGGCGACCACCTCGCCGGTGATCATGTTGCACAGCTGCGCCGCGATCGTGGTCGAGCCGAGATCGACCGCCAGCCCGTAAGCCTCGGTTTTCTCACCCGGCCAGACGGCAATGATTTTTTCGAACTGGTACACCGCGACGGTTATCTTGCGGCCGGCTTTTTCCAGCGCCGGCTGCAGCAGCCGCAGCTGCGACAGCTCGCAATCCATCAGCGGCAGATCGTGCTCCTGCATCAGCGCCTGCTGCAGGCGGCGCTTGTCCGACATCGGCGCATGCATGTCGGGCTCGGGCAGGGTCACGGTATACAGGTGCAGCGCCGGCTGCACCTGGATGTCATAGGCGGTAACCGCCTTGGCGATGTGCTGCCTGTGCTGCTGGCTTTCCTCCGGCACGTCGACGACGAGGTCACCGAGGATACGCGCGTTACAGCCGAGGCGGCGGCCGCCTTTTAGCCGGTTTTTCGCCTGCTGGTGCAGCTCGACCTCGGTGAGATCCGACAGGTGCTCGGCGCGCGAGCTGATCCCGTGCTTGGAAAACTCGCCGACCTGCGGCAGTACCTGGCATTTGCGGCACTGCCCCTGGCCGCCGCAAATCGACTCCAGGTCGACGCCGAGACGCTGCGCCGCCTGCAGCACGGTGGTGCCGACCGGAACCTGCCCGCGCAGGCCGGACGGCATGAACAGTACGCTGACTTCGTCTTCCACCGCGATAAACCGGGGCCGGTTCGATCAGGCGGCCGGGCGCCGGCGGCGGCCGCCACGGCGGCCGGTGCCGCGTCCCGCGCCCGCGCCTTCCGGCGGCGGCTCGCGGAACTGCTTGATCCAGCGCGCGCAGTCCGGGTCCTTGCCCAGCATCACGTCGGCGCCGAGGCTCGCGGCAACGACTTCGGCGTGCAGCGGGTTGGTGATCGCAGAGGTCATGCCGGCCTGGATCGCCATGCTGATAAAGGCGCCATTGAAGCCGTTGCGGTTGGGCAGACCGAAACTGATATTGGACGCGCCGCAGGTGGTATTGACCTTGAGTTCGGTGCGCAGGCGGTGGATCAGTTTCAGTACCTCGCGGCCGGCGGTATTGATTGCCCCGATCGGCATCACCAGCGGATCGACGACGACGTCCTCGCGCGGGATGCCGTGATCGGCGGCGCGCTCGACGATCTTCCTGGCGACGTCGTAACGCACGTTGATGTCCTCGGAGATTCCGGTTTCATCGTTGGAAATCGCGACCACCGCGGCGCCGTGCTTTTTCACCAGTGGCAAAACGCGCTCCAGGCTCTCGTCTTCACCGGTGACCGAGTTGACCAGCGCCTTGCCCTGGTAAACCGCAAGCCCGGCCTCGAGCGCATCGATGATCGACGAGTCGATTGCCAGCGGCACGTCGGTCAGGCTTTGCACCAGCTGGATCGCCTCGGCCAGGATCCGCGGCTCGTCCGCCAGCGGGATGCCGGCATTGACGTCGAGCATGTGCGCGCCGGCTTCGACCTGCGCCAGCGCGTCGCTTTGCACGCGGCTGTAGTCGCCGTTTTTCATTTCCTCGGCCATGATCTTGCGCCCGGTCGGGTTGATGCGCTCGCCGATGATGCAAAACGGGCGATCGAAACCGATCACTAACTCTTTGGTAGCTGAACTGACAACCGTTTCGGTCATATTTATTTCCTCGAAAATCTTCGCTCTGGGTTTAAGTTGTTTACGCCGTTCAGGCCAGGTTGGACTGAACCTCGCAACCCGGGTACCACGGCACGCGGCCGTCGAGCGCGCCGGATTGCTGCACGATTTCGCCGACCGCCTCTTCCTGGCGGTAAGCCATGATGTGGACGCCGCTGACGCCCTCGATTTCCCTGATTTGCTGGATCAGCTCGACGCAGATCCTGCGCCCCTCGAGTTTCGGCTCCCTGGCACCCTCGAGTCGCTTTATGATGGCGTCCGGAATATGGATCCCGGGCACGTTGTTGCGGATCCACAGCGCGGTGCGCGCCGACGCCAGCGGGCCGACGCCGGGCAGGATGAATACTTTCTCCAGCAGCCCGAGATCGCGCGAGCGCGCCATGAACTCGCGCAGGTGCTCGATATCGAAAACGTATTGCGTCTGGATGAATTGCGCGCCCGCGGCAATCTTCTTGGCGAGGCGCAACGGGCGGAAATCGAACGGCGGCGCGCTCGGGTTTTCCGCGGCGCCGAGAAATACGCGCGGCGCCGACGTGATCGGCCGCCCGCTGAGGAAACGCGACTCGTCACGCATGATGCGAATCGTCTCCAGCAGCGACATGCTGTCGAGGTCGAATACCGGCTTGGCCTCGGGATGATCGCCGACCTGCACGCCGTCACCCGACAGGCACAGGATATTGCTCACGCCCATGGCCGCCGCGCCGAGCACGTCGCCCTGGATCGCGATGCGGTTCTTGTCACGGCAGGATATCTGCAGCACCGGCGAGTAGCCGACGTTGGTCAGCAGCGCGCACATCGCCACGCTGGACATGTGGCAGTGCGCGCCGGAACCGTCGGTCGCGTTCATGCCATCGACGTAGCCGTCGAACATTTGCGCGCGCTCGTAGACATCTTCAGCCAGCGCCGAATCGGGCGGCGCCAGCTCGGCGGTGACCGCGAACTTACCCGCGCGCAGCACGCGCTCGAGGCGGCCACGCGACACGTGGCCTTCCTTTTCCGGCAGCGGGCTGCCGGGGTGCGAATCCAGCGGAGCAATCATTTTTCGGCCTCGCTGTTGAGCGCGGCAAACTCGTGACGCACGACACGCAGCCACGACGAGGTACCCTTGTGCAGGTGGTTCACCGGGATCTGCACCTGTTGAATCGTATCGCCCTGGCGCATTTTTTCGGCACCGCGCCAGGCCTCGACCCAGACGCAGCGCATTTCCGGCTTGACCTCGCAGTGGCCGTCGAGACGCACCCCGCCGCAGGGGCCGTTGCGGATCGACTTGGGACAATTCATCGGGCAGGACATGCCGGTCGCGGAGAGCGCGCACTTGCCGCACATCTGGCAGTCGAACATGAACCCCTTGACTGCTTTTTCGACGACCCGCACCGGTTTCTCCAGGCGGCTGTAACCCAGCCACTTGAACAGCGGATGCAGCCGGATCAAAATCGGCTCGAAATTGCGGTATACCGACTCTAGGCGCCGCGCGTTGCTAACCGACCATTGACGAACCTTGTACACTCCCGACTCCCGATCAAGCGTTTAGGCGGCGGGTTTCGTCGATCCCGCTGCTGCGAATGAGACTTTCCAGCACTTCCTCCGTGTAATCCTGTTCGAGGCGCGCCACCAGCGCCTGCGCCTGTTCGCGAACGTCGCCGCTTACCGGCTGGGCGACGTCGTGCCAGGGTTCGAACAATGCATCCTGCTGTTTTTTCTTGAGCCGATAGGCGGCGCGCTCGATCGCGCGGTTGAAACGGCCCGACAGGCGCAGCCGCGTGCTGCGCCGGCCCTCGCGAATCACCACCTGGCTCGGTATGTCGCGCCAGTAAACGACCTTCAGTTTGGCCACATGACCTCCTGCATCGCCGCGTCCAGCGCCGGCACCATTTCTCCCATGCCGGTATAAATGCGCTCGAAGCGCAGGCCGAGCTCGGCGGCGGCGGCGCGCGCCTGTTCGGTTAATTCGTCCGACTCGGTTTGCGCGAGGTAAACCAGGCGCGTGTAATTGCCGAAATACATGTCCCTGAGTTCCGGATGCCGATCGAGGCCGAGCACTTCGATCACCAGGCGCTGAAAGTGCTGGGTCAGAAAATCGGTCAGGTAAAACGTACCGGGCTCGGCTTCCTGCAGCCGCGCGTAGACTTCGCGTCCGGCGAGGAAATCGTAACAGTGCGCACCCGGCAGGCGTTTGACCCCGCGCTCCTCGAGCACGCGGTCGAGTTCGCCGCTGGTGCCGCAGTCGCCATAGGCGACGAAAATATGCGCGTAGCGATCGCGGGCGTTGTCGATCTTTTCCGCCACCGCGGCCGGGATTTTCTCCGGGTAGGCATGCAGATCGGCCGTGATCGCCTGCAAATCCATTTGCGACCACTGGCCGAGCTTTTTTATCTCATTGACTTCGCGCGCGATGGCAGCGCAGGTGATCACCAGAATCGGGGCTCGGTTTTCCATCCCGCGTATACACCCTGGCCGCGCGCCCCGGGGTTAGCCCGCCGCACGCCGCTCGGCGACCAGCGCCTTGGCGGTTTCGGACGCGACCGCGGCGTCGCGGCAGTAAGCATCGGCGCCGATCGCCTCGCCGAACTCCTGGTTCAGCGGCGCGCCGCCGACGAGCACGATGTAATCGTCGCGGATGCCCTGCTCTTTCATCGTGTCGATGACGACTTTCATGTACGGCATGGTGGTCGTCAGCAGCGCCGACATGCCGAGAATATCGGGCTTGTGCTCTTCCAGCGCCGCGAGGTAATCCTCGACCGGGGTGTTGATGCCGAGGTCGATCACATCGAAACCCGCGCCTTCCATCATCATGCAGACCAGGTTCTTGCCGATATCGTGGATATCGCCCTTGACCGTACCGATGACCATTTTGCCGGCGGTCGGGGCGTCGGATTGCGACAACAGCGGCCGCAGCACTTCCATGCCGGCCTTCATCGCGTTGGCCGACATCAGCACCTCGGGTACGAACAGAATACCGTCACGGAAATCGATGCCGACGATGGTCATGCCCGCGACCAGCGCTTCCTCGAGTACCTTGGGCGCGCTCCAGCCGCGCTCGAGCAGGATCTCGGTGCCTTCGCCAACTTCTTCCTTGAGCCCGTTGTACAGGTCGTCGTGCATTTGCTCGACGAGTTCGTCGTCCGGCAGCGTGCTCAGGTCCAGGTCGTCTTCTTCGTCGTATTCGTCGTCGTAATCTGTCATCAAAAAATCCTCGCCCATTCGACTACCGCCAAAGCGGCAATCATGAACGCGCAGAATAGGTTTTAAGCGGTAACGGGTCTGGCGCTGCAGCGACTCCACATTGCCTTAACGCGACACCGCGGAACGGGGCAATAATATTGATTATTAATCGATTTTCGGCAGCCGGCGGCAGCCGGCGAACGGCCCCTGGAATCAGGCAGGATGGATTTCTCCGGATTGCCGGTCGCCGATGTAGATACTGTAGTTGCCGAGTCGTTTTTCGCGGATAAAACGTTCCAGCATGACCAGGATGGCGCTGTCGTTGATTTCTTCCCGGGTGATGTGATCGAAATCGTAAAACCTGAGCTGCTCGGTCTCCCGCGCCTCGTCGACGCAGCGCAGTTCGCCGAGGTAATAAACGAAACGTTCGCCGTTTTCCTGGTAGGCGGCATAAATGAACGGCAGGTCGACCTCGATACCGGCGGAGGCGAGCTTGCCCAGCAGGCCATCGGGCGCACCGGTATCGCCGACGCGTTCACAGGCCGGCGGCAGCAGCTGACCGCTTGCGGGATGGCGCTCCAGCAGGATTTTACCGTCCGACTCGATGATCGCGCCAACGCGCAGGCTGCCCGGGGTCGACAAAAGCTGCAGCATGGCCGGCGTCAGGCCGTAGGCAACGTAAGCGCCGCGGCAAAAGCCCAGCGGGGCGTGCGTGTTGTAGCCATACTCGCGCACGCGGCCGATCAGCAGCACGTGATCGCCGGCCTCGACCTGTTCGTGGTGCACGCAATCGAACCAGGCGACGACGTCCTCGAGAATCGGCGCGCCGGTCACCGCCGCGCGCCAGCTTACCCCGGCAAACTTGTCGACGCCGGCACGGGCGAAACGATTCGACAAGTCGCGCTGCGACTGCGCCAGGATATTGACCGCGAAACCTTCGGAGCGGCGAAAGATTTCGCAACCCCAGGCCGAATTCGCGATGCTGACCAGCAGCAGCGGCGGATCGATCGACACCGAGGTAAAGGAATTAGCGGTGAAGCCGCAGGGGATACCGTCGCCGTCGAGCGTTGTAACGATGGTCACGCCGGTGGCGAAATTACCGAAGGCGCGGCGTAAATCGCGTGCATCGAAGCCGTTATCGTTGGCGTCACTCATGGCATTTCGGCTGATTTAGTAGATTTCGGCTTCGAGCAGCCGGGTCTCTTCGAGCATGTCGTCGGCGCCGCCGTCACTATAGAGGCCGCCGGCCTTGTCGAGATACTCGCGCGCCCGGTGCATTGCGAAATTCGAGTTATACAGCACCGCGATGATATCCGCCTGGCGCTGGAACATCGAGCGGTCGCTGGTTTCGGCCAGGGTTTCGCTGGACTTGATACGGAACTGCCAGGCGCGTTCGGGCTGGCCGCGGCGCAGGTAGTGGTGGTACAGCATCTTGTAGTCGCGCGCCTGCGACGTCCTGATCAAGTCCTGCTGGTGCTGCTCGAACAGCGCTTCGATCTCCTGCCGCGCAATGGCCATATCGGTATTGCCGATCAGGTTCCGATCGAGGCTGTCGAGCAACCTTTGCACATGCGTGGTCTGCCCGATGGAGGCAAACAGCTTGGCCGCCTCGATTCGCGCCAGCTGCGCCTGGTATCCATCATGGACCTTGTCGTGCAGCGCCGCCATCGCCTCCCAGGCATCGGCCGCGGCGCCATAGCGGCGAATCGACAGGTTTTCGTCGATCACGCGCCGGATTTTGTCGCCGACGCCCCGGTATAACCCGCGCGCCATCGAGTTGCGCGCCATCCACAGCTCGTCGTAGGTATTGGCCGCATGGCGCGCCAGTTCACGCGCACGGATATTCAACTTGCCGAGCAGCTGGTAACAGCGGGCGGTGCCCATGACACTGTCCTGTTTCATCAGCAGGTAGAGCGCTTCCTGCAGGTAAATTTCGGCGGCCGCGAGTTCCTGCTGGTAAATCGCGACTTCGCCGAGCAGCATCAGCGTATCGCCGAGCCGCTGCTGATCATCGCGCAGCACCGCGACCGCGGCGACTTCGAGCAGCTCTGTGCGCGCGCGCTGATACTGCTGTCGCTGCAGCAGTTCGCGGATACGCTGGTCGCGCGCGGTATCGTCTAGCTCGAGGCGCTGGAGCTCGGCGTCGACGTCGAACTCGTCGAGTTCATCGATGCGCTGCCAGTGTTCGTAATAAACCGGCGCGGCCCCGTCGAGCCCGGCGCCAATATCTGCGGGATCGTCGCGCAACAGGAAAAAATGCAGCGCGAGCAGAAAGGCCAGCGCCGGCACCGTGGTAACCGCATGGTCGGGAATGTATTGCCGGATTTTCATCGCAAAGCCCATCTTACGCCGCTCCATTTCGAATGCAAAGGCCAGTAACCGGATACCGCGACACGACCATTTCTCGCAGGGACGCGGGGGACGCAGCGACCGCAGCGGTGGCGAAGTAAATTCGCGCATGCGCGCAACTAAATCATCAGGGCTTTGACAATCCGTATTCCCCGCCTGGCGAGCCAGTGAAAAATTATCCTCTAAAAACTTCCATGACTCCTGCGCGCGAATGCGCGAATCAACCCCCCTTCCCTCCGCGCCCCCTGCGTCCCCCGCGTCCCCGCGAGAAACGGTCGCGGTCAAAACAGGCGCCGAAGGCAAAACACGTAATCGGCGTAGTGGCTGACAGCCCTCACCGAGCTCGATTAAGATAATGCAATGGGTAAATACGACCTCGACGCCGAGATGCTCGCTTTTATCGACCGTTATATCGAAGTGTCGAACCTGTCGACGGCGACCAGTATTGCCGAACAGCGGCGCGACTACGACAAGATGCTGCACTGTTTCAGTTACGCTCGTCC